>Ga0137391_10002953_pt1 | contig 12812 bp, 8 predicted proteins | sample 15con2h24BmetaG_FD_101399 | JGI IMG/M metagenome (GOLD analysis project Ga0137391, IMG submission 101399) | Vadose zone soil microbial communities from Angelo Coast Range Reserve, California, USA - 15con2h2.4B metaG | ecosystem: Environmental > Terrestrial > Soil > Vadose zone > Saprolite...
ACCGACAATTTTATTATGCAGCGGGTATGGGCATGGACGCAGTGCATTGCCATTGACGCCAGCGTTGCCGGCACCATTATCCGCACCTTCCGTTTTCACGCGGAAGGCGAGAAGGTCAAATTCTTCCTCTACGGGTTACTCTCGGCACTGCTTTTGTTCACCGCAGCAATTGTGTCAAACATTGAGGCAGTACAGCAAACCTTAAACATCACCCTGGATCACGCCTACCTGCATGTGTTTGTGCCGGTTGAAGTGTTAATCTGGATCAGATCAATTGCCATTGTGCTCCTGATTGTTGCTCATGCCATGCGCCACGTCAGCATGAAGACAAAAGATGAGAACCCGCTTCCCCGGGAGATCCTGCTTACCCCGCAGATGAAAGAAGCGCTGCGCTCACTGCTTCTTGAGGTAACAATCACCCAGGAGCAGGAAACACCCCGGATACCGGAAACAACCGCAGGAACACCAACGCCGGAAGATACAAGAGAAACGGTATTCGCAAAGCTTTCAAACCTGTTACCCGGTGTAACCGATGAGGAAAAACGAGCCGTGCTGGCCGCTTATGACGAAGGTATTAAGAGGCGAAACATTTGCGGTCATCTGCATTGGGGAAGCAGTAAATACTCAACAGTAGTGAAGCCGGTTCTTGACGCATACGAACGGTTACAGCAAACAGCGTAGCACCAGACCAGGGGGGCACACCTCCCCTGGTTTCTCTTTTTGCCGGGAGTGTGAGAATATGATTGCAATAATGGGCAAGGAACAAACCAGCCACGAACGACTGAGCGCATACGCCGGCCCGCTTGGCGAGGAAATACTGTTTCAGCGCCGGGACAGCCGGGCATCCGGCATGGAAGGCTACCGTGCAGCCATGAAACGCTATCCGGTCTTAAGCCGGGAGCAGACAGACGCCGCGCTTGAGGCTCTTGCAGGCGGTACGAGTGTCAAAGAGCTACGATCACACGCGCTTTTTGCGCCCCATCTTGCACAGGAGGAGGCCGATCTGCTCAAAAATCCGGGTATATACAACGCACCGCCTGTGCGTTCCTACCGGCAATTGTTCTCAGACAGCCCAGGCATAGAAAATCTTGTCGCCTTTGGCACCTTTCCGACGCTCCTCCACTGGGTTGAGAAGTTCCGGGCAACCTACACCGGCTTACCGCTTGAGCTTGAGGAGTTTATGCAGGACGCGCTTTCCAGGATCGTGCCGGAGGAAGCAAAGCGGTATCTGCCAACAGCGGGAACCTCATTCACCAGCTACCTCGCAACCATGCTCCGGTGGCGGCTGGACAGCCTGGTTGATGCGTGTATCAGCAAGCGAAGCATCCTGCCTGCCGGAGTGCACTATAAGGAGGGATTGAAAGCCAAGCATGATAGCAGGAGAGTGTCTGTTGAAAGTCTTGACGCACCACTGCCTGAAGAAAACGACAACGGCGAGGCAGTCACTTTGTACGACATCGTGGAAAATACACATGTCGCTGCGCCGGGCGAGCAGCTTGCACGAAGCGGCGCACTGCATACGCTCCTCAGAGAAGCGCGTATCAGCCCAAAGCAGGCGCGAGTACTCCACACCACTGTCATTGCGGGAGAGTCCCAGAGGTACGCAGCAGCAAAGTATGGCGTCGGTGAGCGGACCATACGCGCCAGGCGCGACGGCGCGGTCGCAAAGTTTCGTAGGCTCGGGAAGGAGAGCGTTATCGCCATCCTGAGCGGTGATGCAGACACGCCGGAGAGAGAGAAATAGCCTGAAAACGCTTGTGCATATTTTCCCTGCCGGTGGTGATTGACTTTCACCCTGTGCTTGCTATAGTACAAATACTTAAACCGCCTGCAACACCTGAAAAGGTCTTTGCAGGTTTTTTATGAAACACGAACGAGCCATAGTCCTCATTGATGGCAGTAACTTTTATTTCACGCTCCGTTGACTTTTTCGCCTTTGCTTGCTACGATACACCTACCTATGACCAAGTACATCACCTCAACCCCAGGCATTATCGGCGGCAAACCGGCAATTGTCGGCACCCGCATTCCGATTTCCCGGATCGTTTACCTGTTAAGTCAGGGGTATACGGTCGAAACAATGCATGAGGAGTATCCGTGGGTACCCAAGAAGGCGCTGCACGGTGTGATTGATGAAATTGTGCAGCTCATAAACGCCAGCCCCGATGTCACCAAAGTTTCACAAGTTCAAGCTGCTTCTTGACGAGAACATGCCGGGAAGACGAGCATTTGCCACCCTCAACCACCTGTTCGATGTCAAACATATTGCGCTTGACTTGAAAAAGGACGGCATCCGCGATGAGGCAGTCTACCAGGAGGCAGTAAAAACACAGCGGCTGATCGTGACCTTCAACGGCGATGATTTCAGGCCCTTTGTCGCAAAGAGTTCCGAGACCGGCATTATCGCTGTTTCAGACAACCTCGCAACAGGCCGGATTGATAGTAAGCTTGTTGCCCTGCTTGTCCGCAGTACTCCCCATGCGCTCTACGGTAAATTCACCCCCATCACCGGCGAAACATAACTTTGGGTATTTTCGCTCAGCGCACCGGAAAGGGAAACCAGAAAACCGCGGAGTCCCTCACCCGTTTCAATGATACCAATAGGCCAAATACTGTGCGTAGTCCTCAGCTTATGCTATACTGCAAGGCAACCATGACGCAAAGGGGGATGCCATGCAAAAAGAGGCAAAAGCGCGGATTAAAATAAACAACCTGCTCCAGGAAGCCGGATGGAGGTTTTTTGATGACGCGAAGGGCAGAGCAAATATTGTCTTAGAAAACAATGTCAAAATAACTCAAAAACACATTGATGCGCTCGGCAATGATTTTGAAAAGACGCAAAACGGCTACATCGACTTTTTGCTGCTCGATGAGAAAGGGTTCCCTCTCGTCGTTTTGGAGGCCAAGTCAGAGGAGAAATCGCCCCTTGACGGGAAAGAGCAGGCACGCCGGTATGCCAAATCGCAAAATGTCCGCTTTATCATCCTCTCAAACGGCAACCTCCATTATTTTTGGGACTTAGAACGCGGCAACCCGACAATCATTTCATCGCTTCCGACCGGAGAGTCTCTTGAAACATACCATGCGTACAGCCCCAACCCCGGCAGGCTTGTTGATGAAACCGTACGGGAAGATTATATTGTCCTCACCCAGCACCCGGCCTATCAAAGCGATCCGGCCTGGATTGATGAAACGCAGCGAGGCGCGTTTATCAAAGAGCATAGCCTGAAGTTCTTACGCCCCTACCAACTGAAAGCGGTTCGTGCGCTCCAAACAGCAGCACGGCAAAACAATGACCGCTATTTGTTTGAAATGGCAACGGGGACCGGGAAAACCCTTATCGCCGGAGCAGTTATCAAATTGTTTTTGAAAACAGGCAATGCCAAACGGGTGTTATTTCTGGTTGACCGGCTTGAGCTGGAAGAGCAGGCACGAAAAAACTTTGTCCGCTACCTCAAAAATGATTTTACCTGTGTCGTGTATAAGGAACAACGCGATGACTGGCGAAAGGCTGAAATTGTCGTTACCACTGTCCAAAGCCTCTCCTTCAACAACAAATACCAGAAATTATTCTCTCCGACTGATTTTGACCTCATCGTGTCGGACGAAGCCCACCGGTCAATAGGCGGCAATAGCAGGGCTGTCTTTGAATACTTTATCGGGTACAAACTTGGCCTCACCGCAACGCCCAAAGACTACCTGAAAAAGATTGACAAGGCTCAGTTCAGCGAGAAAGACCCCAGGGAGTGGGAGCGGCGTCAACTCTTAGATACTTACAAAACATTCGGCTGCGAGAGCGGGAACCCGACGTACCGTTATAGTCTTCTTGACGGCGTTCGGGAAGGCTACCTGGTTAATCCTGTAGTAGCTGATGCGCGGACAGAAATAACAACCGAACTCCTTTCCGAAAAAGGCTATTCGCTCCTTATTGAAGACGAGGCGGGGCTTGAAGAGCGGCAGACGTTTTTCACCCGCGATTTCGAGCGAAAGCTGTTCTCTGACCGAACCAATCTTATGTTTTGCAAGACCTTTGTGGAGAATGCCCTCAAAGACCCGCTCTCAGGAGAAATAGGCAAGAGCATTGTCTTTTGCGTGAGCCAGAGCCATGCCTCAAAGATTACCCAAATCTTAAACGAGTTTGCAATGCGCATGTATCCGGGGAAATACAATTCTGATTTTGCCGTCCAAGTGACATCAAACATCCCTGCTGCGCAGCAATTCACCATCAGCTTTGCCAATAACAATTTAAACGAGCAGACCGGTTTCCTGGAAGGATATAAGTCAAGTAAAACGCGGGTCTGTGTGACTGTCGGCATGATGACAACCGGCTATGATTGCGAGGATATTCTCAACCTCTGTCTGATGCGGCCAATATTTTCACCTACTGATTTTATCCAGATTAAGGGACGAGGGACACGAAAGTACACTTATTCCTACAAATCACGGGAGGCCGGCGAAATTGATGCGCAGAAGGCAACGTTTAAACTGTTTGATTTCTTTGCCAATTGCGAGTACTTTGAAGAGAAGTTTAACTATGACGAGGTATTACAACTGCCTGTCCTGCCAACCGGCACCCATGAACCAGGCGGGGAGAGGATTGCAGTCAGTGAACTGACCCTGGCAATACCCGACCCCTTGAAGCTATTTACCGAGATCCCAATCGGACTTGAGGGAATGAAGGTTGACCGGAAGCTCTTTGAGCATTTTGAGGAGACAGTGAAAAGCGATCCGTTTATTAAAGCAACCTATGATAAAGGCGATCTTGCATCCGTTGAGGCGTATGTGAAAGCAGAGATTTTCGATAAGCCGGAGGAATTTATCACCCTTGATAAACTGCGGAAAGCGGTCAAAGCAGACCGGCGCATATCGCTTCGGGAGATGATTGAAAATATTTTTGCGGGGTTGACCAAGTTCAAGAGTAAGGATGAGTTGCTGGAAGAGGAGTTTGAAAAGTTTGTGACGATCTATAAGCCTGACAATAAGTATGTCCTGGGAGTGAAAAACTACCTCAAAGCATACATCACAGACCCGGAGGTGCGGGAGATCATTGAGTCAAGAGAATTTGCCCGCCTTGCCACAAACCCGAAAGTGAGCCTGGCTGATTTCAAAGAGTTAAACGGCTGGCGGACGGTTGTCCCTGAATATGTCAAAGACTATGTAGCACTCAATGCGTTCATGTAGGAAAAAGCTATGTTAAACCAGGAAACCAAACGACGAATAGACTCAGCCCGTGATATTCTGGTCGGCAAAGTGCCTGACCCGAAAGCGCAGGTTGAACAGATTACCACTGCCCTGATCTACAAGTTCATGGATGATATAGACAAAGAGTCAGAGGAGATTGGAGGCAAAGCGCGGTTTTTTGTCAACGAGTATGAAAAATACTCATGGAGCAAGCTTCTTGACACGCGGCTTGGCGGCTTTGAACGGCTCAACCTCTATGTTGAAGCGCTTCTCAAAATGCCGCAAAACCCAAACCTCCCGCAGCTTTTCAGAAACATTCTCAAAGACGCTTTTTTGCCCTACCGCGATCCTGAAACGCTCAATTTATTTTTGAAAGAGATTAACGGGTTTACTTATGAACACAGTGAAAAGCTCGGTGATGCGTTTGAATACTTGCTGTCTGTCATGGACTCGCAAGGCGACGCTGGACAGTTTCGGACACCCCGGCACATTATTGATTTTATTGTTGAAGTCGTTGACCCCAAGAAAGATGACACTATTCTTGATCCCGCTTGTGGCACTGCCGGATTTTTGATTTCTTCATATAAGCACATCTTAAAGCAAAACACGATCCATAGGCTCGGCGATCAACTCACGCCGGATGAAAAAACAAAGCTTATGCAGCATTTTATGGGGTATGATATTTCACCTGACATGGTAAGGCTTTCGCTTGTCAATATGTATTTGCATGGGTTTCCTAATCCAAATGTCTTTGAGTATGACACGCTCACAAGCGAAGAACGCTGGGACGAGACCTATGATGTGATTATGGCAAATCCTCCGTTCATGTCGCCAAAGGGGGGAATACGCCCGCATAAACGGTTTTCCATTCAAGTCAACAGGTCTGAGGTACTGTTTGTAGATTATATTGCCGAACATTTAAACATTCATGGGCGGGCAGGCGTGATAGTGCCAGAAGGAATTATTTTCCAGTCAGGCATTGCTTACAAGGCATTGCGGAAAATGCTTGTTGAGAAGTATTTATTTGCCGTTGTTTCCTTGCCTGCTGGTATTTTCCAACCGTATTCAGGCGTGAAGACTTCTATCCTCTTGATGGATAAACAACTGGCAAAAAAAGCGGATAGCATCCTCTTTGTAAAGGTTGAGAATGACGGGTTTGATCTTGGTGCACAGAGACGGGCAATTGAGAAAAATGACCTTACGAAAGCCTTATATATCCTGCAAAAGTACAAACAGAGCTTGCAAGAAAATAGAAACTTCCTCGATGTACTCAGTAGTGATGAGGAGTCTGGACTTGCTACCGTAGTTGAAAAAGCGAAGATTGCGAAAAATGGGGATTATAACCTTTCGGGGGAACGATATAAGGAAAGCATTGTAAGGCAACATCAAGAATGGCCGATGGTAGAGTTGAGAGAAGTGTGTAAGATTGAAAGAGGTGCATCTCCTAGACCTATTGATAAATATATCACCAATGATCCCACTGGTGTAAACTGGGTGAAAATTGGCGACACAAAGAATTCTGAAAAGTATATTGTGCAGACGGCTGAGAAAATAACTCTGGAAGGCGCTGAAAAATCCCGCAAAGTTTTCGTTGGTGATTTTGTGCTATCTAATTCGATGAGCTTTGGTCGTCCCTACATCATGAAAATTGAAGGGTACATTCATGACGGATGGTTGCGCTTAAGTGAAGATAGCTCTCGTATCGACAAAGATTTTATGTACTACATATTAGGCTCTGATATCATTCGAGAACAATTTGAAAGAGCTGCCATTGGAGGAGTAGTAAGAAATTTAAACTCAGAGCTAGTGAGAAAAGTAGAAATTCCCCTTCCTCCTCTAGAAGTTCAGCAAGAAATTGTAGCAGAGCTTGAGAACTACCAGAAAGTCATTGATGGAGCCAGGCAGGTAGTTGCGAACTATAAGCCTACTTTAAAGATTGACCCTAGTTGGGAGTTGGTAGAGTTGGGTAATGTTATTTCGTTCGTCTCAAGTGGCTCTACTCCGCTTGGGGGCAATGAGAATTATGTTGATAAGGGAGTCCTTTTTATTAGGAGTCAAAATATCTTAAAAGGGATATGCGATTTTTCCGATGCCGTTTATATAACCCAAGAAACTCACTCAAATATGCGGAGAAGTCAAGTAAAGCAATTTGATGTATTTTTAAATATAACAGGAGCCTCTATAGGAAGAAGTGCTTTAATGCGAGAACCTATCGAGGCAAACGTAAATCAACATGTGGCTATTATAAGAGTACAAAAGGAAAAGTTACTTCCAGAATATCTGGTAGTAACATTAAATTCAGATGCATTACAAAAAAGAATTAACGATATTCAAAACGGAGCATCTAGACAAGCATTGAATTACGAACAAATTAGACAGTTAACCATCCCTATACCAACCCAGGAAGAACAAAAACAAATTGTTGCAAAGATCGAAGCAGAGCAAAAACGTGTTCAGGCAACTAAAGAACTGGTAGAGATTTTTGAGCAAAAGATTAAGGCTAAAATAGCAGAGGTTTGGGGAACTGACATAACACCAAACGATGACAATAAGGCTTCCTCTGATGGTACATCCAATCAGCCGCAATCAGTCCAAAGAGCAGTAATAAAGCAGGCAGAGTTAGGGCTAGGCTAGACATTTGTACTATATGTCCTACTTTTTAGCTTGCATGTCCACTTCTAATCATGTAAGCTAAGCGCTACTGAATAATCGTCAAATCCCTATTGAGTATGTACAGACGTGGCACGGGAAGCAAGGCTGACGTACCATGTCGGTTTCCTAATTTGGAGGTTTCGTATGAAAATCGAAGTGGCAGTAAATGATGAGGACCCACAGAAGAAAAAGGGAGACCTGCTTGAAAAAATAGCATCAGAACTTCTAAAAACTCATAATTACGAGGTTGAGACCCAAATAAGAAATACCGGTGTGGAGTTAGATTTATTATGCCGACATAAAGCGAATGCATCTAAGAAGATCTATGTTGAATGTAAGGCCTATGACGAAAATAAAAAAATTCAATCGGATGTAATAACCAGCCTTCACGGGATACGGGGAATTAAACATTATGAAGAAGCGTGGTTAATCTCAACGTCAGAATTTGGAAAGGACGCAAAAGGGTTAGTTCAAGAAATAGAAGCGGGGGAGGATGCGCGATGTTTTACCTTTTATACTCCAGAAAGACTGCTTGAGGCACTTGAAAATTCAAAAATAATTAAATCAAATAAGATCGCAGAACAAGCGGTGTTAAACATAGTCAAAGATCAAAACAAGATCAGAGAATCAATATTATTAATATCAGAACTCGGAAATTTTTGGGCCATAGAGTATTTAACCGGCGGGAAGCCTGTTGGCATGATTTTTGCCCACGCTGGTACTGGCGAAGTGGTAACGGAAAAACCGTTGCTCGACAATCTAGCCAGCTTGAAAACCTCTTTCAGACAACTGGATTTTTCTGTAGTGTTTAAGTTGGGCGGGCAGGCGGAAAAAGCCATTCCGCCGATAGACGCACGAGATTTCAAGCTGAACAAAGAGTACCTCGACCAAATCAATGACCTGGGTATGAAGTTTACACACCCCAATAAAGATGACTTAGTTTTAGACGATGTATTTACGTATCCTGATCTTGAATATGTCGAAGACGAAGACAGAAACCAGATAAGTTCAAATGCGCTACTCGGTCTCGGCACGGAGTACAGCAAGAGCATCATATTCGGTGAAGACCTTGCAGGCAAAACTTCACTCGCGGTTACGCTTCAGAAAAATCTCAACGAACAGGGAATGATCCCGTTGTACATAAAAGGGGAGGAAATAAAACACGCTGATTTCAATAAGTTTTCCAATGAGTTGGTAAAGAAATTTGAAAAGCAATACAGCAATGAGCAAAAATATGTTGAGGTTTTTAAGAAGATACTTGCTGAAGAAAGTCACAGGTTAATAATCATTATCGATAATTTTGAGTCTCTCGCTATCAAGCGGGAAGCAGCGCAATTGCTATTTTTTAAAATGCTGAAAGAAAAATTTGAAAATATCTTGCTCTTTGCAAATATTTCACTTGAAATCGAGGTGATGGCAAAAAGTGAAACGAAAGAGATGCTGCAAGGATTTAAAGTATTCAGAATAAAACAGCTCGGTCATGTACTGAGGGATGAATTGATCGAAAAATGGCTGACGGTGGAACAAAAAGAAACTCTGTCCGATGGCGATCTGCTTGGTCAAAAAACCGAAATAGCTCAAAAAATCAAAATTGCTGTCGGGGTTAACTTCATACCAACCTACCCGCTCTACCTGCTTACTATACTACAGCTTATCGAGAATGGCGGTAAGAATAAACTGCAAGACAGTTCATATGCGGAGCTGTACCGCTATTTAATTAATCACGCCCTGGGGAGCGCAAACGCGAAAGCAGAGGATCTTGATTTCTATCACACCTACCTCTCCTATATAGCCCATTATTTCTTCACCCATAAGGCAAAGGAACTATCGGAGGAGGAAATGATGAAAATGTACGAAGAGTACTCGAAGATGATGGATATCGAAAAGTCCTTTGAAAAGGTTCATGGGCTCTTGAGGAGAGCCAAGATCCTAAAAAATGAGTGTGGAAGTTACTCATTTAACCATAATTATTCCTATTACTTTTTCGTTGCAAAGTATCTTTCCGACAACCTGGATAACCCCGAAATCAAACAGGAAATAGTAGCGATTACCGAGAAGCTATACCGCAGCGAACATGCCAATATCCTTATTTTCCTTGTTCACCACTCAAAAAATAAAGATATCATTAACCGGATTATGCAAGAGGCGAAGAAGTTGTTTTATGAAATTGTGCCCTATACTCTTTCAAGGGAAGATATGGGAAAGATAAATGACTTGATTAACGAAGAAATTACTCTTTCGATTGTGGATAGTAATCCCAGCGTTAACCGTAGAAAAGACCTGGAACGAAGGGACAGGTTTGATGCAGAAAAACGAAAAAAAATTGATGAAAAAGAAGAAGGCGATGACGAGCGACCGGATCTTGACCTATTCGGAAGGGTAAACTTATCATTCAAGCTCATTGAAGTCCTCGGACAAATAACTAATAATTATTATGGCTCTCTCGATGGAGAAAAAAAGGCTGATATACTGGATGAAATATATTCTTTGGGATTTAGAGGGCTTCGTTCGCTCTTTGAGGACATTGAAAAATATCTGGAAGCTATGCGGGAAGCAATCGAAGAGCTTGTTGAAAAAAAGGGTGCTTCTACAAAGGTAGACAAGGCGAAAATTGCGAATAAAATCATCTCCGAATTTATGGAGATGATCGCATTCTTTTTCGTGAAGAAAATCAGCGATAGCGTATCCTCCAGAAATCTCTTTCCAACCACTAAGAAGTTGATAGAGAGAAAACCGACTCCGGCTGCCAAGTTAGTGAATATGGCTGTACGACTGAACTTTCCAAACGAGCTTATTGCAAATAAGAATAAGATCCTTGATCTTGATAAAGAGTTTGCCAAAAATTATTTAACCAAAAGATTGTTGAGGCTTCTAGTCGCTGAACATTTATATAAGTTCGATGTCAAATATTCGGATAAACAAAGCATCTGCGATAAATTAGGTATCAATATAAGGCGAAATAAGCAAATATATCTTCAGAAAGATCAGTAACAGTATGGCGAGTACAAGCTCAATAGAGAGCCGGTAAGACGCAATTCTCACCACGCCGCAGAATGTACCTCCAGCTCTTCCATGTCGTAAAAATATTCTTGTGCGACGTGGATTATTTTCACTCCCCTCTTGACAGCAGAGCTTATTTTACCTACGCTACTTAGCAGCATGTCTCTCTTGAACAAGAAAATATACATTATTGATAAGAATAAAGAACTTGTTTTCAAGCAGATATTTTTAAGCGCCACAACACTTTGTTTTGTGTTAATTTTTTTATCATCCCTGGTTTTCCCAACTCCTTTCCGCCTCTATTTTGAAAAACTCTACGGTAGCTTCCAGCACCCGAATAAACTAGTGGTTAGGAATTCTGCATTAACATTTACTCTTACGGATGAGGCAAAAGTCAGACGGCTTTATGAAGAAATATATGCACTCCCCACCTTTCCATATAGAGGGTTCTTTCCATATAGAGGACCCTTCAGTTGCCCATCCGAAAGCCGGCCAACATACAATTTGGAGTATTATTTAAACAATTCGCTTATTTCACATGGGGAATATTTACCATTTGGTTGTGGCGTAAGTGTGAAATTAGACGGAATTATTACAAGGAACGATACTGGTAACTCATATGGAAATGACTTGGTGCAGGCTCTGGGGATATCTTCTGATGTTTTTTACGGGTATCATAAACCTGTTTATTCGCAACCATTAGAGACGCCCATGTACCTGAGTAAATTCGGATTTTCTCCCGATAAAGTGACAATCAAAGTCGGTAATGCCGTTCGTTGGGAAAATATAAGCGGCAATACACAGATCCTTAATTCAGATGATAACGCCATAGACCAGGTGCTTAAGAAATTTAATACCGGCGTACTTGCCAGCGGCGCATCGCTTAACTATATATTTTCTCAACCGCCGGGAATTTACAGCTTCCATACTCAATCCCATCCTGACCAAAAAGGAACAGTTATCATAACTAAATAAACGTCGCTAAATTATTAAAGCACGCAGGTTCTTTCCCCTGTATTCAATAATCCTCTTATACCGAGTAGCACAATGTTTTGTTGTTCGTCTCCCCTCCCCGATTGACGGCAATCAGGCTGTGCTATAAACTCTACTATTATATATATGTCCAACGCCACAAAAGATTTTGCCTCAATGCCGAGAGAAAAACAGCGGGCCATCGCAGGCCTGGGCGGGAAAGCCGTTCATGCGAAAGGGAAGGCGCATACCTGGACTCGTGAGGAAGCACAAAGAGCCGGACGGAAAGGCGGCCTCGGGAAGAACTACCCGGGCATACCGGACGTGAAAGATTGGTAACGCTAATCCGATACCGGGTTTATAACTTCCGGGTAATCATTCCTGGGATTTTTCGCTGCATCAGAAACTCTCCACGACTCCATCGTTTCCGGGGGGAAGGGCTTGAGCAGCGGCAGGACTTGTTGTGGTTCAGTTATGTCAGGATTTAGCCATTGTTTTTCTTCATTTCTCGGAAGTATTGCGGGTTCCCGGTCATGGTAAGCGCCAACAACAGCATTAGGTTTAGTCGTGATAATCGTATAGGTATACAGTTGCTCGCCTGTTTTTGGGTCTGTCCAGGCGTTATACAGTCCTGCCAGGCCAAAAATTTCCTGGTCTTTTAACCTGAACAAATGCCACGGATGGGGAGGTTTCGGATAGTGAATTTTATCCGGTTCAAAGAAGTGGGTTGCCGGAATAATGCAGCGCTGGTTTACTACTGCGCTTTTATAGACTGTACTTTCCAGTAAGCGGTCATCCCGTGCATTAAAGGTGCTGAATTTTAACCGTTTCTCTCTTGCCCACGAAGGGAGAAATGACCAGTACATATACGTCATCTGCGCACCATCGGCAGTCATGGAGATCACCGGGTTCATCTGGCCGATCCGAATATTCCACCGGGGTTTGAAGTCTGCCAGTTTATTCATCACGCCAAAGCGGTCGTAGACTTCACGCTCGTCCTTGACTGA
>Ga0137391_10002957_pt1 | contig 12807 bp, 13 predicted proteins | sample 15con2h24BmetaG_FD_101399 | JGI IMG/M metagenome (GOLD analysis project Ga0137391, IMG submission 101399) | Vadose zone soil microbial communities from Angelo Coast Range Reserve, California, USA - 15con2h2.4B metaG | ecosystem: Environmental > Terrestrial > Soil > Vadose zone > Saprolite...
ATATGGGGAACAGTGGTATGCAGGGTGCGATCAACACGCACAGCTCCCACTGCATCAACATCCACACCCACCTGAGAGAGACCCAGCGGGCGCGTATTGGGGCGACGCCCGGTCGCAATCACGAGTTTGTCTGCGGTGAATGTCTGTCGGCTGCCGTGTCGCTGCGCTGCAAGCGTCACCCCCTCGCCCACGCGTTCCACGCCCCGCACTTGCGCGCTGGTCACGATGCGCAATCCTTCTTCCTGTAAGATCTCGGTGAGCGCCTCGGCTATTTCCGGCTCGTAGCCCGACAAGATGCTTTTTCCGCGCGTGACGAGCGTGACCTGAGTCCCAAAGCGGGTAAACATCTGGCCGAGTTCGAGCGCAATGTAGCCGCCGCCCAAAACGCACAGCGAGCGCGGTTGTTCTCGCAGTTCGGTCCCCCAAGGATCATCAGAGGAGCTCAAGAGATCGCTGGTTAGGTAGGGAACATCAGCCAGTCCTGCAAAGGCGGGAATCTCTGGTGTCGAGCCGGTCGCAATCAGGATCTGGTCCCCGATCAGGTGGCGTCCTTCGCGATCCGAACGTACTTCTACCTCATGATCTGAGACGAATGTTGCCTGACCTGACACGACCTGGATATGTTCGGGATGATCGAGCAGGCTCTCGTACTTGTGGGCGCGATACTCCTGAATGATCTCATCTTTCTGAGCCACCAGTTCTGCCCACTCGACTGGCATCTGGACCGGGGAGAGTCCCGGATAACGCGGGTGCGCGGCCTCGTAGATCAGTCTTGCCGCCTCGATCAGATTCTTAGAGGGCAGACACCCCCGGTTCGCGCAGGTGCCGCCTACCGTGCGCTCTTCGGTCATCGCGACCGTCTTGCCGAGTTCGGCGGCATGCAAGGCTGCGGCAAAGGCTGTGGAGCCACTGCCCAGAATCACCAGATCAAAGCGTTCTTGGGTTGACATACGTGTTCTCTCCTTGTGGCAGGCTGGTCCTCTGACCGTGAGGACTGCCAGGATTCAGATTCGTGCGCATCGGCAGGGATGAGAGGCGAGAGCAACCAGACGTGCTCTAGGTGCCTGGCCGTTTCGCGTTGAACAGGAGAAAGACTCCCAACGCCAGCGCGACGACGAAGTAGATACCTGCGAAGGTTGTGACCAGGCCGGTATTGCGGCTGAGAAAACTGCCCAGAGCTGTTCCGGCCAGCAGTGAGATCAACAGCGGCAGCGTAATGATCAGATGACAGGGACAGGCGAGAAAGCCCGTCACGGAAAGCCTCGTGCCCCCAATGCGGCGCATTAGACACCTTCCTTTCGTGTTTCTGATGAAACCGGCGAAGAACGCGCACACCGGCGGAACAGCCAGAGATCCCACACCTGCGTAGCAAGCAGCACGAGGATCGCTCCATAGGAAAGGCCGAGACTCCAGGCGGGTGTGGGAGCCATCCCATCAGCCATGTGATCGCCGCTTGACGCATGCGGGAGAAGTCCGATGCCATAGATGGCGAAGAACACACTTCCGGCGGCAAGCAGGGAGAGGATGAACGGCCCCGGCTGATGATGTCGGCGCAGATGGAGCCCGACGATCACGAGTGTCAGCAGAAGCGTTCCTGCCAGCAGTGGTTCCAGGTAGCGGTCATTGAGCAAGAACCCTGCCCCGAGTGCCGCGAGGAATCCGACCAGGGCCGGAAACCCTAAACAGCACAGCGTGGTCAAAAGGGCTGCGAGTGCCGCAAGAGGACTCCCGCCCCCATGCACCCAGAATCGTCGTTGTCTCATAAGGCATATCATCTCTCTGCTCCCGCGATGCGGGAGTATATTCTCAAACGAACAGCTTCTTGCGTTTCATTCCTCTGTTTGTTCAACCGGGTTTTGCATCTCTTGCTGTTCGAGCGCATCAAGCATGGGACAGGCACTTGCTGGTCCTTGTCCTGTGCAAAGCGCAGCAACCTGGAGCAAGGCTTGCCGCATGCGCTGTAACTCGATCAATTTCCGCTCTACCTCGGCGATTTTCGCGGACGTCGCCTGCTTGACCTCTTCACAGGAAGTCTGTCCATCCACGCGTAGCATCAGCAGCTCGGTAATCTCTTTGAGCGAGAAGCCAAGCTTTTGTGCGCGTTTGATAAAGTGGATACGCTTGACCACCTGCTCAGAGTATTGACGATAGCCAGAGGCACGGCGTGGCGGCTCCTCCAGCAAGCCTTCGCGCTCGTAGAAACGAACCGTTTCTACCCCGATCCCTGCTCTGCGGGCAACTTGCCCGATCGAGAGAATATTCATCGCTGTTCCTCCTTCAGAAAAAAGTATACACTCCGTAGTATGGTACAGAGTCAAGAGGAAAGGATGGCAATGCGCGCAAAATGCGATGAAGACGAGGGAGACCTTTACGAAAGAGCCTGATTCGTGCGTTCCCTGCAGGTACAGTGAGCAAGTAGCTCTTCCAGGCATGTCACCTGCCGTTGCAAGGCGATGATGGTCTTTTTGAGCTGCGTCACCTCCTGGCCGGGCCGACGCTCTCCGAGTTTGGCCATCTGGGCCTCTTTCTGGTAATACTCTGCATCAGTTTGGGCTTTCTCCAGATCACCTCGTAACTGCTGGATCGTTTTTTGATAAACCTGCTCCGCCTGACGCCTCTGAATAGCAGGATTCGCGTGCTGGACGAGCGTGAAAAGATCGGCGCGCCGATAGATGGTCGCAACGGAAACATGGGACTCTTTTGCGACCGCCGGAACAGTGATGTCCTGTGGCTTCATCCCGCGCCGGAGCATGGCCTGAACCGTCACTCGTACCTGCTGGTAATGCTGCTCAGCCACCTGCTTGCGAGACTGGACCAATCCGTCAGGCTTCAGGTTCTGTGGGCGGTAACTGTTTGTGGAACGCATGGCCCCCTCCTGGCGCAAACATTTCAACGAGCTGGTCAATCGCCCCCAGGTGCTTCCACCAAGGCCGAAGCTTTTCTGCCAGATCATCAAGAAAACGACGCTGCTCAAGAATATCGGTTTCCATTAAGCGCTGACCGAGCGCGCTTTTAAACGAGTCGGCAAGATGGTGTAGGTGAAATTGGACCAGCGCCTCGATCTTGTGTCGGTTAAGAAAGGCGGGAACTTCCGCATGCCAGTTCCCTCCTGTGATGTACTCAAAAGCGACTTCGGAGACAGCCAGACCAAGCGCTTCGTACCAATATTGGGCGACGGTGTGCTCGTAGGTATCCTCTGGAATCACGATTTCATCTTCAACGGAGAGCGGAGAGGCAATACCTCGCTGGGCGAGGGCACCAGCCCAAAAACCACCCCAGATCCCATAGGTCCGGCGTTTAAGCGCTCGTTGCAACGTGATCCCCAGGTAATGCTCTAGAGAAACAGTGTAGGCGATGCCGCCCTCGACAATTTTCCCAGCGGTCGATCCCAGGATCTGACGGACATCCCGCAGACGCTTTTCGGCAAAAATCTGCCTGACCTCATTGGTGGTATCTTCCAGGAGCAGATGAAGATAGCGCAAGTGCATCGGCAAAGTCTGATGGCCATGGAGCCGCATATTTTGCGCCACAGAGACGCCTGCTCGGTGAGCCCGGCTCACACTGTTGTGACGGAAGACGTGCGTCGTAATCGGCACGAAATCTGCCAGGGGGCTATCACACTTTGGGCAAAAGAGTTCACCATTCTGCGCTACCCCATCACAGACAAAATCAGCTTTCAGAAGGTGACGACACCGCGTACCAAGGTGCCCGGAAAGCGTTGAACAGCAACGGGGGCAAGTCGTAATCCCCTCTTGTGCTGCAAAGTAGAGACAGCGTTGTCCTTTCCGTCGCCGATGAGAACAGACTGGCTGATACGTTTCCAGCTGGAACAAACCGTTGGGGTCTCGTTTGGCCGCAATCAGGATCGCTTCCTGGAGGGTCTGAGCCACACGAGTCGTCGAGAGACGCCCTCGATGTTTGATGTTCTCCATGCTGGGAACGCGATCAAACAGGTACTGCTAATCCCTGGCTCGTTCCGGGTCATCTTCCAGATACCGAAAGTTCGTTTGCCCTAGCGTGCGCGAGGACCCATCCGGGGCCAGTCGCAGTTTGATTACTTCATCCATGTATTCGAGGAGTGGCCCCATTCCCAACTCGACGATTGGGAATGGTCGCTCCTGCTTGGCTTTCCCCCGTGGAATCAACAGGTAGGCATGGCCATCGCGATCTTCCAGAATGCAAAAAAGATGAAGATCCAAGGTTTCTGTCGCACGCGCTCCACAGTAGTAGTGAATCGTTAATGCAAGACGAGCAAAGGGATCATATGTCAGGTGACGAACCCCATCCTGAAACGCCCGATCCAGGATGTCTTCGTGCGGCACTTTTCTGAGCTCCCATGATTCTCCTTTTTCTAACATGTACAGGAGATGATACCCTGCTGGGACCGTACATTCGAGCTTTGCCAGAGTAGAGAAAAAGTGAGCTACCCCTTGGAGTCGAGCTCGACGGATGCGAGCAAGAAGATGCGCGCACCCCTCAGAGGCGTAGGCGCGAAAGAGGCTCTGCGCAAACTCACGTGCCCAATGGGGATAGGTGGTGAGCTTTTCCTGCCTTCTCACCCAGGTAAAAAAGTGCACGAGCATCTGCACCCGTGCGTGTAACGTGGTGAGTTCCAGGCGGAGCTCTTGATGGCAGTGGGTCAGATAGGTCATGATCTGTTCTTGGACAACTCTCGGCAGCAAAGCAAATCCAATGTCTGCAGCCTTTCCCTCCTGAACAAGGCGCCAGGGGCTGACAAGAACGCGCTCCGTTTCTGGTCGGCGTGACAGAATCCCCACGGCTCCTTCATAGACAGGAGCGGTGAGAGCCACTTCAATCATTTTGACCAGCCATGCTGACCAATTTCGTGGCCCCTGGTCCCAATGTTGTCGCCTTTCGGGCTGTTCTTGTCCTGCCGCATATTTCCAGAAGGAAAAGCGAATATCGTCGAGTACCACATGTCCACGCCGAATATCCGTACTCAGTGGATAGGGTAAAAAGACGCCTTCGCCAAGATGCCGTGTGACGAGGCGATGTTCGCGGCAACATTGCTCAAGCTCCTCTTGAGACAGTGCCTGCTCCAACTCCCTGACGCCTGGTAAACCGTATTTGAGCAACACCAGCAGGCTCAAGACGGAGAAAACCCGGTCTCTGGATTCTGCGTAGTAATGAGCCAGGTCCAGCGCGCGCAGAAATTGGGCATACTCCTCGGGACGCCGATGACGCCAGAGGCGGATGAGTTCTTGATGGCTTCGGTTGCACAACGGGTCAAGGTGAAGCAGTTCATCGATGGAAAGCTGTAAAAGCCGACGGTCTAAGAAATAGATGAACAAGATTCCCCAGGCTGAGCATCGCTTGCCTCTCCAGGTGTCTGTTCGATGCTCCTGCCACCAAGCGGAGACGCCCCTGAGCCGAGAGAGTTCCTTGATGAAATGGGTAAACACCGAGCGAAGTGTATTGCGCCAGATACTTTGAGCACAAAAGAATTGTTGGGTGGCCGTCGAATAGGGAGCATTTTGTCGGCAACTGTAGCATGTCCTGCAAGCGGGAGGAAAGAAGCGCTGCCACCAGTCATCAATGGCCGAGAGGAGCCGTTCCCATTCCCACTGCTCAATCACGGGTGCCAAATCTTGTTTCGTGAACAGGGCATGACGGCCTGCTCTTCCTCCTGGATGGACATAGCTCTGGGGAGCAATGCCATACGCGTCGAGAAGGTTGTGCGTGCGGCTTGCAGAATACCCATACAGTTGCACGAGGTCCTCAACAGTGTAGAGCGAATCAGTCAGATCCAGTGGACGTGGTAAGGGATTCCGCTGAGTCTCAGGCGTAAAGAGGGGTAACTGCCAGGCGGTTTCGAGCCAGTCAAAAAAATCAGTGATGAATGTGAGGAGGTTGTTGTCCTCGACCAACGGCGTGGTAGGGAAAGGCACATAAGGTGCTTGAGGTGGTGATGGTGGTTCTTCATCTCTGGGTTGAACGATGGCCATTACTTCCTCCCTTCCCCGCCAGATCATAGCCCTTTCGCTCATACCAGCCGAACGGAGAGTGTACATCCCCAGGAGTGGACTCCTGAGTGGATTCGAGCGCTTTCTGAATACGAAGACAGATGAGCTTGACTTCCTGGGGCAGATCCAGATACTCAGCCGCAAGGTAGTACCGCTGCGTTGTCTCTGGATTAGCATGTCCCAGCAAGAGGGAAAGCCGAATATGATCCATGCCCGCAGCAGCCATGAGCGTGGCTCCCGTCGCTCGAAAAATATGGCTGTGGAGCTTTTCGGCAAGCTGTGCCATGAGATGCTGTTGTTCTGGCGAAGCCGCCCGCACGGATGTCTGAAAGTGCGACTTCAAGGTCAGCATCAAATGCTCCACTGAGTGTTTGGTAAGCGGAGTCCCCTCATTATCGAGCTGGCGAAACAGTGCGCCGTGAAACCGCTGTTCGAGCGGAAGCCGGAGTTCGTTCGTGTAGGTGTTCAGGTAGGTCCAGGTGCTCTGATCGACAATGGGGACACACCGATACTTGCGCCCTTTGCCGCAAATCGAGAGGATCTGGCCATCTACAGCTTCCCAGGTAGTGTCTACCAATTCAGAGACGCGGAGCATTCCCCACAACAGCAACCGAACGAGTGCGCCGTTCCGATTCGCTGCGTTGTGACCGAAGCTCACGAGTGGGATGGTTTCAAAGAGCAATTGAAGCTCTGCGGGACTCAATGCCTGCGGAAGAGGCGTATCCTGGCGACGACGAAACAATTTGGATGGCCGATAGACCTGCGTCATGTGCTGGGGCAACAAACCATCTGGCTGTTGCCGAACTTGTTCAGGGGAAAGAGTGCGTTCAGGGCGTTCCAACGGATGGACGATCGGTGCGTCTCCTGCCACATTTTCGGGAAGATATTCTGCGATGAGCCAGTCGTAAAAGGTAGAAAGTGCGGCTAAACGCACGTTCCGTGTCGCTGCTGACAACGCGTGTTCACGATAACCAACGGGAATTTGGCCAGTCTGACAGAGTAACTGTCGTGCGCCAGCAGCTTTTGCGGGAATATCCAGCCACGCAAAGAGTGCGCGCATGTCCGCGCGGCTCAGCCGGAAAAGCGTCAGGTCAACGGAATGTTTCGTTCCGAGTTGGACTGGTTTGTGCGTCAACCAGGTCAGTGTATACAACAGCACCTTTGCATACTCATAGATCGTCCCAAAGGAGTACCCTCTATCGGCTCCTAATGTCGTCAACCAGACATTGACGGCAACCAGGCTGGGTCCTAACTGCAAAAAGAGGCGCTGCTCTTCTCTGGCGCGTTGCTCTGGCGAACGGCTTTCAAAATCCCAACGAATTTCACACAGTCGGCGAGAGCGATCACAATGCAGCGTAAAAAATCTTTTCCCTTCCACCATTTCACCTCCACGGTTCTACCTCTATTGTACTCGGCGTTGCAAGAATCTCTCATATCCACCGACGACAAGATACAAGCTGGTTTTTGGCTCATGCTATCATTGCAACCCGAGAAAATATGAATACGCCAGGCCCATGCGACAGTGGCGCAAAGACTGGCCGGAGAGCTACCATCAGATGTTACGCGTCCTACGGGAGAAGTGGAGGGATGCGGGGCGAGGGGTCCAGGAGTTTGTGCGCGTGCTGCGCTTGCACGAAGAGCATCCTGCGGCCCTGGTGCAACGGGCGATTGAGCAGGCTCTCGCCTATGGCTGTCCGCATCTGGATGGAGTGCTCCAATGTCTCCACCAGCTCGATCAGCCGTCCCAAGATGTTGGGGACCGGCAGATGGTTGACCCCTTGCCTTTGCCCGTCGTGGGCACGCAACCCCTCAATTTGAGTCAGTACGAGCAGTTGTTACGCGCATCGAGGTAAGGAGAAAACCATGCAACCGAATAGCCTGCTGGAAAGCTATCTGCGCCAGCTCAAATTGCCATCCTTTGTGGAGAACTACGCGGCGATCGCCTCTGATGCAGAACGGACTGGCCTGTCCTGCGAACAATATCTGCTCGCGCTCTGTGAAGCGGAACTGTCCAAAGCCGGACGCCAATCGGGTGGAACGCTGTATTAGCCAGGCGAAGTTCCCGGTGTACAAAGACCTCTCGCAATTCGAGTGGAGTTGCGTTCAGAGCCTCTCAAAAACGCGGGTTCTCGAATTGGCTCAAGGAGGATACCTCATGCGTGCGGAGCCGATTATCCTGATTGGGAATCCTGGCCTGGGGAAAGTGCGCCGCATGACGGCGTAAGCGATTGTACGAAACGTACTGCTGGTTGAAGATGGACCAGCAAGAGCGACTGATTAACTGAAAGGGGAAACCTGACACAGGAACATAGCATATCAGTGACGGGATGGACTGAGAAGTCGTGTATCAGCGTCGCATCCCTAGCTCTGGATGACATGGGTAAGGCTGTATTGTTTGAAGCCCAGTAACCAGTTGGAGACCAGGCCCTCCCTTGATACCACGACTGCTATCAAGCTCCGGTGACAGCACCTTAGTTTTTCCGAGGTGTGAAATCTTCTCACCGGAAACACGATCAATGAGATCGATCACGTTACGAACGGGCACCCTACCTCATCCTAACAACGTCGCTTACGACTGTACTGCGGGATCGCCTGCGAGGCGCGAGCCTCATGGCGACGGAGACGCTGTAGTAGTTGGTGGAGTTACGACCATCCACGGCGGTTGGGAAAGCCAACCACAGAGCGAAGAGCGTCAGGAACCATCCGCTTGACGAACCTGAAAGGTATGCGAATGCAGACCGCCGATCAAATTCTTCAGGCAATACGAAAATTGGGAGAACAACGACAACCGCTCACGCGCATCTATCGCAGTTTGTTCAACCCGCAACTTTACCTTGCGGCCTACCACAAGCTCTCTCGCAACCAGGGAGCGCTCACCCCTGGCTCGGAAAACGACACGGTGGACGGAATGAGCCTGAAACGCATCAGGAAGCTCATCGCTGACCTGCGCGAAGAACAGTTCCGCTTTCGGCCAGCGCGTCGCATCCACATTCCCAAGAAGAGCGGAGGATCACGGCCATTAGGTCTCCCGAATTTCACGGAAAAGCTGATCCAGGAAGTCTTGCGTATGATCCTCGAAGCATATTACGAACCCCGCTTTCGAGATAGCTCGCACGGCTTTCGTACTGGACGAGGCTGTCATACGGCTCTCACTCAAATACATCAGCAATTCCAGGGGGCTTCGTGGCTGATTGAGGGAGACATTAAAGGATGCTTTGACAACATCGACCATCAAGTGTTACTGGACATTCTCTCCCGCGACATTCAAGATGGCCGACTCTTCAATCTCATCCGAATGAGTCTTGATGCAGGGGTATTGGAAGACTGGGTGTACCACAGAACCTACAGTGGAACGCCACAGGGTGGTGTGCTTAGTCCGCTTCTCGCCAATATTTACTTGCACGAACTTGATACGTTCATTGAGGAGACGATCGTTCCCCAATACACACAGGGGGAAAAGCGCAAGCGGAACCCTGAGTATCGCCATCTTGAATGGAAGATAGGCGATGCGAAAACACGCTAGGATTGGCTAGCGGTCAAGCGATATCAACAAGAGCGTCGCTCTTGCCCATCGCTCGACACGCACGACCCGAACTACCGACGACTTTCCTTTGTACGCTACGCCGACGATTTTCTGCTCAGCTTTATCGGGCCGAAGACAGAGGCGGAAACCATCAAAGCAGCTATCGGAACATTCCTCCATGATCGCTTGCATCTCACCATGAGCGCAGAAAAGACCCTCATTACCCATGCACGCACCGAACAAGCCCGCTTCCTCGGCTATGCCATCAGTATTTACCACGCTGATGACAAACTGACGCGACGACCTTCTGGCGCAAAGATGCGCAGTATCAATGGCGGAGTACGTCTTGGCCTGCCCCAGGGCCTGATCCATCAAAAGACCGCCGAGTACAAACAACACGGAAAAGTCATCAGTGAGAAACGGCTCACAGAATGGTCAGATGCCTCCATCATTGACACCTATCAACAACGGTTCCGAGGACTTGCAGAATACTACAAGTTCGCGGTTGATCGATGTCGGCTCAGTTCGGTGAAAAATATCATGCAAATCGCTCTGGTCAAAACATTGGCCCAGAAACGGAAGATCAGTGTGAGCAAGGTCTATCGGCGATACCGTGGTGTCCAGATGGTCAATGGTTACGAGTACAAAACACTTCAGATTGAGGTGCCTACCCGAAAAGGCAGTCGTATCTTTGTCTGGGGTGCCATACCACTCCACACCAGCAAACCGGACAACATTCCCATCGTCGATACCGAATACATGATGTTCTGGAAAAGCCGTTCTGATCTCGTCACTCGACTGCTTGCAGACATGTGCGAACTGTGCGGTTCTCATGAGGACTGCCAGGTCCATCATATACGTAAGTTGGTTGATCTCAAGAGAAGATGGGCAGGCCGACGAGAAAAACCAGAATGGGTGAAACGCATGATTACCCTCCGCCGGAAAACACTCGTGGTCTGTACTCCATGTCATCAGGCCATACACGCCGGAAAATCTGTTCCCCCACAACGTATCAGTGATGTTCTGGAAAGCCGTGTGATCGGAAACGATCACGCACGGTTTGGAGGGAGGCACAATGAAACCTAATGTAGCAATACATCAAGGCGCACGGTGCCTACCCTACAGCCACGTGGCGACTGGGTTGGCCCTGGCCGCCTGCCGCCAGGGGCATCACGTCCGCTTTTTCAATGTGGCTACCCTGGTCAATGACCTGATCGCCGCCCAGCAGGAGTTGAAGCTGTCCCGGTACCTGGCCTCCTTGTGTAAGCAGGATCTGATCATCCTGGATGAATTCGGGTTTGTGCCTTTTAGCCGTGAGGGGGCCAATCTCCTCTTCCAACTCTGTTCGGCACTCTATGAGCGAGTGGCGGTGATTATCACTTCTAACCTCAGCTTTGGAGATTGGAAGAGCGTCCTGGGTGAGGAACATTTAACGGCGGCCCTGCTCGATAGGCTCACTCATCGGGCGCATATCCTGGAATTTCTTGGGGAGTCCTTCCGCTTTCGCCAACGGCTCCAGCACAGCGAACAGCGGGGAGAGGAGGTGAAGCAAGTCGAACCATCAGCAGTCTAAGGGAGAAGGGTGGCCCCCTTTTTCGTTCGCAAAAGCAAGGTGGCCCCCTTTTTTATTCGCACTCTGGCCCCCGAATCTGATTCTCAGGGGCACATTCACTGGGAGCAGCGGCCCCCTTTCTGATTCGAAAGTGGTCCCCGATATCATTGACAAATACAGTCCCCGACCCGTTTGAGCAAAGGACGCCCTGGATGATGTGCGTTCGGCCTCACCCCCAAGGTTCTCGCCTCTTTCTCAGCCATTTTTCCATCGAGCTTCGTCACCTGTCTTTTGAGCATTCTATGGTTGATTGGCCAGGTCAGTCCAGCTTTCATTGCATCTTTGTCCTTTTCGATTCAGCGTGATCAGCGAGTCGGTGCTGTTGAGTTGACTAACAACTCAACACATGCTATACTCCTGGCATCTGAGAGAAAAGGGGGAGGATATGGACCGTCTCTTCGGGGAGATGTTGCGGACGCTGCGCCAGAATGCGGGTTTATCCCAGCGTCAGTTGGCGCAACGTGCTGGTTTAGATTTCTCGTATATTAGCAAGATGGAAAACGGCCGGCTTCCACCACCGGCAGCGGATACCATCGTTCTTCTGTGCCAAATTCTTGGGGTGTCGGCGGATGATTTGCTGGCTGCGACGCGCAAACTTCCGACAGAGGTTGAAGAGCAAGTGAGCGCCAGTGCTTCTGCTCAGGCGTTTCTTCGAGAAGCTCAAAGTCTCACCGAAGAGCAGTGGCAGCAAATGACGCAGTCGTTGCGCCAGTTGAAAGGAGAGGGGTAATGCCCCGAAAAGCATCGCGTGTCTCCAAGCATGTTCAACTTCCGCTGATGCCATCTGCGCTCCAACTGACGCGCCAGGAAGCGATTGCCAGCCAGACCTGGTCATATAGCAAACGTTCGTTATTTGAACGCTGTCAGCGCCGCTATTACTATGAGTATTATGGGGCGAGCGCAGCCCTGGAGGGCGTGGATGCCCAAAATGGGATGCTGCGTCGACTCAAAGCCCTGGAGGGACGGCAAGAACGAGTTGGAACGCTCCTGCATCGTGGCATCGCGACGTACTTTCATCGCGCGCAGGAGGGAACCCCGTCATCTGCTGATCAACTCATCGATTGGCTGGTGAGGGTGTTTCGTCAGGATTGTGCCTATTCGCGATCTGATCCTGATGGAGCGCATCCTCCTGGCGGTTCCTATCCGCCTATCTTACTGCGCGAGTACTACGACAGATTGTCGGATGTCGAGCGCCTGATGGTTGAGAGCGAGCAGCACTTACGGAGCGGCTTGCAGGCTTTTTTGACCGAGCCGATCTTTCTTCCCTTTCGCGAGGCTGGCAAGCGTTCTGGGGCCTTGATTGAGCACCATCTCCGCTTGCCGGGGTTTGCTTGTAAGGTTGATGGGAGACTGGATCTGGCCTATCCTGAGGCTGAAGGCGTCACGATCGTCGATTGGAAGTCCGGCACCAATGATGGGGATGGGACGGATAGCTTGCAATTAGCTGCCTATGCCTTGTGGGCGAAAGCCCATTACCAGGTTTCCCCAGCTGCTATTCATATCTACAAGGCATTCCTGCGCGATGCCGAGGTGGTTGCCTTCCCGATGACAGAGCAACTCCTTGACCAGGCACGTGTGCGCATTATTCAGGATGCCGAGCGTATGGCCCAGGTTCAGCCGTATGGTGAGCGTGGGTGCTTTGAGGCTTTTACCCCGTGTGAGCAGAAAGGGATTTGTCGGCTCTGCTC
>Ga0137391_10002975_pt1 | contig 12772 bp, 11 predicted proteins | sample 15con2h24BmetaG_FD_101399 | JGI IMG/M metagenome (GOLD analysis project Ga0137391, IMG submission 101399) | Vadose zone soil microbial communities from Angelo Coast Range Reserve, California, USA - 15con2h2.4B metaG | ecosystem: Environmental > Terrestrial > Soil > Vadose zone > Saprolite...
AAAGTCGAAAGGCGCGAGACGAGAGAGAAAGGATAACGCAGAGACGCTGAGAGGCGCAGAAATGCGCGGAGAGTCCGCGGAAAAAATCAAAGTGCTGAAGCAGAGTGAAAGGAAGACGGGACAGCTCCTTCGACAAGATGGGGATAAACAGGAAGGGCTGTCCCCAGTAGATCCTGCGCAACTTTACTTTTTCGCGGCAGCGGATTTGGCTGCGGCGTCGGCGTACTTTTTGGTGAAACGCTCGACGCGGCCGGCGGTGTCAATCAGCTTCTGCTTGCCCGTGAAGAACGGATGACAGTTCGAGCAGATTTCCACGCGCAGCATGTCGCCCTTGATGGTCGAGCGAGTCTGAAACGTATGGCCGCAAGCGCAGTGCACCGTAACGGCATGATAGTCAGGGTGAATACCGGGTTTCATGAAGCTCCATTCTGTCGCGTCCGGTCTGCACGGCTCCCCGACAAGGTCAGGGCACTACAGCCGCGTCGCTAGGTCGCGAGGCAATTCTTAATCATACGCGAAGTGTCAAATTCCACCAAATATGGTAGAGGAGAGCGAATAGATAGAGAGCAGGCAAGTCACAAAAGGAGCTTTCAAGGATGTACACGTTCCGATGGATTGACGGAGATTGATGCGGAAATCGAGGGGTGATGGATGGATTCCACTAAGAAGGTATTTTTAGGGGCGTGCTTAGTTGCTTTGCTGCTGGCGACGGGACGAATGAGCGCTCGAACGGCAGAAGACGCGGGGCGAAAAGAAATTGAGGCGTTTAATAAGCGGTTTGTGGAGTTGCATCTGAAGATGGATACAGCGGGGATATCGGCGCTGTGGGCGGAAAGCGGTGTGGATCTGATGCCGGGCCACGCCCCGATGATAGGGCGAAAGAAAATTTCAGCATGGATGGAAGATATTGTGGCCAAGATGCCGGGATACAAAGTGACCAAGCAAGAGATGGAGTTCCACGATATTCATGTGTGCGGAGAATGGGCCTCGGAGTGGGCGACGGAGCATGTAGAGGTCCAGCCACCAGAACGGAAGGCGTCGATTAATAGCTACGGCAAAACGGCGCTGGTGTTGCATCGCGAGGCAAACGGCGAGTGGAAGGTTAAGCAGGAGATGTGGAACGCAGCGCCGAAGCCCTGAGACTCACAAGGAAAGGCGACGCATTAGAAGTGCCAGCGAGTGACGGCGTCGGTGAAATTTTCGGTGTGCTCGTCCTGACCGAAGGCCTGTCGAGGCACGACACGATAGACATTTCCTCCGCATGATTCGAGGATAGGGTAGACGTCGCCGCCGTATTTGGCGTTGTAGATTTGAGCGAGTTGCTTCCAGACGGCGCGATCCTTGATTTCTTTGGCAGTGCCCTCCAGGATGACGGCTTCGTCGGCTTTCTCCGTGCCGATGACGATGTTCGGGTCATTGGCGATGTTCTTTGCTTTGCGGGTGCGCGGGCCGGTGCTGAACCAGAAAGCATCCTGCCACCAGATTCCCCAAACGAGCATGAGGTGAGGGCGGCCATCGGGACGGGTGGTGGCAATCCAATAGTTGTGTGATTTTCCGAGGCGCTCGAGAGCCCAAGGCCAGGGTTTGAGACCGCCCAAGTCATTCGAGGGATCTTGCAGGGCATCGGGCCAATGAAGGCGGCTAGCCTTGGGTTCGAGCATGGCGCGTCCTTTCCGACTGGGGAGATGCGGCGGAATTGTATCAGGATGGATGAGATGAAGCTGCCAAGTTCTAGATTTTTTTTGAATACGGTCGAAGCTGTCGACAGAATTTGCAGAGATGCTCAGGAAACAAAGGCGCATCCCACGCGGACGCTGCCCTGATCGGTCTGTTGTCTCCAAACGGGCTTCAGATTCACGCGAACGGGCGGAAGAATAGGCACGTGCAAGACCGCCAGAAGATTCTCAGGAAGATCCTCGGGGGAATCCAGCTCCATCGCGACGCCGCCAAAGCCAAGATCGAGGACGCGGGCGCGCCGGGCACCCTGCTCACCAAGAACAGCGTAGGCATTCGTACCGGTCATGGAGACGCGCTCGGCCTTACGTTGGACGGCGAAGACGCGCGATGGGGCCGGAATCACGTCCGAGGGAATCGTCGCGGGGGTTACCGGTGCAGGCGCGGCGATGATTGATTCTGTTTTTTCAGGCACGCGCCTGGATTCGATCGAAATCGGTTCTGGTGCAGGTGCAGCGCGCTCCGGAGCCGGAGCTGCCGGCACCTCAGGAGCGGGCGGAACCTCGGTCAGCGCGGAGCCGTTGGCCGCCTTGCTGTGGTTCGCGTGTTTCAGGCGATAGAGACGCTCATCAGCGATGCGAATCAGCTGATCAGCCTGTTCCGCATCTTGAGGGAAAATGGCGACGCCATGATCCATGGCCACGGTGACGGCAAGCTGCAGTGGTTGGAGCATCTCGGCAAATACTGTTTGGACGCGACGGCTCAACGCGAGCGCCTGCACGGAATCTGTTTGCGGGAGCAACAAAGCGAACTCATCACCACCGATTCGGAAGGCCGAGTCGGACGTACGCAAGGCTTTCTTCAAGGTAGCCGCAGCAGCGCGCAATACGTCATCGCCGCGAGGATGGCCGTGCTTGTCATTTACTTCCTTGAAGCGGTGCAGGTCGAGAGTTACCAATCCCAGAGGCTGGCTGTAGCGCCGCGCGCGATTGAGTTCTTTTTCGAATGTTTCAGCGAAGAGCCGGCGGTTGTAGAGACCGGTCAAGGGATCCGTGACGGCATTGAGTTCCAGCCCCTTGAGCTCGTCATATTCGATGAGGATCGGAACGCGCAAAAGACCGGAGGACGAAAGGACATCGGTCAGCGCGGTTTTCAAGGAAACTTGACGACCGACAAGACCGGAGAGCTCGCGGCGGCGCAAAAGCGTCTCATCCCAAATTTGCACACTCTGGGATTCGTGCAGATCGACGTGAGCGATCGCGCGCAAATATCGCTGGAGGAACTGGCCACGCGCAGGCAGATCAAGGCCTTCGAGCGTGTCTGCCAATAGCTCGAAATAGGAATCCTCAATCGGCAAACGCGGGGGCGCAGGGACGCCGGGGCTGGGCATATCTGGTATAGACCTAACCTCTGCCTATCCCCGCGGGGTTTGGGGAAAGCGAATATAGCTTCCGTTATCTAGATGGAGCAAGCAAGAGGCCATTCGTACTGGACCTAGCCAAATCCACTTGGGAATCGTACCTCCCAAATTGCGGCCCGTATCCTATTACAAAGCAAGGCATAGGGTACGAAAAATTGCATGCGCGCGAAATAACGATGTAACAAAATTACACAATTGAAATGGAAGACGAGGCAGGAGACGGCAGGAACTTACTCAAGTGGCCGAAGGAACTCCAATCCAAAGAGACGCATTTCACCTATAGACTCTTGCCGCAGAACCCTCGCCACAATCGGTGGAGTCTCGCTGGGCACAAGGCTGGAAGTTGAGGGAGCTGGGGCGGGGATGGTCAGATGAACCGTTTGATCGGGCCTAAGAATGTGTGCTGAGGCAATACAGGCGCCGTGAGCGCTAATATTGAGCGTTTTCGTGAGCTCGATGAACTCAGCGCCAGACACATCCGTTCCCCTCAGGAACACGGGCACTTGTAAGCGAATGCGTGGCGAGCGTCGGGTCGACGAGGTTTCCACGAGCTGCCCCTTCTTGAGAATATCGCTCTTCAAGTGGTGTCTCTAGCTTAGTACCAAGGAACTAGTACGGATACAAGCATCTGGAATGCCAGAGGGCACAACCGTGAGCCTCTATAAGTTGTTTATTATAAGATGATTGTGGGTGTATATTCATAAATAGAGTTTGCTCAGGCAAGCGTGGTGGTCGGGAAATCCACTTCCTTTCCTCAAATGTGAAAATGGAATGCTTTTGCCATTGACTCTCCATAGCCCCTCTGTAACCATGCCAGTAAGGGAAAACTTTTACCACATTTCACGAAGGGCGGGATCGATTGATGGCCGGACGGATTGTTATGCCGTCGATGTCAGAAGAGGGGAATCGGGCGGTCCTTCCTATTAGCTTCGTCCGTGGGCTGTTCGACGCGATGGAGAAACCTCTGATCGTGGCCGAGAGGGCCGGCAATCTATTACTTATAAATACCCGCGCAAAACAATTCTTACAGTCTCGTGGATACGCGACAACTCCAGATTTAAATCTGTTTAAAGACCTTCTGCAGGTGGATGCGCGGAAAATCTTCGGCGAGATCGAGAACGGAAAACACGAGGTGAACCTCCAGATTCAATTCGGTGAAGCGAAGTCCACGGCGCGGGTCCAGTGGATGCCCGAGGCTGATTGGCTGATAGTGGAAATTGAGAACAAACTGGAGACACAGCCGGGGCCGGATCCAGCAACGCAACTGACTGTTCAAGAGCTTCTACAGGAGCGCGAGATCACTTACCGGAACCTTCTGGCCGCGTACCTGAAGTTGCAGGAAGTGAACCGGCAGAAAACGGTGTTCTTGGCGTCCGCGGCTCACGAGTTGAAAACGCCACTTGCGGTGATCAAGGGCTACTACGATCTTCTCTTGGCCGGTTCTCTCGGCCGGCTGACGGACAAGCAACGGGACATTCTGGAAGAGTCGAAGGAAAGTTGCGAACGCCTGGTGCGTCTGGTGTCCATGTTCCTGAACTATTCCGCACTGGAGAGCGGGAAACTGGTGTTGCAGCTTCGAGAGAACGATCTGCGAGATTGCCTCGATGAGCTTTCCAAACGCTGGTTGGAAGCGTTTCAACGCAAGAGCGTCAAACTGGATGCGAGCTTTGACCCATCAATTCCGACATTCCGATTCGATTATCAGAAGGTGCAGCAGGCGGCGGCGAACCTGCTTGATAATGCATTGAAGCATACGCCCAACGGGGGAAGCGTCACGCTGCGCGCGGCCCCGCATTTCTGGGAACGGCGTGTAGCAGCCTTGGCTCCGGTGGAAGAGCGGCGGCGGTTTCGGTTGCCGCGGCCGAACAGCGTGGAAGTAAGCGTGACGGACTCGGGGCCCGGCATCGCAGCGGAACATCATCAGGAGATTTTTGAGGATTTTGTACGCGTGGACAGGAACACCTCAGGAATGGGTTTGGGACTGGCGATCGCCAAGCGGCTTATTCAGGCGCATCGTGGAAAGATTTGGGTGGAGAGCGAGTCGCGTACGGGAAGCAGATTTACATTCTTATTGCCGATGGATCAGGGCTGAAACACTCGAAGTTTGTTGATTGAAAGGGAAAAGTCAATGGCTGTGAAAGAGAAAATCCTTGTCGTGGATGACGAACCCAGCATTCGAAAGTACTTGCAGACACTGTTGGAAGTCGACGGATACGATGTGGAAGCCGTCAGTTCCGGGAGAGATGCGCTCGAGAGGGTGAACAAGGGAGAGCGGCCCGACTTCATCATCCTGGATGTATTGATGCCGGAGATGAACGGCATCGAAACGTTGAAGGAATTGATGCAAGTCGACCGCAGCCTCAACGTCATCATGCTTTCGTGCTCGAACGAAGTAGGCACTGTCGTCGAGGCCATCCGGATTGGGGCGCATGATTATTTGACCAAGCCTTTCGAGAAAACGGAATTGGACGCGGCGATGCTGAAGTCGCGGCAAAAGAAGCAGCTGGCCACGGAGAATCAAGCGCTGCGCGATTACTGCGACCAAGTGACCGAGGACTTGAGCTTCCTGGCCGCCAGCCCTCAGATGGTTCGAATCCGCCAACAGATCCTGCAGATCGCGCCGGTTGACGTGCCCGTTTTTATCTGTGGCGAGAGCGGGGTGGGCAAGGAAGTGGTGGCGCGGATGATTCACCTGCGCTCGAAGCGGCGCAACCAGCCGTTTGTAAAGGTGAATTGCGCAGCTTTGCCGGGAGAACTGCTGGAGTCCGAGCTATTTGGATTCGAACAAGGAGCGTTCACGGGTGCAATCCGCAGCAAGCCGGGCAAGTTCGAAATGGCCAACAAGGGCACGATCTTCCTCGATGAAATCGCGGAAATGAGCACGCACTTGCAGGCAAAACTGCTGCATGTCCTGCAGGATCACCAGTATTCGCGGCTGGGCGGGCGGCACCTGGTGGAGACCGATGTGCGCGTGCTGGCAGCGACAAACGTTGATGTTCACGAAGCGATGAAGACGGGACGCTTCCGCGAAGATCTGTATTACCGGTTGAACGTTTTGTCCATCAACGTGCCGCCACTCCGCGAGCGGACGGCTGAGATTCCGCTGCTGTTCCGTCATTTCCTGCAGAAGTACAGCGAGAAATTCGGCAAGACGGCGCCAGGACCTTCCAAGTATCTACTGGACGCAGCGTTGAACTATCCCTGGCCAGGCAACCTGCGCGAACTGGAGAACTTCGTAAAGCGCTACGTGATTCTCGAAGACGATGAAGGCAGCTTGCGCGAATTGGTGGAGATGTCCTCGACACGCCAGCGCACTTCGCCGCGGGAGGAACCCGCGCCGCCCAAGGAGCAGGGGTTGAAGGCACTGGTGCGCGGCTTAAAAGATGAGGCTGAGATGGAAGCGATCGCCGACGCGCTGGAAAAGACGCGCTGGTGCCGGAAGGACGCTGCAAAAATGCTGGGGATTAGTTACAAGGCGCTGCTCTACAAGATGAGGCAATTCAACCTGGATACACCGCGGGCAAGGAAAGTAGCTTCCACAACGGCCGTAGAGGCAACAACTTCGGCGGTAGGAACGCGGCGCGACTAGCGATACAAACCATTCGGGTGCAAATTCAGAGAATTTTTCGAGGGAAATGAGGCAAAGCCGAAATATCCGCGACGTGGCAGGGGAGGATGGGGGAATGACGGAACGCCGTACAACTCGACGCTATGATTTGTCCTTACCGATTATCATCCGAGTCCCAGCGGAACGGATACTGGATTCGCAGCAGGGCAAGACGCGCGATATCTCGACGCACGGTCTCTATTTTGTTGTGGATCAGAACATGGAATCCGGTTCCCAACTGGACATTACGCTGACGCTTCCAGCCGAAATAACACATGGTTCGGAGGTTTTTGTCCGAGCGCTGGGCAAAGTAGTGCGAGTTGAGCGCCGAATGGAAGACGGCAGCGCGCGTATGGGGGTGGCCGCCGTGATAGAGCGGTACGATATTATTCGGGGGGAAGCCGCGCGGGCTTGACCCACCCTCCTGTGCGACGGGGATCCCATCGTGAGGGACGTTTCGCGCGAGTATCTTTCTTTCCCGCTTCGAGTTTTTTGTCGGATAAATTTTCTGGAATTCATGTTGCAATCAAGGGCAGGTTGGGCCTACTATCCGGCCAGAATGTCCCGCGGAGGGTCCAGTGAAAGTATCGGATCTCATCGGGTCCCGCAAGGAAGTTTTCTCCATCACGGAAGACACGAGTGTGCATCAAGCTGCGCAATATCTTCGCGAGAAGCAGGTGCGCTCGGTGGGCGTGATGAATGCGAGCGGCAAGCTTGCAGGAGTTATTTCGCACAGCGATATTTCCGATAAAGTGGCCGCGGAGAACAAGTGTCCTGCCTGGATGAAGGCCGCGGATATCATGACGCGCGATCTTATCACGGTAACGCCGGATATGACGCTGGAAGACTGTCTGCGTTTGATGGAGCAGAACACGATCTTCCATCTCATCGTGCTGGATGAGCAACAGGGATTCCTTGGCATGCTCTCGGTCAGCGATATTCTGCGAGTGGTAGCATCCGACGAAAAAGCGCGCGCCGATCTGCTGGAATCGTTCATATTCCCGCAAAGATAGAGCAGTTCAACAATTTATTGACGCCTCAAAATAATCAGCAAGAGCCAATCCGGGAAGAGTTTGTCTTCTTTGCGAAAGGATTTTCCGCTTATTGAGGTGATTTTGAAGTGAAGATGAGAGCGTTCCTTGCCGGCGGCGCCCACCTCAGAACATTGTATTAAAACGTTTATATTCAATCGTTTACGAAGGCTGCAGTCGAGATCTATGGCCGCTTCCGTTCACGGAATGGAGAGTCCAGATTTGGTTCTTCGTGTGCAACAAAGAGCGGGGCGAAGTTCCCACCCAGGCGCGCGAAGGAATCAAGATGGCTGTTTCCGAACACACAAACGGTGGACCGGCTCAAAGAGCAGGTGGGTTGCCCCCTGAAGAGATTATCTTCGGCCGCTCTGGGGCGATGATTTTGATTCGGCAAAAAGTACAGAAGGTGCTGGGAACCGATGTCCCGATCCTGATTCAAGGAGAGAATGGAACGGGAAAGGGGCTGCTCGCGCAGTACATTCACTCCCATTCGGCAATGTGCTCCGGTGCGTTTGTAAAAGTGAATTGCGCCGCGATCCCGAGTGCACTTCTCGAAAGCGAATTGTTCGGTTACGAAAAGGGATCATTTACAGATGCGCGTGCATCGAAGCCGGGCTATGTGGAAATGGCGCACCGCGGAACGCTCTTTCTTGATGAGATCGCTGATCTGGATTTGAGCCTGCAAGCCAAAGTCTTACAGTTGCTTCAAGACGGGCAATTCAGCCGAATCGGGGACAAGCAAGAAAGGCGAGCCGAAACACGGGTCATCTGTGCCACCAATCGAGATTTGCGGACGGAGATTGAGGCCGGACGCTTCCGGCATGATTTGTTCTATCGGGTCAATGTAATCAGCATCAACTTGCCGAGCCTGCGCGAACGGCGCGAAGACGTTGCACTGCTTGCAGACTACTTCCTGGGGCAACTTAACGCCCGTTTCGAGCGCGATACGCCTCCCTTTTCCGGAGAAAACATCGAGGATTTATCGAGCCGAGAATGGCGAGGAAACATTCGCGAACTCGAGAACGTGGTTGCGCGGTACGCGATTCTGGGTTCGCTCGATATTGTTGAACCGGAGCGGCCGCCGAAACGCTCTTCCACAGCTTCTTACCGAGTCGGTCTTGATGGCACCATTCCTCTGAAGCGAATCGCCAAGCAAGCGATTCGCGAGATGGAAGGGAATCTGATTCTCAATGCGCTGCGCGAAAACAAATGGAATCGCCGAAAGGCAGCGCTCGCGCTGAACATCAGCTACCGGGCGCTGATTTACAAGATTCGGGAAGCGGGCCTCTCCCCGAAAGCCAACCGCAAGCGACCTCAGGCAGAACTTCCACGTGACCACGCGACAGGGATGGATTAGGCGTTATAATTAACCGTCGATGTTCAGACCCAGTCTAAGCGAAGTCCCGTTCCGGGGACCGAGATGTGATCGGAATTGTTAGTCGGGGCGGACGTTTTAATGCTTCTCCGGAGACCGACGACTTCCAAAGTTCTTGCGAAGCGGGAAATCTGTTTGGCCGACGTTTCCCCGGACGACTTCTTCCGACGAGAATACAGCGAGCGGCAATGGACCAACATTGCTTGAGCGTGGAAACGGAGCGCTGAGATCATGTACTCCGCAATGAGAACCATCACAATGACCGAGGGTCTTCGACGAATTGCGCTGTCGATGCTGTTGCTTGCGCTGGCCATGACGAAGACCGGGTGCAACGGCACCTCAAACTCGAATCCAGGGGGAGGAGGGAATCCTCCCCCGGCGAGTATCGCGAGCCTGAACCCGACCTCCGGAGCAGCGGGAACCTCGGTGACGATCAGCGGAGCGAACTTTGGAGCAACGCGGGGAGCAAGCACGGTGACGTTTAATGGGATCGCGGCGACGCCGACGAGCTGGAGTGCGGCGAGCATCGTCGCGCCAGTGCCGGCAGGAGCAACGACGGGGAACGTCGTGGTGACGGTTGGTGGGGTAGCGAGCAACGGCATCGGCTTCACTATTACGGCAGATACCACTGCGCCGGTAGTGACCATCACCGCGCCAGCAAACAACGCAACGGTCTCCGGGACGATCACGCTGACAGCGACAGCCACTGATTCGGACAGCGCGGTATCGTTCGTGCAGTTCCGAGTAGACGGGGCGAACACCGGAGCGCAGCTGAGCACATCGCCGTATTCGATTTCGTTGGATACGACGACGCTTTCCAACGCCGCTCATACATTGACGGCGGTGGCACAAGATCCCAGCGGAAACATCGGCACGAGTCCGGGTGTCACGATCACGGTTTCCAACACGACGAATACCTCGATGGGACCGCTGAAGCAGAGCACGGTGAACACGAGGTATTTTGTGGATCCGGCGGGGAATGGGGTGTTTTTGTCGGGTTCGCACACCTGGGATGACTTCCAGGATACGGACACCAACGTAGGCTCGACGCCGGCGGCGTTTGATTTCACGGGGTATGTGAACTTTCTGAAGGCCCACAACCAGAACGTGACGATTCTTTGGCACAAGGACTTGCCGGAGTATTGCGGGTGGAACTTCAGCGGGAGCACGTGGCGGATGGCGCCGTGGCCGTGGCTGCGGCCGGGGCCGGGAGTGGCGACGGATGGGAACCCGAAGTTCGATCTGACGCAGTTCAATCAGGCGTATTTTGATCGGTTGCGGGCGGACGTGCAGCAACTGCAGGCGAACGGGATTTACGCGATCGTGGAGTTGTTCGACGGGAACCAGTTGACGAGCGCGCGGTGTAGCACGGACGGGTACGCGTTCACTCTCGCCAACAACATCAACGGGGTGGACGACGGGTACACGTCGGGGTCCGGTGGGACGAACTCGGTGACAATGACGAGCGCGAACGCGATCAGCGGGTATCAGGACACGTACGTGAAGAAGGTGCTGGACACGCTGAATGATCTGCCGAATGTGATTTGGGAGATCGCCGAAGAGCAGCCGGGAGCGTCGATGACGTGGTGGGCACCGCACATGATGGGATTGGTGAAGGCCTACGAAGGCGGAGGCGTATTTGAGGGAACGACGTATACGGCGAAGGCGTTCCAGCATCCGGTGGGGATCGGGGCATTGAATTACTTCGATCGGAACGACACGACGCTGTATGGGAGCATCGCGACGTGGGTGGCTCCGTCCCTGAATACGTCGGGTTTTCCGGAAAATGTTCCAGTGAACAACAATGGGAAAGTGGCCATCAACGATAGTGATCATTCGCTGGGCTACAGCTCGTTCATAAATTCGGATGGGAGCGTACAGGACCAGAACCTGCGGGGATACATCTGGGAGAACATCACGCAAGGAGCGGAGGGGTTGATCTTCATGGACCCCTATGTGATTTACTGGCAAGGGAGCCCGGTGCGGAATACCTGCCTGAACCCCACGAATTTCGTTTGCACCGGGGCGCTGGACTCGAAATACGAGAATTTTCGGTCGAGCATGGGGTTTGCGCAGCAATACGTGAACGCGAAGATGGACCTTTTGAAAGCGACGCCGCAGGGGAGCCTGTCGTCGACGGGATTCTGCCTGGCGGACAACGCGGCGACAGGAGCGGAATATCTGGTGTATGCGCCGAGCGGCGGGACGTTCACCGTGAACTTGAGCGCGACAACACGGTCGCTGAACGTCGAGTGGTTCAACCCGGCGACGGGAGCGACGACGTCGGGCGGAACGATCACCGGCGGCTCGGCCAGCCAGCCGTTCACGGCGCCGTTCAGCGGTGATGCGGTACTCTACATCGTGGACGCCGCCGCAGGACATAACTGACGCCTTTTCTGTCGATTACAAACCTGAAAATCCCCTGTTGACGCTAGTACTTTGGTTCATCCCAGGGCAGTCTACCCTCCTGAACTGAAATTGCCCTCTCGTCCATTCTGGGCAGTTACCCCCCTTGCACCGAAATTGGCCCCGCGGCCAGTAGAAGCGGCCGCGAGTCACTCCTAGCCTCGTAGGAGCGGGGAACAGCTCTGCCTTCCCGCGAAAGATCAGCGCACCGCAGCTATTGAACGCGCGGTTGAACTTGGGAGATCGAGGAGAATCATGAGGGGTTTCCGCAACACTCCGGGGATTTCGAGACGTCCATTCGCCGCAAGCATCCTGATTCTGTTCACACTCGGCGCCGTGCTTTTCAGCTATGGCTGTTCGGGCCTGGTGAGTGCATCGAATGGCGGAGGAAATCCGGGCCCTCTGGCGATTTCAAATGTCGTGGCGGCAAATGTGGCCCCAACAAGCGTCGGAATTGACTGGCAAACAAATGCGCCTGCCAATTCCCAGGTGGAGTACGGGACAACTACGAGCTACGGTTCGACCACGCCTGTCGATTCGACGATGGTCACGAGCCATCAACTGACAGTCTCAAGCCTAAAACCTGGAACCGGGTATCACTGCCGCGTACGCTCTACGGATGCGAACAACAACTCCGCGGTAAGTGGCGACTTGCCCTGCCCGACGCCCATAGACACGACACCACCGACGGTTTCGATCACTTCTCCGACTGTCAACGCGACGCTTTCAGGCATGATCACCCTGACTGCCACTGCGACTGACAATGTTGCCGTGGCGAGCGTTCAGTTCAAGGTAGACAACGCGAACACCGGCGCCCCGGTCACCGCTGCGCCGTATAGCTATTTGCTGAACACAACGACTCTCGCGAATGGGAGCCATGCTATTGCGGCGGTGGCGGCCGATACTGCCGGGAATACGGCGACTAGCACGGTAGTGACGGTCAACGTGAATAACGCGACGCCGGGGCCGAGCATTACTAGTTTGACTCCGACGTCGGGATTGGTAGGCGCGTCGGTGACAATTAGCGGAGCGAACTTCGGAGCGACGCAAGGGACGAGCACAGTAACTTTCAACGGAACAGCGGCGACGCCGACGAGTTGGGGCGCCACGAGCATCGTTGCGCCGGTGCCGGCGGGTGCGACGACGGGGAACGTTGTGGTGACGGTGGGCGGGGTGGCAAGCAACGGTGTGAGCTTTGCGGTCACAGTACCGGGGCCGAGCATTACGAGTTTGAGTCCGACCTCGGGATTGGTAGGCGC
>Ga0137391_10002976_pt1 | contig 12768 bp, 12 predicted proteins | sample 15con2h24BmetaG_FD_101399 | JGI IMG/M metagenome (GOLD analysis project Ga0137391, IMG submission 101399) | Vadose zone soil microbial communities from Angelo Coast Range Reserve, California, USA - 15con2h2.4B metaG | ecosystem: Environmental > Terrestrial > Soil > Vadose zone > Saprolite...
AGAGGTCACCATCCTGGAGGTCGTGCCAGCGGCGAATGTCACGGTACTGTGGGCGATATTGCTCGTATCGCTTCTCAGCCAGGTATAAGTCACTGTGCCGCCGGTATTATGCGCCTGCGCGTAGATGAGCACACTAGCGGTAAAGAACGTGTTGGTTCTACAAACTCCCTGGTGGTCGCCGGGCCACGCGCCGAACGCCACGCCTGTCACCTTGAACGGGACAGGTGTGGGGGTCGCGCTCGCCGTTGGAGTTGTTGCGCCCTGTGTTGGCGCGGCAGTTGGCGTGGATGTATCGCTGGCTGTGGCTGTCTGATCAGCTGTGGTCGGAGTCGTGTTTCCAGTATTGCTGGTGGTTGGCATACTGTTATGAGTGCTTGAGCTGGAATCAAGGAAGCCGCAGCCTGCCAGGAACAGGGTGAGAAGTAGGTATATTACAGACAACAGCAGACGCAGAGATGATCCAGAGAACCGGGTTAGCTGAGGATGCATGACGATTCCTTTCTACCATGGGCACTATACGGAAACTCTGCATGTATCGTGGTCCCACTTCCACAAAGGTTCAGAGAACACAGCTGGTTACTCCCACAACTGTTTCCTCGCAGCGCTCTGGCGTGGAAGACCAGAAGTGCATCCATTGATACTAACGAAACCAGCAAAGAACTCCTCTTCTTTTCTCACAATCACAGGAAAAAGTCATGTTCAACGGCAGGTTGCTGCTTTTTTCTGTGAAGGGATCATTTATCAGAGCAAGAATATTCCCAACAAACCTATCTCCTCTACTGGCTATTGGATGGAGAGATGGGACTGCCCGGCTGTACATCACAAAATGAAATTGGGCGAAGCTTCAAGGCATGTGACAAAACTCACATGAGGCATGTGGCAAACTTCAGGCTCTTCTGGTGCTGCTCACTGGCTTGCCATAATCTCATCAATGAATCGTTCTACAGGGAGTCATTACCTTGTAGAGGGATGCTCAGATGCAGATAGAAGCCTCTTCCTTGTTTTCCCTGCCTGATGGCTTAGAAATGACCTCAATGGCGGTCGTTGGGAATGTTCTCACCATCCATGTAGCCAGCACAGCGACTATCCGGAATGGCCCCCGGCTGGATATCAGCCACAACACTGGTACCTCCAGCGTGGTCGTGGTCTCGCGCTTGCCCTCCCCTGCCCATCTGATCGCTATCGCTATGATCCTGCCGACCCGACGCCGGCAGTAGGAGGCGCGAGTACCCTCCCGAGTTCTTTTGGCCCGAAGGACCAGCGTAAGGTGGAAGCACGACCAGAACGGAATCGAAGATTGTCGGTTGCGCTCGAACGGTGAACGCGCCACTCACCGGGATGATTGCCACTCCCTCACCCAACTTATCGAATGCAGTGACGGTGCCGTCTTTCGAAATGACTTTTCCCATTAAAAAACTTCTTTATCATAAGTATTACGCACACACTTCTGGTACACGCTGCTCGTTTCTCGACTCGTCCTGATCTGGCGTGGTCGGTGCGGTGAAGCGCAGGAGCGTGGCGCCGAGCACGGACGCACTGACGGCGAAGAGAGCCGCGACGAGAAATGCAACCTGGTAGCCACCGTTGAGGGCGGCGAGGTGGTCGAGACCTGTAGACACCAGGCTGTTCGTGCGAGCGGTGGCGAGGCTGGCAAGGATGGCGAGACCGAGCGCACCGCCCATCATGAACGAGGTGTTGACGACTCCCGAGGCAAGCCCGGAGTCCTCCGGCGCTACGTCACTTAGAGCGGCCAGCAGCACTGCGTTGAAGGCCATGCCTGCGCCGAGTCCAAGCAGGATCATACCTGGGAGCACGTCTGTGGCGAAGTTCCCACCGACTGGTGCCCGTGCGAAGAGGCCAAGGCCAACTGCGGCCAGCAGCAGCCCCACCACGATCGGCAACCTGATGCCGAAACGCGTGACAAGTTTAGCAGAGAGGCCGAGCGAGAAAGCTGCCATGATCATGTTGGCTGGCAGAAAAGCCAGCCCGACCTCGAGCGGGCGGTAGCCGAGCACGAGCTGGAGGTAGAGCGCCGAGAGGAAGAACCAGGCGAACATGGCGGCGGTCCAGAGCACGCCGATGACGTTGGCGGTAGCCACATTGCGCAGCCGGAAGAGGCTCAGTGGCATGAGCGGCGCGCGTACCCGCGCTTCGATACCAAGGAAGAGCGCGAGCAGCACTACGGCGACAACGAGCAGACCGATGGTCTGGCCGGATGTCCAACCCACCTGGTTGCCATTGACAATGGCGTAGACGGCAAGCAGGAGCGACGCGGTGACGGTGATGGCACCTGCGATGTCGAGGCGCGCGGCAGTTGAGGGACCGCGACCGGGAGGCAGCAGGATGAGGGAGAGTGCGACCACGGCGACGCCTACCGGCAGGTTAACGAGAAAGACCCAGTGCCAATTGAGCACATTCGTCAGAACGCCACCGAGCAGTACGCCGATGCTTCCCCCGCCGGCAGCAACGAAGCCGAAGAATCCCATCGCCTTCGCCCGCTCGGCTGGCTCAGTAAACAGGTTCATGATCAGCGAGAGGGCGACCGCCGAGACGACAGCGCCGCCGAGTCCCTGGATCGCCCGCGCCGTGACGAGGAACCCTTGCGTCCTCGCCATGCCACAGGCGAACGATGCCAGCGTGAAGAGCGTGATGCCGATCAGGAAGAGCTTGCGGTGGCCGAAGAGATCACCGAGCCGACCGCCAAGCAGCAGGAAGCCGCCGAAGGTGAGGAGATAGGCGTTTACCACCCAGGCAAGCGAGATCTGGGAGAAACCGAGATCCTGCCGGATCGACGGGAGCGCGACGTTCACAATGGTCGTGTCGAGCACGATCATCAAAGCGCCCAGGCAGAGGACGATCAGCGCGAACCAGCGCCCAGAGCTTCGCCCGGTGGTCGATGCGAGGTCATCAGTGAGCGCTTCTCTATGACTCAATCTATTTGCTTTTATGAGGTTCATTCCATAGCTCCATTGAATGTACGAGGTGTGACGCCAGGGACTTGATTACCCTGATTCTTTCCAGTTCACTATACTCAGTGCCTGAATATTCAAACACTCGAAGACCTTCACCTTATTTCTTTCCAGGTCCGTAGTTGACCATCATAGCAGACTGAAAAGAAAAAAACTTCTTCTATCGGACTCTTTTTGCCCCGCTGTTCTTCTTGCATATGGGTATGCATGACCTGGATCGCGCGTTCAACAGCTTGCTTATGAGTGGTAAGGGTCACATGCCGTGCTGTGTCTTCATAGAAAACGGCTGGTGCGGTTTGCATGGTGTCCTTCCTTTTCCAACAGAATGCTCTTCACAGGTCTATTCTTTTCGACCGGCTCTGAGACGGCAAACCGACATTACCAGCCAGTATAAGTGAACCTGTTCCCTATTGATGCGCAGAACGCTGCGTCGCCGGCATCTGCCGGGGACGAATGCTCAGTCCCTGTGCTGGCTACTTAGGTTATCCGTTCGAAAAATGACGGGCGCTCTCTACATAGAGCATTCATTAGCCTCTTAAAGGATCCCATGTTGCTACCAGTGTACATCTTTATTTTAAGCTACCTGGCGGTGATAAGTGGAAATGTACCCAACGGTAGAAAGTGTAAAACTTCGTCAGGAGATTCTCGCCGATACATTTCAGCTCAGGATCTCTCCGAAAGTGTAAGACTTTATTTGGCGCATACATTCGTTTGTAGGCGTAAAATAAAGTTTCGCACCAAACACGGTGATGACTACTGACCTTCTTCGGTGGTCGTCATCGTGCTTGGTGTAGCAATGTGAAAAAAAGAAAGTCGTTGTCCACGAAAAATAAAGTTGCAGACTCGCCGAATAAAGTCGTGGACTGGTTTGCTCTCATAAAAACGGGAGTTCAGATACGCGAGGAGGATAACATAGTCTGAAAAATTCTTTCTGTTCCTGCAACCAAAGCGCATGGCCAGGAGGCCACTTTTTAACAGCTTCTTGACCATACTGTTGGGGTAAATTAAAGCCGTACACCTAGTATATCAGCGGTATAGCCATGGGATATGGTGGATAATTCGAACAGGTTCTGCGAACTCATTTCGGATGGGTTTTACCCCATTCGGCTGTACAGGTAGACCACTTCATCCTGTAGACTCCCCTTCCCGCTCCTGCTTTCATCTTCACCAAGCCGCTCACCGCCATTTCACAGGATGTCTGCTCGCTCCATTCACGCTCAAATGGTGAAGCATGGCACTGGCGGCAAGGGATAGCACAGGACTTCCCGCGTTGACCACTGTCGGCTGGTTCTCCCTGCTGCCAAAGCTTCGGTACGTTGCCGGTAGCGTTGTGCCACCAACTTGCCACCTCGCTCTCGCGGCTGCCCAAGCGTCACCCGGAGCGATGCATGGGGACGCACAACATGATAGTAAGCTCGCCACCACTCGAGATGAGCTAGGAGGTGTGGGACAGGCTTCGCCGTGGACCACGTGCGACGCGCCAAAGCTGCCACTCCATGGCGGACAGTCAGATTCACCCGCTCGATAAAAGCGGTGTTCAATCGCCCAGAGAAGCCCATCCCGAGGCCTCGCGATTTTGAGATCTGTCTGTGTCCCAAGGCGCATCATGTGCGTGACCCGTACTAGCTTGCGCCGCCGGTAGCTTTTTTTCACCTGGCCGTAGATCAGGCCCGCCGCCACCTGCCACCGACGTACTTTCTGCCCTCGGTGACCCACCTCAAGCCACCGTCCAAAATGGGCCGAGAGGCGCATAGAAGTACACATTGAGGCCATCACTCGTGAAGAGTGGAAGGCAGAAAGGCGGCCAGGATCCGTCGCAAGGAGTGGATGAGCAGATGCGCCATATCCTGCGTGCGGGGGCCGAGATGGAGGACGGGAAGAATCTTCGTGCAGGGGTCGATGGCCAGCCACAGCCAGAGAACCTGTTTGTAGCTGCGCAGCCTGGTGCGCAGTTCATCCAGCTGGAGGTGCGGGAGTTGGAGGTGGCAGAAGGAGCGCTCGTGTAAGGTTTGCGCATGCGGGCCCTCGCGCGTCAGCCAGGTGGCGATGGTGGCTTGTCGGTAGCCGAAGACACGCTCGGCAGCGGAAGGGTCCAGCCCTGAGGCCTGCGCAGACAGCACTATCCCGATGTGTTGAGAGGTGGTTTTCAAACGATACAAGGGAGTGTGGCATCGAGCACTGAACGTGGTGCGGCAGGCCTGACAGCGAAAGGTCTGGATCCGCTCGGCATGGCCATGCTTGCCATCCCCAAAGAGGCGCATGAATGTGAGCGTCTGTGATGCCGGAGTAGGAGCACTCTCGGTTGGGACAGGCGAAGCCCTCTGTGTTCACCCGCTTCGGTGCGCCTCGGCGACTTTTCATCTCACGCCAGGGTCGGACAGGGAGAGGCGTTGGCTCCACAAACGAAGAGAGGGGGGAGGAGAGGCGACAGGCTGGGCAATCGAGAGGGGAGCGTGGCTTGAGAAGACGTTGGACCCTGGTGCGTAGCTTCGCTGCTGCTCTCGAGCGGAGAGAGCAATGATGGGACCAGTATAGATGACAAAGCTGTGCCAGAGAGAATGAACAAGAACAAGAACACATGAAGGTTCATTAAGAATCCTCTTTGCTTAAAATGAGGAGCATGGGAAGCTTCCTTAATAAGGATAAGCAGGGTCGATAGGGATGGTCAAGCGCTTAGGAGAAAAGACTGAATTATCCACCATCGAGAGAGGCAGTACCCCACACGGGCGTCCGTGTGGAAATCGTCAATCATCCGTGGACTGGCATTAAAGGCACGTATGCCCCGATAGGAACAAAGGTGGACTGGGACAAGATCATTCCCAAAGGCTTTCACATCGTCCCCAGAAGATGGCTCATCGAACGCACGAATGCCTGGATCACGCACAGCCGTCGGCTCTCACGCGATTTTGAGGGCACGCACACCAGTAGCGAGGCGTTCATCTATCTGGCGATGAGCAAACTGATGGTATCCAGGCTTGCTCACAAACATCCCTGATTGATGCCTTTCTGCACACGCTCTAAGTAACCTGGCGGTGATAAGTGGAAAAGCACCCAATGGGAGGAAAGGGTAAAACTTGGTCAGGAGATTCTAGCCGATACATTTGAGCACAGCATCTCTCCTACCTGGGATGTGACCCGGCGCCACAAACGACCCGGAGTTCGTCACACACGCCAGACGTTGCTGGAGAGCACGTCCTTAGAGCCGACACCGAGGTTGACGGCTTCGATCCCCTGGTCGCTGCCGATGCTCGCGTCGCTGCCACCGATGCTCGGCAGGAGGCGCGACTCCAGGCCAAAGCGCCTGATGGCGTATCGCTCGACCGTATCAGCGGCACATCGGGATCGATGCCGATCGCACCTGACGCGCGAATGAGGGTCATTTGGGCGAGCGCTCCTCTCCTGTGGCCATGGCCGCGAGGCGAAGGATCGCCGATGGTGGTGGACCCTCTTCGAGGCGCTGGCGGATCACGTCAGCACACTCCTCTGCACTGAGCACCGAGGTATCGACCTCCAGGTCATAGATCCCTGGCACATGGACAGCCTGCTGCCACAAGCTCACCGCCTGTGGCACCGAGCCGTCATCGGCGGCGCTGACAGGCCAGGTAGCGCGCCGTCGTTGCATGACCACCTCCAGTGGGCAACGCACACCCACGAACAGCACCGGGAGGCCCTCCAGAAGCCTCGCACAGGTGGGGAGAATCCCCCGTGGGACAGTATAGGCGTCATGGTGCCCGACATCCACCACGACATTGAGCCCCAAGCGGCTGTGCAGAGCAATGGTCTCATACATGGCGCGATACAGGATCACAATCAGAGGCTCCAGGTCGGGGCGTTCACCTCCAGGCCGTAGCCCGATCCCAGGCTGGTAGCGCTGGGGGGTCATCTGCTTGAACCGATCCACCCCCAGATTCATCCATACCCCCTCAAACGTGTTCTGGATCATGGTGGCAATGCTGGACTTCCCGGAGCGCGGAGTCCCGTTCAAAATCACGATCTGGCCGGGTGGACCTCCCTGGAACATGCGTTTCCTCCTTTCGCTCGGGTATGGCTGACATCCTTGTATACCACAAATGTACCCGACTGACGCAACAGCCTACCCAACCAGCGCAACATGGTTCAGAACATGCTCTTATATCAAATTTGTTTACATCGTGTGTGTTTGGGACCTGGCGAGGGCAAGCCTCGCCACTCCATTTCCGGCAGGAATCAACAGGATTTGATATCAGTTGTTCAAACGTTCTCGCGGATGCCGCGTTTTCGTCAAAGATTGAGACTGACGATCAAAGTTTCGGGCTAGCTTGAAACGTGCTCGCGATCTAAAACCCTATCCAAAAGGACAGGACATTTCTGGCAGAAAGGACAACCTGTTTCCGACAGAGAGATGCTATTCTTGAGCCGAAGGAACAGCGCTGCATATGGAGTAAAACCATCCCAGCAAGCAAGAGCCGTCGTCCAGGGCAGATGCATCTTCCCATACTCATTCTTCATTCAGGAAGAGAGATACGAACACTATTGCTCCATGTCAACAACATGATCGTGAGCTTTCAGAAAGGAATAGAGAACACCATGATAAGCGCAGCATTTCCCTATCAAAAAAAGCGGAAACCTGTTCTGGGATTGGAGATGGCGTATGTAGATGAAGGGCAGGGTGATCCCATTGTCTTGCTGCATGGCAATCCTACCTCCTCCTACCTCTGGCGCAATATTCTTCCTTATGTCGAGGCGCTTGGCCGCTGCATTGCCCCTGATCTCATCGGCATGGGCGATTCGCAGAAGCTGCCCGAGAGCGGCCCCGGCTCCTCTACCTTCGTCGAGCATCGAAGCTTTCTGGATGCGCTGCTCGAAGCGCTTGGCGTCCGTGAACGGGTCACCTTTGTGGTGCAAGACTGGGGATCGACCCTGGGCTTCGACTGGGCGTATCGCCACCCGGACGTGGTGCGCGGTATTGCCTATATGGAAGCGATGGTCAAGCCATACACCTGGGGCGAGTACCCGCAAACAGGACGCCAAACCTTTCAGGCGTTGCGGTCACCAGCAGGCGAACAGATGGTGCTGGCACACAACTCCTTCATCGAGTTCAATCTTCCCAGGACGGTTGTGCGCACGTTGACGGAGGAAGAGATGAACGAATATCGCCGTCCGTTTGCCGAACCGGGTGAAGGGCGCCGCCCCACGCTGACCTTCGCCCGCCAGCTTCCGATTGATGGCGAGCCAGCCGAGGTGACCGAGATCGTCACGGCCTACGGGAAGTGGCTTTCCCGCAGTCCCATTCCCAAATTCTACATTCAGGGCGATCCAGGCCGGTCACAACCGAGCCAACATGCGTTTTGCAGCCGATGGCCCGCGCAAAGCACGGTGATCGTGAAAGGGTTTCATAATCTGCAGGAGGACTCTCCTGATGAGATTGGGCAGGCGATCGCAAGCTGGCTGCAACATCTGAAATAAGACGCATAGCCAGTCAAAACACGCTTCACTTTCCAAAGAGTGAAGCGTGTAGCTCCATTCGGATTTTCTGCTGAATTCCTCAAGGCCTAGAGCGCGTGTATGTGATATCGAAGTCGTGCTTCCATTCGGTACCGTCAGCTGCTATTTCCCAATAGCCTGTTATCGAGTTTCCGTCGTCGCTGATTTTCCCTTCGAAGCGTTGAAAAAAATCTGGGTCTTCACGCCAGAGTTTCCACACCCCTTCACTGAAACTCATGTCATAGATTCTCGAAACCCCTCGAGAATCGTAGTAGAGCATCCTATAGGTATCAAGCGCTTTATTCCGGCCTATGACCGAGGTAGATTGTGGGGGGGAATGATCACGAAACACTATAAATGCACCATCTAGCCACTCAAAGGAAGCTCGCCCTGTTTGTGTGGCTTGAGGGTCAGGCAGAAATGACGCATGAGATACTTCGACGTTCCACTCGCCTATCAATAGCTGAAGTTGACTAAGCGCGGGGTTCAGTTGTGATGGGCTATTTTGTTTCGGTTGAGTCATAGCTTCATAATAACCCTTCGTCCGTCCAGTGAGCAAGAATTTCAGGTGATGGTCCGACTTCTCCCATCTATTGTAGTGAAAGCATGTACTTGCGTCAATGGGGTAAAATCCAACAAATGGATGAATAAGCGAATATATGCCGCCATAGCGATTTTCGAGAATGCTGAACAACGTTGTTGTACTCTACTGAGATAGAGCACATTTCAAGCGCTCAGACACCCCTTCCTGTGGAGCTCTGCTGGAGAAAGAGATGGATGAAAACGTCCAACACGACCTCGCTCTGGCGTGTCGCCATTTGGCACAACAAGTGAGCGAAGATGACGAGGGACTTGACGCGACCAGCCGCAGCCGCAAGTCAAAAGAGAAGCAAGAGGCGCTCCAGGCGCTTTTGAGCGTAGAGGATCAGCGTCATTTCTCCTTTCATGATATCACCGATCTCCTCTGCGCCGTCTATTGGGGCAGTCCTTTCCAGTCAAAGGCAAGGCAGCATGTTGCTCAACTGCTTTTCACCTGGGCACAACGGCGGGATCTCCCCTTTGGGGATGCCGTCGAAGCGGCTCACACCCTCTACAGAATCAGTCCGAAGGGATCGCAAGACAAGCAACAGGCTGTCCAGATGCTCTTGACCCAAGCACGTTGGCCGAATATCACCATGAAACAATCCGTGGAAGCGGTGACGGCCCTCTGTTATGCGAGCCCCTTACGATCAAAGGAGAGGGATCAGGGCATCCTGGCATTGTTAGAAGTGGCCCAGCGCCCTGACCTCTCTGTTGAGGATGCTCTGGTATACATTACGTTGGACTCTGATTCTATGTGCATCATCTCTACCACTTCTGCTGGGTTGACCAAGCGGCAAGTCGTTGTCAGGAAGCAGATGCTCGAAGCTCTGGCCCAGCGCTCTGACCTCACTTCTGAGCAAGCCATGCAAACCAACGAGGCTTTGTCTTCGTTGAGTGATGCCCAGCCGTGAGGAGAGGAAGAGGAGCTCACCATCTGCCAGTCTTCGTCGTTATTGAGCGGGAGGGGGCTCGTGTCCCTCCGCTTGTGCATTTGCTACCCAAGAGGTATACTTCCCCCAGAGCACGTTTTGGGTAGCACACAGACACGCCTGGGTAACACCGGGCAGGAGGAAGCGAGCCTGCGATGCCGAAGGCAGCTCCGTATCATCTCAGGTGGGACCTCTTGCAGGGCACCTACACCCTTCATGACACGCGCAGCCAACGGGTGCTCGAGGTGGTTCCAGATAGTCACACGTGGTGCGACTGGCTGGCGAGCATCCCGTCGTTCACCTTTAGCGGTCAGCACGGACACCTCACCGTCCGCCAGGAGACCCGTTCAGGTGGGAGCTATTGGTATGCCTACCATCGAGTTGGGGAGAAGATGGCCAAGCGCTACCTTGGCCGGACCACTCAACTCACCCCTGCTCGTTTAGAGCAGGTAGCCGCCCGGCTTGCGACCGATGAGAACGCTTTGGACGCGGAGACTGTTGCGGTTCCCTCCTCCCGTGCCTCTCTCTCCCAGGAGGCAACACCTCCATTAGAACAGGCAGCCGAGCTTCCTCCTCCCTCTCTCAGAGGAGCTTTCTCGCGGACACGCGCTGCTCTCCCAACCTACCTGACCTCACTGCTTGGGCGCGAACAGGAGGTGCAGGCCATCTCTGCCCTGCTCGCGCGTCAGGAGATCCGCCTCCTGACGCTCACGGGGCCAGGTGGCGTCGGCAAGACGCGCCTGGCTGTCCAGGTCGCGTCCCACCTGCAAGACACGTTTGCCGATGGCGTCTGCTTTGTCTCGCTGGCCTCGGTCAGTGATCCTGACCTGGTGTGTTCCACGCTCGCCCAGGCGCTTGGCCTGCCAGAACCCGAACAGGCCCCGCTGCTGGAACACCTGGAACGCTTCTTGTACAGGAAACACCTGCTGCTGCTGCTCGACAACTTCGAGCAGATTGTCAGCGCTGCACCCTTTGTGGGTGAACTCCTGGCCAAATGTCCCGCCGTGAAGGCGCTCGTGACCAGCCGCACGGTCCTGCGCCTGCCTGGTGAATACGAATTCCCGGTCTCACCGCTGGCCCTACCCAGCCCGACGTATCCGCCAGATGCCAGAGCACTCGCGCAGTACGCGGCGGTAGCACTCTTTGTGCAACGTGCCTCGGCCATCAAGCCCGGCTTCTCGCTCACCGATGACAACGCCGCCACTATCGCTGACATTTGCGCGCGGCTGGATGGGCTGCCACTGGCCATCGAACTAGCTGCCTCCCGCATCAAACTGCTGCAGCCGGGAGCGATTCTGGCCCGCCTGCATCGCCGGCTCGACCTGCTGACCGGTGGGGCGCGCGGTCTACCGGCCAGGCAGCAGACGCTCAGGAACACCCTCCAATGGAGTTACGACCTCCTGACCCCTGATGAGCAGCGCCTTTTCCGTCGCCTCTCCGTCTTTGCGGGTGGCTGCCAGCTTGCGGCAGCAGAGGCGGTCTGCACCGTGGCGGGCGATGTGACGATGAGCGTGCTGGATGGCCTGGCCTCCCTCCTGGACAACAGCTTCCTGTCCCAGGTGGAGCACGCCGGAGAGGAGCCGCGCTTAGTGATGCTGGAGACCATTCGTGAGTATGGCCTGGCGTGCCTGGATGCCAGTGGGGAGACCGCACGTCTCACCGCTGCCCATGCCGGCTACTATCTGGCCCTGGCGGAAGCAGCGGAACCACACCTCCTCAGTGCGGAGCAAGGCACGTGGCTCAAGCGTTTGGAACAGGACCACGAGAATCTGCGGGCGGCGCTGGGCTGGTCGCTTGAGCGCCAGGACCAGCTTTCCGCTTTGCGGCTGGCCGCGGCGCTGTGGCGTTTCTGGTGGATGCGTGGCTATCTCAGCGAAGGGCATCGCTGGCTCGAGCAGGCGCTCGCTGCCCCTGCTGTGAAGCGGGATTCCCCCACCACTCGTGCCGCGCGGGCAAAAGCCCTGGGTGGCGCTGGCGTCCTGGCGCACTACCAGGGGGAGTATCAGCGAGCCAGCCGGTACTGCCAAGAGAGCCTGGCCGCGTTCCGCGCACTGGGAGATCGGCCGGGAATCGCCTCGGCGCTCAGCGGCCTGGCCTTGATTGCCCGGTCCAAGCACGCCTTTGGCGAGGCCCGTCTGCTGTACGAGGAGTGCCTGGCCATCCTGCGGGAACAAGACGACCAGTGGCAGCTTGCCGACACGCTCTACGCCCTCGCACGGCTGTGTCTTTTGCAGCAAGACTATCGCGCCGCGCACGCCTGCTGTGAGGAAGGCCTGGCGCTCTTTCGGACGCTTGGGGATCAGCGCAATGTCGCTCTTACGTTGCAGATACAAGGAGGGCTGGCCCTCCTTCAGGGGGACCATGCAACGGCACACCAACTGATGCAGGAGGGCTTGCCGACCCTGCGAGCCCTGGGAGACCGAAGCGGCATCGGTCGGGCCTTCTTTGGGCTGGCGGAACTCGCGCTGGCTCAGGGAAACGTGGCCCAGGCACAGCAGCTGTATACAGAAACGCTGACGCACCTGCACGAGGTAGGAGACAAGATTTGGATCGCTGAGGTTCTGCAGCGGCTGGCGACGGCCGTCGCCAGCCGGGGACACGTCGTATGGGCGGCACGGTTGCTCGGTGCTGCGGCGGCGCTCTTCAAGACACTGGGCGCGTCGCCTTACCCCATCTTCCGGGCCGCCTATGACTACACGGTGGCGACGACCCGCGCGACCGTAGGCGAAGACCAGTTCGCAGCCGCCTGGCAAGAAGGACAGACGATGACGCTCGAAGCAGTACTCACCGCTCCAGCTCCCGCGCTGCTGCTCTCCCAGCATCCC
>Ga0137391_10002981_pt1 | contig 12753 bp, 9 predicted proteins | sample 15con2h24BmetaG_FD_101399 | JGI IMG/M metagenome (GOLD analysis project Ga0137391, IMG submission 101399) | Vadose zone soil microbial communities from Angelo Coast Range Reserve, California, USA - 15con2h2.4B metaG | ecosystem: Environmental > Terrestrial > Soil > Vadose zone > Saprolite...
CGGCGCGCAGCAGGTAAGCCGCGCCTCCGCCGCGGCCTCCGCCGATCGTCTGGGTCAGCTTTCTCCGGAATCTCTGCTGGGCCTGAGCCCGGATGAGATCACCGAAATCCGCAACTTCGCGGTACCCGCCAGCGGTGTAAGCGCGCTTGCGCCTCTGCCATCTTTGAACGGAACGGTCACCGGACGGGTCCTCGGGGGCGATGGCGTCACACTGGTGCCCAACGCGACGGTGCGCTTCCACAGCAACAACATCTTCTTCAGCCGCACGCTGCAGACCAGCAGCGACAGCAACGGCGTCTACACCTTCGCCGCCACCTTCAACAATTTCGGCGGCAGCATCGCCATCGCCGAAGATGCCTTCTCGGTGCAGGCGTTCCATCCCTTCACCGGGGTAACTTCACCCACCGCGACAGGTTCCTTTGCGGTCGCCAACAACACCGCCGTCCAGGATGTGACCTTCACCAATACCGGCGTCGTCCAGGGAATCGTACGGCGTCATACGGGTGTCGCGGTCAACAATGGCTCCGTCGAGCTGTTCGGCAACTCCTTCGACTTCACCAATATCAATACGGACGGTTCCTACCGGCTGACGGGTGTTCCACCCGGGGTCTTCACGCTGCAGGCGAATACCGCCGTGCCCCAGGGAGGCACCAATCTCTTCGGCCGGAATACCGTCGCGGTGACCGCGGGCCAGATCAGCAACGCCGACATCACGATTCTGCCCACCGGCACGGTCACCGGCACAGTCTTCACAGCCGGAGGACTGCCCGCGGCCAATGTGAACGTCAGAGTTCAGGGCAATACGGCATTCACTTTCTTTGAACGCGATTTGACCACCGATGCCGGCGGCCGGTTTACCTTCTTCGACGTTACGACCGGAGTGTTTACTCTCCAGGCCTTTGAGCCGAATACGGGAACTCCCACCTCGGTCACGATCTCCGTGGCCCAGGACCAGACCACCACGCAGAACCTCACTCTGATTGGTCTCGGAACGCTGCAGGTGCAGGTCAACCTGGCCAGCGGCACACCCGCGAACAACAGCCAGGTGGATATCTTTGAACCGTCGAGAGGCTTCTTTGCCTTCGCCGGCTTCACCGATGCCACCGGACGCATCACCATCACCAACGTCCCCGTGGGCGCCTTTACGGTGCGCGCGCATCATCCGAGCAACGGCGGGATATTCACCGATGTACCCGGATCGATTGCCACCGATGGGCAGGTCCTGCCCTTGCTGGTCACCCTGCCGGGCACCGGCGTGGTCACCGGACGCGTCACCTTCGTGAACGGAAATCCGGCGGCCAACGCGCAGGTGCGCATCTTCGGCGACAATGTGCCATTCGCGATCACCAGCACCGATTCGAATGGTCTCTATACGATCACGCAGGTGGTCGCGGGCCGTCCGTTCACCCTCCAGGTCTTTGATCCGAGAGGGACCGGCGGTATCCGTGTACTCACCAATAACGTCGTGCCCGCCGACGGGGCGACGCTGACTGTCAACGCGGTCATACCCGCGCTCGCAACTGTGCATGTATTAGTGCTGCAAACCGGCAACGTCCCGCTGGCCGGCGCGCAGATTGACATCATGTTCCAGCAGGATGGCTTCTTCCGATTTGAAGGTTTCACCGACGTCAATGGAATGCTGAACATTCTCAATGTGCCTGAAGGCTCCTTCACGGTGGAAGCTTTCGCGCCCAATACCGGCCGGTTCGCGGGCAGCACAACCGGGACCGTTAACCCCGCCGACGATGGCGGCACGATCAACGTCACGATCAATGCACCGTTCTCCGGAAACATTCAGGGACAGGTCTTCGCGGGTGACGGTGTGACGCCTGTACGGTTTACCACCGTCGAGGTGTTCGACGCGGCCACCGGCAACTTCCTGACTTCGCAGTTCATCTTTGGCGGATCGTATTCCTTCTTCAACGTTACCGCGGGAGCGGCGGGCTTCCGTGTCCGCGCTCTCTCGCCGTTCGATTCCAACGTGTTCGGCGAAACCACGGGCAACTTCGCCAGCTTCGGCCAGACGGTGGTCGCGGACGTCACGATACCCATCGGGGTCGTAAAAGGCACGGTCACCTACAGCGACACCACGCCGGTGCCGTTCCCGAATGTGTTTGTGACGCAGCCGGATGTGAATGGCAATCTGCGGTCGTACTTCACCAATACGAACAACCCGGATGGCACGTACACGGTCATCGGGCCGCAGGCGGGCGACTTTACGCTCACCGCTCAGGACAACAACTCCGGACTCACTCAGGTAACCACCGGCACGCTGTCCGATGTTCACGTTCCGGTGGTGGTGGATGTGACCATGCCGCCCACCGGCTCGGTGACCGGCACAGTCTTCGATGCTTCCGGCAATCCGGCGCCTTTTGCCGATGTTGCCATGGCCAACGAAGGCCTGAATCGCAATTCGTTTACGCGCACCGACAGCAATGGCAATTACCAGTTCAACCATGCGCCGCTGGGGCAGTTCTCACTCCAGGCGGTGGATAACAACTTCATGGTCTTCGTCAGTGCGAGAGGCAGGCTGATTTCGAGCGGCGATACGGTCGTCCTGAACCTGGTACTGCCGGCATCGGGAAGCGTAAGCGGCACAGTCTTCGCGGCTGATAGCGTCACTCCGATCCCGAACACCACGGTATGGATCGAAAACCTGGACAGCACCGGTCCGGAAGGCTTCTCGTCGAACCGCGTATTCACCAATGCCTCCGGCAATTACTCGATGGAAGGCGTTCCGGTGGGAACCATACGCATCGCGAGCGCCGATCCGAATATTCCGGGCGCCAGCGGCTTCGCCACCGGCCAGATCGCCGCCGGCCAGAACACCATCGTCAACGTGGTGTTCGGACACGGCTTCGACTTCTTCGGTAATTTCTTCCCGTTTACCTTCAACCTCGACGGGACCAACGGCTTCCGCTACGACGTCGATTGCGACGGTGAAATCGACAGAGGCGGACGCATCGACGGCTCCCTGTCCCAGGGCTACGAGGGCGCTGAAAACTTCATGTTCAACAGCACCAACTTCAACGAGTCCTTCCCCTGCATGAGCGGCGCGGACACCAACCTCGGCGGCCGCGGCGTCGTGATGGGCCCTGCCGGATTGAGTGGTCTCGTTGTCACCAGGAAGATCTACTCCCCGGCCGGCGGCGGATTTACCCGCTACCTCGATGTGATCGCGAACCCGACACAACAGGCCCAGCAGGTCACACCGCTGATTCAGAGCTTCCTCAATAACAGCCTGACGTTCCCGGTGGTTCCCGCTGACACAGGCAATACTTACGCGGTCACCGGCAACACCTTCTGCTGTACGCCGTTGCTGGCGGCGGTCTTCGCCGGCCCCGGCGCACCTGTACCGGCGAGCGATTTCCAGTTCTCGACCGCACAGCGCTGGGTTTCCTACGACTGGCCGCTGACTGTGCCTCCAGGCGAGTCGGTGATCCTGATGCACTTCGAAGCGCAGCGCGATCCCAACGACCTGGCCGGAATTCGGGCCCAGGCCCAGGCCCTGGTGAATCAGACCGATCCGGACGAGTTCACCGGCATGACCGACGACGATAAGGCGCGGGTGGTCAACTTCAATCTGACCAATCAGACGGTTGTGCCCGGCACGGCCGTGGTCAGCGTGACGGCGCTCATGTCCGACGGCATCAACCCGCTGGTGGGAGCTGAGATCATTCTGAATGCCGGTGGCGCGCAGAGAGTCGCGGGCTTCACCGACAGTTCCGGTACGCTCTCGATTCCCAATGTTCCGGTCGGCAACTTCATCGTCACCGCCTACAAGAACGGCTTTGTGGGTGAGGCGAGCGGAGTGGTGCAGGCTGCGGACGCGGGCTCCATCATCCATATAACCATCAACTCCGGAATCACGGGCACCATTCAGGGCCACGTGTTTGCGGCGGATGGACTGACACCGGTGCAGGCCACTCAGGTGGTTGTGCTGGATCTGGTCACGGGCCTGCAACTGGCGCTGGGCGGAACCGATGCCAATGGGTTCTTCCAATTCAGGAACATCGCCTCCGGACCGCTGGGCTTCAAGGTGCGGGCCATCTCCATTCTGAATCCGCTGGTCACCGGAGAAAATTCAGGCAGCTTCGCCGTCAATGGCGACGTTGTAACCCTGAATCTCCAGCTGAACCTCTCGGTGGTCAGAGGCACGGTCAGTTACTCCGACGGCACAGTGGTCCAGTTCCCGACAGTGGTCATTTCGCAGACGGATGCGGCCGGCAACGTGACAACCTTCCTGCCGCAAACCGATGTGAACGGAAACTTCGGCCTGCTCGGCCTGCCGGCTGGAACCTTTACCCTCTACGCGCAGGATTCCAATACCGGCATCTCGTCCACTTCGACCCTTACGCTCGCCAGCATCTCGCAGCCTGAAGTCATCAACGTGATACTGCAGAGCGGCACGGTGACCGGCATCGTGCGCGATAGCAACGGCAACCCGGCGCCGTTTACCCAGGTGGCGATCGCCAGCCTGCTCAACGGCTTCAATCAGTTCAACAGCACCGACAGTTTCGGCGTCTACAAATTCACGCGGGTCCCGCTGGGATCGTTCACGGTACAGGCGGTATTCTTCAACGGCAATGAGACATTCGCCAGTGCCGACGGGGTACTGGCCACCGACGGACAGGTCTTCAACGCCGATATCACCATGCCCGCTACCGGGACGGTCTTCGGCACGATCTTCTCCTCCGACGGCATTACCCCGGCCACCAATCCTACGGTTTCGGTCATTGGTCTTGACAGTGTCGGACCCGAAGGCACCTTTAACCGCCAGACCGGCGCCGACACACTGGGCAACTACCAGATTAACGGCGTGCAGGTGGGCGCGGTGCAGGTCGCGGCCGATACATCGTTCTCCGCGAGTCCCAGCGCGCCGACGGTCCTCGGGCCGGTATCGGGAGCGGGTTCCGTCGGTGTGGCAACCGGCGTTCTCACCACTGACTCGCCTCTCAATCTGAACATTACGCTCGGGAACGGCTTCAGCTTCCGTCAGATCGGCATTGCCGACTTGGATGGACTGGATACCTTCCGCTACGACGTAACCTGCGACGGCCAGCTGAACGACGGAGGCACGACCGACCGCCGGTTCAACGACGCCTACGACGATACCTATCAATTGAGCCTGAGCACCGGGGCCTTTTCCAGACAGTTCCCCTGTCTCAGCGCCGCAACCCTGGATTCCACAGGACGCGAGGTCACGCTCGGCCCGATACCCATGGCCGGCCTGCAGGTATCGCGCCGGATCTTCTCACCCGATGCCGGCGGCTTCGCGCGCTATCTGGATGTCATGCAGAATACCGGCACGACCCCGGTGGTTGCGTCGCTGCTGATCTCCGGGAACCTCGGTTCCGACAACAGTACGAGGGTCGTGGTTTCACCGCTGCAAACCGGCTTCACCTATGCGGCCACCGACCAGAGCGGCATCTGCTGCGACCCGCTTCTGGCCCACGTGTTTGCGGGAACGACTTCAACCCTGCCCACTCCGGCGGTACAGTTTGTTACGGGCAACGACAACATTTTCTATCGCTTCGACAACCTGACCATAGCACCGGGACAGACCGTGATTGTGATGCACTTCGCCGTGCAGCACGATCCGGCGGACCTGCCCGGCACAAAAGCACAGGCTGAAAGCCTTGCCAACCTCACCGACCCCAACGTCCTTACCGGCATGTCGGCGGCGGACAAGGCGGCAGTGGCCAACTTCGTCATTCCATAAGGGGAGAGTATGCGGTCTCAAAAGAAACTCATGCGCACGATTGCGGTAACACTGGCGACGGTTTTGATGCTATTGATAACAGCGGTGGCCGTGGAGCCTGTGCCGCTGCCCGATTTTCAGCTGACGGCGGCCGATGGCTCCGTAATCAAAAGCGCCGCGCTGCCGACGCAGGGCAACTGGCTCATTGTTTACGTCCAGCCGCGCAACCAGTTCAGCGACAATCTGCTGAAGCTGTTCAAGAAAGATCAGTATCCGGCCCTCGCGCAGCATACCGTGATCATCGTCTCCGGCAGCACCGACGATATGAAGGCCGCCCAGACGCGCTTTCCGGAACTGGCTCTGGCGACCTGGTATGCCGATACCGATAAGAGCGCGTTCGGCCTGATGAAGCTGACGGGCGCTCCCATGATCCTGGGAATCAAGCAGCACACGATTGCATGGAGCCTGAGCGGTATTCTGGCCGACGCAAATGTGGCGAAATCGATCCTGAATACCTGGCTGGCGGGATAACTGAATCGCGCGGGTCGAATGACGCGGGTCGAATGATAAGATAAGCCGCAGCCATGAGCCAATTTGCGCGCGGGCTTTTATTTGCCTGCTTCATCTGCTTTTATTCCGCCGCCGGCGCCTTCAGCCTGGCGGCGGATTCGTCGAAGAAAGCCGCGGCCGAAAAGCCCGAGGTCGTGAACGGCTATCTTGTCGACATGGTCTGCGTCCACGACGAAGCCGCCCATCTGGCCGAACTGGGCCCTAAGCACACCACTAAATGCCTGAAGATGCCCGCCTGCCGGGACAGCGGCTATGCGCTGCTGCTGCCTTCCAACGAAGTCCTGCGCTTCGACGCGCGCGGCAATGAGCTCGCGGCAAAGCTGATCGATTCCGCGCACCGCGATGGCGACTGGAAAATGCGGGCAACAGGGAAGCGCGAGGGAGATAATTTCCAGGTCAGGACCCTTGAACTGGAAAAACCCAAAGCGCCGGTGAAGAAGACTCCTGGCAGGAAGTAACCCGCCGCAGCATCGCCCCTGCAAAAATCGTCACCGCCGGGACGCAAGGGAAGCGGAGGATCGCAGGAAAAAACAAAAGCAGGGAGGGAAATCGTCCGACGTTAAAATCTTCGAAAGCAGCAAAGATTTTTACAGTCGGGTGGCCCTACTTTGACTTGCCTGCCGAAAGAGCCGGTACTCGGTGATTATGCCTTGAGCTGCGTCGTTTAATCTGAAGAGTGGACTGCGCTGAGTCGTCAGGTCGGCCTCGGATGCACTCGCTGTGAAGATGCCCGTATCCGTCAAAAGATAAAAGATGACCTCTCCACGTCGTGCGAGTGGAAACTTTGTTGTGATCTGCATGAGCGGTTGCACTTCATCGGCAATTTCCACCGTCTTCTTTGCTGCATCACGAATGGGCCCCGGGAATTCGCCGCCACCAAGGAAGCCGCCACCCCGGCTGATGTATACACTGGCAGTTCCGTTGGCGAGGGCGACGACCGAGGTCGTGCGCCGTCCCCGTATTCCCCAGTCCATGAGCACGCCATAAGGCTGAGTTGGTTTCGATGCGGGGCCGATGCGAAACTTTTTGCGTGAGCCTTGCAATATCAGGTTGCGCAAGCCCAGGTATGTCTTTCGCTTGCTCCTCGGATACAGGCTCACCAGGGCCGGGAGCGCAAAGAGCGCACACACCGTGATAATCCAAATCCACGCAATCCATTCCATAGCCGGCCTATTTTAGCATTCTGCAACTCCGGTGCGGGCGGGTCCGCTTTTGCTTTTCCTGCCACTTGCGCCACTGTAGTGCCGGCCCTCAAAATCTTCTCGGCTCCCTGCCTCTGTGGTGCGCTTTTGGGTTTTGGCTGCGGCGGGTTTCGCTATAATCCTCACCATGAAATCTCAGCTTGCAGTTTTCGCCGCCGCCTTCCTCTTCGCTCTTAGTGGGTTCGCACAGGAAGAGGGCAAGATCGTCCGCTATGTGGTCAAGCCTGCCGAGTTGAAGTACACCTATGCCGCTTCGTACACGCCGGTGGCGCGGCTCAGGCCGGGGAACATTCTTGAAACCAACACCGTGGATTGCTTCGGCAACGCCATCAAAAAACCGGGCGACACGCTGAGCATGGCAACCGGGGACAACCCGCTGACCGGACCGTTTTTTATCGAAGGCGCGGAGCCTGGTGACACCCTGGCGATCAAAATCCTCGACATCCAGGTGGATGGCGATCAGGGTATCGGCGCGCTGGCGCCCGGCTTCGGGGCGATCAATGCCACCAACTACACGCCCATGATCAATCCGCCAATACCGGAAAAAATCTGGTTCTATCCCATCGATCACGCCACGAACACGGCAACCTTTCAGGCGCTCGATTCGAAGTTCAAGGTAAAGATTCCTCTGCATCCGTTCTTCGGATGTATCGGTGTGGCCCCGGCGGGCGGCGAGGCGCGCAGCTCCATCGTTCCCGAGGCTTTCGGCGGCAATCTGGATTCTCCCGAGGCCAGCGTGGGCAATACCGTATATTTCCCGGTCAACGTCTCCGGGGCCATGCTCTTTCTCGGCGACGGACATGCCGCCATGGGTGACGGCGAAGTGGCCGGAACCGCCATTGAGGTCCCTCTGCGCGCCCGCGTGCAGGTGCACGTCATCAAAGGCAAAAAGATCAACTGGCCGCGATTCGAGAATGACGAATACATCATGACCCTGGGCGCCTACCGCCCTCTCGACGACGCGCTGCGCATCGCCTTCACCGAACTGGTCGGCTGGATTCACAACGACTACGGACTCTCGGAACTCGACGCCTACGAATTGCTCTCGAAGGTGGCGGAGATTCATCTGAACGAAATGGTCGACCCGAATTATGTGGTGGTGGCGAAAATCAAGAAGAGTTTTTTGCCGAAAGGGAAGAACTGAGGAACAAGATTTTAAATTTAAAATTTGAAATTTAAAATCTTTTGCTACAGGCTCTTCAGATATTCAATGATATTGGGATCGGTCCAGTTGACCGGGCCGTAGAACTTGCGCCGGATGACGCCGCGTCCGTCGATGGCGTAGGTTTCAGGCCACATCGACGTCCCGTAGAGGATGGGAGTCTTCTGCTCGGGGTCGCGCACGGTGAGCAGATCGATGTTGTATTCCTTCAGAAACCGGTGGTAAGCCTTTTCATCGGTATCGACACTGACCGCCAGAACGGTGACGTTCGGCCCCAGCCGTTTTTGGAGTTGCACCAGCGACGGCATCTCCTCGACACAGGGTGCGCAGAATGTGCCCCAGAAATTCAAAAGCACAGGCTTTCCCTGAAGCTGGTGGAGCGAGACTTTGCGGTCTGAATCCTGGACAGTGAAATCCGGGGCAGGCGAGCCGATGCCATGAGGATGCGAATTGCAGCCGGTCAGGGCGTAGGCGAGTAAAAGGATGGCGGCCAGAGAGAATTTCACGCCTATATCATACCCCATCTTTTGTTCTTTCTCCGTGCCTCCGCAGTGCTAACCATCAAAATCGTCGCGGCTCGCGGCGATTTCTGCGGCTGAAGATCTGCCACCCGCTTTTGCTTTTCCTGCGTATCTCTGCGCCCCCTGCGGTCTCTGCGGTGAGGGGTTTTGGTTGTGGCTACGTCGCGCTGCGGTGAAGTCTTTGATTTTGTTTTGATACAATCCAGATCGAAATGTCTCCTGAACATTCTGTTCGCTCTGAGCGTAAGCTTACGCTCGCGCCTCATCATCTTACTTTCCCTCATCATCGCAGCGGCTGGGGCTATGCGCTGGATGCGTTAAAGCCATTGCTCAGGCCCGACGGTGTGCTGCTCGACCACTTCATTGAAGCCACCTTCTGCTGGGACCTCGAAAAGAATGAGCGGTCGGGAGCATTGCCCTATCGCACCGACTGGATCGCCATCATCCACAACCCGCCGGGAATTCCCGTCTGGCATGAGTACGATTCCGCTCCGCAATCGGTGTTCACTTTGCCCGCCTGGCGGGAAAGTCTGCCGCATCTCAGAGGAATTTACGTATTCTCGGAAACCATGCGTGCGTGGCTCCGCGAGCGAATCGACATTCCGGCGGCGGTGGTTGCCCATCCGACGGAACCGCCGGAACGGTATTTCAGCATGGAGCAGTTCCTCGCCAATCCGGTTCGTCGCATCGTTCAGGTGGGGGCATGGCTGCGAAGGCTGCATTCCATCGCGCTTCTTGAAGAAACCGCCATGCGCAGGACCCTGCTTTCACCCCGACCGACCCCCGACCCGCATCTGGAAATCCTGCTTCGCCGGGAGGCGGCCAACGACCCGTCGGCCAGGAATGCGGACTGGTCCACTGTGGAGTTTCTGGAGTACCAGGGCAACAGCGCTTATGACGAACTGCTGGCGCGCAACATCGTTTTCCTCGACCTTTACGATACGATCGTCAACAACACCATCATCGAATGTGTCGTGCGGCGCACTCCGGTGCTCTGTAACCGGCTGCCCGCGCTGGTGGAATTGCTGGGGCCGGATTATCCGCTGTTCTTTTCCGATCTGAAGGAAGCGGCCGCCAAAGCCCGGGACCTGACGCTGATTGAAAAGGCCCATCTGCATCTCGCAAACATTCCGGAAGACACTTTCTCGCAGAGCAGCTTTCGCGATTCGGTGACCCGCGCCGATTTTTATCGCGGCCTGTGACACTCGAAAAACAAGATCAAAACCTTGAAACGCAGCGCGACGGAGCCGCAACCAAAACCAGGATCAAAACCTTGAAACGCAGAGGTAGCAGAGGAAGCAGAGGTTTTTTGGGGTAATTGCCGCGAAATCAGCAATAATCTCGCAGGCGACGAAAAGGGTTGGGCCAACCTTACAACTCCAAAAAGTCTCTGCTTCCTCCGCTTCCTCTGCGTTTCAGGTCTTGATTTTGATTTGCCCAGGGGTCGGTCGCCGTAGTGAAAGCGGGAGGGGATAAGGTAAGCTAGATGCTGTGGAAAGTTCTGCAACCCGCTCGACGGTTCATTCATCCAATGCTGTGGTGTTTTGCGCTAAAAGGGCTGATCTGAATGGTTTATCTCACGAGGAAGGCTGAGTTTTCCGCTTCGCATTATTACAACAATCCGGAATTCACCCCGGAAGAGAACCAGCGGATTTTTGGCAAGTGCAACAACCCTCACGGGCACGGTCACAACTACACTCTTGAAGTCACGGTGAAGGGTGAGATCGATCCGCGTTCGGGCTTCGTCGTGGACCTGAAAGAACTCAAGGAGATCATGCACCGCGAAGTGATCGAAATCGTCGATCACCGTTACCTGAATAGGGAAGTGGCTGAATTCAAAAACCTGATTCCCACAACGGAAAATCTGGCGGTCACGATCTGGAAATGGCTGAACCCCAGGCTGAACGTGGCGCGCCTGCACCGCATCCGTGTCTATGAGACCCCCGACCTGTTTGCGGACTACTATGGAGAGCCATGAAGGCCCACCTGACCCGGCGCTATCGGTTTTCGGCCTCGCATCGGCTGCATTGCGCCGATATGTCCGCCGAAGAAAACCAAGCCGTCTACGGCAAGTGCAACAACCCGTACGGACACGGCCATAACTACTTTGTCGAGGTCACCGTGAGCGGGCAGGTCGATCCCCGCACCGGGATGGTCTGCAATCTGGCCGATCTGGACGCCTTTGTCCATGAAAATATATTGAAACGTTTCGATCTGGAAAACCTCAATACATTACCGGAATTTTCGGCCCTCGTGCCGACCACCGAGAACCTGTGCGTGGAAGTCTATGAAATCCTGAAACGGGAATTTCGCCATGCCGAAGTTGAAAAAGTCAGGATGGAAGAGACCATGCTCAATTCGTTCGAATACGCCGGCGGCCGGGAATTAAGACCCAGGACTTAAAATCGTGAAGAAACTGCAGGACGAAGAACAACTCACTCTGACCTCGGCTTCGACGGAAGAACTGCTGCGTGAAGTGCTCGTGCGGCTCGGCGAAGATACGACACGCGACGGACTGATCAAAACCCCCGAGCGCATGCAGAAGGCCCTCGAATATCTCACCAGCGGCTCCGACATCGATCCCGACAAGATTTTGCAGGGCGCTCTCTTTGAAGTGAACTATGACGAGATGGTCATCGTCAAAGACATAGAGATGTTCAGCCTGTGCGAGCATCATGTGCTGCCGTTCTTCGGCAAGGTCCATGTGGCGTACATTCCCAACGGCAAAGTGATCGGGCTGAGCAAGATCCCGCGCATCGTCGACGTGTTCGCCCGCCGGCTTCAGGTGCAGGAACGGCTGACCGTGCAGATCGCCGAAACCATCCAGCGGGCCATTCAGCCGCAGGGCGTGGGCGTGGTGGTTGAGGCGCGCCACCTGTGCGTGATGATGCGCGGCGTTGAGAAACAGCATTCCTCGGCCGTGACCTCGCACATGCTGGGCAGCTTCCGGTCCTCGGAAAACACGCGCAAGGAATTCCTGTCGCTGATCCGCGACAAGAACGGAATTTCGTTCTGATGTCAGAGCGTCTCTCCCTGGAGGGCAAGCTGGCGGTGATCACCGGCGGCAATCGCGGCATTGGTCTGGCGGTCGCCCGCGCTCTGGTCCGCGAAAACTGCAACATCGTTATCACCGGACGCGACGGCCCGACCCTGCAGGCGGCATTCACCGAACTGACGAAGAATACCCGGGCGGAAATTACGCCGCTGCGCTGCGACGTCGCCAAACCCGAGGACGTGGAAGCTCTGTTCGCCGCGCTGGCCAAGAAATACCACACCATCGACATGCTGGTGAACAACGCGGGTATGGCCCACGGTCTCGGCCCGGCCGATCAGCTGGCCCTTGAAACCTGGCGTCAGGTCATCGATACGAACCTGACCGGCATGTTTCTGTGTACACGTGAAGCCCTCAAAACGATGCGCCCCGGAGGAACGATTGTGAACAATCTCTCCGTGGCGGCGGTGCAGCCGTTCGAAGGCATGGCCGCCTATAACGCATCGAAGTACGGCGCTCTGGGTTTCAGCAATGCGCTGCGCCTCGATCTCCGCAAGCGCGGAATTCGAGTGCTGGCGCTCATCCCCGGCGCCACCGACACCGCC
>Ga0137391_10002984_pt1 | contig 12750 bp, 1 predicted proteins | sample 15con2h24BmetaG_FD_101399 | JGI IMG/M metagenome (GOLD analysis project Ga0137391, IMG submission 101399) | Vadose zone soil microbial communities from Angelo Coast Range Reserve, California, USA - 15con2h2.4B metaG | ecosystem: Environmental > Terrestrial > Soil > Vadose zone > Saprolite...
GCGAACGGATGGAATAACACCAACGTCACAGTTTCTTATTCGTGTTCGGGCGGCGTGGCCCCGATTCAGTGTCCCGGACCGCAGACGGTCGCGACCGAAGGCGCGAATCAGCTGGTGGCCGCCACCGCTACCGACGCTATCGGCGAACAGGCCACCGTTTCAGTCACGGTGAGCATCGACAAGACGCCGCCGATTATCAGCGCGGCGGTTTCACCCGCGCCGGTCAATGGTGTGGTGACCGCGCCGGCCACGGTGACGTTCACCTGTTCCGACGCGTTGTCGGGAGTCGCAAGCTGCCCGGCGCCCATCAATGTGAACACTCCGGGAGCAAACCAGACATTCAGCGGCACGGCCACCGACAGGGCGGGGAACTCCGCGACCGCCAGCATTACTTTCAGCGTGGAAACCGCGGTGTTCTCCCTGACGGCAACGCCGGCACCGCCGGCCAATGCCAACAACTGGAACAACACCAGCGTCACGATTACCTATACATGTTCGGGCGGCGTGGCCCCGGTGCAATGTCCGGCGGCGAAGACCATCACACTGGAAGGCGCGAACCAGATCATCAGCGCCACGGCCACCGATGGCGCCGGACAGACAGCCAGCGCCAGCACGACTCTGAACATCGACGAAACTCCTCCGACGATCACCGCGACGGTCGTTCCTGGGCCCAATGCGACCGGAGTGATCACCGCGCCGGCGACGATTACCTTCACCTGCACTGACGCCCTGTCGGGAACGGCGAGTTGTTCTCCGCCGCTTACGGTTACGACCGCGGGCGCAGGACAGATCTTCAATGGCACAGCCACGGACAAAGCGGGTAACTCCGCGTCCACCAGCGTGACGCTCACCGTGCAGCTAACGCCGCTGACAGTGACCGCCAGTGCGGCACCGGCGGCCAACGCGGCCGGCTGGAACAACACGGCCGTAACGGTATCGTTCCTGTGCGCCGGCGGCGTGCCTCCGCTGAATTGTCCCGCGACACAGACATTGACGACGGAAGGCGCAAATCAGATCGTCAGCGGTACGGCGACCGACGCTTCGGCACAGACCGCGAGCGCCAGTATCACGGTAAGCATTGACGAGACCGCGCCCATTGTCAGCGCCGCCTTTACGCCTGCGCCTAACGCCAACGGAGTCGTCACCGCACCGGCGACGATAACGTTTACCTGCAGCGACGGGCTTTCAGGAATTGCAGTCTGCCCGTCGCCGATCACGGTGACGACAGCGGGAGCGTCTCAGGCTTTCAGCGGAACCGCAACAGACAAGGCCGACAATACGGCCAGCGCCAGTGTGAACCTTACCGTTCAGACCGCGCCGCTGACGGTGGTTGCGGTCGCGGCTCCTCCGGCAAATGCGGCGGGCTGGAACAACAGCCCGGTTACGGTGAGCTTCGTCTGTGCGGGCGGCGTGCCGCCTCTGACCTGCCCTGCTCCTCAGACGGCGAGTCTTGAAGGCGCGAATCAGATCGTCAGCGGCTCAGTCACCGACGCCGCAGGCCAGAGCGCGAGCACCAGCGTCACGCTGAATATCGATCTGACTCCGCCCACGATCTTCGCGGACGTCTCACCATTGCAGAACAACAGCGGAATCATCGTTGCTCCCAGCGCTACCATCACCTTTACCTGCGCCGATACTCTTTCGGGAGTCTTTAACTGTCCCGCACCGGTCACGGTGACCACAGCGGGGCTGCAAACGTTCAACGGCACGGCTACCGACATCGCCGGCAACACCGCGACTACCAGCGTTCAGGTGAATCTGCAGACCAATCCTCCGCTTACGGTGAAAGCGAGTGTTTCACCGACGCCCAATACGGCGGGCTGGATCAATACGCAGGCCACGGTCAGCTTCCAGTGCGACGGCGGCATACCGCCGATTACGTGTCCCGCATCGATTCCGGTTTCCACCGATGGCGCGAACCAGGTGTTCAGCGGCACGGCTACGGATTCTTCGGGTGCGAGTGCCACCGACAGCATAACGATCAACGTGGACCAGACCGCTCCGCTGCTGGCAATTACTTCGCCGACGGATGGATCAGTCAGCCCCACTGTCAGCATCGCGGTCACCGGCCTGGTGAGCGACAGCGGTTCCGGACTGGCTTCGGTCACTTGTAACGGCGTGGCCGCGTCCTTCTCAACGTCCGACTTCAACTGCACCGTCCAGACCACCAACGGAACCCTGGCGCTTTCGGTGCAGGCCATCGACGTGGCCGGCAATACTTCCACAACAACGATCTCGGCCACGCTGCAGGGGCCGAAGCTGGCGATCACCGATCCGGCCCCGCTGGCGCTCTTTGCCAACAGGTCCATCACGGTCAAGGGAACCGTGGACGATCCCAACGCGCCGATCACCGTCAACGGGGTATCGGCGACCATCGACAACGGAACCTTCACCGCGCCGGGAGTCATCCTGCGGGAAGGCAGCAGCGTGGTTACCGCCACCGCGACGAATACCGGGGGAGCCAAAGGTACGGCCAGCGTCAACGTAGTGCTGGACACAACGCCGCCGATCGTCACCATCGACTCGCCGAGCGACGGAGTGGTTTTGACCACACCGCAGAGTTACGTCACCGGAATGGTCAACGATGTCGTTCCGGGTTCGGTGAACTCGGCCCAGGTTACCGTCACGCTGAACGGAGTGACCGCCGATGTTTCCAATCGTACGTTCATGGCGGAAGACATCCTGCTCGTGCCCGGAAAGAACATTCTGACCGCAGTCGCCAAAGACCGGGCGGGGAACGTATCGCAGAGTCAGATTACCGTCACTCTGCTCGATTCGGCCACCCAGCAACGGATACTCATGGTCTCCGGAAACGGTCAGGCCGGGCCGCTGCAGACGGTTCTGCCACAGCCGCTGGTGATCCAGGCGATCAACGGTCTGGGCCAGGCAATTCCCAATCTCCCCGTGACCTACACGGTGAACAAGAGCGACGGAGCGCTTGCGGCGTTCCCGCAGCAGGGACGCCAGATCACGGTCCAGACCGATGCCGATGGCCGAGCCAGTGTCAACTTCCAGGTGGGAACCCGCGTCGGCAAGGGCAACAATCAGGTGCTGGTGACATCGCCGGGGTTCATCGGCGAAGTGATGTTCTGTTCCACAGGCACGGTGGGAGCGCCGCTGCAGATCCACGATATCGCGGGTGAAGGCCAGACCGGAGTTGTAGGTCAGCCTCTGGCCCAGCCCATGGTCGCGGTGGTCTTCGACGTGGGCGGCAATGCCGTGCCGGGCGTGCCGGTGGTCTTCAACGTCGAAAAGGGCGGCGGAACACTCGAAGGCGGCACAACGGTAACCAAGGTTTCCGATTCCGACGGACGGGCCTCGGCAACTCTGGTGCTGGCCCAGGAAGAAGGTGTCAATAACAACGTCGTCTCGGCATCGTTTGCCGGGTTGACCGGCAGCCGGGCGGCCTTTGTCGCTTCCGGCGCCACGCCGAAGAGCGCCGTGAATACCACGGTGAGCGGAATCGTGCTGGACTCCGGCAATTCTCCGGTGGTCAATGCGACGGCGAGCCTTCAGGGCACCAACCTGACGGCCCTGACCGATCAGAGCGGACGCTTCACGATCCTGAATGCTCCCGTGGGCAGCGTTGACCTTTTCATCGATGGCAGCACCAGTACCGCGGCCGAACCGTATCCTTTCCTGGAATTCCCCCTGGTGACGGTCGCCGGGCAGGACAATCATCTGCCCAGTCCGATCTACCTGCCCGAACTGGACCTCGATAATTCCAAGGTTGTAGGCGGCGATGAAGATGTGACCCTGACCATGAAGGGGATGCCCGGAGTGCAGTTTACCGTTCTGGCGCACTCGGCCACGTTCCCGGATGGCTCGAAAGTCGGGCGCATGAGCGTTTCCCAGGTCCATTCGGACAAAGTGCCGATGCCTCCGCCGAATGCGACAGCGCCGCATCTGTTCTGGACGGTACAGCCGCCGCGGGTGAGGTTCGATCCGCCGATGCGCATTCAGATTCCCAACACGGAAGGAATTCCGGCGGGCACGGTCACGGAAATCTTCTGTTACAACCACGATCTGGAGGAGTTCGCTTCCGGTGGAACCGCGCGCGTAAGCGAAGACGGCTCCTTCATCGTCTCCGATAAGGGTTCGGGAGTAATCGTCTCGGGCTGGGGCGACGCTCCGCCGCCGCCACCGCCGCCCACATGCGCGGATGGCTGCGACAAGTGCGGAGTCTGTAAAGACGGCGCATGCGTCATGGACCCGCCTCTCGATCCGGTCGAGACCGAGGTTGAGTTCACGTTTGGGCTGCCCAGTGAATTCCTCGACAAGATAAAGGAAAAAGCGAATGACGTTCTCAATAAGTTCGGTGCGACTCTCGACGCGAACACGCCGCAAATCGCCGGATCGCTCAAGGTCAGAGAATGCTGCGACGCGGAGACAGGCCGAGGCCACAACAAAAAAGGCGCGGTTACCGGCAATCTGGGCGGAGGTCAGGTGCAGTTCAAGCTATGGCCGCCCGGCCCGATTCCCACTATCGATGTCGAAGTCGATATTTTTGGTCTGGCGCAGCTAAAACTCCATGCGCAATTCCTGGGGGGAGTGTTCGTCGGTGTCGCCGTCAAATTAGAGGGCGAACTGGGCTATAAGCAAAACGACTGCGCCAAGGAAGAAGCGGACCGCGCCGGATGCTTCTTCGCCAGCGCCAAAATTACTGTAACTCCCTCACTTACCGCGCAGATCGGAGGGAGCGTCGACCTGTCGGTTAAATGCGACATTTGCGGAATCAATATTGCGGCGTCAGCGGAAGGGTCGTTGATTCTCGGGCAGGTTAAATGGCCGATCGATGGCAAGAGCGCCACCTACAACGAAGAGAGTTGTACAGCGGGGGCGCATGTTGCCAGTTGGGATCCTCAGGAGGGTACCTTTGCAATTTCAGCTAAGTTCAAGGGCACCTGGAAGCCGCCGGGGAGTATTTCCAGATCCTTCGAAGTGACTAAAGATTTCGTGCAGTGCACGATCAACGTCAACAAGTCACCGATTGTCGACTGTGTCAACAAGCTGTGAGGACCATGAGATTGAGGCAGTGCATTCAAATTCGATTCCCGGCGAACGCGCCGCGGCTGCTGTTAGGGGCCGCTGTATTCCTGGCTGCCGGATGTGGGTGGGCGCAGGCCGAGGACAGCCGTCCTGTGCTTATTCCGATGATTTTCCCCGCCGAGGCCCGGGACATTCGAACGAGTGCTTGTTTCCAGGTGGAGGAGAGCACTTACACCCAGCCGGGCTGGTGGGAAAGCGCGGCCGGCAACACCAGCGGTCCGGAGCTGGCCTTCAAGGCGGTCATTACAGCGATGCGGCACAAAGACCGGGCTGCGCTGCTGAAAGCTACTGACGCAGATGCCGCCCGGGACACCAAAAGTTTTGACGAGCAGGCCAACGCTTTCTTTCAGCAGTTGGGCTCGTTTGAACTCATGTCGGTACCCAGGGGCTATGAGTTCGACGGGAAGGCCGTATTTTTTGCAAAATTCAGGACCTCGCAAAGCACCTTTTACGCTCCTTTTGTCTTTTCACGCGCCGGCGACGGATCGTTCGGGTTCCTGCCGCGGCGGACGCGCTCGACAACATATCAACTGGTGGAAAGCTGGTTCCAGGGGAAATGGGGGCCGTCGAGCAGCGCCACTCCGGCCTATTGCACCGCCGACGAAGTTAAGCGGGCCACGCACCGATTTCAACTGGAAGGCCCCCCAACGGGTAAGGAATGGCATGCCAGTCATATGTATCTGGCGGGCGGGTCTCTGAAAGAACCGGACGACCTGGCAACTCTGGCAACGAAGATCGGGGCAAGAATCACGGAGATGAAGGCGGCCCTCGATGGTGCGGGCATTGATGCCTTTGCCAGATTGCTGACGCCTGAGGGCGGAAACCGTTTGAAAGACTGGTACAAGACCGCTGAACAGAAGGACCGGAGTGAATACAAGGCGTCCGTCAGGGAGCAGGAGCCATTTTTTCTGTTTGACGCATCCCCTCTGGTGGTCGTTTACCTCAGAGCTGCAGCCGGGGACCAGCCCCAGGTGATGTATCTGGTATCGGGTGAGGGGCAGGACCTTTTATGGGCAAACTCATCACACCTGACGGTTGCCGACAGAGTTTTCAAGGGCGGCCCGCTGTACGACGCAGCCGGCGGAGAGAAGCCGTTCAGCGGCGTAATGAATAAGCAGCGGTAAATGCAAACGTGTGAGTCCGGATTTGGGGAACAGCGCAGACTGTAATCACAAATCCAATTTTTGGAGTGGCAAGAGCATGAGCAGGCGAGAAACGCGATTTCGAATGAGCGACAGCGCAGGAACCCTATGAAAAATGCATTCATTTTCGGCGGCGCAGTGCCTACCCTTTCCGGGCAGATCGTCCGTGAGAGCAAAGTTCGAAATCGCTGTCTTCTCATGGCGGCAGCGGCGGTCCTCTTCCTGGCCCTGGCGCCCGGGTCGGGTGTTGCGCAGGTGACGCCCGCGCCAACGCTGGGCTCGAACTGCACGGCCATGATCGCCAATCGCAGTGTCGCCGTGAATGACGACCGCACTTTTGCGATTCCCAACATCCCGACGGACGTGGGCTTTTACCGCGTGCGCGTCATCTGCAAAAACCCCGACGGCACCACCACACCCGGACAGTCGTCCTTCGTCTCTCTCAGGGGCAACGGCAATACCAGCATTCCCAGCATCGTTTTCGGTACGATCACTCCGGCGCCGATTTCCATCGCCATTACTTCTCCCCTGGCATCTCTTGCCACCCTGGGCCAGTCGACCCAGTTGGTGGTAACCGGACAACTGCCGGATGGATCGATCTCCGATTTAAGCACCCAGGCCCTGGGCACGCTTTACATCACCAGCAATCCCAGAATCGCCTCGGTCAGCGCCGATGGTCTGGTAACCGCGGTCTCCCGCGGGCAGGCAATTCTCACCGCCCGTAACGAAGGCGCAACCGCGACCCTCATCATCACCGTCAATACTCCGGTCAGCACTCTGGGCGACGGCATTCCCGATGACTGGAAAATTGCTCACGGATTCGATCCTAACGATCCCAGCGTCGCGGGCGCCGATACCGACGGCGACGGGCTGACCAACCTGCAGGAGTTCCAGCACGGCACCGATCCCAGAAATCCCGACACCGACGGTGACGGCGTTTCCGACGGAGAAGAAGTAAAACGCGGCACCAATCCCCTCAATGCGGATACCGACGGCGACGGTCTGACCGACGGCGAGGAAATCCGCCTGGGCACCAACCCCCTGAATCCCGACACCGACGGCGACGGTATTCCCGACGGTATTGAAGTGAAGCTGGGGTTGAATCCGCTGGTTCCCGATCCCACCAACAGCATCACCGGACACGTCGTCGACTCAAATGGCAATCCCGTCGCGGGCGCCAACGTTGTGGTTTTCCGCTTTTTTGTGGCGACCACCGATTCCGCCGGATTCTTTTCGCTGACCAAAGTGCCCGCCGATCTGGGGGCCTTCGTCGCGGTGGCGCGCACGACCCGCAATAATCAGATTCTTGAAGGCTCTTCGCAGCCTCACACTCCGGGGCCGGCCAACGGCACCGTCGATCTTGGCACGATTCAAATAGTGGTGAATGTCGGCGTAATCGCCGGCCAGGCGACCAGTCAGACGGGCCGGGCCATTCCCGCCGCCCAGGTAACTCTGACTTCGGGCCCCGATGTGCGCACCAGCAGCGCGGATGCCTCGGGTTTCTATCAGATCAATGGCGTCGCTCCCGGGCCCTACACCATCGTAGGTGTGGACCTCACGGGCGGTCTGCGGACCAAAGTGACGGGAAATCTTCCGCCCAATCAGTCGGCGAACGTCAATCTGATTCTGTCGCCTTCCGGAACAATTCGCGGAACGGCCTTTGGGCGCAACGGGACCACTCCCGTGGGCAGCGGGATCACCGTCAATCTGTCCGGCCCGACGTTTACCAGCACCACCACCGACAATCAGGGACAATTCCTTTTCGATTTCGTCCCTCTCGGCTCTTTCACGATTGAGAGCAGCGACGCCAACGGAAACCGCGGGCGCACCTCCGGCTCGCTGACGACCACCAGCCAGGTGGTTGTGGCCAATGTATCTTTCCTTGGCAAGGGAACGGTTTCAGGCACGGTAGCGGACGGCGCGGGAAATATCGTGCCTAACGCTTCCGTCACTCTGTTCAGCGGCAGCATCTTCGGCGGTTTCAGAGGCGCTACCACCGACGGCGCGGGTCATTATTCCTTTACCGACGTTTTCGTCGGCTCCTTCTCGGTGAATGCCAGTTCTGCGATTACCCGGCAGGGCGGCCACGCGAGCGGCACTATTCCCGGCGACGGCGAGACGGCGACCGCCAACATTACTTTGCAGGCCACCGGCAGCATCGCCGGCACGGTTTTCCGTTTCGGCGGAACCACGCCTGCGGGCGGTGTGACGGTCTCATTGTCCGATGGGCATACCACGACCTCGGATCCTCAGGGCCGGTATCGATTCGACCTTATTCCTGTTGGGTCTTACACGGTGGATGCCACGGATCCCTCCAACGGCGATCGGGGACGCACCAGCGCCTCCATCGCCAGCCAGGACCAGGTCGTAGCCGCCAACATAACGATGAACGGAGTCGGCAAAGTCATTGTCACGGTAATCGACGGCGCACTGGCGCCGGTCAGCGGCGCTCTGATCAGGCTCGACAGTTCGACGGTTTTCGGCGGAAGACAGACGGGAACGACCCAGGCGGATGGCACTCTGACGTTTGCCAATGTGCTGGCCGGCAACTTTTCAGCTTTCGCATCCGATCCGCAAAATGTGCTGACCGGCAACTCGATCGGAAACCTCGCGGTCGGCGGCACGACCCGAACGACAGTTCAGTTGCAATCGGCGGGCGCGGTGCAGGGAACCGTCTTCGGACCCAACGGGACCACACCCATCTCCAATATTTCAGTGCAATTGAACGGGCCGGTGAACCGCCAGACGGCCAGCAGCGCCACGGGAGGATTCCGTTTTGATATCGTGCCCACGGGCGCCTATCAACTGCGGGTCATCGACAGCGCGTTCAATATCCGGGCCACCGCGAGCGTCAACGTTACTTCCCAGGGCCAGGTCGTCACGCAGAACCTGGTGCTGAGCGGCGTGGGCACGATTACCGGCAAGGTGCTGAATCCGGACGGTACGACCGCCGTGGGCGCATCGGTATCGGCGCGGGTGACGAGTCAGCCAGGCAACTTCAGCACCCAGACGGATATCAACGGCAATTACAGCATCCCTCAGGTTCCCAACGGCTCATTTACAGTTTTTGGACGATCGGGGACGCTGCTGGGGCAGACCCAGGGTTCGCTGCTTTCGGACGGGAGCACAGCTACAGCGGATATTCAGCTCGTCGCGCACGTAATCCAACTGCCTTCGACCCTGTTCGACGCCAACAATTTCGATTTCGAAGTGGCGCAGAGCGGCGGGACCACCACCGGCAAGAACGCCATCTTTACCGGAGACGGGGGCGTCAATCGGGGCGCCTTCCTGCTCGACCTGATTTCGGGTACGACGACCAGCAGCTTCACCGGCCAGGGTGTGGTGTCGCAGAATCTGGCGTCCACCGAACTGGGAGACAGACAGATTGTCATCAGTCAGACGGGACTTGCCGGTCTCGATGTGACCCGCAAGATCTACGTGCCGGCGGACGGATACTTTGCCCGTTATCTGGAAATCCTGAAGAACTCCAGTGGTTCGCCGGTGACGGTCGATGTAAGGCTGACCAGCAACTTCCGGTTTGTCTCCAAGCTGCAAAACGGATTCACCTTCAATCGTGAACCGCGCATTATTTCCACTTCCAGCGGCGATGCGCTGCTGGGAGTCGCCGACCCAACGGCGCGCGACCACTGGGTGGTCATCGACGATGACGAAGACGGCGACGCATTCCTGTCGGGCACCAACCTGCCGTCAACGGCCCATGTTTTTGACGGACCCAACGCTCCGCAGACCGCGTCGGACGCGCAATACAACATCGACTTCATCGGCAACTTCGGCAAGCTCAGTGAAACCTGGAAGAGCGTGACGGTGCCCGCGGGCGGCGAAGTTGCGCTGCTGCACTTCGCGTCGCAGCAGAGCGGCCGCGCTTCGGCCCAGGCTTCGGCGCAACGCCTCGATCAGCTGCCGCCCGAAGCGCTGGCCGGCCTTTCATCCGCGGAACTTGCGGCCATTCAGAACTTTGTGGTGCCCGCGGGCGGAACCAGCGCGCTGTCGCCGCTGCCGCCCATCACCGGAACCATTACCGGCCAGGTGCTGGCTGACGACAACGCCACGCCGATTCCCGCATCCAGAGTACAGTTCCAAAGCAACAGCCCCTTCTATAACAGAGCTTATTTCGCCAACGCGCAGGGCAATGGCAGTTTCAGCTTTGCCGCAAGTCTGAACAGGACCGGCAACTCGCTGGCCGTGCCGGTGGATGCTTTCACTCTGCAGGCCACCGATTTCCAGACCGGCCTGGTTTCGCCGTCGACCATCGGAAGTTTCCCCGCCGGATTGATTGTTACGATTCAGAACGTCACGTTCAGCAACAGCGGACTGGTTACCGGGACCGTCAGAAGGTCCAACGGCGACGTCGTCAGCTTCGGAACCGTGAACATCAGCGGCGGAGCGCTCCTGCAATCGGCGAACGCCGGCATCGCCCCCGACGGGACCTATAGCTTTGCCGGAGTTCCTCCGGGCGCTTATGTGCTGGTGGCAACCGTCGGCAATCCGGAAGGCACCTCGCTGACCGCCACAACAACCGCGCAGGTCATTCTCGATCAGACCACCATCGCCGATATCGCCTTCGCGCCAACCGGCGGAGTGACGGGCGTGGTGCGTCGCGGTACCGGCAAGGCTGCTGTCAACCTGCCCGTGCAGTTGCACGGCCAGAATCCCGATGGAACGAATCTGTCGCGGACGACGCGTACCGATACAGCCGGGACCTACACCATCCTCGACGTTCCCGTCGTCGTCGTCACCATCGAGACAGTCGATTCAGCCGCGAGCACGGCGGCGAGCGCCCAGGTCAGTATCGTGGCCGATGTAATCACCAGCCGGGACCTCACTCTGGTATCGGGCGGTACGGTCACGGGTCTCATCACCGGTCAGACCAATCAGCCGGTGCCCGGCGCACTGGTAACCGTGTTTGGAAACAACGGCGCGTTCAATGTGACCGCCGGACCCGACGGGCGTTATTTCGTCGACCACATCGCTCCGGGCGCGGTGAACGTGCAGGCCCGGGATCCAAATACCGGCCAGGCGGGACGGGCCGCGGGCACGATCAACTTCGCCGGCGAGACCGTGAATCTCGATGTCAGGCTGATACCTTTCGGCACGGTGACCGGCACGGTCTTCCGCTTCGACGGAGCCACCGCGGTTCCCGGCGCGCAGGTGACTTTATTCTCGTCCGCGGGCGGCACCACCACGACCGATGCGAGCGGTCATTATCAGTTCGACTTCGTCCCGCTGGGCAGCTTTACCATCGACGTCACCGATCCGGCGACTGGCGATCGCGGAAGGACCAGTAATCAGGTCAGCGCCAACGGCGAAGTGCGCACCGTGAATGTGGTTTTGAACGGCATTGGCAGCCTGACCGTTACGGTCAAAGACGCGGCCGGCAACCTGATCACGAACGCTCAGATATCGCTCTTCGGCCAAGGCCAGTTTGGCGGCTTCCAGTTTGGCCAAACCGGCTCCGACGGCACCTTCACGTTTACCAGCGTTCTGGCCGGCAATATTTTCGTGATCGCCACGGACCCGCAGACGCAATTGAGCGGTACGCTTTCCTCCGTCGTAGCGGCGGGTGTCTCGAATGCGGTGACCGTGAATCTGCAGCCCGCGGGTTCGGTCCTCGGCCTGGTTCTGGGCGCCGATGGCGCAACTCCTCAAGCCGGTGTGACCGTGCAGATCTTCGGCCCCATATTCCGCCAGATCAGCAGCGCGAGCGATGGCAGCTTCCGGTTCGATGCGCTGCCTCTGGGCGGCTACACTCTGCAGGCACTGGATACCACAGGCAAACTGCGCGCCCGCAATTCCATCAACGTGTCGAGCAACGGAGCGGTGATTACCAGCAATCTGGTATTTGTCGGTCTGGGCCGCGTCCAGGGAACAGTGCGCAATCCGGATGGTTCGCTCGCCAACGCGGTTTCCATTACTCTGCAAAGCGCCAACAGCCAGGTGGGCGGCTTCCTGAGCACTTCCTCCAATGCGGCCGGAGTCTATACCTTCGACGGAGTTCCGATCGGCAACTTCACGATCACGGCCAGCGATCCGGCCCGGCAGCTCGTGGCCGAAGCCGCGGGCAGCATTGCCCGGGACGGCGATGTTGTCACCGTCGATATTCAGCTTCTCAATAACGCGATCAATCTGCCGACCAACCTGTGGGACGCCAACGACTTCTTCTTTAACCTGCAGAGCGACGGCCACATCCAGGACGGCACCAATTCGGTTTACGGCGGCGATTTCAACGTAAATCGCGGCGCATTCCTGCTGGACGTGATTTCCGGCGGAGTGCCCAATCGCTTTGTCGGCACCAATTTCGGCACGACGGAACAAGGCGGACGTGAGATCGCGGTCCGGCAGAACAATGTCGCGGGCCTGAATGTAACGCGCAAAGTGTTCATCCCGACTACCGGATATTTTGCCCGCTACCTTGAAATTCTGACTAACCCCGGCGAAGTCCCGATCACCGTCGATCTGCGCGTGACCTCCAACGTGCGTCCGTTCAACTCGACGCCGCTGATTCGCGCCACATCTTCCGGAGATACGACTCTGGATGTCA
>Ga0137391_10002985_pt1 | contig 12750 bp, 11 predicted proteins | sample 15con2h24BmetaG_FD_101399 | JGI IMG/M metagenome (GOLD analysis project Ga0137391, IMG submission 101399) | Vadose zone soil microbial communities from Angelo Coast Range Reserve, California, USA - 15con2h2.4B metaG | ecosystem: Environmental > Terrestrial > Soil > Vadose zone > Saprolite...
TCTTTCGCTGACCTCAACCGCGGCGGAGCAGTTTCCTCTCTCTCGGCGCGCGGGCCTCCGGCCCACGCACCGAGAGTTCGGAATGACAATCCGTGTGTGGTGGAGGTGAGCCGGCAGTTACGCCGATTCCCGCGCTTCTCCCAAAACAACCTTGAGATCCATCTTCTTCCGACCGCGATAGATCGTAAGGGTGACCGTATCGCCGGCGTGGTGCTTCTGCAGAACGTGCGCGGCTTCCATGGAATCCTGCACTTCCTGGCCGTCGATGGCCACAATCAGATCGCCGCCGATCAGGATCGTCCCAAAGCCCAGGCGGGCGCGCTCGGTCCCGGCCTTCAGTCCGGCGCGTTCGGCGGGGCTGCCACGGTCGACCTGCTGAACCAGCAGACCGGAGTTCGGGCCAAAATCAAGCTGCTCGGCCACCTGCGCCCCGATGGGCAGGGTTTGAATTCCCAGGCTCGGACGACGCACCCGCCCCATCGATACCAGATCGTCGAGCACGGCTTTGGCTGTATTGATGGGAATGGCGAAACCGATGCCCGCGCTTTGCTCGGCCCCTCCGGTGAAGATCATGGAATTGATGCCGATCACCTGGCCTCGGGAGTTGAGCAGCGGGCCACCGGAGTTGCCGGGATTGATGGCGGCATCCGTCTGAATGGCCTCGTCGATGAAGCCGCGCTGCCCGCGCACGGAACGAATCGAGCTGATGATGCCGCGCGTCATGGTCCCGCTCAGGCCAAAAGGATTGCCGATGGCGAACACCTTCTGGCCCACCACCAGCCCCCGGGAATCGGCCAGCACCGCGGCGGGAATCGTACGCACGGGAATCTGAATTACGGCCAGATCGTTGGAGGGATCGGTGCCGACGATCTCAGCCTTGTACTTCTTCTTGTCGCTGGTGGTGACTTCCACCTGGCGCGCGCCTTCCACCACGTGAAAGTTGGTAAGAATGCGGCCTTCGCCGTCGATCACAAATCCCGATCCCTGGCCCTGCTGCGGCACCTGGCCATAAAAGAAATCATAGGCAATGGCCGTGGCCGTGATGTTGACCACCGAGGGCAGGCCTTTTTTGTAAACGGCGATATTTTCGGCCTCTTCACTGTCAAACTGCGGAGGCGCAGCGGCTTCCGTGGTCTCTACGTGCGCGGGACGATCCACCCACGCGGGCAGGAATTTGCCCGGAGGGTGTGTCGTGAAGTAATAAAAGCAGCCAACCAGAAAAGCCAGCAGCAGCAATGCGCGGAAGGATTTCATGACGATGTCACCAGTCATCGCGGGTTGCGATGGTAATCAGTCGGTATTTGGTAGTCGGTATTTGGTATTTGCACGCTTCGCGAGCCGGCAACCTTGTGATCGCTGCACACCTGAACCCTGAGAGCATTGCGTCCCACCCTTCGCAAAGAACGCGAAGGATGGGGCACCCATCCCTTACCCATCCAGGCGCCAATTACCAAATACCAGGTACCATCTCTATTTTACTGTCGGCTGAGGGCCATGACTTTCAACTCGGCGAAAATTCTGGCGGCCTGCTGGCGGGTGCGGTCGAGGGGGCCGGAGTTGTCAATAATATAGTCGGCCAGCCTGATTTTTTCTGCGTCGGAGAGCTGGGCCCTGGAGCGGCGTTCAACCTCGGCCCGGGCTGCAGCCTCGTCAATCCCCATGCGCTGGGCATAACGAGAAATCTTCTGGTCGGGACGGCAGGTCACGACGATGACTTTGGAGAACCGGTTGCGCACCCCGGCTTCGAAGATGAGGGCCGCTTCGAGAATGACAACGGCATTGGGCTCACGGGCCGTAATCTCGTTCATCAGCTGCTCCTGGCGTCGAATCACCGCCGGATGCACGATGCGATTCAACTCTTCGATGCGTCCCTGGCCAAAGGCGATGGCGCCGAGGCGGGCGCGGTCGATCTGCCCGTCTTCGCCGACGACCTCCTGGCCGAAGTGTTTCACCACTTCCGCGTAGACCGGCTGGCCCGGGGCATAAAGATCATGGGCGACGGCGTCGGCATTGATCAGCCGCGCACCCATCTCCTCGTACATTTTAGCCACTGTCGATTTTCCACACGCGATGCCTCCGGTGAGGCCAACACGGACCACTATTGACCCCCTCCGCGGCGCATCTTGCATGCCTTGATGGTGTTGACCATCAGCATGGCGATGGTGAGAGGGCCGACCCCGCCAGGGACGGGGGTGATCGCTCCGGCGACTTCGGCGACATGCGGGTCAACGTCGCCCACCAGCGTGGAGCCTTTTTCAGAAAAACTCTTTTCGCGGGCGGCGTCGCCGGCGAAGAATCGATCGAACTGCGCGCGGTCGGTGACTTTGTTGATGCCCACGTCGATGACAGCGGCGCCGGGTTTCACAAAATCTTTCGTCACAAATCCGGGACGCCCGATGGCGGCTACCAGGATATCGGCGCGGCGGCAGACTTCCGGCAGATTGCGCGTCTTCGAATGGCAGACCGTCACAGTGGCGTTGGCGTTCAGCAGCAGCATGGCCACCGGTTTGCCCACGATGTCGCTGCGCCCCACCACCACGGCATCCCGCCCCTCGACCGGGATATTGCTGCGCCGCAGCATCTCCATGACGCCGCCCGGGGTGCAGGGCACCAGGCCGGGACGCTGGGTGGAGAGATTGCCGACGTTCACCGGATGAAATCCGTCCACGTCTTTTTCCGGGGCAACGGCCAGCAGCACTTTCTTGGAATCAACCTGCTTTGGCAATGGAAGCTGGACCAGAATGCCGTCAATCTCATCGCGCTGATTCAGCTCGTGAACCATGGCCAGCAGTTCTTCGGTGGTCACGGAGTCGGGCGGAGTAATCTTTTCACTGTGAATGCCAAGCTGCTCGCAGGCCTTCACCTTGTTGCGAACGTAAATTTCAGAAGCCGGATCGTGGCCGGCCAGAATCACTACCAGGCCGGGACGCGTTCCGGCGGCTGTCAGCCTTTGCGCTTCTTCAGCGGCCTCGGCCCTGATCTGCGCGGCGATCTTGTTGCCATCAAGAATGATTGCTGCCATAGAGAAATGCGGTACCTTCTGTCGGAATTCCGTCAATTGCGGGAGACTTCGCGGGGCGTCATCGGATCGAAGGAATGGCGAACCATACACAGGCATTCCCCTGGCCGGGCGCCGCACAGCATCGGCTGACTCGCAATTACATGGTTGCAGGAACTTCGGACGGGCGAACGGCACTATGCTAACTCTGTTTCCCTCGCTTTGCCAGTACCATCTACAATAACGGGGATGCTCAAAGAGTTACTCGATATCCTGCTGTGTCCCGCGCCGGAATGCCAAAAACCGATTGCCGAAGTGCCCGGCGACGCCAACTCACTGCGCTGTACCGGCTGCGGCCGCGTCTACCCGGTCGTGAACGGGATACCGATCATGCTGGTCGAACGGGCGAAGTAAGGCATCGGGACATCGGGAAATCTGAACATCGGGACATCCGATCTTTATCCCAGGTCCAGCGCTTTCAGATATTCCCGGAACGGCTTGCCCAAATCCGCCCGTTTCAGCGCGAACTCCACGGTCGCTTTCAGAAATCCCAGCTTATCGCCCGCGTCGTGGCGTTTGCCTTCAAAGGCATAGCCGTAGATCTTTTCTTTCTTCAGCTGTTCGCGCAGGCCGTCCGTAAGCTGAAGTTCGCCGCCCGTGCCGAGGGGCGTGCGCTCGAGCGTATCGAAGATCGCCGGAGTCAGCACATAGCGGCCGATAATCGCCATATTGGAAGGCGCTTCCTCAACCGGGGGTTTTTCCACCAGGTTGTGGATGTCCCAGGCCCTTCCATCAAAACGGCCCTCGACCTTTTTCGCGTCGAGCACGCCATACGACGAAATCGCCGGACCATTGACTTCCTGGGCGGCGATGACCGAGCACTGGGTCTCGTTGAAGAAATCGATCATCTGCTTCAGACAGGGCTTTTGGGCGTCGATAACGTCATCGGCCAGCAGCACGGCAAAGGGCTCATTGCCCACCAGTTCGCGGGCCATCAGCACAGCGTGCCCCAGACCCATGGCTTCCTTCTGGCGGACGTAGGCGACATGAATCATGTCGGAAATCTGGCGAACGATGGCCAGCAGATCGGTTTTGCCGCGCTCTTCGAGCATTTTTTCGAGTTCATAACTCACATCGAAGTGGTCTTCGATGGCGCTCTTGCCGCGTCCGGTAATGATGATGATCTGATCGCAGCCGGCGGCCAGGGCCTCTTCCACACCGTATTGAATGATGGGTTTATCCACCAGGGGAAGCATCTCTTTGGGCTGGGCTTTGGTGGCGGGCAGAAAGCGGGTGCCCAGGCCGGCGGCGGGAAAAACAGCTTTGCGGACTCTCATGGTCATTGGTTTGGTTGATCCTGTTGTTGTCGGGTTTTATTTTACAGCGGGCAGGGGAGAAAAGAAGATCAATACAAAACAGTGCGACGAGAGTCTGTGAAAACCCACCGCAGAGTCGCAGAGGACGCAGAGATACGCAGGAAAAGAGCAAAGGGAAAAACCCGGCAGAAGACTCACCGTCAGATTTCAATTTCTTAATTTTTTGGTTTTCCTGCGTTTCCCCGCGCCCTCTGCGACTATGCGGTGGGTTTCAATCCCGGCGAAATTGCCGCCAATCAGCTTCGCGGATCCACGCAAGGCGCGAATATCACGGTGGAAAAGAAGTGGGTCAGAATGGCAGCAAAGAGAAGGCCGATTGCAAAGAGCACCCATCGAAAATTTCGCCAGACCTCACGGTATCCGGTCATTTGCGCAAAGATGTCCACGATATAAGCGGCGCAATAGGCTATATTCGCGAGAACGGCCAGAAGAAAAAGGCTGAGCAGGATATCCACGAGAAAGATCTCTTTCGAACCGGGCCATGCGGCGAAAAAATGACCCAGAACAATGACTGAGAGCGCCAGATTGTAAAAAATCCGTCTGATCTCCCAATAACGAATGGCGTCACTGGCGACTTCGCGATATCCCGGTGTCTCCATAAGCAAGGTCGATTATAAGTCCCGATCGGCTCTACAACGCCGGTGATCTCTTTCGTCAGAAACTCCTGATACTGCTTCAGCAAATCCAGGACTTTTGCATTTACGCTTCGGAATTCAGCCAGCAGCTTCGGGTCTTTTACGTCCTTAAACGCCTCCGGCACGTCTTTCTCGAAGAAGCCGATAATGCCCGGAATCTGCTCGATGGCAATATCCACATAGAGCTGTGGGACGTCCTTCAGATTCCGGCGCGCAGCCACGAAGACTCCGGGAATCTGTCTCTCCCGGGCAATGACCGACTTGATCCGCTGATCGGCGGGCGCGAAGTTGCGCGCCATAATCACGAAGATCGAACCGCTGATACCGGAGGAATAACGATCGGGATTATGCTCCCACTGGCGAATGCTCTGGTATTCGAGCAGCCGGCCGTCGATATCGCCAAGAAGAAGTTGCCGGTCCGTGGCCGACGAACGGTCGAGCCGGTGGGCGTCCAGGGCTTCGAATTTCTTTTTGAATTCCTGAAGCATCTTCACCTGACGGGAGATCGCGGCGCTCGAATAGTCCTCAAGCTGGTTGTCATACTGATGAAAGCCGGAGGCGGTACCCGCCGTGGGGTTGAAGGGAAAGAAATATTGATCAAAATATTGATCGGCAAGGGCGCGAAGTTCCGTTGCGGACCCTTTGGGGGCCTGAGCCACGACCAACAAACCAGCCAGCAAGATAAGTGCGAAGACGATCAGCTTCATGAAATCTCCGGGGAAAGCGAGCAAATGGCAATTAGCTACTAGCTAGTAGCTAGTAGCTTTTTACGGCTGCTTGTACACCACGCCGCCCTTCATGACGAACACCGGGCTCTGCAGCAGCGTTACATCCTTCGACGGATCGCCGTTCACGGCGACGATGTCGGCAAACTTGCCGGCTTCGATCGTTCCGATTCTGTCGGACCAGCCCAGCAGATCGGCGGCGTTGACCGTGGCCGTCCGGATGGCCTGGACCGGCGTCATTCCCAATGCAACGTAGACGGCAAATTCATGCGCATTCAGTCCGTGCGGATAAACCGCCGCATCGGTGCCGAAGGCAATTTTCACGCCCGCCTCGAAGGCCTTCTTGCTGTTCTGCCGCATGACGGCGGTCACGGTCTTCATCTTGCCGGCGAACATCTCCGGAAGGCCGATTTTCGCGGCGTTTTCCCGCATCCAGTCGCCGAGGTAGAGTGTCGGCACCAGGTACGTTCCCTTCGACTTCATCATGGCGATGCCGGCGTCATCCACATACGAGCCGTGCTCGATGGAATCCACCCCGGCCTCGGAGGCCCACAGAATTCCCTGCGCTCCGTGCGCGTGCGCCGCCACTTTACGGCCCAGACGATGAGCGTCGGCGACGATGGCCTTCATCTCTTCCAGTGTGTACTGCGAGGCCCTCGGATCGTCGCCCTTCGACAACACGCCGCCCGTGGCGCATACCTTAATGACATCCGCGCCATACTTGATGATCTCGCGGACCTTATGCTGCACCGCTTCGATGCCGTCGGCCACTCCTTCAGACTGGGCGTGGTACTCAAAGGGAAGCAGATTATTGTCGCAATGGCCGCCGGCGATGCTGAGGGCCGGACCGCTGGCATCCATGCGCGGGCCGGGTACCAGGCCTTCGTTGATGGCGTCGCGCAGCGCGATATCCGCAAAGCCGTTCGCGCCGACGTTACGGACCGTAGTGAAGCCCGCCTCCAGAGTAATGCGGGCGTTCTTCGCTCCAATCAGCGCCTCTTTGGGAACGGAAATCCCCAGTTGCTCGTATCCGAATTTCGGATCATGAGTAAGGTGCGTATGGGCGTCGATCAGGCCCGGCAGCAGCGTGGCATTGGGCAATTTGATTACCGTAGCGCCAGCAGGCGGCTCCCCGCCTTCGGTCACGCCGGCGATCCGGTCGCCTTTGATCACGATTGTGACGTTATTCAGCGTCTTACCGGTTTTTACATCGAGCATGTGTCCGGCCTGGATCACAGTGGTAGGCAGCTCTTTAGCCGGACCCTGACCTGAAAGCTGTGCGACGGAGAAAAGGCAAACGAACAAAAGGATGGAAAGCGGCAGGTTTTTATTCTTCATAACGATTCTGCGGATTATACCAGCGGCGGGAAACGATTGAGAGAGTGTGAAATCTCAGTTTCCACGTTGCTCTTCACCTCTTGTCATCCTGAACGCAGCGCGAACGCATGTGAGCGCGCAGTGAAGGATCCCCATAAAGCATCGGTCCACATTGGTGTGTGAGGATTAAGTTTTCAAAGCCTTTAGATGCGCTGGTTGTCCCGTGCATCCCCGGGATCCTTCACTGCGTGCTCACATGCGTTCGCACTTCGTTCAGGATGACAAGGGGCCGGAGGAATCGCGGGAATCCGCTCTCGCACTCGATAGCAGACGTTACTTCTTCACCGGTGTCGGCACAATCAGCACCATCTGCGTGCCGTATTCGAACCTGATGTTGTCGCTCTTCGAGACGATGGTCGGGCCCTGAGGACTATCCACCAGTTTCATCCCCCGAAAACCGATGACACCGCGCGCCGTGCCGGTGAGCATGCCGGCATTCAGATTGGAACGATCGCCGAGAATGTTGCGGTTGACGTCACCGCTGTTCACCAGGCCTCCTGTTCCTCTTTCAGCCTGGACCGGCAGGTCCCCATGATTGCTTCTGCCGATCGCATCTCTTTTATCGGGCGCCACTGCCGCGACGAAGGCATGGTACTCGAAAGGAATCTGCTGCCCGTTTTTCAGCGTGATTTTTTCAAACGCCAGCCGCAGCCGCGATTCCGCATTGTCTTTGCTCAGCGATCTGACCTCATAAACGTGGCCGGTAATTTTCGAATCCAGCGGAACGATCACCTTATCTTCAAAGCGGACTTCATACTCCACTCTGGCCAGGACCTCGTCCCCGGCGGCCACCTTGCGCACATCGATCGGCTGGGTAAGCTCAGCCATCACCGTAACGCCGCATGGAAGCCGGGAGCCGGAGTATGGGCCGCGGGCGCGGCCTGCGGGAGTACCCTCATAGCCACGAACATGACGAAAATCATCAACTGCTTCATGCTGTTCCAACCTCGGCGCAATCTATTTTCCGACGGGCGTGGCCACGATTAAAACCATCTGCGTGCCGTAGTCGAGCTTCACATTATTTTTCTTCGAGACAATCACCGGACCCTGAGCGCTCTCCATGAGCGTCAGGCCTTTCAGGCTGATCACCCCGCGGGCAGTGCCATTGAGCAGACCGGCCCCGATGCCGGAGTTGGCGCCCTGAATATTCGGATTGGCATTGATGCGGTCGGCGGCGGTGCCCAATTCAGCTTTTACAGGCATATCCGCCGCGCCTGAGCCGGAAAGCGCCGCCCGGCGTTCAGGAGCCACGGCCGCCACCAGTCCGGGAAACTCGAATGGAATCTCGCTGCCGTTCTTCAGGACGATCTTTTCGAATTCAAAGCGCAGGCGCGATTCCTGATCGTCTTTGCTCGAAGCCTTCACCTCGCGCACATGGCCCATGATCTTCGAGTCGACCGGAACCATGACTTTGCCTTCATACATCATGTCCTGTTCGACTTTGGCCTGTACCTCGTCGCCAACAGCGGCCTTCTTTGCGTCAAGGGCCTTTGTCAGTTCCGCCATCACGGTCACGCCGCTGGGCAGTTTGTAGCCGGGGTCTCCGGGATTGAGGACTTTGGGTTGCTGGCAGACCGCGGGGAGCGCGAAGAGAGCTAACGAAACGATCGTGGCGATTTTCATTCTTGTTTCTCCGAAGGTATACATACTACCCATTCGGCTATCGGGAATCCAGAGGTGGGTAAACTCCAGTCGCCGAAGGCGACGAAAGAAAGTGGCCCGGTACGTTCCGTCCTGACGTGCAGCGAAGCGGAACGTTAGGACGGATAAGTGCCGGGTTGACAAAGGGTGTGATCCAAGTCGCCGAAGGCGACGACAGAGGGTTCCTGTGAGCCCGCCGGAAATCATCGGGAGATTCTTGTAACGATGCCGAAGATATTCCGGCGTGAAATCCACCCATTGATGCGGCCGCGATTGTTTCCAATCTGAAAACGCTCCCCGGAGATGGCTTTGACAAGATGCACATATTGAACGCCGTTCACCCTGCACAGGACGATATTTCCCGGCTCGATTGTCCGGTCTCCGAGGGGTTCGACGGTAACCAACTGTCCGCTTTCTATCTTTCCGGACATGCTGTTGCCTCGGGGGCGAAACTGTACCGACTCGCCGCGTGACAACTGCTCGATATATCTTGTGGCCCAACTCATAGACTTGAAAATCTCTCAATGCCATGCCGTTTCAATATCTTGTTTAACTCTTCGTCAAAATTCATCTTTGCGTGGTGCTTTTCCTGATTGTGAATGTATTTCACCGTGTTCTCAATCTGCGAAACGCCGATTGAAAACGCACTGTAGGATTTTTGCCAGGCAAACGAACGCTGCTCCGGATGTTCGTTGATCCATTTGGACGAATTCGCTTTGACGATTTGGACGGCTTTGGCAATGGCCATGGTTGATGGCAACGAAAGCAACAAATGAACGTGATCCGCGACTCCGCCCACCGCCAGCGCTTTCATTTTGTATTCGCGGACGATACCTCCCATATAGGGCCAGAGTTTCTTCTGCATCGGCGACGAGATCAATGGTTTTCTCTCGTAGGTAGAAAACACAACGTGGAACAGCAGACTGGTGTATGAATCGGACATGACCGCGGAATTCTACACAATCCCGATGGACTCAGGGGAAATCTCTGCCGTCGCCTTCGGCGACTTGGGCCTTCGTTCCTCGTCAACCCGGCACTTATCCGTCCTGACGTTCCGCTTAGCTGCACGTCAGAACGGAACGTACCGGGCTACTTTCTTTCGTCGCCTTCGGCGACTGGGATAACGCGAACCTAACGTTTTCTGGAGCCGCGAACCGCATCAAAGACGCCTTTTACCCTACCGCCACCGTCTCCGCCTCCAACCCTCGCAACAACGCCCCGACCTGCTCAATGACCGCCTCCGGCTGCGTTGACGTCAGATTGAACTTCAGTACACCTCCCGGGGAGAACTGCGAGCCTTTGGTGCGTGCCACGAACCGGGCCAGCTTTTCAGGATCGATCTGCGCCTGCTCGGTGAACTTGATGGTGACGGCTTCGCGCTTGCGGTCGATGTTCAGCACTCCTACGCGCTCGCACAGCAGCTTCAGCGCGGTGGCCGACAGCAGATACCGGACGGGCGCGGGAACCGGGCCGTAACGGTCTTCCATCTCTTTGCGCACGTCGTCGAGGCCGGGCTGGTCTTCGACTCCGGCGGCGCGCTTGTACATGCGCAGGCGCTGGTTTTCTTCGGCGATGTACTGCGTGGGAATACGCAGGTCGATGCCGAGGCTCAGGTGGGTGGTGGTTTTTTCGGCGAAATCCTCGCCCTTCAGCTCGCGGATGGTCCGCTCCATCATGCTGGTGTACATCTCGAAGCCGACGGCGTCGATGTGTCCGCTCTGCTCGCCGCCCAGCAGATTGCCGGCGCCGCGCAGTTCGAGGTCGAGCGCGGCGATCTTGAAACCCGCGCCCAGGTCCGAGAATTCCTTCAGGGCGGCCAGCCTGCGCCGGGCAATGGGCGTGAGTTCCTGTTCGGCGGGAACCAAAAGGTAGGCATAAGCCCGGCGGTTCGAACGGCCAACGCGTCCGCGCAACTGGTACAGCTCGGAGAGGCCGTGGCGGTCGGCGCGGTTGATGATGATGGTGTTGCACAGCGGGATATCGAGGCCGTTTTCGATGATGGTGGTGGCGACCAGGATATCGGCGTCGTGGCGCACGAAGGCGAACATGACTTTTTCCAGCTCGCCTTCCGACATCTGTCCGTGGCCGACGATCACCCGCGCTTTGGGGAGCATCTCCTGCAGTTTGGCGGCGATCTCGTAGATGCTCTCCACGCGGTTGTGGACGAAATAGGCCTGGCCGCCGCGCTCCATTTCGTGCTCCAGCGCCGATCTGACCAGCTTTTCGTCGTAGCCGGCCACCACCGTCTGGATGGCCATGCGGTCTTTGGGCGGCGTCTCAATCACGCTCATGTCGCGCAGCCCGACCATCGACATATGCAGAGTGCGCGGAATGGGAGTGGCCGACATGGTGAGGACGTCCACTTCTTTTCTAAGCTGCTTGAGGCGCTCTTTGTGGCGGACGCCGAAGCGCTGTTCTTCATCCACGATCACCAGGCCCAGGTCCTGGAATTTGATGTCTTTCGAGAGAATGCGATGGGTGCCAACCACGACATCCACCTTGCCCTGTTCGATGCGCTCGGCGGTTTCCTTCTGCTGTTTGGCGGTGCGAAAACGGCTCATCATCTCGACGGTGATGGGGAAGGCCTGGAAGCGACGCTTGAAGTTTTCGAAGTGCTGGAAGACCAGGACGGTGGTCGGGGCGAGCACCACGACCTGTTTGTTGTCCTGCACGGCCTTGAAGGCGGCGCGCATGGCGACTTCAGTCTTGCCGTAGCCGACGTCGCCGCACAACAGGCGGTCCATGGGGCGCGAGGATTCCATGTCGCGTTTGATATCGGCGGTGGCGGTGAGCTGGTCGTCGGTCTCGTTGAACTCGAAAGCGTCTTCGAATTCGCGCTGCCATTGCGTATCCGGAGGAAAATGGTGGCCGGTCACCGCCTTGCGCTCGGCGTAGAGTTTGAGCAGCTCGTCGGCCATGTCACGCATGGCTTTTTTGACCCGGGCCTTGGTTTTGGCCCAGGCGGTGCCGCCCAGCCGCGCAAGCGCGGGACGCACACCCTCGCTGGTGCGGTATTTCTGAATCAGATCGAGGCGCGTCAGCGGCACGTAGAGCTTTGCGGCTTCCGCAAACTCCAGCAGCATGTACTCTCCGGTGATGTCGCCCTGCTGGATTTCCTTCAGCCCCTGGTAGATGCAGATGCCGTGCTCGATGTGCACCACATAATCCCCGATCGCGAGGTCGCGGAAGTCGGAGAGAAATGCGGCGGTCTTCGACTTCTGGCGCAGAGGACGCGTCTCTGTAACTTCCGAATCGTCAAACAGGTCGCGCGCGCCAAACAGCACAAGCTGCGATTCGGGAAGAGCAACGCCATCCGGCACGCGGGCGCGGACGATGGTCGTCGTGGTCAGGTCTCCGGAAAAGTAAGTCGTCTCCTCCAGCCAGGTCTCGCTGCCAGGCATGGGATTGCGGCTGCCCATGCGGAACGGCGTCTGATACTCGGTAAAGATATCGGCCAGCCTCTCCATTTCGCCGGTATTGGCGGCGCAGAAGAAGACGCGGCGTCCCTCGGCGGTGAGCTTTTTGACCTCATCGACCAGGCCGGGGATCGAGCCGTGAAAACGCGTGGTGGACTGAGACAGAAATTCAATAAGATCGGGACATCGGGAAATCGGGACATCGGGAAATTGCGGATCTGCATGGCCCTTTTCTTTTTCTTTGTTTTCCGTTTTTCCTGCGTCCCCTGCGCTCACTGCGCCCTCTGCGGTGAAGGTTTCTGTATCCCTCTGTGCGACACCCTCCAGTCCGAGATGCTCCAGGCTGCCGCCGGGGAGTCTGGCCACGCAATCGTTCCACTCGTCAGGAGGAAGATACATATCTTCGGGAGTCGCCAGTTTGCCGACCAGGCTGGCTTCATGGCGGCGGGTCAGCTTTTCCCACCAGCGGTCCTGCTCGGCTTCGACTTCGGCGGGTTCATCGATGAAGACCACAGCACGCGGCAGCAGATCGAACAGGGTCTGTTCAGCGCCGGCGTTGGCGTAGAACTCCCATCCGGGGAA
>Ga0137391_10002986_pt1 | contig 12745 bp, 7 predicted proteins | sample 15con2h24BmetaG_FD_101399 | JGI IMG/M metagenome (GOLD analysis project Ga0137391, IMG submission 101399) | Vadose zone soil microbial communities from Angelo Coast Range Reserve, California, USA - 15con2h2.4B metaG | ecosystem: Environmental > Terrestrial > Soil > Vadose zone > Saprolite...
CGTTGAGTTCATTGTGCGTCAGCAGCAAGGCCAGCAGTGCGCCCACGCCGGCTGATGGAATCGTCGAGAGAATCGTGATGGGATGAATGTAGCTCTCATACAACATACCCAACACGATATAAACCGTAACCAAGGCGGTAAAAATCAGGATCTTCTGGCTCGAAAGCGAATCCTGGAAGGCCGCCGCTGTGCCCTGGAAACTTGCCTGGATAGTCGATGGGAATCCAATAGTCCGTTGGGCGTTCTCGATGACCTGAGTCGCCGCTCCCAGGGAGACTCCCGGAGCCAGGTTGAATGAAATCGTCACCGAAGGGATCTGGCCCTGATGATTGACCGCCAAGGGAGTGTTGGAAGGAACAAAATGGGTGAATGCCGCCAGGGGAATAGGACTGCCGTTGGAGGCGCGCAGATAAATATTCTGCAAAGCTTCGGTGGTTTGCTGGAACTGCGGCGCAACTTCCATGACTACGTGATACTGGTTCAGCGGGCGGTACATGGTTGAGACTTGCCGCTGCCCGAACGCATCGTAGAGCGCATTATCCAGATCCTGCGGACTAACTCCCAGGCGGCTTGCGGTATCGCGGTCTATAACCAGCTTCGCCTGCAAGCCGTGATCCTGCTGGTCGGTATTCACGTCTCGTAGTTCCGGCAACCCCCGCAATTTCGCCAACAATTGCGGTGACCAGTTGTTCAAATCATCGAGGCTCTCACCTTGCAGCGTGTATTGATATTGAGCGTTGCCGCCGCGTCCGCCGATGGTCAGATCCTGAGCCGATTGCAGAAACAGCGTGGCCCCCGGCACCACCGCCAACTTCCCGCGCAGGCGGTTAATCACATTGTCGGCTGTTACATTCGGGCATGATTGCCAGAAATGACGATTGGGACAAACGGCACGTTCCGCCAGCGGTTTCAACATGATGAAGAACCGGCCCTGATTCGAGACCGTGTTTCCGCCGGCAAAACCCACGACTGAACTTACCGCCGGATCCTTCGTCACAATGCTGACGTAGCGTTCCATCTTGTCGCGCATCGCCTGGAATGAGATATCCTGCGCCGCTTGCACTGACCCCATGATTCGTCCCGTATCCTGCTGCGGGAAGAAACCCTTGGGCACGATGACGTAGAGGTACACGCTCAGGCACGCCACCAGAATGGTTACAACGAGCGTGATCAGTTGATATTCCAGAACCCACTTCAGCGCATGGCGGTAAGTTGCCAGCGTCTTGTCGAAAACCCATTCGCTGCCGCGGTAGAAGAAATTATGGCTCTCGTCTTTTGCCGGTGGCCGCAGAAACTTAGCGCACATGGTGGGCGTCGTGGTCAGCGAAACCAGCAACGAGACCGCGATGGCAATACTCAGCGTAACCGCGAACTCGCGAAACAGCCTTCCAACAATTCCGCCCATCAGCAGCAAGGGGATGAACACAGCCACCAGCGACGTGCTCATGGAAAGCACAGTGAATCCTATTTCAGCCGCTCCCTTGAACGCCGCCTGCACCGCATCCATACCTTGTTCCACGTAACGCGTGATGTTCTCAAGCACGACGATGGCGTCATCCACCACAAAACCGGTGGAAATCGCAAGTGCCATCAGCGAGAGATTGTCCAGGCTGAAGCCTAAGAGGTACATGCCTCCAAAAGTTCCGACCAGTGAAAGCGGCACAGCAATGCTGGGAATAATCGTCGCGCGAACCGTCCGCAAGAAAGCAAACACTACCAGAATCACAAGAATGATCGAGACCATCAGCGTGAATTCAATGTCCTTCACCGAAGCGCGGACAGTGACTGTGCGGTCCATGGCAACGGAGAGTTCAATCGCCGGGGAAATCGAGGACTGGAGATAAGGCATCAATGCTGTGACCCGGTCCACGGTCTCGATGATGTTGGCGCCAGGCTGCCGGAAAAGAATGATCAGAACGCCGGGCTTGCCATTGGCCAGGCCGATGTTGCGGACATCGGAGACCGCATCCTGCACTTCTGCTACGTCTCCTAAACGCACGGGGGCGCCGTTGTGGTAAGCGACGATCAGCGGACGGTACTGATCCGCCGTAAAGAGTTGGTCGTTATCGCTGAACGACCAGGAAGTCGTCGCGTTCGCTACTTGTCCCTTGGCGCGGTTCGCGTTGGCGGCGTTCAGAGCCGTTCGCACCGTGTCCAACCCGATGCCTAGCTTGTTCAGCAGCATAGGATTCACTTCCGCGCGCACTGCGGGCTGCGCCGCTCCGCCGACAAATACCTGACCGACGCCCGATACCTGCGCGAGTTTCTGTGCCAAAATCGAGTCCGCAGCGTCATACATCTGCGGCACAGTCATGGTGTCGGAGGTCAGCGCCAGAATCAGAATGGGCGCATCCGCTGGGTTGGCCTTCCGATAGCTCGGATTGCTCGGGAGATTAGCGGGAAGTTGACTGCGAGCAGCGTTGATCGCAGCCTGAACATCACGCCCGGCAGCATCAATGTTCCGGTTCAAATCAAATTGCAGCACGATGCTGGTCGTGCCCAGCTGGCTCGTGGAAGTCATCTGGTTCACGCCCGAAATGCGCCCGAACTGCCGCTCCAACGGAGTCGCCACGGCGGACGCCATCGTCTGAGGGTCCGCGCCAGGCAGTCCAGCGCCCACACCAATCACAGGAAAATCGACTCTGGGCAGCGAAGCCACCGGCAAGAAATTGAAGGCGAGAATACCGGAGAGCAGCAGCGCCGCTGCCAGCAGCGACGTGCCGATCGGGCGCTTGATAAATGGAGCCGAGATACTCATCGTCTAATCCGCCGACATGGGCTCCGGTGGAATCGAATTGCCCACCTTATACCGTTCGAACCGATGCGCCAACCGGTCAAACCACAGGTAGACCACGGGCGTTGTATAAAGCGTCAGCAACTGGCTGAGCAGCAGACCGCCAACGATCGTGATCCCGAGGGGACGCCGTAACTCCGCCCCGGTGCCGGATCCCAGCGCCAGCGGCAGGCCGCCGAGCAGCGCGGCCATCGTCGTCATCATGATGGGCCGAAAGCGCAGCAGGCAGGCCTGGTAGATTGCCTCCTCGGGTGGTTTGCCTTCATTGCGCTCGGCATCAAGGGCGAAATCGATCATCATGATGGCGTTCTTCTTAACGATGCCGATCAGAAGAATGATGCCGATCAACGCCACTACCGTGAGATCGTTCCCTGTAATCTGCAAAGCGAGAATCGCGCCCACGCCCGCCGAGGGCAATGTCGAAAGAATGGTGATGGGGTGGATGTAGCTCTCATACAAAACTCCCAGGACGATATAGACGGTGATTACGGCTGCGAGAATCAACCACGGTTCCGACGAGAGCGAATTCTGGAAAGCTGCCGCCGTTCCTTGAAAAGCCGCGTGGATGCTGGCCGGCAGCTGAATTTCTTTTTCAGCCTGCTGAATTCCGCGCGTGGCCTCTCCCAGGGACGCTCCCGGCGCCAAGTTGAACGACAGCGTCACCACCGGAAACTGGCCCTGGTGATTGACCGCGAGTGATGCACTCGTCGAGTGCATCCGCGTAAAAGCGGAGAGCGGAACCGGCGCCCCACTGGTAGTCACGGTCGCTGCGTTGGCCGTCGGGGCTCCAGAGTTCGGCGTCACGCTGCTGGGTCTGATGTAGATGTCTTGCAGCGATTCTGGGCTCTGCGCGAAGTTGGGTAGAACCTCCAGCACCACGTGATACTGATTCAACTGCGTGAAGATGGTGGAAACCTGTCGCTGTCCGAAAGCGTCGTAAAGGGTATTGTCAATGGCCTGCGGCAGTATCCCAAGGCGCGACGCGGTATCACGATCGATCGTGATGTTCGTCCGCAGCCCATTGTTGAGCTGGTCGGTCGCTACATCTCTCAGCTCAGGAATCGTGCGCAGCTTATCGACTAGCTTCGGCGTCCACTGCGCCAGTTCCTGCGCATCCGCATCTTCAATGGAATACTGAAACTGTGTGCGGCTCACGCGGTCTTCCACAGTCAGGTCCTGAACCGGCTGCATGTAGAGCGTGATGCCATTGACCTTCTCCAGTTCCGGCTGTAATCGCCGGATCATCGCCGAAGCGTCGTCGCTGCGCTCATCGCGCGGCTTCAAGTTGATCTGGATGCGGCCGCTGTTGGGCGTCTGGTTCGTCCCGTCCACACCGATGAAAGAGGACAGGCTGTCCACGTCCTTGTCTTTCAGAATGATCTTCGCCAATTCCTGCTGGCGTTGCGCCATGGCCTCAAATGAAACGCTGTCCGGAGCTTCCGACACGCCCAGAATCACTCCCGTATCCTGCACCGGAAAAAATCCCTTGGGCACAACCACGTAGAGAACCAACGTTAGAACCAGAGTGCCAAAGGTGATCAGCAAGGTCGCGGTTTGATGCTTCAGTACGAATTTCACCGTGCGGCCATAGAATGCGATCACGCGGTTGTAATAGTTTTCCGTGACCTCGTAGAAACGCCCTTTCTCGCCCTCCTTGCGGTGCTTGAGAAGCTTGGCGCACATCATGGGCGTCAAGCTGAGTGAAACCGCCGCCGACACCAGAATGGTCACCGCCAACGTCACCGCAAACTCGCGGAACAGCCGGCCCACGATATCTCCCATGAACAACAGCGGAATCAGAACGGCGATCAGCGAAACCGTCAAAGAGACGATGGTGAAGCCGATCTGTCCCGATCCTTTTAACGCGGCTTCAAGAGGCGAATCGCCTGCTTCGAGATATCGGTCGATGTTTTCGATCATGACGATCGCATCGTCCACCACGAATCCCGTGGAGATGGTCAACGCCATGAGCGTCAGATTGTTGAGGCTGTACCCCAGCAGGTACATCACGCCGAAAGTTCCCACCAGCGAGAGCGGCACCGCAACGCTGGGAATAAATGTGGCCCGCAGGTTCCGCAGGAAAAGGAAAATGACGATGACGACCAGAAAGATGGTCAGCATCAACTCAAACTCCACGTCCTTTACGGAAGCCCGGATGGTCGTGGTCCGGTCAGTAAGAATCTGCACCTTCACGGCCGAGGGCAGCGACGCCTGTAGCTGGGGCAGCAGCTTCTTGATCCGGTCGACGACGCTGATGATGTTGGCTCCGGGCTGCCGCTGGATATTCACGATCACCGCCGGCGTGAGATTCATCCAGGCCGCAAGGCGAACGTTTTCCGTCCCGTCAATTACGTTGGCCACATCACTCAGCCGCACCGGAGCGCCATTGCGATAGGCCACGACAATCGGCTTGTACTGCTCGCTCGAAAAAAGCTGGTCGTTGGCCCCGATCGTGTACGACTGGCGCGAGCCGTCGATCACGCCTTTCGCCTGGTCCACGTTGGCCTGCGCCAGCGCTGTGCGCAGATCCTCCAGGCTCAGCCCAAACGAAGCGAGCGCGGTGGGATTGGCCTGAATGCGCACCGCCGGCTTCTGTCCTCCGCTGATCGAAACCAGTCCTACGCCCGGTAACTGCGAGATTTTCTGCGCCAGCGCCGTGTCCGCCAGGTCTTCCACCTTCGACAGCGGAAGCGAGTCCGAAGACATCGCCAGCGTCAGGATCGGCGCATCGGCAGGATTCACCTTGTTATAGATGGGAGGATTCGGAAGGTCCTGTGGCAGGAACGTCGAGGCGGAATTGATCGCCGCCTGCACCTGTTGCTCTTCTACGTCAATGTTCTGATCAAGACTGAATTGCAGCGTGATGACCGAACTGCCAAATGAACTCGTTGAGGTCATCTGGCTCAATCCCGGCACTTGCCCGAACTGCCTCTCCAGCGGCGAAGTCACCGACGACGCCATCACCTCGGGATCCGCTCCCGGATAGAACGTCACCACCTGGATTGTCGGGTAATCCACTTCCGGCAGGGCAGAGACCGGTAGTTGCATGAATGCAACCCAGCCCACCAGCAGCACGCCCACCATCAACAATGTGGTCGCAACCGGACGAAGAATAAATAATCGTGAAGGGCTCATGTGCCCGGAGTTCCTGATTTCGCCGAGCTGCGATTCCCGTACTTCGGATTAACGTTCGGTCTCGCTGCCGGGCTCCCGCTCGCCCCGCTAGCGCGCGGCTCAATCGTGCTCCCGGTCTGCAACTTGTCCTGGCCGTCGGTCACCACCATGTCGCCCGGGTTCAGCCCGCTGGTAACGGCGGTCGTATTCCCTTGCGTGAGCGACACCGTTACTTGACGCGCCTCCACAGTCTTGTCCGGTTTCACTGCGTAGACGAATGTTCCCTGCGGCCCGTGCAGAATCGCCGCTGTCGGCAGCACCGTGCTACCTTTCCTCGTTTCCAACAGCAGTTCGGCGTTTACGAACTGGTTGGGCCAAAGCTGGCTGTCTTTGTTGTCAAACACCGCTTTGAGTTTGGCCGTGCCGGTGGTCTGATCAATCTGGTTGTCGATGGTCAGCAGTTTGCCCGTGGCCAGCTTCGTTTGATCGTCGCGGCTGAAGGCGTCCACCGTGAGGGTTGTCTTCTTCATGTGCTGGGCCACGGACGGCAACACATCCTCAGGCAGAGTGAAGATCACCGCGATCGGCTCCAATTGCGTGAGAACCAGCATGGGGTTCGTATCTGACGCGTGAACGATGTTCCCCGGATCCACCTGCCTTAGGCCGATCCGCCCGTTGAACGGTGCGGTGATGTGGCAGTAGACAATCTGCAGTTTCGCGTTATCGATCAGCGCCTGGTCATTGTTTACCGTTCCCTGGACCTGGTGCACGAGCGCGCGTTGCGTGTCTACCTGTTGCTGCGCAATGCTGCCGGAAGGAATCAACGCGGTGTCACGATCGAGATTTAGTTTGGCATCGCCGAGTTGCGCCTGGTCACGTGACAGCTGTGCCTGCGCTTGCTCCAGCTGTACCTGAAAGGGACGAGAGTCAATCTCGATCAGCAACTGTCCCTGGTTGACGGTTTGTCCCTCTCTGACCGCTACCTGCATGATCTGCCCATCAACCCGGCTCTTGATATTGGCCGTGTTGAATGCTGTGACCGAGCCCAGGCCAGATAGATACACCGGCATGTCTTGCTTTTGGACGGGCGCAATTGAAACTGAGACCGGCCGTGGCGCCGCAGCGTGCGCTTGCTGCTGTTTGGAATCCGCTCCGCTGCAGCCGGAGAAGGATGCAACAAGTATCGCGAGGGTGATGACAAGCACCAGACGGTAAGCAGAGCCGATGCCGCTCGGCGATTTTCGTTGAGAACCGACGGCCTGGAGCAGGTTCAAATCGAGCATGTTCAAATTGTTAATCCCCGGCCGGCTCTTCACAGAAACTCGGCCCCAATATGACAGGTATTAGACGTGCGCTAAGTAGCCTCGGTTGCGGTAAGTCCGCCCTAAGAAGGCGGGAAATCGGCCTATTCCTACGGTTCGCCGCTGGATGAGCTTGGATCGGAGCCGGAATGCGCTCAAAAAGCAAAATCGCCCCCAATCCAGCATCAACTGCGTGCCAAAGCAGGTCAAGGGTGAGGCCAGGTTTTTTACAAATCTTTACTAGCTCTGACTGTCTCTTTACGGTGTAGAGGATTGCAGCGCAGCGGAAGCCGGATGTTTTTCTTCGTACGCGGCAATCGCGGCTTCGTACTGCAACGTGAGCCCAATATCGTCCAGACCGTTCAGGAGACATTGCCGCACGAACTCATCAATCTTGAAGTTGGCGCGAAATCCTCGATCGTCGCGCACTTCGCATTGCTCCAGGTCAACGGTGAGTTCATAGCCGTCGATCTCGACTGCTCGCCGCATCAGTTCAGCGACTTCACTGTCACTCAGAAGCACCACGAGAAACCCGTTCTTGGTGCTGTTGTTGGCGAAAATATCCGCGAACGAGGCTGCGATCACCGCCCGAAAACCGAAATCCGCCAGAGCCCACACCGCGTGCTCGCGAGACGAACCGCACCCGAAATTTTTCCCCGCCACCAGAATGCTCGCGCCTTGGTATCGTGGCTGATGTAGAACGAAATCCGCATTCTCCTTCCCGTCCGCTCCGAACCGCCAGTCATAAAACACAAACTGGCCAAAGCCGGTGCGCTCAATCCTCTTCAGAAACTGCTTGGGGATAATCTGATCCGTATCCACATTGATCCGGTCGAGCGGCGCCACCAGCCCACGATGCACACGAAAGGGTTTCATCGCATATCTCCGCGAGAACTGATTCCAATGTTCGGCAGAGGACTTGCTGCAGGCGAGAACTCATTCATGGAACCATTTCCACTCATTGAAACTTCCAATTCCGTATGTCGGTGAAGTGCCCCGCAATCGCCGCCGCTGCCGCCATCATCGGACTTACCAGATGTGTCCGTCCTCCGCGCCCTTGCCGTCCTTCAAAATTACGGTTGCTGGTCGAAGCGCAACGCTCGCCCGGCTGCAAAATGTCGGGATTCATCCCCAAACACATGGAGCATCCCGACTCGCGCCACTCGAACCCGGCATCAAGAAAAATCTGGTGCAGCCCTTCCCGCTCGGCCGCCCTCTTCACGGTCTGCGATCCCGGCACGACCATGGCGCGCACCTTAGGACTTACGTGATGCCCCTTCGCCACCCGCGCCGCGGCCCGAAGATCCTCAATGCGTGAATTCGTGCACGATCCAATGAACACGCGGTCGATTCCAATATCTTCAATCCGCTTTCCCGGCTCCAGTCCCATGTACTGCAACGCAAGTTCGGTGGACCGCCGTTCACCATCTTTCAATCCTCCCGGTTCGGGCACGCGCCCCGTGACTGGCGCCACCATCCCTGGATTCGTCCCCCAAGTCACAAAGGGACAGAGCTGCGACGCATCCGTCTGTACGATCTTGTCAAACGAAGCGTTTTCATCCGTAGGCAAGCTGCGCCAGTCCTCCACAGATTTTTCCCACGCGCTGTCAGTCGGGGCAAATCGTTTTCCCTTCACGTATGCGAACGTCGTCTCATCCGGCGCCACCATTCCCGCCCGCGCGCCCGCCTCGATGCTCATGTTGCACAGCGTCACGCGCCCTTCCATCGACAACCCGCGCACTGCCTCTCCTGCATACTCGATCACGTGTCCGGCTGCGCCATCGGTCCCAATTTGTCCGATGATTCCCAGCGCCAGATCCTTCGCACCCACACCCTCGGCCAGCCGTCCGCGCACATCGATCTTCATCGTCTTCGGCTTCTGTTGCGCTAGGCACTGCGTGGCCAGAACGTGTTCCACCTCCGATGTGCCAATGCCAAACGCCAGCGCTCCGAACGCCCCGTGGGTGCTGGTATGGCTGTCGCCGCAGACGATCGTCATCCCCGGCCGCGTCAAACCCAATTCCGGCCCGATCACGTGGACGATCCCCTGTTCCGGCGAGTCCATGTCGAAAAGCTGCACGCCGAATTCCTTGCAGTTCTTCTGCAGCGCTTCGATCTGCCGCGCAGCGATTACGTCAGTGATCGGAGTGCCACGCGGCTCAGTGGGAATATTGTGGTCGACGGTGGCAACGGTACGCGAGGGCTGCCTCACCGTCCTTCCCGCAGCGCGGAGTCCGTCGAAGGCCTGCGGCGAAGTCACCTCGTGAACCAGATGTAGGTCGATATAAAGAATAGAAGACCGACCGTCCGGTTGGGCTACCAGGTGGGCGTCCCAGATCTTTTCGAATAGTGTGTGCTTTGCAGACATGAATGTAATGGAGCGGCCCGAGCGGTGCTAAGCCAGCCTAAAGGATTTAGATTGCAGTCTGTAGTTTTTCACAGACCGGCAGAAGGGAGCAAGCCCGCCAACTTCGATGTCGTTGGCTCGAAGTCCGAGGTCTGAGGTCCGAGGTCCGGTGTTGTCACTGGCTATAGAACTTTCCGCCCAGCTTCTGATCACATCCTCCGCCGCGAGCGTTCTCCCAGTTCATCTGGATCAGCCAGTGGTGCCCTGCAACGGCTGTATTGTACGCGCCATTGCCCAGCGAGCCCGTCACCGCACCCCATTTCCACACGCACTTGTCTCCGTTTTCGTTGCCACCTGTGTCGTACCAGGCATTCAGGTCGGGATCGCTGATCGCCTCATTGGTTTCGTGAGCCATGATCGACGCCATGCCGTCCGCGCCGCTATCGCCATTGGGACTCACGGTTTGTTCCTCGCACGCGTTCGGACAACGATCCGGATTCCCCACAAACGCGATCTTAACATCCGATCCGGAGATCGTGGCGTGACTGTGCCAGCCACAATACCGCGTGCAGAAGCCGGAGGTCTCGCTTACATCCGAGGAGGTGAGGACGAAATAGACTCCATTCGCATCCTTGGGCAGCACCCGGTTGCTGATTGCCTGGGCCACAACCGCGGTTACGGCTGCATCGTTGAGCTTCGCTCCCCGCGAGTAGTAGTCGTTCGCCGATTCCATGAGAGCGAAATTACCCGTTACCGCGCGGGATCTGTCGCTGTAGGTCGAATTTATCCGAGCGTACGCTGTGCCTCCCAATCCGCCCGTGCTGAACAGCGTTGTTAGCAGGTCTTGCGTCGTCACACTGTCGGAGGGCGTAGGGCCAGTCAAAAAATTCCCGTACCAGATGAAGTACAGGTTCACCGTCCCGCCCATCACCGGCCCGCCGTGGTAAAAGATGCCGTTGGTCGGCGCTCCTTTTTGGGGTGCGCCCCAGATCCGCGGCGGTCGCGTCGCTGGCACAACGTGTCCCCAGCCTTTTCCACTCGGCACTAGATGGGTAGCGTCGCGGGTTGTCTGAGCGGTGGCAGAAATGAGAGTGCAGAACAGAACAGCAGTCGGCCAGAGATATCTCAATCGATCCTCCTACATGGTGGCAGTACTTTTCCGAGAGATCCTTGGGGAGGATAAGAGCTGCGGCACTTCGTGACATGGAGCCCGGCGAGCGAAGCTCGTCACAAGACACTATCGGCAGTTTCCAAAATCTCTTTAGCTCAGCCCCGTTCTGGAAGGGATGACAAACTACAGGGGGGCTGAAAATGGTTCGGCTGCACCGTTTGCTGAAAAACTCTGATCTTGGGTGGCGCAGCGTTTCAACGCTACGATAAGGCCTCTCTTCTGTACGGGCCTTGGCCCTCGAGGTTATTATGAGAGCAGCTTTTGGTGCTCTCCGTTTTTCTCGGAACCATGATTAGCTGAACATGATTAATGGGAAACGAATTGCGGTCGTCATGCCGGCCTACAACGCGGAGAAAACGCTTGCGGTCACGGTGGGCGAACTGCCGGATCTGGTGGACATCCGTATTCTGGTGGACGACCACAGCTCCGACAGGACTGTGGATCTCGCCAATCGGATGGGCCTGCACGTCTTCCAGCACGACCGCAATTACGGCTATGGGCGGAACCAGCAGACCTGCTATCGGGAAGCCTTGGCCGCCGGTGCCGATGTCGTGATCATGCTTCACCCCGACTACCAGTACACTCCGTACCTGGTTACGGCCCTGGCGAGCATGGTGGCGTACGACGTCTACGACGTAGTGTTGGGATCGCGAATTATCGGTGGAACTGCCCTGCGTGGCGGTATGCCTCTGTATAAATACGTCGCCAACCGGCTGCTCACTGCGTTTGAAAATCTCTTTCTCCGCATCAAGCTTTCGGAGTATCACACCGGATACCGCGCTTTCAGCCGCAAGGTGCTTACGGAACTACCCCTCCTCGAAAACTCCGACGACTTTGTCTTTGACAATCAGACGCTCGCCCAGTGCGTATACTTCGGCTTCCGTATCGGAGAAGTCTCTTGTCCCACGAAGTACTTCGAAGAGGCCTCTTCCATTAACTTCCGCCGTAGCGTGAAGTATGGCTTCGGCGTGCTCGCTACCACCCTTCAGTTCGCCTTGCAGAGGATGGGCCTGCTCCACCTTCGGCGTTTTAGCGACAAAGGCCGCAAGCTGGACCCCGGCTATCCCAGCTACTACGCCCGCCGAACGGAAACTGCCCACAGCGCTTAAGCCCAGTGGCCTTCATCGCTGTCCCCGGGGCCGAACTCATGTCATTCGATGACGACGGTCGCAACCGTCTTCAGAATTGACGCGGAATTGACGCGACCGAACCCACGCCCCTAGAATCAAAAGGCAAGCAGCGAATTTTTACAATAGTCTTAAGTCATACATCCCATGCCACTTTACGAATACGAGTGCAAGAAATGCCATCACCGCTTTGAGAAAATCCAGAAATTTTCCGACAAGATGGTTAAGAAGTGTCCCGAATGCGGCGGTCCCGTCGAGCAGCTGATCTCCGCGCCCGCGGTGCAGTTCAAGGGTTCGGGATGGTACGTGACCGATTATGCCAAGAAGTCCTCATCGCCGGGATCTTCGGGCGGTGGTGATTCCGGATCCAAAGAGTCCAGAGACAAAGACAAGAAGGAAGACAAATCCAAGTCGGACAGCGCCAAGTCGGATGGGTCCAAGTCGGACGGTGCAAAATCTGAGAGCTCAAGGTCGGAGACTTCCTCGAAAGAAAGCTCCTCCAGGGAAAGCACTTCTAAGAGAAGCGACAAGCACAAGTAGTGAGGCTCTCGCCTGCCTCGGGGGGGTCCCCCATAAGCGCTACTTAAGAATTGACTTCCGGATTGCCCGTCGCCCAGACGCTATGTGCGCAGGATGGGTTCAGGTAAACCCATATGACGTTATAATGTCGTCATGTCAGCGGCGCATGACTCTCTTCTCTATGCACGCGTCGAAACAGTCCTCGCTGGCGAGATTGCCGATGGAGACCTGAAGATCGGCGACCAGCTGCCGACAGAAGACAGCCTCATTGCGCGATTCGGGGTCAGTCGCATCACCGTCCGTCGGGCTATTCAGAATCTTGTGAGCCGCGGTCTCGTCGAGATTCGTCGCGGCAAGGGCACATTCGTAGCC
>Ga0137391_10002992_pt1 | contig 12736 bp, 8 predicted proteins | sample 15con2h24BmetaG_FD_101399 | JGI IMG/M metagenome (GOLD analysis project Ga0137391, IMG submission 101399) | Vadose zone soil microbial communities from Angelo Coast Range Reserve, California, USA - 15con2h2.4B metaG | ecosystem: Environmental > Terrestrial > Soil > Vadose zone > Saprolite...
CTTGATTCGATTGATGTTGAGCGATGCGCAGTGGGAGCGGATTGCGCCGGAGCTGCCGGGTAAAGTTGGTGACCCCGGCGGCTCCGGGCGTGACAACCGGCTTTTTATCGAAGCGGTTCTTTGGATTGCGCGTACGGGCTCGCCATGGCGCGATCTGCCGGAAGCGTTCGGCAAGTGGTTTACGGCGTATACTCGCTTCTGGCGGTGGGCGCAGAAGGGCGTTTGGGAGCGCGTTTTCAAGGCGCTCCGCGACGATCCCGATTTCGAATATGTCCTCATCGACGGCACACTCGTCCGGGTCCACCAGCATGGCACCGGCGCAAAAGGGGGACTCAAACTCAGGCCATAGGCCGCTCGCGCGGCGGCCTGACTACCAAGATCATGGCCTTGGTGGACGCACTCGGGAATCTCATTCGCTTCCTGCTGTTGCCTGGCCAGCGTCACGACAGCATCGGTGTCGAGCCCTTGATCACCGGTCTCGATTTTGAGGCCTTGATCGGCGACAAGGCCTTCGACAACAACTGGCTGCGTGCCAACTTGAACGAACGCGGCGCAATCGCAGTCATTTCCTCCAAGGCCGACCGGGCCAAGCGCATCCCTCACGATGCAGAAATCTACAAATGGCGCCAACTGGTCGAAAACTTCTTCTGCCATCTCAAGGCATTCCGACGCATCGCAACTCGTTACGAAAAGACCGATACCTGCTTTGCTGGATTCCTTAGTCTGGTCGCGCTTTTCCTTGCCTGCCGGTGACTGTAAACACGCCTTAGCCGCTGAGCGATAATTGCGACATTTGAGGCGCCATTGGCCGCTCTTACTGTGTAGAATCGGCTTCGGCGCTCGGGGCGGAAAAGATTCGAACCTCCGTTGTGGAATCAAAAATCAACTTGGATCCTCAATGGTTTCAACGGAATCAATGGCCGCTTTGCGCCAAGAGCTGCCCTCCCCGCCAAGTCGCATTTTGACCCAAGCGGACTCCAGATTCTCAGCATTTTTCGTGAAATTCCGTCGTCGTCAAACCGAACCGTTTGCGGTATGCACTGGGAGAAATTCCCATCACGTTGTGAAAGATCCTGCGGAATGCGCCCGCATCCTCATAACCGATGCTAAAAGCAATCTGATCGACGGCGTGGTTTGTGAACCCAGCATCTCGCGAGCCCTGCCTACGCGTAGTTGCTGGCAATATTCAGTGGGTCTTAGTCCCGTAGCTTTTTGGAAGCGCCGCAAAAATGTGCGCTCTGCTAGACCAGCACGCGCGGCCATGACGTGGAGGTTGGCGTCTCGGGCACCGTTCGACTGAAGCCAATGTTGCACGTTCAGAATGGGTCGGTCGCCGTGATGAAAGTCGGGAGAGAAACTGCTCTAATAGCGTTGCTCACGACCTGGTGGGTCAACGAGAAGAAAGCGGGCTGTTTCCAACATGATCGTTGACCCGAGCAACCGGTCAACCAGCTTCATGCCTAAATCGGTCCAAGCCATCACTCCTCCGGCAGTTATCATGTCCCCATCTTCAATGATGAGCTTGTCACCATCGACACGAATATCGGGAAAACGCCGCGTCAGCTCGTCAAGATAAGTCCAATGCGTGGTCGCCGAACGACCCGCAAGCAGGCCGGTTTCGGCCAGGACGAAAGCGCCAGCACAAACCGAGCAAAGTACCGAGCCGTCGTCGTGCCGCTCCGTAAGCCAAGCTGCAAACGGGGCTGCCAGCTCGCGGGATATTGGATTGCTAAGACTCGGTGGCGCGATGAGGACAGCAGGACGGTTATAGGGTCCGGGGATGGTGTCGAAGACGCATTCCACCGCCTTTCCGTTCGCGATCTGGCGCCAATGGCTGACACGAAGAGCCGGTTCTGTCGGGAGCCTCCGTATTGCCGCGAAGCGATTGGCCACAAGGAAAATATCCGTCAAACCATGGACGGCCGCGAGCTGCGCCTCCGGATAAATGAGGATACCGATCTCAACCGGCGTGCCTATCGGGCCCATGTCAATTTTCGCCCGCAGAATGTCGGTTCTGACAATATCACATTCGTAAAAGCGAGATAGACTTTCTGGCAGGCAGCACTTTCCAAAACGAAGTACAGCTCAGGAAGTGACCATGTCGGGAATCCATTCACCCGCTACATCTCGCCGCAACTTGCTCATGGGAGCTGCGGCGTTCGGCGTTGGTGCACTTTCGCAGACAACGCCCGTTGCCAGGACGGTACGTGCCGCTGATCGCATGAACTCAGGAGGTAGCCAGATGAGTATCATCAAGACCAAAGACGGCACGGAAATCTTCTACAAGGACTGGGGCAAAGGTCAGCCCATCGTGTTCAGCCATGGGTGGCCGCTCTCAGCAGATGACTGGGACGCGCAAATGATGTTCTTCCTCAATCATGGCTATCGCGTCATTGCCCATGATCGGCGCGGGCATGGGCGGTCCTCCCAACCGGGCGAGGGCCATGACATGGACCACTATGCAGATGACCTGGCGACTTTGACCGCGCATCTCGATCTGAAGAACGCCATTCACGTCGGCCATTCGACCGGCGGCGGCGAAGTTGTGCATTACATCGCGCGTCACGGCCAGAGTCGAGTATCGAAGGCCGCAATCATTAGCGCGGTGCCGCCACTGATGGTGAAGACTGAAGCTAATCCCGGCGGCCTTCCCAAAGCTGTGTTCGATGGATTCCAGGCGCAGCTCGCCGCCAACCGTGCGCAGTTCTACTATGATGTGCCGGCGGGGCCGTTCTATGGATATAACCGACCTGGTGCGAAACCCTCGCAAGGCGTAATCTGGAACTGGTGGCGCCAGGGTATGATGGGCGGCGCGAAGGCACACTATGATGGCATCGTCGCGTTTTCGCAGACTGATTTCACCGAGGACTTGAAGAAGATCACGGTGCCGGTCTTCGTTATGCATGGCGACGATGACCAGATCGTGCCCTATGCCCACTCCGCACCATTGTCGGCAAAGTTGCTGGGGAACGGGACGCTGAAGACCTACAAGGGCTTTCCACACGGCATGCCGACCACAGAGGCGGAAACGATCAACGCCGACCTGCTGGCGTTCCTGAAGGTATAACGCTTTGGTCGGATTCCGGAGAGACCGCAGCCAGGCGGTCTTTCTTTCTGCAGCCCTACGTCAATGGAGACACATGTTGTCAGCCCGAATGTTCGGTTTGCGCCAAGAGCTGCCCTCCCCTCGAGGTCGCGCTTTGGTCCTTCCCAAGCATTCGTTTGACGTTCGCGATGCCGCGATCCCAACAGAGATGAAAGTGACGCCGACTGACGACTGTCTTTTGTCCCCAACGCGAAGTTCTGCAATGCCGAGGAACAGTCGGCATCCGTAGACTGGCCCCGACTGACCACGGTCTGGCGGTTCCTAATCGGTTAGCAAATCAGGCGGTCGAGAATGACTTCGGGAGAACTCTGATCGATGCTGGCCTCCGAAGGGTACGGAATCTTGCCTGTGAGAACCGCGTATGCCAAATAGGAGCTCCCGTGGGGCTACACCAGCAAGTCCTCGGTGTGCAGGAAAGCCCGATTTTACGGGGCTTTCTCGAAGCCGTTTTATTATGGCGGAGAGGGAGGGACTCTCACCCAGAAAACCAAGCCCCTCGAAAAACCCTACAAAACAAGAGCTTCTTGCGACGGCCGGCGGAAGCTGTGTACCACCGGTGCGTACCACACAAGGACGCGAAGACTTTTACGGGGAAGGCCTCGCGGTTCAGGAATGCGGCTCCTGCCATTGACCGATCGATCAGCGGCGGTTGCTACCAGGGTGTGATCGTCTCCTCGTATTGCTGGCCGGCCAAGCGCGCATGGCCAGCCGACCGATTTCAGCCAGCTTCTCGCGCGACGCTCCATCGCGCGCCTGCACCGCGAGTCCGCGCGCCACCGCGCTGTAATAAGCCGCCAGCATGTCGCAGTCGGTTTCTTCGGAGACGTCGCCGGCTTTGATACCCTTTCGAATTCGCTCCGCCATCGCTCCTTCCGAAAAGGCGCGATGCTCGGCCATCATGTCGCGAATATTGCTCATGCCCGGCGGGCAATGCGTGCCCGCCAGCGAAATCATGCAGCCGAGCGGGTGATCGCCGCGGGTAAACTCCTCCGCGGTCGATTCGAACAGCCGCGCAAAGGCTGTCTTCGTGTTGATCGAGGGATCATTGAGGATGGCGAAGAACCATTGACCCGACCACTCCAGATAGGAGCGCGTGGCCTCGCAGTAGAGCCCTTCCTTGCTGCCAAACGAATTATAGAAACTCGACGCGCTAATCCCCATCGCGGCGATCAGGTCGTCGAACGACGTTCCTTCATAGCCGCGCTCCCAGAACAGCTTCATCGCGGCCTGCAGCGCGACGGCGCGGTCGAACACCGCGGGTCGTCCCCGGCCACGCTTGCCCTCCTCACCTTTCTTCCCTCTAATTATTTTTGGTGTCATCGCTCCAAAAATCCTTGAACGGCGCCTCCCCGAGTTTATCTCCTGCGCACCATATTGGAGTGGTTCCTCCAGATATCAATCCCGTGCGCGGCTTTTCCACCACTTGAATGACAACCACCTGGCATCACCCCCTCGACACCCTGGCGCGGCCGGCGCGCGCGGTTCGCGGCGCCGGCGCGACCGAATTCCGGACGGCATGACAAGGACTTATGGACAGTCTCATGGATCAGATCAGCGACCCTTCGACACTTGAACGAGAACGGCTGGACGAACCGGCGGCACGGCCGCGCCGATGGCGATGGAAGGCGACGGCGCTCGGCGCAGCAGTAGCGCTTGGCCTTACCTTCGCCTGGCTCGGCCTAGCGCCCCACCGGGGCAACCGGGCCGCGGCGGCGCCGACGCCCACCTCGGTCGTGACGGTCAGCCAGCCCTTGCAGCGCGAGGTCGATGTCAGGGCTGGTTTCCTCGGCCAGTTCTCCGCTATCGATCGCGTCGAGCTGCGCGCCCAGGTCGGCGGCACGCTGACCGAAATCCATTTCAAGGACGGGCAGATCGTGCACAAGGGCGATTTGCTCTTCGTCATCGATCCCAGGCCCTACGAGATCAAGCTGGAACAGGCGAAGGCGGCGCTGCAGACCGCGACCGCCCGCGTGGCACTCGCCAACAACCAGCTGTTTCGGGCGCAATCGCTCAAGCGCAGCGACTTCGCAACCCAGGAGACGGTCGACCAGCGCACCAACGATCAGGATGCGTCGCAAGCCGCGGTCGAGGACGCCAAGGCGCGCGTGCACGATGCCGAGCTCGACCTCGAATATGCCCGCGTGCAGGCGCCGTTCACGGGGCGCATCGGCGCGCGCCAGGTTTCGATCGGAAGCCTGGTCGCGGGCAGCCGCGCCGCCACCAGCCCGACCACGCTGCTGGCGACACTGGTCTCGCTCGATCCGCTCTATCTCGATTTCGACATGAGCGAATCCGATTTCCTGACGTTTTCGCGCGAGCGCGCCCGCCTCAAGGGTCCGCTTGCCAACAAGGTCATGATCGCGCTCAGCGACGAGAACAATTTCACCCGCGAGGGCACGCTCGACTTCATCGACAATGCGCTCGATCGCTCCAGTGGCACCATTCATGCGCGCGCCACGGTGCGAAATGAGGACCTGTTCCTGGCGCCGGGCCAGTTCGCCCGGCTGCGCGTCGCGATTGCGTCGCCAACGCCGGTCTATCTACTGCCGGACGCTGCTGTCGTGCTCGACCAGTCGCAGCGCCTGGTGATGACGGTCGGCAGTGATGCGACCGTCAAACCGAAGATCGTGACGACCGGCGAGCTGCGCGGCGGATTGCGGGTGATCCGGTCCGGCCTCGAGCCGAGCGACCGCGTCATCATCGACGGCCTAGTCCGCGCCATTCCCGGCACCAAGGTCGCGCCGCAGGACGGCACCATCCATTACGACCCGACCGCCGACCAGGGCTGAAATAAAGGCTGAAACAGGAGCTTCCCGTGACCCACAGCTTCATCGACCGGCCGATTTTTGCGACCGTCCTCTCCGTCTTCCTGACGCTGATTGGCCTCGGCGCGCTCGCCATTCTGCCGATCTCGCAATATCCGGAGATCGTGCCGCCCACGGTCCAGATCACCACGACCTATCCCGGCGCCTCCGCCGAGACGGTGTCGCGCACGGTCGCAACGCCGCTCGAGCAGCAGATCAACGGCGTCGAGAACATGATCTACATGTCGAGCCAGTCGACCGGCGACGGCAAGCTCACCGTCACCGTCACGTTCCGGATCGGGACCGACCTCAACGTCGCGCAGATGCTGACGCAGAACCGCGTACAGGACGCGCTGCCCCGGCTGCCCGAGGACGTGCAGCGGCTCGGCGTGCAGGTGCGCAAAGCGACGCCCAACATCCTGCTCGCGGTGCACCTCTACTCGCCCGACAGTTCGCGCGACACGCTCTACATCTCGAACTATGCGACGCTGCATGTGAAGGACGTGCTGGCGCGCCTGCCCGGCGTCGGCGACGTGCAGATCTTTGCCGGCCGCGAATACGCCATGCGCATCTGGCTCGATCCCGACAAGGTGGCAGCCCATAACCTGAACGCGAGCGAAGTCCTCACCGCGCTGCGCGCCCAGAACGTCCAGGTCTCGGCGGGCATACTGAATCAGCCGCCGGTCGCCTCAAGGCAGGCCTATCAGATCAACGTGCAGACGCTCGGGCGGCTCTCGACGCCCGAACAGTTCGCCTCCATCGTCCTGAAATCGGACAGCGAGGGCCGCGTGACGCGGCTGCGCGACGTCGGCCGCGTCGAGATCGGCGCCGCCGACTACGGCTCGACGGCGTTCATGGACCATGGACCCGGCATGCCGCTCCTGATCTTTGCCCAGCTGGGTGCGAACTCGCTGGCCGTCGAACACGAAGTGCTCGACACGATGGAGACGCTGGTCAAGGACTTTCCGCCCGGCCTCAGCTACAAGGTCATCTATGATCCCACCATCTTTGTCGGCAAATCGGTCAACGAGGTGATCAAGACGATCTTCGTCGCGATCCTGCTCGTGGTCGGCGTCGTGTTCCTGTTCCTGCAGAGCTGGCGCGCCGCGATCATTCCGGTGATCGCGATCCCAGTGTCGCTGGTCGGCACCTTCACCTTCCTCTATGTGCTCGGAATATCGCTGAACAATCTGTCGCTGTTCGGCCTCGTGCTCGCGGTCGGCATCGTCGTCGATGATGCCATCGTCGTGGTGGAGAATGTCGAGCGCAACCTCGAGCGCGGCATGACCCCGGCAGAGGCCGCCCACGTCACGATGAACGAGGTCGGCGGCGCGCTGATCTCGATCGCGCTGACGCTGTGCGCGGTGTTCGTGCCCTCGGCCTTCCTGTCGGGCATTACCGGGCAATTCTTCCGCCAGTTCGCGGTCACCATCGCCGTTTCGACCCTGATCTCCTGCTTCGTTTCGCTGACCTTGAGCCCTGCGCTCTGCGCGGTGCTGTTCAGGGCCCATGAGCCCGGCCACAAGCCGCGGGGCTCGTGGATCGTCCGGCTGGTGCAGGCCGGCTTTGCCCGCTTCAATCTCGGATTCGAGTGGCTGTCGACGAGCTACGGACAGCTGACGCGGCGGCTGGTGCAGATCACCGGCGTCGTCCTCGTGATCTATGCGGTGCTGATCGGCGCCGCCGGCTTCCAGTTCGCCCGCGCGCCGACCGGCTTCATTCCGGAGCAGGACCAGGGCTATCTCATCACCGTCGTACAACTGCCGCCCGGCGCCACGCTCGACCGCACGGAGGCTGTGGTCAAGAAGGCGATCGACATCATCATGTCCACGCCCGGCGTCGAGCATGTCGCGCCGTTCGCGGGGCTCGATGCGACCACCTTCACCATCGCCTCCAACGCCGGAACGATCTTTTCCGGCCTGCCCTCGCTTTACAATCACGAGGTCAAGGGCCTGACGGCGACCAGCGTGCTGGCCGACCTGCGCAAGCGCCTGTCGGTGATTCAGGAAGCCTATGTGCTGACGATTCCGCCGCCGCCGGTGCAGGGCATCGGCAATGCCGGCGGATTCAAGATGATGCTGCAGGATCGCGCCGGGCTCGGCTCGGAGGCGCTCTCGAAAGCAGCGCAGGCGCTGGTCGCCGACGCCAACAAGGATCCGAGCTTCGCCGGTGTCTTCACCCTGTTCGGCACGCGCTCGCCGTCGGTCTACGCCGATATCGATCGCGAGAAGGCCGAGAAGGTCGGGCTGACGCCCACCGACGTCTTCAACACCCTGCAGGTCTATCTCGGCTCGCAATATGTCAACGACTTCAACTATCTCGGCCGGACCTACCAAGTTATCGCGCAGGCCGATGGCTCTTTCCGCCAGGATCCGCAGGACATCGCGCGGCTGAAGGCCCGCAACGCGTCCGGCGAGATGGTGCCGGTCGGCACGGTGGCGCGGTTGAAATCCGAAAACGCAGCCTACCGCGTACCGCGTTACGATCTGTTCCCCGCCGCCGAAGTGATGGGCGTCGCAGCGCCGGGGGTCGCGACCGGCACCGCGCTGCACCGCATGGAAGAGCTTGCGCACGATGTGCTGCCGCCCGGCATCGGCTTCGAATGGACCGAGCTTGCGTTTCAGCAGCAACAGCCGGGCACCTCGTCGCTCCTGGTGTTCGGCGCGGCCGCCCTGTTCGTGTTCCTGGTGCTTGCCGCGCAGTATGAGAGCTGGAATCTGCCGCTCGCGGTCGTGATGATCGTGCCGATGTGCCTGCTCGCCTCCGTGACGGGGCTGTTGTGGCGCGGGATGGCGATCGACGTGCTGGCGCAGATCGGCTTCGTCGTGCTGGTTGGTCTCGCCGCCAAGAACGCGATCCTGATCGTGGAATTTGCGCGCCAGACCGAGGAAGCCGGCGCCACGCCGGGCGAAGCGGCCGTGACCGCGGCGCGCACGCGGCTGCGGCCGATCCTGATGACGTCGCTGGCCTTCATCTTCGGCGTGGCGCCGCTCGTGGTCGCAACGGGTGCAGGCTCGGAGATGCGTCAATCGCTGGGCACGGCGGTCTTCGCCGGCATGCTGGGCGTGACCGCCTTCGGCCTCCTGTTCACGCCCGCGTTCTATACGGTCGTCAGAAAGATCCGGCGCAAAAAGCCGCAAGCAAGACCCAACGAAGCCGCGCCCGCGAGCTATATCGATGCTAATCGCGACGACCATGCGAGCGGCGTGCGCGTGCCGAGCCGGACAATTTGAGACGAACGAACGGCACCGCCGATTTTGTGAAGTCGGCTTTGCAGAATGAGGAACCCAGCGGTCCCGTGAATTGCTGGGTTCTTTGCGTCGTCTTGGTTGCGGGGAAGCGCAACATCCGAATCTTGCGATTGGTCGAACTGGCGATTCCCCTGTTCACCGCATAGCAACGCTCGCTATTGTTCAAATCCTTCCAGGTCCATGTCCGCCGAATCTGCGATATGGTGCGATATTCTGCGTCGCCGACGCTACGGTAGCGTTCGACTCGGACGGGATGAAAGCGGCTGTGACGAATGCCCCGATATTCGCACACACCACCGAAGCATTGATGTCGCGGCTTCCCACTGTGAACAGCTAAGCGTCCCCTCCCTGAGCCTGGTTTCAAACTGAACGACCTAGCCCTTATCGGTCATGGGATGCTGTTTGCGTGTGAAGGGCCGCTATGCGGCCAACACTGGACGTCCCCATAACGGCGCGAAGGACCCGGAGCGGACTCAGCCATCAATAAGCGACGCTACGTTGGTACGGTAGCAAGAAAGGCACGTGTCTCGGCGACCACGCGCTCGGCGAACTTCGGATCGCGCAGCTGTAGCGACGCCTGCATCGGATGTCCGTTCTCGTCGTAGTAGACGCCCGTTTCACCCGACGTAGCGGTCAGGATCTTTGTACACTCACGCGCCGCGCGCCCAGGTGTGCTCCAGTATTTCACGAAGGGCGCGAACAGCGGGAGGATGCCCTTCGCTATCAGCCGAAGAAACAGGTTCGCGTCGCGCCCGAGCCCCGTGCTCGGATTGAAGCCAGGCTCGAAGGCGTTGAAGCGCAGCCGCGGGGTCTCGCGGGCGAACACGAAGACCGTGGCGAGCGTGCACTGCTTGGAGGAGGCGTAGGCGTCGCCGCCCGGCATCCTGGAGCCGCCCGGCTTCCACTTGCCCCGCGCGCCCGCCTCCGCCGAGATATAGCGGCCTCCGCGGAATCCGGCGACCTTGGCGGGCTTGCGCTCGGGATCCTCTACGCCTGACGCGACGAACACGACGTTCGCGCTGTCGGGGAGATAGGGAATGAGCGCTTCCCTGAGCGCGAACGGGCCGAGATGGTTGGTCGCGAACGTCATGTCCCAGCCCAGCGAGTTTTTCGTGGGGCGCATCTGCATGATACCCGCGTTGTTCAGCAGGCCGGCGACCGGAAGACCAAGCTTTACGATCTCATCGGCCGCGCGCCGCACGATCGCCGGCTCGGACAGGTCGCAGACCACCGACACCGCGCTCCCTCCCTTCCTCGCGATTGTGTCCCGTACTTCGCCAAGCCTTTTGCGGTCGCGCCCGACAAGGACGACGGTCCCGTGCTTGGCGAGTTCGAGCGCCGTGCGGCGCCCAATTCCCGAAGTCGGCCCGGTGATGATGTAAGCGTTTTCGGTTGGAGCGGCGGTAGGCATTTGGGTCTCCTGTAGATGTCTGTCTAGTCAGTCACTTACGCAGTAAAAAAGTGTCAGGCGATTGCGCGCCAGAGCGCGTCGAAGCCGGCCTTGCAGTGCTTTTTCGCGTTCGCGGGATCCTGGATCATGAAGTCCATCGTCGCTTCCGCCAGAGCGTTCATGATCGACGCCACGAAGGGCATTGGGGCATTGTGCATGGGGCCGCTGGCGCGCATCTGCTGCATCAGTTTGGCGATAGCCATCATTGTCTTGTGCCCGGCGGTGCGGGTCGCCGGCGTGATCTCGTCGGAGACGTTGAGCTGCAGCAAGGCACGCCGTTTTTCCGGATTGGACACCGCCCACTCCATCCAATTAGACCAGACGTGAAACATCCGCTTGCGAAGATCGGCTCCGGCCGGCAGCCCATCGAGAGAAGCCGAAGCCATGCCGGCCTTTAGTTCGAGATAGAGTTGATTGAACAGGTCCGCTTTAGTCGCGAAATAGGTGAACAGCGATCCGTTTGCCACGCGGGCTTCCTCGGCGATCTTCATCGTCGGCGCGCTGAGCCCTTGCACCGCGATCACGCGGATCGCCGCCTCCATGATCGCCTTTCGCTTATTCTCATCCTTCGGTCTAGGCATGCGATCGGTATATACATGACTGTCTAATCAGTCAACTACAGGCCAAAACTTGCCTTGCGCTAATGGATATCGTGACCCTGCGCCGAGCGCCCTTAGAGGACTAAATCGTCTGCTCATGGCCTCCACAGCCTGGGCCCTTAACGGATGCCGATAGTTTGCGAGGGTCCGCTTCGCGTCAACAGCGGTCGATCACGAATTTCCATTAAGTCGGATCCAGATCGCTTCCGTGCTGTAATAAGACGGTCGTGACCAAGCGACGCGGAGGGCGGGAAGGCGTGGAGGTACCATCGACGCTTTGACGGGAGCGGTCATGAGCGCCATCGCGATGGTAGCAGTAGGATTTCTACTGCAACGAAAAGCTGCCAAAGAATAATTCGGAGCCTACCGGACCGCACTTTTCGTTCGTCGCAGCGGCGAAGACGGCACCCCCGAGTACACCCTTGGCAAATCGGCCGCAGAATCGCAGACGGCGGCCATCGACATCGCCCAATTTATGAAATCCCGGCGGGGGCTCTTGGCGTAGGAGCGCGCATCGCGGATTTTGTTTGCGTTGGTCGCGAGCCCTCGGCGTCGGTCGTTGAAAAACGGCAAGCGGATTGTGACTCTGGCGCTGGCCACTTGCTGGCCACTATTAAACCCAAGATTGTGCGCCACACAATCATCTTGTCGACTAACAATCTGTTTCTACTAACGCCGCCAACTTCTCTAAGTCGCCGGTTTGCAAACCTGGCTGTCATAAATTTCAATTCGAAGTTCTCGTTCACTGCCTAGTACATTCCGCGTGATTTTTCTTCGTTGGCGTCGAGCACGTTCGATGCATTCTCTTATGATATAGCGGCATGATAGATAATAAACACTTCACCGGAATGGCACTTCACAGCCGGATATTGGCTATCAACCTGCAGCATCTACGGTACGCCGTCGCGGCCAGAGATCAGGGGAGCCTTCGACGAGCGGCCGAAAGCCTATCAGTTCAGCAATCGACGTTGAGCCGGTGCATTCGCCAGCTGGAGCATTCGATTGGCATGACTATCTTCAAGCGATTGAGTAGTGGCGTTCGCGCAACGGATGCGGGGCGTGATTTTCTTCACCTGGCTCGATCGATCTTGGAGCAAGTCGATTCGCTCGTGACAAGAGCGCATCGGACCGGCCGCGGTGAAGCTGGCCGGCTCACGATCGGCTTTTACACATCACTGACGGCCGGCAATTTGCGCGCGACGCTTGTGGATTATGCGCGGCGATTTCCAGAGCTCGAACTCGGAATGATAGAAGCATCGCGCGTGCGTCTTGCCACTGCTTTGCGCAACGGCGCAGTCGACATCGCTATCGTGACCGGCGAAACGCACCTTCCGCATACCAAGTCGATGTCGCTTTGGAGTGAACGCATGCTGGTTGTCCTGCCGGATGGCCATCGGCTGGCCGCCAATGAGATCGTTCATTGGACCGACCTCAAGGGCGAAGCGCTTTTGTTGAGCCGACGTGATCCCGGACATGAGATTCATGACCTGGTTGTCGCCAAACTAGCCTCGCCAGCAGACCGGCCA
>Ga0137391_10003008_pt1 | contig 12708 bp, 10 predicted proteins | sample 15con2h24BmetaG_FD_101399 | JGI IMG/M metagenome (GOLD analysis project Ga0137391, IMG submission 101399) | Vadose zone soil microbial communities from Angelo Coast Range Reserve, California, USA - 15con2h2.4B metaG | ecosystem: Environmental > Terrestrial > Soil > Vadose zone > Saprolite...
ATCGGCCTGCTCGAAAGCGCCCCGGTTGTCCATGGCCGCCGCCGCCAGGTCGCTGTTCTCGAGCACCGCCAGCAACTGCCCCTGATGAACGGAGGCCCCGCGCGCGATATAAAACTTCCGCACCGGCGCGCTGATCTTGGGCGTTACCGCCGACTGGACCAGGGGGAAAACCACGCCCTCGGCGGTCACCATCCGCGCAATCGCGGTCTTCTGCGCGCGCGCCGACTGCACGGTGACCTCAACTTCCTCTTCTTTTTCGCTCTTTTTGCACCCCGCCGGAATCATACTCATTCCGGCCAGGGCGGCCATTATGACTGCTGCCCGCTGAATCGGTTTCAAGCTCGCTCCTGGAAGTCTCCGCTCCTGGAATTGAGAAGGTCTACATTGTACCCGTTAGTGTTTGCAATCCGGCCAGCGCCATCCGGTAGCGGACGACACCATCGTGAAATGCGTTTCTCGCCTGGGTCAGAGTGTTCTGCGCGTCCACCACTTCGAGCACGGTCGCTTCCCCGCCCTGATAACGCAGGGTAGTCAGCTTCAGGCTCTCGGCGGCCAGTTCGGCGGAGCTCTTCAGAAGCTCCAACTCCGAGCGGGACGCATCGGCTTCGCCCCAGGCGGTGCGAATCTGCGCCAGCAGTTTGCGCTGCGCCAGCGAAAGCTCCCGCCGCGCCTGGTCCCGCTTCAGGTTCGCCTGTGTCACCTTGCTTTTCGTTGCTCCCCAGTTCCAGATCGGAATATTCAGCGTGGCCGAAGCCTCGTAGCCCAGGTTGCGGACCCCGTCGGTATGCGTGGCGAAGTGCGTCGCATCGATGCCATAGAAATAATCGAGCGCCAGCGAAGGTACATAACCGCCCCACGCCGACGACACGCCAAACTGCGCCGCCCTGAACGACGCTTCGGACGCCTTCACATCCAGACTGTTGGACCGAGCCAGCCGCGCAAAGTCGTCGAAGGCGGCCAGCGCCGGAGTGAGATCGAGATCGTCGACCGCCGTGAAATTTTCGTTGAAGTCCGGAAAGATCAGAACGGCAAGATCGAGCCGGGCCTTTTGCATAGCCAGTTCCGCCTCGCGAAGGTCGCGGTGGCGGTCCTGCCATTGAATCTGCGCCTTGATCGCGTCGGAGTGGGCGACCTCTCCACCCGCTTCCAGCTTCCGGCTGACATCGAGAAAGCGCGTGGATTCAGCGGCTGCCTCCTGCACGCTGGAATACTTGCGCTGGGCCGCGAGCAGGCCGTAATACGACTGCACCACCGTGACCACCAGGCCGCGCTCGGCGATTCCCGCTTTGGCGCGGGCCGCCGCCTCCTGCGCCTGGGTCTTCCGAAAGTCGGCGAGCTCCGAATAGCCGAGGCTCTCATGCGCGTTGCCCTGACTTACATATTCATGCACGCTGTTGGAGGCGATGAAAAGCGGCTGCCCATTGCGAGGCTCGGTATAGATCGCCTGATTGTTGAAGTTCACGCCCGGAAGCAGCGCGGCCCGCGCCTGTTTCTTGTCTTCCCGGGCGACGAGATGGTCGGTAATCGCGGCATGGAATTCAACGCTGTTTTTGCGAGCCAGGGCAAGGGCGTCCTGAAAGGTGATGGTGCGGGGGGCCGAAGACCCTGCGGAAGTCGACAATGTCGTTGAAGACTGCTGCCCGTCTGCGCCGATACATAAACAGATCAGTCCGGCCATCGGCAGAAACAGAGAACTGCGGATCATAAAGGGCCTCCTGGAAGCGAGAACAAGTATACGACCGGACCGGCACTGTGAAAGACGTTGGCGGGTTAAGAATGGTTGCGATGGGGAAGATGAATTCAAGGTTTTCGGGCGATCCATCCCCTCTTTCCTGGAAGCATGAACCACAAAGGTCACGAAGAAACACGAAGGAAAAACAAGGACCGCTGTTCCTTTGTGTTCCTTCGTGACCTTTGTGGTTAAAGGCTCTTTTTGTTTACTTCGCCGCCACTCCGAATTCCGTCGTATAAGTAAGCTGAATCTCGCCGCATTTGTGCTGCTCTTCCGAGTACACGACGCAGCTATCGTAAGGACGAGAGTAGAGATGCAGGCTCACCGCGCGCTGCCCGAATTCCTCCGGGTTATAGACCTTGTGCACCGGGTCGGCCGGATCGACCGCCGCGGGGGAGGTCGCGTTGATCTCCACGATGTCGGTGGGCACGATGTCGCAGGTGCCGGCGGCCAGGTCCTGATGAATCACCTTATAGTTCTGTATGAGCAGCCGCCCGATGGGGGCGGCCATCCAGCAGTTCTGATCTTTGTGATTGTGAATGGAGCTGCCCTGGCCGATGTCCCAGCAGATGGCGATCAGTTCGTAGAGCGGTGTTTTGTCGATAAGATTGCGGGTGTAATGCTGACGGTCCCAGAGCAGGTAGGAATCGATGGACTTTGGATCGACGGGCGACGCGCGCACCAGATCGCGCATGGCCGGAACTTTCAGGAAATCGCCCTCCGCGCAACATCGTAATTTCGCAACCAGATCCTGTATGCCAACCAGATTCATAGCGTGCTCCCCGGAAAAGAATTCACGATGAACGTGATGGCATTATTGTACGCCAAAGAGATTGCGCTATTCGCCAATCCGATGACGTGACAAAAACACTTTTGCCGCCGACTTTCGCGGATTGCGCCGGGAATCTTTCTCCATCGGCGTTCATCCGCGTAAATCGGCGGCAAAAGGATTGATGTGCCTTCGAACTATTTCCTCACAATCCGCGGACGCCGAGGCGGTTCAGCGACCCCTTCCGCGCTCTCTTCGAGCAATTCGATCACAACTTCGCGGACTGTAAATTCATCCTGAGTGGCATGGCTCGCGGTGCTGACGCTGTGCAGCAACGCACGTCCCGTTTCCAGGTCGTTGGCCAACTCACGCAAGAGCTGTATGGCTTTGGATTCGTTTAAACCGAAGGCGAACTTTCCTGCCCGGTCGGCGCAGTCGGTCGCGGTCAAGAGCTTCATTTCTGTCATACTGTGTACCTTCCCCGTGATCCTCCGGGACAATCCGCCGATGTACGTCCGGGACGATCATTTGTATTGCCGGCTCCTGTGCTTTTACTTGTATACCTTTTGGACATCGCTGAGAGTAGGAAGTTCAGAAAAAATACAAAAAAAATACTGAAGATATTACAGGACGGTGATACGGGGGATGTGATAGGTGTCCGGCGCAGCCGGACTTAGGATTGGTAATCCCCAAAATTGGTAATCTGGTAATTGGAAAACCGGTCGAACCTCAGCTTTACAATCCCCGATTTCCCGATTTTGGCAATTACCAGTCTCTTTCGTACACTCTCTCTCATGTCCCGGGCCGGTCGATCCGTCGATTTTCTCACCGTCATTTCCGTTGCCATCATTGCTTATGCCGCCGCCGACATGGTCCACGAAGCTCTCGGCCATGGGACGGCCTGCCTGCTGCTGGGCTTTCGCATGACCCGGCTTTCCACGGTTGCCCTTGAAGCAGTCAGCGACGGATACCTCGTACCGGCGGCGGGGACGATTGCCAATGTCGCGGTCGGCGCGATCTCGCTGCTGTTGTTCCATCGCCTGCGGGGTTTCAGCGCGACGCGCTTCTTTCTGTGGCTGTTCGCGCTGCTCAACATCCTCAATGGTGTTGGCTACCTTCTGTTTTCGGGACTCTCAAATTTCGGCGACTGGAGCGTCGTGGTCTCGGGCTTCACGCCCCACTGGGCCTGGCGGACGGGGCTGGCGATCACCGGAGCGGCCTTATACGTGTGGGCCGTCCGCATCGGCGCAAGCGCCCTCAGCGGATTGGTGCGGGAAGGCTCAATACAAAAAGCCGATCTGGGACGCCTGATTCTGCCCGCCTACATCGCCGGCGGAGTGATGATGGTGGCCGCCTCGGTCTTCAATCCCATCGAGCCTAAGCTGATTCTGCTTTCCGGGGCGGCGGCATCATTCGGCAGCTCCTGCGGACTCATCAATATTCCAACGATGGTGATCGAAAGCCCTACGGAGCAACCGCCGGATTTCCAGACCCTGCCCGAAAGCCGGGCGTGGATCATCGCGGCCATTCCCGTAGCGGCGGTTTTTGTGGGGATACTTGGGCCGGGAATCAGGCTGCAATAGATTGGGTAATTGCCAAAATTTGGTAATTTGGTAATTGAGAGATTCATGGGTCCAGGGTTTTTCAATTACCAGATTACCAATTTTGGCAATTACCCAATCTTATTGTCATTCGCGTTCTTCGTCGCTCGACGAGTCGCCAATGACCTTCGTCTCTCCGTTGACCAGTTGCAGACGGATGGCGGCTTCACCTGAGAATTTTTCCACGAGCTGGGCCAGTCGTTCTGAGTGGGTGACCACCCAGAGCTGGGAGTTTTTGGCGGCGCTTACCAACTGGCGCGCCAGGGGTTCGATCAGATCGGGATGCAGGCTGGTTTCCGGCTCGTTGAGGGCGAGCAGCGCCGGCGGTCGCGGACTCAGCAATGCCGCCAGCAGGCACAGATAGCGCAGCGTTCCGTCGGAAAGCTCGCGCGCCCGCAACGGTCTTTTCAGGCCCGGCATATTCATCACCACGGCGAACATGCCGTCCTTCTCGTCGTACTCAATCTGCACCGACGCCCCCGGAATAGCCTGCTCGATGGCGCTGTGCAGCTCTTTTGCCTGACCGGTTTCGATGATGGTCTGCAGGGCCGCCGCAAGGTCCGAGCCGTCATGATCGAGGACCGGAGTACGGACGCCCACCTGCGGATGCCGCAAGGGAGCGTCGGGATCGGTGCGGAAGTGATGATAGAACCGCCATTGCCCCATCTGCGACGCCAGCACCGAAAGCTCCGGATACAGATGCGGCTCGCGCAGCTGTGAGAGCACCGACTCGGTGGGCAGCAGCTCTCCGGAATAGTCCTCGAGACGCTCGTCGCGATCGAGAATCCAGACGCCTTTGGCGGTGCGTTCGAAAAATGTGATCTTCAGGCCGCCCGAGCCTTCCATCCAGACGCGCTCTTCCTTCACTTCCGGGTCGAGAGCAAAAGCCGAACGAGCAACCGGGCTGTGCAGTTTTGGCAGTCCGCAGACCAGTTCGTAATTGAAGGAGTCGGTAACGATACTCAGCTTCATCCGCACCGGCTCGGCCCTGGCGGGAGACTGGGCGCGTCCCTTGCGCTCGCCCGCCCACAATACGGACGGCATGCCCCCTTCGGCGGCGATCACCTGGGCGAATCCGCCGGCGGCGGCGCGCGCCAGCAAAAAGACGGAATTGTAGAGGTTGCTCTTACCGGCGGCGTTGGCCCCGGTCAGGATGTTGATCTGCCCCAGCCTGAGGTGCAGATTGCGGACCGAACGGTATCCGGCGACGTGAATTTCTCGAATTGCCACATGTCATGTTATCAGGTTGAGCAATCCCCCTGAAAAGGCCAATCGCAAAAAAGATTGAACACTTCCCCCGGCCCTGTGGTCTATGTGTGCGAAGGCCGGGCGATATATGGTGTACGCAGACGTGAACTGGATAAGACTCAGCGCGCTCACACAGTCCGAGGCCGAACAGCTTGATCCGCGCCACTGCATGGTGGTGCGAGGCCGCCGCGGGGAGATCGAAAGTGAGATCGCTTATGCGCCACTGGTGGCAGTGCTGTCGCCATTCATTCTGGTGAACGCTCTCTTCGGAAATCACCATAAGTGCGCCGGCCAGGGCAACGACATCTCCTATCCCGCCAATACTACCGTGGCCGTTCTGATTACGGCAGAGCACACCGTGAGTTACACGTTGCCGCCGCAATAGCGGCGTTCGCGGGAGATGCTCGGAGCCCCCCAAAAAAACGCCGGGAGTCTCTCCCGGCGTCCGATCGCAAAATCTCAACCTTTTAAGGATGCAAAGGGTTGTGGTCAAACAAATTATGGGGCTTGAGCATCCAGCCGGTCCACATAATCAGGGCGTCGCCTTTCCAGTATCCGTCCACGAATTCTCCGTCTTCGTCGCGGGGATGATGATGCACCGAGCCCTTGTACCACACCACGATGTCGGCATTGCTCACCGGCTCCGGCGGTGCGATGTAGGCGGGCAGATTGGCGGCCCACATCTCGGTGGGCTTATAGCGGGTCACCCAGAAGTCATGCTGCGTAAACGGCTCCTGGTGGCGCGACAGCCCGCCGGTGGGCAGCGCGATGAGCTGGAGTGAGCTTGCATCTCCGCGCTTGTTCTTCAGCGTTGCGTCGTAAATGTTCAACTGATTGAAGGCATGAGGGTCCCAGTCTTCACCGCTTTCGTTCGCAATCAAAGGCTCGGTGTCGATTCCCAGGAGCCCCGATTCCTTGTGCGTTCCGAACTTTACGGAATCGTTGGGAAATCCATCCAGGTCGATATCGAGCCGCCACAGCGGATTGTGCATGTGGGTCATCATCGGGTCGGGCGGCCAGTTGGTGGCGGTTGCGCCTACCCGGCCCATCACAATGCCGTCGTCGCGAAACGACCATTCCATCACATAGTTGTAGTTGGCCGCGCCCAGTGCCCCCCACAATGCGACCTCCTGTCCGCGCCGTACATTGGCATCGTGTTTCCACGCCAGACCGCGGTCGCGCACCTCTTTGCAAACCACGCCTCCGAGCGGAGTGCCACCGAGAGGCGCGGGACAATCGGCAGCACCGACAGGCTGCAGAACAAACGAATACCCCGACATGTCGTAAAAGCGATGTGAATTGTCATGGTAGGGCACGAAGATTTCGGAAACCCGCGCGTCCCAGAAAATCTGCACCCATTTGGCCGTCGGCGCTGTCCTGAAAAAGGCCCAGTGGATCACCAGTCCCTGTTTGGGGACGGCTTCCCAGCAAATCAGCCAGTGCGTTTCTTCAGGGCCGGCGACCGGGAATTTCTGGTCGACCTTGTTGATGCCCGAACATGGCATATACGGTGGTGGCGTCTGCGTCGGCTGCGCCATCGCTCCCGGCAGCATGATGAAAAATACAGCCCACAGGCAGAAAGTAATCAGAAGCTTAATGAGAATGCTGAGTTTCATGGCTGCTCCTTTCCAGTCGGACCTGGCTGGTGGTCAGGTCAACAATGACCGTCGGCGAGACCAGGTAAGCATCGCCTCGGCGAAACAGAAGCTGCATACAGCGGTGCTTCCAGCAGGGGTCCTTCTCGTCCCCCGATCGCAATGGGAGTGGCTGGATCAGGTAATCTTCGCCGTTCGCCGGATGCGAGATTCCAGGGAGATCAGGCCGGTAGCGGCCGGCCGCCGGCCCCAGAGCTTTCTGCACTTCCGGATTGGCCAGCGCCAGTTTGGCCGCCTGTTCAAGATCGGCGGGAGTCAGCGGCACCTGCTCGCCCGGAATACGGCTGAGATCGATGACTTTGTTCTGAGTAAGGTCCACGATGGCCCTGACGCCCACCTCTTCCGGCTCGTAACGCAGCAGGATGACCTCAGCGAAGCGCCCCAGATCGATGCGCTGCCCGGCGGCAGCCGCCGACATCTTTTCAGCATCGGGTTTCATGGTCCACAACTCGACTGAGATCAACTGCCTGCGGCCTTTCCCCAGCGCTTCCATCGCCGGCGGATGTGCAAGGACGGCCCTCTCCGCCGCAGCCCGTTCGCGCGGGGTGAGCGGATCCATGGGCATTCCCCCCTGGGGATTTTCCGAAGGATGGTTGGGTTCATTGGGGTTCTTCGACTGGCTCGCCGCGGCGGCAGTAAGCGCCAGCGCTAAAAACAACAGACAGAGCGGATGTTGCGCGTGAATCGTTCGATGTTGCATGTCGCACTCCTTTCTGAAGCAGGGGCCTGTCAGGTACGGAGAGTTTCCGCGAAAGTAAGGTTGGACTGTGCCTGATTACATATATGGACGCAAATTCGGGAGGTTTCCCTGAGGAAAAAAATCGGCAGGACGACGCCGCAACCAAACCCTTCACGCGGTTTTGTCTTTGGTTGCGGCTTCGCTTACTGAGCGCCCGCCTGATAGGGCGTAAGCTGCTCGCTGATTTTGGACTTGTCGCCGACAACCACAATCGTCATCCGGCCGGGAGTCAGGTATTTCTGCGTCAATTCCTTCACTTGCTGCGGCGTTACGGCGTAGACCCGCTGCACATAGGTTTCAAGGTACTTGTCGCCCAGATTGTGAAGGTCGATAAACACCAGCTGTCCGATGATCCCCAGGCGGCTGGAGTTTTGCAACACAAACACCCCGGCCAGGTAGTCCTGGATTCCCTTCAGTTCGTCCGCGTCGGGCGGCTCTTTCCCCAGCCGATCGATCTCCAGGAAGATCTCCTTCAAAGACGGACCTGTTACAGCCGTGGTCACGTCGGCGATTTCCGCCCAATAGCCGGTGCGATAACGGGCGGACAGCGTGCTGCTGGGAGAGTAGGTGTATCCCTTCTGCTCGCGGATGTTAGAAGTGATGCGCGAGCCGAACGAGCCTCCCAGCAGCGAATTGGTCACCTGGAGAGGCAGGAAGTCGGGATTGCCGGGATCGATCGTGGGCAGGCCGACATAGACGGTCGATTGCGATGCGTTGGGCCGGTCCACCAGCTCAAGTCGTCTTTGCGCGACGGGCTTTGGGATATTGATCACGGGATCGGGGCCTTTCGCCCATCCCGAGAAAGCGGCGGTGATGGCTTTTTTCATGGCCGCATCGTCGAACTTGCCGGCGACATAGATATGCGTGCGCGCCGCGCCAAAGTTGTCGCTATAGAATTACCGCGCGGCAGCCACCGAGAATTTAGCGATCATTTCTTCTGTGGGAAACGACCGACCGTAGGGATGATCGGGATACAGAGCCTTTAAGAATTTCTCGGACGCCAGCGGCTGCGATTGCGAGCGGGTGATCGCCAGGCGTCGCAGGGCATCCTGCTTCAGACGCGGGAATTCCGATTCGGGCAACAGCGGATGCTGAAGCAGATCGGCGAGGAGTTCGGCCATCTTCGGACCAAATTCAGAAAGCACGTCCGCGAAGGCCTGCGTTTGGTCGGCCCCGGCGTTGAGCGAAACTTGTCCTCCCATGGAGGCCGATTCCTGGGCAACCTGTTCCGCGCTGCGAGTGGTGGTGCCGCCCTCTTTCATCAGCCGGGTGGTTATATCCGCGATCCATATCTGGTCGGCGCTTTCATTCAGATCTCCGGCGCGTACCGTGGCAAGGATCGAAACTTTTGGCAGCGTGCCGTAGGGCACCATGGTGACCTGGATTCCGTTGGGCAGACTGAACGTCTGTTTTTGGGCCACGACAAACGCTTTGGGCGGACCGCCGGCCGGCGGGGCTTCTTTTTGCGTGGGGGCAGGCTTTTGCGGCGCGCCGCCGGACTGCTGTCCCTGGGCCGAAAAAGCCGGCGACAGAACGATTCCAAGGGCCATGCCTGGCAATGCGATCGATTTCAATAATCTGTTCATAATTCTCTCCATGGCTCCCGGTTTAATTTCCCGATTTAGCTGGGTCGCTCGCGGCGGCCTTTGGCTCGTCGATCAGCACGGTGCGGTTCCCGGGCCGCAGATACTCCTGCGCGGTCTTCTGTATCAGTTCCGGCGTCACCTTACGAAACTCAGACTCCAGGGTATTCACCCGGGCCGGATTGTCGTCGAACAGCGCGAAACTGCACAGCAGGTCGGCCAGGCCGATTCCGCTGTTGCCTCCCAAGGTGTTGTAGAGACCTGAGCGCAGCTTAATGAGCGCCCGGTCGAGCGTCGCCCGCTCCACGGGTTTGGTGCGCAGCGGTTCAATCACCGAATCGGCGGCCTTGAGAATGGTGTCCGGGCTTACATTGTTGTCGTAGAACAGCGAAGCAATCCACAGCATGGGTCCGTTGTAGTCGTACATATTGCCCAGCAGGTTGATGCCACCGTTGACCCCGGCGGTTAGCTTTTGCTTTTTCACCAGTTCCTGATACAGCAGGCTGTCGTCGCCCTGCAGCAATATCTGGTTGATCAGTCCCATCGCGTAGTACTCGGGAGTGTTGCGGTCGGGCATGTGATAGGCGAAAGCCAGGGCCGGGCGTTTGGCCTGAGCATCGGGCTTGGTGGCGCGCTTCTCTTTTTCCTGACGAGGTTCGGTCAGATCGGGCAGCTTCGGCTGCGCCGGAGATGCGATTCCCGCAAAATACTTTTTGACCCAGGCCCGGGCCTGCGCCGGTTCAAAGTCGCCGACGATCGCCAGGGCCGCGTTGCTCGGCACATAATAGGTCTTGAAGAATTTATCCACGTCTTCGAGCTTCGCGGCCTCGATGTCTTTCAGGTCGCCGTAGAAATTGTGGGCGTTATACCAGTTGGTGTTCGCATACTGCGGCATGTCCACCCAGGGGAAGCCGCCGTAGGGCTGATTGAGCACGTTCACCTTGACCTCGTTGCCCACCACGCCCTGCTGGTTCTTCAGATTCTCCTCGGTAATGCTCAGGCCGCGCATGCGGTCAGCTTCGGCCCACAGCGCGGTTTCAAGTTTGTTGGAAGGCAGCGCCTCAAAATAATTAGTGAAGTCGAAGCGGGTCGATCCGTTGAGAATGCCGCCGTTCTTCTGCACCAGCTTGATGAACTCCATCTTGCCCAGGTTCTGCGAGCCCTGAAACATCATGTGCTCGAACAGATGGGCAAAACCGGTGCGGTCGCGGGGCTCCACGCGAAAGCCGATGCGATAGTAAACCGCCACCGTCACAGTCGGAGCGGTGTGGTCCGGCGACAGAATAACGCGCAGGCCGTTGGGCAGCTTGTAATACTCGACGGGGACGGTGAAGCCGGCTTGTGCCGTCGAAGACGCCGGCTTCGGCGTCTTTTGTGCATATGAAATCGCCACGCTGCATACCAGCATCAGAACGAGCGCGGTCAGGCGCGAAAGTTTCATGTGGTTCTCCAGGACGGAATCTGTCGGTAAACGGTGTTTCCCAAGCTAAACTTCGGTGGAAAAGTTTGCAAGTGGGATTGTGGTTAGACGGGTGAAGCCATGCGGCGTTAGCGGCGGTTCGGTTTTATCCTGATTTCCGCGTCACAGGCTTTAGCCGCTGCAGGTAACAGGGCACGACTTTCAGTCGTGCCGTTGGAACGCGCGAAGAATTCGGGCTTTCAGCCCCTGCGCACTTTAGTGCCCCGTTTCTTTGAAAAGTGGAATCTGATTCATACTTGCGGTCATTCGAAGACGCTGTTTCTTCAGGCTGATGCATCTTGCAAAAGGTGGGGCACTAAAGTGCGCAGGGGCTTAAAGCCCAGTTCTTTTAGACTCTGACGGCACGACTGAAAGTCGTGCCCTGTTACCTGCGGCGGCTAAAGCCTGTAACGCGTAAAATCCGTAACAAATCTCAAATCCACCCCATTTTGGCTCTTCCCTCACAACGTCATATAATAAAAAGTTCAGCCTTCCCCGCCGGCGCTCTCTGTGTGTCCGGCGGCGGGAATCAGCCTGAAATTATTCCAAGATGTCTTCCAATCCGAACGAAAGCATTATCGTGCGCGGCGCGCGGGTGCACAATCTCAAAAACATCGATTTTGAGATACCGCACAACGCGCTGACTGTGGTGACCGGCGTTTCCGGCTCGGGCAAGTCGTCCCTCGCCTTCGATACCATCTATGCCGAGGGGCAGCGGCGGTATGTGGAGTCGCTCTCCGCCTATGCGCGCCAGTTTCTGGAGCGCATCGAGAAGCCCGATGTCGATCTGATCGAGGGGATCGCTCCGGCCATTGCCATCCGGCAGAAGAACACGACGCGGAACCCCCGTTCGACCGTGGCCACCGCCACCGAAATCTACGACTATCTGCGTCTGCTCTATGCGCGGGTGGGCCGGACGTATTCCATCCAGTGCGGCTCACAGGTCAAAAAAGATACCGTGGACGAAATTGCGCAGCCCCTGCTGGCCCTGCCGGAAGAAACGCGGCTGCACGCGCTCTTCCCTCTGGTGGCTGCCGCGCAGCCGGTAAATAACGGACAGAGCGAGAAAAAAGCCCGCAGCAAGGCGAAGAAGCCTTCCAGGGCCGTTCCGGTGCGGCTGACGGAAGACTCGCCTATCAAGCAGCGGCTGTTCGATCTGCGGGGGCGCGGCTATGGACGGTTGTTTCAAAACGGACAAATCTTTGAATTCGCCACACCCGAGTCGCTGCTGGATATCGACTTTGGGCAGCCGGTCTTCGTGCTGGCCGACCGCATCGTCATCGGGCCCGATCAGCGCTCGCGCATAGTGGATGCCGTGGAGCAGTCCTTTCGCGAAACGGGCGAGATCATCTTTCAGACTGTGCCGCGCCAAGAGGAAGAGAGCGAAGCGCCGCAACAGTTCCGATTCTCGAAGAAGTTCGAGTGCAAGGACTGCCACATCGCTTATGCCGAGCCTGAACCGCGGCTGTTTTCGTTCAACAATCCTTTCGGGGCCTGCCCGCGCTGCCAGGGTTTTGGCAACACCATCGACTTCGATCTCGACCTGGTCATTCCCGACAAATCGAAGTCGCTGAACGAAGGCGCCATCGATCCCTGGACCAAGCCCAAGTATCGAACCCTGTTTGCCGAGCTGAAGCGCTTCGCCAAGCAGGCGAGCATCTCGCTCGACGTCCCCTGGGCTGATCTTGACCCCGAGCAGCGTCGCGTGGTTGTTGAAGGCGAAGGTAAGTTCCTCGGCATACGCGGATTTTTCAATCACCTCGAGCGCAAGAAATACAAGCTGCACGTGCGCGTGTTTCTCAGCCGGTATCGCGGATATTCGACTTGCTCAGCCTGCGGCGGCGCCCGGCTGCGCATCGAAGCCCAACAGGTCAAGATCAACGGCAAGAACATCTGCCAGGTCACCAGCATGACGGTCGAAG
>Ga0137391_10003009_pt1 | contig 12703 bp, 8 predicted proteins | sample 15con2h24BmetaG_FD_101399 | JGI IMG/M metagenome (GOLD analysis project Ga0137391, IMG submission 101399) | Vadose zone soil microbial communities from Angelo Coast Range Reserve, California, USA - 15con2h2.4B metaG | ecosystem: Environmental > Terrestrial > Soil > Vadose zone > Saprolite...
ACCTACATGACACCGCGCACCTGCCTTGGGCGCACGAAACTCGACTCCAACAGCTCCACCCATTACTTCTAACTACTAACGTTTCCAGCAAATCGGGGAATCTGTTTTTCGCTCAAAGTTAACTCGAATGGATTGAAAACGTTGGATTCTGGCACAGTTTTGGCACAGCCTAAGCGCCCGCACCGCAGCGAGATTATCTTTGAACCGCGTTCAGCTTGTCGAGTGTGCGCTTCAGCTCTTCAAGCTTCTGTCCCGCCTCGCCGAGCTTGCCTTCTGCGGTGAGGCGCTGGTAGTCGGCGAGGTCTTTGGCAGCTTCCGCGATGAGGGCGTTGAGGCCGGCTGCGGGCCGGGGCGATGCGGCGGATCCCGGTGCGTTTCGCGCCGGCTCCGCAGGGACTGCCGCGGCGCTCAACGACGAGACTGCTCCGCCAAAAAGGGCGGCCATCGCCGACTCGAAGGTCGGTCCGTACGCAAGCCGATCTTGTACCGCGAGCACGACCAGACGCAACTCCGGCATCGGACTCCGCTCGGCCTGCAGGTAAATCGGCTCCGCGTACAACAACGCACGCCCGGTCGGAATCACCAACAGGGCCCCGCGCCGCACGTGGGAGCCTTGCTGATTCCACAACGTCAATTGTCCGGAAAGCTGCGCGTTCTGATCGATGCGCGCCTCGATTTGCAGCGGCCCATCGACAAGTCTCGTTTTGGGGAAGTTGTAGACCACCGACGTACCGTATTGCGCGCCGTCACTGCGCCCCGCAATCCAGCCGATCAGGTTATTCCGGTTGGCCGGCGTGAATGGCAGAATCTCTACGAACTCCACGCCGGTTTCGTCCGGGAGTTTCATTAGCACGAAATTCGGTTGCATCGCCTGTGTCTGCTGCTGCCCCCCTTCGCTCAAACCGACTTCGGTGGCGACTGTCCAGAGATCCTCACGGTTGTAGAAAGCTCCTGCGTCGGTCATGTGATAGAGCCCGTACACTTCCGCTTGCAGTTTGAGCAACAACTCGGGGTACCGCATGTGCTTACGCAGCCCGGGCGCCATCAGGGCCGCATCCTTGAATAAACTCGGAAAAATGCGGCGGTAGGCTGCGATGATTGGGTCCTCTGCGTCAAACACGTAAAACGTTGTCGCTCCGTTGTAGGCGTCGATCACGACCTTAACGCTGTTCCGCATGTAGTTAAGGGGATCGCGATCGAGACGGTAATGGCTCGCGTACGGATAGTTGTCTGAAACCGTAAACGCGTCCATGACCCATGACAGGCGGCCGTCGTCGCCGAGCACGATGTAAGGATCCGGATCGTAGGTGAGGAACGGCGCTAGTGCCGCTACTCGGTCTCGCACGTTGCGCCGCATCAACAGCTGGCTCTCCTTGTTCACGTCATCGCTGAACGGCAGCTTCGCGAGGTCGCCGCGGTCGAACGCGATCATGATGCGGCGTAGAAAACCGCCGAGCACGATACCGCCGTTGCCCTCGTAAGACGTTAGGCTGTTGGTCTGACCTTGCGGGTAGTTGAATTCCTTCTGCCGTGTCTTCACGTAGACATCGGTGTTGGTCAGCTCGCCGAAATAGACCTCCGGGCGCGTTACGGTTAGACCCCGCACCGTGCTCTGGACGGGCATGTTGCTCAGAATTAGCGTGGGCAGTCCTTCCGGCGTGAACCCATTTACTGGGTTCATCGTGATGCCGTAACCGTGGGTGTAAATCAGCTTCTCGTTAATCCAGTTGCGGCTGCTCTCCGGGAGCTTGTCGACGTTCAACTCGCGCGTCGCAAGCATCACTTGGCGAGTCACCCCGTCGATTTCATAGCGATCAATGTCGATGTCGGGAAAGTCGTAGTAGGTGCGGATTTCCTGAATCTGACGGAGCGTGTCCTGGAGAGCGCGCCAGTCCCACAGCCGGATGTTCTGAAGCGTAGCCTGATTATTCGCCGGGTCCGCCGCCGCGACGTCTGTCTCAGCGGGAAACTCGCGTTGCGAAACTCGGTCCAATCGATAGGCCTGCCGCGTGAGTGCGATATTATGGGCAATATAGGGCTGCTCGCGAACCAACTCGTTTGGTTTCACGATAAAGCTGCTGACGTACCAGCCGACTACTTGAAGGGAGACATAACACAGCGCAGCCGGGAGAATCGCCGCCGCAATCCAACGCCCACGTGGCACCCTCACGGCGTTGACAGTCGCGATCACCGCACCTAGAACGAGCGCCGCACAGACAACGAGTGTCCCTGGAAGCATGACGTGCGCGTCAGAGTAGGTCACACCCGCGAAGATCGTATGACCATCGAACAATCGCTCGAATCGACCGAGGTACGCACGCATTGCAAGGACGAGTAAGAAAACCGCAAACGTGATGGAGAGCCCACGCCAAGGCAATGTGACGTAGGTCCTGCTACGCCCCGCGAACGCACGAGTTCCGCCCGTAATGAGAATGAAAAAAACAGCGAGCGCACAAGTCATTACCGCCAGCGTAAGTAGCCAGCCGACGAGGAGTTGCCATCCCGGCAGGGTGAAGAGGAAGAAGTTCAGCGGCTTGCCAAAGACCGGGTCTACGAAGCCACCAGCGGTGCGCGGTGCGTACCAGAAGAGCGCCACCGTCGGCCACTCCAGCATCATGCTGGCGCCGGTTACAGCGGCAATGGCGAGCGAAAGGCCAAGTGTGATGAGGCGCAGGACAGGCTCAACCGGCAGCTTCAGCGGCTGTCCGCCGATGAAAATCGTGTGACCGCTCGGCAGATCGGGCAGATGCGCTCGCTTCAGAGCCAGAAACGATCCGTACAGAATGAGAAATGTAGCCGCGGCAAAAGCAGCAAAGATACCCCACTGAAGGCTCAGCGTTTTCCAGAACACGTCCCGGTAGCCGAGCGACTCAAACCAGAGCACGTCCAGGTAATACGACAACGCGGTCCGGCCGCCGAAGAGGATGACGGCAAGGACGGCGAGAATGAGGAGAAGGAAGCGGCGGCGACGCCGGGGCGGATGCATCCTCGGCCAGTCAATGGACTCCGGCATTGCTCCACCCCCTCTTCCCCAGCATTTCTATTGTCACAGTTCGTGCACACATTAGCGAAATCTAACTCGGCGGGGGTATTGCGGATGCCCTAGCCAAAGCTTCAAGCGCTGTGTGCGCCCGGTTCCACGCGGCATCGAGGTCGCGGCGATCAAGGGTGACCAGCGCGCCTGCTGTTTCGAGGATCGCGTCCACTTGCTCGTACAACACTTGGCGGCAGGCGTCCGAAAGTCGCGGCGCAAGGCGAGTGATAGCGTCGAGTTGGCGGATCAGCACAGCAGGAGTCGTCGCAGAGGCTTGCCGGATTTGATCAAAGGCTAGCTTGCAAAGGCGCTCGAGCCGCACTGTTGGCATCCATACCCGTAGCCGACCGCTTTTGTCGTAGCAGTTCCCTCGAAGAGGGGGGCGTTCGGCCAGCGTGAGCAGCGCGTCGGCGAGCCAGTCAACGCACGCAACGCCTGTAAACGTGTCGTTGACCGCGGGCGACAGCGCACGTATGGCGATCTCGACAACCTGTGCGATGCCGAACTCGCTATCTTGCGTAAGCGTGCGGTGTCGGCCGATTAGGATTCCACGATCGATCGCAATCTCCACTCTGCTGACGTTTTCGGATGCGATAATTGCTGCGAGCGGCTCGCCACGAAGCACGAACTGACCCGGGCGGAACCTCAATACGATTAGCGCGTCAGCGGCTTTTGCGGCGGCTACGAGCGCACCCTGTTCGACGTGCTGCAGATATCCGCTCTTTGCACACAACACGGTGGCGCCGGTCTTGGCCTGACGCAGAATCTCGGCTTGGTCCGGCACCGCACCTGCGCCCTCACCAAAGCCGGCCGCGTGCGCGCCGCCCGCCGCGACGTACAAATCGTCGACGATCGCAGCAATCATGTCGGGGTTCTGAATGGAGCTTGCGATCCGATGGCTGTAGTAGACGAGGAACCCGAAGCTAAACACCACGAGAGCCCAGCTCACGATCAAAGAGACTTGCGGGATGAACGTCGAGCGCGGATCCTGATGGGTGACCAGGAAGACGAGGCAGATATACACGAACGTGCCCATGAACATCCCGATCGTGGCCTGGGTGACCCAATCTTGAAGGAAGCGGTACAGCAGGCGCGGGCCGAAGAGCGTCGCAACCATCGACAGCACCAGCAGTGCTACCGAGAAAATCAGCGCGAGCACGGTTGCGACGGCACCCATCATGGCGGACAGGATGGCACGGGCGTCGTCAATGCTGCCCATCGTTAGCCACGACGGAATGTGAATTACGCCGTACTTGTCGAGGATGTCTGGAACCAGGGTAATCGCGAACAGTGCGACAGCAGCCAGCGAAAGCCGCAGCGGGATCCGCCAGAGGTTAATGTCGCGTTGGGAACGAAGCCTCGTAGGGCGCGGGGAGGACATGTGACGCAAATTTTTCACGTTTCTCCTTCCGAGAGAGAATCGTTCCAAGAAAGACGAGACATCCTTCACGATTCGAGATACCACGGGACGTTAATCACTACGATTCGCTGGTTGCCTTTGACCAGCAACAGACCTTTTAGGACGGCCGCTCGTTTGTTGTGCAATATGTGGTGATACCAGTGCCGTTCGACCAGTTCGGGAATCAGCACGGCAACCTGCTGGTTTGGACACGTCCGCTCGACCTCCAGAACGTAGTCGACAATGGGAGATAGAATGTAGCGATAGCGAGAGGGTAGGACCACGAGTTGCGGTGTTGCTACTCCCGTCCGGCGCGTAGGTTCATCGACGTAGCGGCACCATTCCTGCTGAAACAGTGACGTTCCCTCGCCGCAATCCACATGTATCGCTCGCACGTGAGGCGAGATCTTCAGCGCGAAACGCAGCGCCTTCTTCACGACGTGACTCCAATTTTTTATCGGGACTATAACGAGCGGAGGCGTAAGATCGTTCAACTCAAGAGGAGCCACACTGCGTGTTTCGAGGAAGACTCGATGATAATGCCGGCGCACCGCGGCCATCACCACGAGTAGGCCGGGGATCAGAAGCACGGTGACCCATGCGCCCTGGACAAACTTGGCTACCAAAACCACGATCACCGTGACGCCGGTCGCCACCGCACCGAGACCGTTCACGATCATGCTTCGGGTAGCTCCCTCACCTCCGACCCGCCTCCAGTGACCCACCATCCCGGCCTGCGAAAGAGTGAAAGCGAGGAACGCTCCGACGGCGAACAGAGGGATCAGGCGGTCCGTCACGCCACGGAACAAAATCAAGAGAATGCCCGCCAGCCCGGCCAGCAGATAGATTCCGTAGGAGTAGACGAGTCTGCGGCTTCGTGTTGCAAAGGAATGCGGAAGATAGTTGTTCTGCGCAATGGCACGGCAGAGCCGCGGAAAATCCGCGAAAGCGGTGTTGGCCGAAAGAGCCAAAACGAGAAGGATCGACGCGATGGAGACATAGTAAAAGACACCCCGGCCAGCGACCGCGCCGAGCAGCAGGGAAAGCACGCTTTGATATCCGGACTGACCGGGATTCGTCGCCGAAATCCCGTAGGCATGAACCAGGTAAGCAATCCCGGCGAGGAGTATGGCCAGGATGACAATGACAATCGTGAGAGTACGTCTGGCTGTCTGCACCACTGGCTCACGAAAGGCCTTGACTCCATTGCTCACCGCCTCAACGCCGGTCATTGCGGTGCAACCACTCGCGAAGGCTTGCAGGAGGAGCCAAAGGCCTGGAGCAGCGGCAATTAACGGGAGCCGAGGAAGAGGCGCGACCGCCACCGGGTGACCGCCCGACGCGAGGGTCTTGACCACTCCAAGCGCGACAGCGAGAAGAAGGCACCCGATAAATAAATACGTCGGGGCGGTGAAGAGCAGTCCCGTTTCTCGGACACCCCGGAGATTCACCAGGGTAATGATCGCGAGGATCACAACGCAAAGCAAAAGAGTCCACGGTTGAAGCCGTGGCACCGCCGAAACCAAAGCACCCACTCCTGCGGATATGCCTACCGCAACGACCAGAACATAATCAATAATCAATGCAGCCGCGGCGAGAAGTCCTGCGGACACTCCAAGGTTCTGGCGTGCGACAGTGTAGGACCCTCCGCCGCCGGGGTAGGCCTGGATCGTCTGGCGATATGAAAAATAGACAACCGCCAGGAGCACAATGATGCTCACGCTGATCGGAACGATGTAGGCGATGCCCGCTGCCCCGAGCGGAATCAGCAGTGTCAGTGCCGCTTCCGGACCGTAGGCAGCGGAACTTAACGCATCCAGCCCAAATACCGGTATTCCGACCCACGAACCGATTTGCTCTCCACGCGCTTCGTCGGAAGCGAGAGGCCGGCCCAGAAGCAGATCCAGAACCCGCATGCCTTTATGAACTCCTTAGGATTCCTTCAGGCGTTTCTTATTGCCGGTTCCTTACTATTGCGAACACTTTGCCAGCCGCAATGGATTGTTCCCTTACTCTTTGACCTACGGACGGCACCTGCTAAACCGATGAACCATGCAACCATTCTCGTGGTCGATGACGAATCGCAAATCCGCCGCGTCTTGCGAGCGACGCTTTCCACTAGCGGCTACGACGTGGTAGAGGCAAAGGACGGCCAGGAGGCCATCGACATGGTCATCCGGGAACGCCCCGATCTGATTCTTTTGGATGTAAACATGCCGGGCATGAGCGGGCTGGAGGCCTGCAGCAAGATTCGCTTGTCGTATGAAGGACCGATAATCATGGTAACGGTCCGCAACTCCGAACAAGATAAAGTTGTCGCCCTGGATGCGGGGGCGGACGATTACGTCGTAAAACCGTTTGCGATCGGAGAACTGCTGGCGCGCATTCGAGCCGCGCTCAGACGCTTCTCTTCGGAGGAGCCGCTTCCGAAGATCGAGACTCCGGAATTGAGTATCGATCTCGAGAGAAGAATAGTGGACGTTCGTGGTCAGAGAGTTCACCTGACTCCCAAAGAATTCGACGTCTTGCGCACTCTGGTCATCCAACAAGGGAAGCCGCTTACGCATAAGAGGGTGTTGCAAACTGTCTGGGGGCCGGACCACGGCGAGGAAACGGAGAACCTTCGCGTGGTAATAAACCAGCTGCGCAAGAAGCTCGAGAAAGATCCAGCGCATCCCCGTTACATCTTGACCGAGCCCTGGCTGGGATACCGATTTCAGCCGCCAAGCATGGACTCCGAAAAACGCTCACGCCGTAAATCGTGAACCCTCATCGCGAGGTGTGAAGGGCGTCGAGCTCCAGATTCAGTTCCAAAACATTGACGCGCGGTTCCCCAAGGAACCCTAGGTCGCGATCCTTTGTATGTTTCCGTACAAGGGTGCGAACGTCGTCTTCTTTCATGCCGCGCGAATGAGCAACACGAGGAATTTGGAATTCTGCGGCGGCCGGGGAGATATTTGGGTCTAGGCCAGACCCGGAGGCAGTCACCAAGTCAACCGGGATTGCAACATTGGGATTCTCTGACTGGAGCTTTTGTACATCACTCCTAACTCGTTCGATCAGAAGCTTGTTTGTGGGACCGAGATTGGAGCCGCTGCTGGAAGTAGGATCGTATCCGGTTCCGGCGTTGGACGGCCGCGAATGGAAATAACCCGGCTCCGTGAAAGATTGTCCGATGATCCGCGAGCCCACAATCTTGCCATTTCTTTCGATCAATTGTCCGTTGGCTCGGCCGGGAAACAACACCTGAGCCAAACCTGTGATTGCAAGGGGGTACAGCACCCCGAACATCACCGTCGTAACCAGAGTGAACCACAGCGCGATCAGAAAATTCTTTTTCATAACGTCCTCAAACAACCCGAAGATACGTCAGCAGTACGTCGATAAACTTGATTCCGATAAACGGCGCAATAATTCCACCAAGGCCATAGATCAACAGGTTGCGCTGCAATAAAGCCGCGGCACCTAATGGACGATACCGGACGCCGCGCAGAGCTAGCGGGATGAGAGCAATGATGATAAGAGCATTGAAAATTACAGCGGAGAGAATGGCCGATTCTGGCGTACGGAGATGCATCACATTCAGGGCGCCGAGCACGGGAAAGGCTCCGGCGAACATCGCGGGAATGATCGCGAAGTACTTGGCCACGTCGTTCGCGACCGAAAACGTAGTCAACGCACCCCGAGTAATCAGGAGCTGCTTACCAATTTCCACGATTTCGATCAGCTTCGTGGGGTTGGAATCGAGGTCGACCATGTTTCCGGCTTCCTTCGCCGCTTGCGTGCCGGTGTTCATGGCTACTCCAACATCCGCCTGAGCCAATGCGGGCGCGTCGTTCGTGCCGTCACCGGTCATGGCCACCAGTTTTCCCTTCGCCTGCTCGCGCTTGATAAGCGCCATCTTGTCTTCGGGCTTCGCTTCAGCGAGGAAATCGTCCACTCCGGCTTGACGAGCGATGGCAGCGGCGGTGAGCGGATTGTCGCCCGTAATCATCATCGTGCGAATGCCCATGGCGCGAAGATGGTCGAAACGCTCCTTCATGCCCCCTTTAACGATATCTGTAAGGGCAATCGCGCCCAGTACGCGGCCGCTCTCTGCGACCAGCAGCGGCGTTCCACCCGCATTCGAAATTTCTCGAACACAGACCTGCAGCTCGGGCGGAATGCCATTACCGCGGTTGCTGGTCAAGCGGCTGATTGCCTCCAGAGCGCCTTTGCGGATTTCGCGACCGTCGATGTCGACGCCAGACATTCTGGTTTGTGCAGAGAATGGGATGAAAATGGCTTCGTGCGAAGAGAGATCGCGGCCGCGGAGGTGGTAGCGTTCTTTTGCCAAGATAACAATAGACCGCCCCTCCGGAGTTTCGTCGGCCAGCGAAGACAGCTGCGCAGCATCAGCCAGATAGGCCTCTTCGATGCCCGGCGCAGGAAAGAATTGTGTAGCGGCGCGGTTGCCCAGCGTGATCGTTCCCGTTTTGTCGAGCAGCAGCACATCCACGTCCCCTGATGCTTCGACAGCGCGCCCGGACATGGCGATGACGTTTCGCTGAATCATGCGGTCCATCCCCGCGATGCCGATGGCGGAGAGCAATCCACCAATCGTCGTAGGTATCAGACATACGAGAAGCGAGACCAACACGAAGATGTTCTGCGGAGCGCCGGAATAGATCGCGAAGGGCTGGAGCGTGACAACCGCCAGCAAAAATATGATCGTTAACCCCGCCAGCAGAATATTCAACGCAATCTCGTTCGGAGTTTTCTGCCGCGATGCCCCCTCGACGAGCTTGATCATACGGTCGAGAAAGGTCTCGCCCGGATTCGAAGTGATGCGTACCTTGATCTCGTCGGACAAAACTCGTGTTCCACCCGTGACCGCCGAACGGTCTCCGCCGGATTCCCTGATTACGGGAGCCGACTCGCCCGTGATTGCTGATTCGTCTACCGACGCAACGCCTTCGATGACCTCGCCATCTCCCGGAATGAAGTCGCCTGCGGTGACCACGACGATGTCTCCGGTGCGTAGCTTCGAACTGGCCACGCATTCTGTATTGCCATCGCTACGCAAGCGATGCGCTTGCGTTTCCGCGCGCGCTTTGCGCAACGTGTCAGCCTGTGCCTTGCCGCGGCCTTCGGCCATAGCTTCCGCAAAATTAGCAAAGAGAACCGTGAACCATAGCCAAAGGGTGATTTGCAGTCCAAATCCAAACTGTCCGGCATGGTGAAAAACGTTCCAACCAAGTTGAATCGTCGTGAGAACTGCGCCGACCTCCACAACGAACATCACCGGGTTTTTGACCATCGTCCGTGGGTTCAGCTTGCGAAACGAGTCCACCACGGCCCGCGAAAGAATGGCGCTATCGGCGAGCGATTTTTTCCTGATTTGACCGATTTGAGCGACCGGGTCCATAGACACCTCAGAAAACCTTTCCTGCGTTCATCAGCAGGTGTTCGAGAATCGGCCCCAGACTCAGAGCCGGGAAGAACGTAAGAGCGCCGACAATCAAAATGGTAGAGACCAGCAAGCCAGAGAATAGCCCGCCCGTAACAGGGAACGTGCCGGCCGATTCGGGAACAGTCTTCTTTTTCGCCAGACTTCCGGCTATAGCGAGCACCGGAATGATCATGAAGAACCGGCCCAGCAGTTGAGCCACCGCAGTGGTCGTGTTGTACCACATCGTATTCGCGTTGAGGCCTCCAAAAGCCGAGCCATTGTTACCAGTCGACGACACGTACGTGTACAGGATTTGGGATAAACCGTGCGGGCCAGGGTTCGAGATGCTTGAAGTTCCATAGGGCTTAACAACCGAGACCGCTGAAAAGGTAAGGATCGTGAAGGTTAAGATAAGAACTGCGAGCATAGCCATCTTGACGTCATACGATTCAATCTTCTTACCCAGATATTCTGGCGTTCGACCCACCATCAACCCGGCAATAAATACGGCGAGCACCACGAATACGAAGATGCCGTAGAGACCGGCGCCCACTCCGCCGAAAACAACCTCGCCTAACATGATGTTGATCAACGGCACCATTCCGCCAAGCGGCGTATACGAATCGTGCATGCTGTTCACGGCACCGCAGCTGGCATCAGTGGTTACCGTGGCAAACAACGTGGAATTCGCGATGCCGAAGCGCACTTCCTTGCCCTCCATGTTTCCGCCGGATTGCAGCGCACTTGCTCGCTGGTCGGTGCCGGCCAAAAGCGGATTGCCCTTCGCTTCCGCCCAATACGCGGTCGTCACACCGGCCAAGAACAAGAAGGCCATGGCCGCCCAGACTGCCCAACCGTGACGCTGTGATCCGGTCATGCGTCCGAGGGTGTAGGTCAACCCGGACGGAATCGCAAAAATCAACACTAGTTGGAAAAAGTTTGAAAACGGAGTGGGATTTTCGAAAGGATGGGCACTATTGGCGCCAAAAAATCCACCGCCATTGGTGCCAAATTCTTTGATTACTTCCTGCGATGCCACGGGGCCCTGTGCGATGACCTGCTGGGTTACAGTTTGTGTGATGGTCTTTCCATCTGTTCCAGTTACCTGCACCGTCTGGGGCTCGATCAACTGCACTGTGGTGTAGGGTTTCAGGTTCTGCACGACACCTTGAGACACAAATACCAGCGAGCCGACTATGCAAATCGGCAACAAAACCCACAGCAGGCAGCGCGTGGTGTCCACCCAGAAGTTGCCGAGCTTGTCCGTTTCTTTGCGAGCGATGCCGCGGATGACCACGATGGCCAGCACGATGCCGACCGCGGCGGAGGCAAAATTGTGATAGGCCAGGCCCGCCATCTGGGTGAAATAGCTCATCGTGCTCTCACCGCTGTAAGCCTGCCAATTCGTGTTTGTTGTAAAGGAAGCTGCGGTCCCGAAGGCCAAGGCTGGATCAACATTGGCAAATTTCTGTGGATTAAACGGGAGCCATTTCTGTGTGCGCTCGATGACGTAGAGAAGCGCCATGGAAACACCGCTGAACAGAAGCATGGCTATAGCGTATTCCGTCCAGCGCATCTCGCGCTTCTCGTCGATGCCGGTCAGCCGATACACCAACCTTTCGATGGGGCGGAAGATCGGATCGAGAAACGTCTTTTCGCGGTTGAACACTCGCGTCATGAACACACCCAGGGGTCTCGTAACTAGGATGATCACCAAGAGGTAGAGTCCGATTTGAAACCAGCCATTCGCGGTCATGCTTAGAACTCCTCGGCCTTCAAGAGGGCATAGAGCAAATAGCCCAAGAGAAGCGCGCAAATCACCAACAGTGCTGCATCACCTGCATGCATACGCTCACTCCTATTTCAAGCGTTCGCATCCGCGAACGTAGACAATTCCCAACGCGAAAAAAGACACGGTAGCTGCGATAAAAATGATGTCCAACATGCCCCTTCTCTCCTCAACTCAAATCATGCTGCAAATATCGGCTGCGCCTGGCTTGATCCCACATCTCCGCCATTCGGCAGAAAACTAGTTTGTACCGAGGCATCAAAATTTCACCAGGACCGACAGGTTGATCCGGTTTTCGATTTTCTTCAAATCCGGCGTAAAGCCCGGCACAAATGCTCCCGGCGACCCGCATATATTTTCGACGATAGGAGCAGTGGGGCAGGACGGTGTAACTCCCCCAGGTCCCGAGAAGTACGGCACATTCGCCGCGCGGTGATCGAACTCCCCGCGAAAAGTAATGTATTGGCTTGGCATCCAATCAAAGGTTCCGGAAGCGTCCCAGGCTTTGAACTGGTCCCCTGGGTTTTCCGTAAAGTAGGGCGTGCCTGACGCCGCCGTTGCTCCATTGATCGGCGGAAGCAACACGAGGTAGCGTCCCGGATTGTTGATCTTGCCGCCACCTAACGTCAGACCGTAGTGGTCATGGTTAAACCAGAAGCGGTTATAGAACATGAAGCCAAGGAAACTTTGCTTCGGGCCCTTAGCCGAATTGCCGTAGCAGCTGACGCCGCCGCCGTGTTCGCAGCCGATATCGCCGGTCAGAGAGAAAGCCGCCTTGCTGAGAAAATTCTCCGGCCTGTCCAGATACTTGATCTCGATACTGTCATCGCTGTGGTAACGGATACGGCCGTTGACTCCCAGCGCCTCTTCACCCAAGGCATACTGATTCCCGAGGACAGAAAGCCATCCATTCGGCCGCCATAGAATCTGCAACCCAAATCCCGGCCGACCGTTAAATCGACCGTACGACTGCCATCCGTTGGTGAACCAAGGCTCGATCTTCAGGTGTTCTGTCGGGAAAATCTGCACGCGCACGCCGTTGAAGAACCA
>Ga0137391_10003012_pt1 | contig 12699 bp, 8 predicted proteins | sample 15con2h24BmetaG_FD_101399 | JGI IMG/M metagenome (GOLD analysis project Ga0137391, IMG submission 101399) | Vadose zone soil microbial communities from Angelo Coast Range Reserve, California, USA - 15con2h2.4B metaG | ecosystem: Environmental > Terrestrial > Soil > Vadose zone > Saprolite...
ATGGTGGGAATTACACCAACGCTGATTGGACCGGACACCGACGACTGCCTTTGCGCAACTTCTTCTTTCGCCGCGCGCAGTTCGCTCAGGATCGCCCGCGCACGCGGCAGGAACATCTGTCCCATGTCCGTGAGGCGGACGGACCGTCCCAGCCGGTCAAATAGCCGCACGGCCAGCTCTTCTTCCAGCTTCATGATCTGCTGTGAGAGTGAAGGCTGCGCAACCTGCTCACGCTCCGCGGCACGGGTAAAGTTACCCGTCTCCGCGACGGCGCAAAAGTACCTTAGTTGATGGACTTCCATAGTTTAAGCCTATTAAGAAGACCCTAATTATATATTGGACACATAGCTCGTGGCTGACTATTTTTAGTCCCGTGTCCGTGACGCTGATCTCAAGGCTGGCACGAACACTTGAGTAAGGCGAGCATGTCATCACTTATCAGCATTCAGGAAACGTTTTTCAGCGCGGCCCTGCAAAGCCGGAAGCACGTTACCGTCTATCTTTTAACCGGAGCCAAATTAACAGGAAAAGTGCGGTCCTTTGACAAGTACTCCATTCTTCTGGAAGACCGTGAGCAGGAGCAGTTGATCTTCAAGCACTCCATCTCCGCGGCGTTTCTTTGTCGCGCCACAGAGTGCCTGGAATGCTGTTCCGCCAAGGCTGTTTAAGCCCCAATCTTTTAAAAATGGCTCGTCGAGAAGTTGTGAGATAGCGGCCGCCATGCTTGCATTCAGCCGTGAAGCCGGCCGTTTCGCTCCAGACTGGCAGACTGGCCATTTGGCAGGACGCCTATGCGCTGTGTCGTTTCACCTGGCGTATTTCTTCGCTCATTTCGGCATTCAGCCAGCGGTCCAAAAGCTTTTGCAGACATGCCTGCCCGCACAGATGCTTCGCCTCAGAATCGTGCGCCAGCATGTTTTCCCAGGGGTAGACCTTGAACATCTCGCGCTCCGGCGCTTCTGGATGCGGCGAATATTTCTCAGTCCATGCCAGCCACCAATAGTCAGTGTTGCCTTTTTGCTTGCCGCAAATATCACAGTTGAAGGTCTCAGTCCAGGTCATTTTTGCCTCGTCAGGTAGTGAGAGAAAGGTAGTGAGAGAAACGTAGCGCAGAAAACGGAAGAACGCAAACCGCAATATTCCGCGGGCGGAATTCAAAAAACAGAAGAAATCCTCGCGCCAACACCCTACTTCTACGCTTTTTGGTAGTTTCTCATTTCGTTTAGATTTCACGCGGGTATTTAGAGCCTTCTTTTCCACAAATTTTCACGATTTCCTATCTTTTAACCCTGCTTTCAACAAGAGAGAATACAGCCAGAGTAGGATTCTTCGGGGCGGAACCAATCGGCACCGTTCCGGACACACGAGTGGGGATAATTGATGCGTATTGAGGCCCCCGAATTCCCCGGATCCCGCCTACATATTTTTCAACCACGCTGATTTAGCACTTTCACTAGGAGAGAGGGCATGATGTCAAGCTTTGTAAAATCATTACGACCGCTGATGGTAACGCTGTTGCTTGTTTGCAGCACGTTGCTCGTTGCGCAGTCCACCACCGATGGCGCCATCGGCGGCACTGTGTATGACACACATGGCGCCGTCGTCGCGAACGCCAAAATTACCGTTCACAACAACGGAACTAACGCTGAAAAGACCGCCACCACCAATGACACTGGGTACTTTCGCGTAACCACGCTTCAATCCGGCGCCTATACCGTCACCATTACACAGCAGGGCTTTTCTCCCTACAAAGCCGAGCAGGTGATTGTGCAGGTGGGCAGCATAACGGACGTTTCGCCTCGCCTGGGTGTCGGCACCACAACGGAAACCGTCGAAGTGAGCGCTGAAGCTCCGCAGATCAACTCCACTTCCCCGGAATTTGCGCCCACCCTCAATCAGACGGCGATCGCCAATCTCCCCATTAACGGCGGACGCTGGTCCAGCTTCGCGATCCTCACGCCGGGCGTGGTCAGCGATTCCAGCGGCTTCGGCCTCCTCAGCTTCCGTGGCATCAGCACGCTGCTGAACAACAACACCGTTGACGGTGCTGATAATAACCAGGCGTTCTTCTCAGAAGAGCGTGGCCGCACCCGCGCCGGCTACTCCACACCGCAGCTTGCCGTGGAAGAGTTCCAGGTGAACACTTCAAATTACTCGGCTGAATATGGCCGTTCGGCCGGCGGCGTGGTAAATACCGTCACCAAGAGCGGCTCCAATGCCATTCACGGCGAGATTGATCTTCTTGATCGTGACAATAACTGGGGCGCAGCCAACGAGTTCACCAAAATTGCAGTGCAGAGCGCTCCCGGCGTTTTCACACAACAGCCTTACAAGCCGAAAGACTGGCGCAAGCGCATAGCTGGCCAGATCGGCGGACCGGCCATCAAAGACAAGGTTTTTTACTCCCTGACCTTCGACTGGTATGACCGCAACTTCCCAGGCACGGCTGTAGCCAGCAACCCCAATGCGTTCTTTGCTGCTCCCTCAGCAGCCACCATCAACACCCTGGCCACCCGCCTCGGCGTCACTCCGGCACAAGCCCAGGCCACCTACACCAATGACCTGGCCGGTCTTAACACCATGCTGGGCTCTGTTCCGCGCGATGGCGAGCAGTACATCATCTACCCGAAAATCGATTGGCAGATTAATTCCAAGAACCGCGCCTCGTTATCCTTCAACCGCATGCGCTGGTCTTCACCGGCCGGCATCCAGACGCAGGCCACCAACACCTTCGGCATCGCCAGCTTCGGCAATGACTTCGTGAAGGACACGTGGGGCGTCGGCAAGCTCGATACGTTACTCACGCCGAACATTTCCAACGAACTCCGCGTCCAGATTGGCCGCGACTTCGAATACGAAAACAACCAGGTTCCGTCAACCTATGAGCAGAATACTCTGCTTCATCCAGCCGGCTTCACCAACCCGCTTGGGCTGCCTCCGCAGGTTTCCATCACCAACGGCTTCACCTTCGGCCTGCCCACGTTCCTGCAGCGCCCGAAGTTCCCGGATGAAACCACCCAGCAATTTGCTGACACCATCATCTGGAGCCATGGCAAGCACAACATGAAGTTCGGTGTGGATTTCCGTCACATCAACGATGTCTCCCAGAACCTGCGCACGCAGTTCGGTTCCTTCAGCTACAGCAACCTGCTCAATTATTTCTCTGACCTGCATGTTGCCCGCAGCTGCGGCGGTGCGCCCTGCTACTCAAACTTCAGCCAGGCCTTTGGTCCTCTGGGCTTTGAATTCGCGACCAATGAACTGGCCTTCTTCGCCCAGGATGACTGGAAAGTCACTCCGCGCCTGAGCCTGTCATTCGGTATCCGCTACGAGAACGAAAGGCTGCCTGATCCCTTCAGCAACCTCGTCAACCCAGCGATTCCGCAGACGGCTTCCATGCCCAGCGACAACAATAACTTTGGCCCACGCGTCGGTTTTGCCTATGACGTTTTCGGCAACGGCAAGACGGTTGTCCGCGGCGGCTACGGTATTTACTACGCTCGCATCATCAACTCCACCATCTTCAACGCTCTCAGCAACACCGGAATGCCCGGTTCGCAGCAGACGTTCTCCTTCAATGCCAGCGCGACTTCACCGGTGTTCCCGCAGGTTCTGGGAACCACACCAACCGGTACAGTTCGTCCCAACGTTGTCTACTTTGACTCCGGCTTCCAGGCCCCGCAGATTCGTCAGGCTGACCTGATCATTGAGCGTGATCTGGGATGGAATACGGTTGTCTCGGCCAGCTACCTCGGCAGCTTCGGCCGCCAGTTGCCAAACTTCGTTGATCAGAACATCAACGCTCCTTCGGCTACTGCAACTTATACCGTGGTTGGTGGCGGTCCTCTTACCGGCGGCGCCACTTACTCAACGCCTCTGTACACGTCACGTCCGAACGCGGCTTTCGGTTCCATGACGGACATCTTCAGCGGCGTGACCAGTAACTATCAGGCCTTGGCGATTCAGGCCAACCACCGCATGAGCCATCACGTGCAGTTCGCAGCGAACTACACCTGGTCACATGCGCTGGACAATGGCGTGAACGGCAGCACATTCAGTGACACCAATGATCTGTTGGTGCCCACCAACCCGGCCCTCGAGCGCGGCAATTCGGTCTACAACGTTCCAAATCGTTTCGTAATGAACGCCGTGATTGAATCGCCCTGGAAGCACACCGGCTGGATGAACTACCTGGCTGACGACTGGACCATTTCGCCGATTTACCAGATCCAGAACGGTCTGCCCTTCTCGCTCACCACATCCGGTACACCTTCCGGCGGCCTGGGCAGCAGCATCAACGGGTCCGGCGGTGCAAACCGTATTGACGTCCTGGGGCGCAATACTTTCCGCCTGCCCTCAACCTGGATCACTGATCTGCGTCTTTCCAAACGCTTCTCAGTCCGCGAAAAGTACAGCGTAGAACTGATGGGTGACTTCTACAACCTGGCCAACAAACAGAACGTGACCGGCGTAAACGGCACTGGTTACATCATCGGCGGCACACCGGCGGCACGCACGCTCACCTTCAACAACGGTGTGTTTGGCGTTCCCAACAACACCAACAGCAACTTTGTCTATTCGCCACGGCAAATCCAGATTGGCGCAAAGATCAAGTTCTAACCTGCTTTAACTGTCACGGGAGAACGCGGCGGCTTCGGCTGCCGCGTTTTTTTTGGCCCCGTCTCCCGTGCCTCGCGCAATTTTTAACATTTTGCTGACGTAATGCTGCCGCGCGCCGATTACAATCTTCGGGAACTTTCAATCTATCAACCCAGCTCAAGCTCCGGTCATAAGTACACGTGGTCCGGATTCAATGAACCGTCGAGGCCTTGTGAAAAAACTTATTGCCCTTGTCCTTCTCCTGGCGCTTCTGCCCCTGAACGTTTTCGGATGGGGCATTAAAGGTCACGCTATCGTGGCCGATATCGCTTATTCCCGCCTGACATCCCAGACCAAAAAGAACATTCGCGCGCTGCTGGGTGACGATCATCTGGCCGCGGTTGGCAGCTGGGCCGACGAAGTCCGCAAGCAGCGCGATGAATCGTACGGCTGGCATTTTGTCGATATCCCCAAGGACGCCGCTGGCTTTGACGACGCCCGCGACTGCTTTCGTCCCCAGGACAAACATAAGGACGCGCAGACCGATCACCAGAATTGCGCCGTCGATCGCATCGAGTTCTTTAAGAAAGTTTTGGCGGATGAAAACGCCACGCAGTTGCAGCGCGTTGAGGCCCTCAAGTGGATCGTCCACTTTGTAGGCGACCTGCACCAGCCACTGCACGCCATTGACGAGGCGCGCGGCGGCAATGACATCAAGCTGCCCGTGTTCGGCAACCCGCAGTGTGGTGACTATCCCTGTAACCTCCATTGGACCTGGGACAACATGCTGCTGGAACACACCGGCCGCACCGAACCGGAATATGTTCATCACCTGCAAAAGCTGATTCAGGCCGAGCACTTGGATAAGAAGCCCACCGGCACGCCCGTTGACTGGGCGAATGAATCACACATCGCGGCGCGGGACATCATGAACGCCAAGCCTGTTGCGGTGGACGAGGCTTATTACCAGTCCAACATTCACCTGGTCGATGAACGTCTTGCGCTCGCCGGGTTGCGACTGGCTTCGGTCCTGAATGACGCGCTTGGTCACATCAAGACCGATCAACTGAAGCGAGATCTGAAGGAAAGCGATCTGAAGGAACACCAGGGATCCTAAATTCTGACGGCGGGAGCGGAATGCTACTCAAACAGTTTTCAAAATACGTGGTGCTGGCCGTTGTGCTGGGATCTATGCACTGGGGATGGGCGCAGGCACGTCCCGAATCATCGCAGCAGTTACCTACCGGCATGAGCATCACGCCAACCGCTGCGCGTGGGACAATTCTGCTGCCGCTCAACCCTGATCTGCCGGAGATGCCGCAGTACACTGCCGATCATCCCATCTCCACGGCGCTCAGCCCTGACGGCGCGACGCTGCTGGTCCTCACCAGTGGCTTTAATCGCGTAACGGACATCAAAGGCAACAAAATTCCGGCACTGTCCAATGAATATGTTTTTGTTTATGACGTTCGCCGCAATCCGCCCGTCAAGCAGCAGGTCATCGCCATTCCTAATACCTATGCCGGCATTGCCTGGGCGCCGGACGGTCATAGCTTTTACGTCTCCGGCGGCATGAATGACAACGTTCATGTCTTCTACCAGAATGTTGAATCCAAATCCGGCAGAGCTTGGGCTGAATCACTTCCGGCCATCGCTCTGGGGCACAAATTCGGTCTGGGCATCGGCTCGGTTGAAGAAGGCGATGAGCACGAAAACAAGCCCGTAGCGGCTGGTCTGGCAGTGAGCGCCAACAGCAAGAAGCTGCTGGTCGCCAACTCCGCCAATGACTCGGTTTCGCTCATCGATACAAATACAAAGCAAGTTACGGCCGAATTGGATCTGCGTCCCGGCAAGAATGATCCAGCGCAAAAAGGTGTTCCCGGGGGTGAGTACCCTTACGCAATCGCCTTCAAGGGTGACAACAAAGCCTATGTCTCTAGCCTGCGAGATCGCGAGATCGTGGTTCTGGACCTGCACGCCACTTCGGCCATCACGGCTCGAATCAAAACACACGGCCAGCCGGGCAAGATGATTCTGAATAAGGAACAGACGCTTCTATTTGCCGTTTGTGACAATAGCGACACCGTGGTGATCATCGACACCAGCAAAGATCGCATTGTCGCCGAGGTGAAGACCACTGCACCTGCGAGTATGCTTACCGGCAAAAAGAATTTCAAAGGCAGCATCCCAACCGGTCTGGCGCTTTCACCCGACGAGAAGACTTTGTACGTCACCAACGCCGGCACAAACTCGCTGGCATTGATCCGCCTGGATAAAGATCCCGATGACAGCGCCGTCACCGGACTTATTCCCACCGGGTGGTATCCAACTTCGGTCAGCGCATCGCGCGACGGGAAACTTCTCTATGTCACTTACGCCAAGTCCAACGCCGGCCCTAACCCCAAAGCCTGCCGCAACAGCCTGGCCACGTCAGGTGACAAGCCATGTGCGTTGTCGCAACAGTACGTCCTGCAACTGGAAAAGGGCGGCCTGGCGGTAATTCCTCGTCCGCAGCCGGAAGAGCTGCCCGCACTTACGATGCAGGTCGCGGGCAACAATCACTTTGTCGCCGCAAAGATACAGGGAAAAAAACGCGCGGATGAGGAAAAGCTCTTCTCGTTCCTGCGTGGCAGAATCCATCACGTCATTTACATTGTGAAGGAAAACCGCTCTTATGATCAGGTCCTGGGCGACCTTGAAAAAGGCAATGGCGATCCCACGCTTACGCTCTTCCCTGATCCCATGTCGCCTAACCATCATGAACTGGCGCGCCGCTTTGTTACGCTGGACAACTTCTACACCAGCGGAGAAGTCAGCGGGAACGGCTGGAACTGGAGCACGGCTGCGCGTGCGACTGATTTTACCGAACGCACCATTCCCATGAACTATGCTCGACGGGGATTGACCTATGACGTGGAAGGCGTGAACCGCGGCATCAATGTGGGCACTTCAGACCCGCAGGACCGCCTCCTCGGTAAGCTCGCCGATCCCGATGACCAACTTCCTGGCACCGCTGACGTGGCTGCGCCCGACGGCCCCGACGATGACTCCGGCGCAGGCTACTTATGGGACAGCGCTCTGCGCGCCAAAATCAGCATTCGCAATTACGGCTTTTTTGCCAACCTGGCACACTACTCCGCCTCGGTGGAAGGCGGTCCCGCTGTACCTCTGCTGCATGCGCCGCATGAGAGCTCTACCCGCGTTGCCTTCCCGACCAACCCGCGCTTACAGGACATCACGGACCCTTACTTCCGCAGCTTTGATATGCGTTTTGCCGATTTCTGGCGCTTCAAGGAATGGGAGCGCGAGTTTGATGAGTACGTGAAGAATGACAATCTTCCTGCGCTGGAACTGGTCCGCCTGCCGCGCGATCATTTCGGCAATTTCTCTGATGCCGCTGATGGTGTTAACACGGTCGAGACCCAGATGGCCGACAATGATTACGCTCTGGGCTTGCTGGCGGAAAAAATCGCCACCAGCAAATATGCGCACGACACGCTGGTCTTCGTGATCGAAGATGATGCTCAGAACGGCCCTGACCACGTTGACGCGCATCGCAGCATCGCCTTTGTCTTTGGCGCCTATGTAAAAAAGAGCGCTGTGATTTCCCAGCACTACACTACGGTCTCCATGCTGCGTACGATTGAAGAAGTTCTCGGACTGGGTGCTCTGGGCATTAATGACGCCTACCAATCTCCAATGACCGAGATCTTCACCATGAATAGCGGTCCCTCATGGGTGTTCAAAGCGCGAGTGCCTGCCATCCTGCGCAGCACTGAGATTCCCCTGCCTCCGGCCTCCGATGCTCAGGACCATGCTGCGGCTTCCGGTGGCTTGTTTCAGCCGCTTCATTCATCTTCTTTCTGGGCCGAGCAGACAAAAACATTCGACTTCAGCTCGGAAGACAAGCTGGACACCCAGGCCTTCAATGAGATTCTCTGGAAGGGACTCAAGGGAGAGAGCGCCGCATATCCCACGGAACGCGATGGCAAGGACCTTAGCAAACATCGTGCCGAGATTCTGCGTAGTGCCAGAACATGTCGACAATCGAGTGAGGACTGTCCCAGCCGCTTGCTGGATAAATAGCGATAATAAATCTCCGGAACAACAAAGGTGACAAATGTCACTTTTCCCCTATGACATTCCACACTTACTTTCAATATCTATGGGCGGGACAATGATTGGAGAGGCTAAAGCTCCGGGCGAAAAGTCTCGTAGTCATTTATTATGGACTGTAAATCTTGCTGAATCTGCAAGCAGTGTTCACGGCTGAAGACGCCGTATGTCGCCTACGAACTCAGGCTGGTTTATCTTATGAGTACAACTTCGCTGCCTCCGCGGCACGATCTAGGCTCCTTGCGTATCGATGATCGCTCGCGAAGGCCAAAAAGCAACAAGACCCGAATCGGGCTGATCGTTGTCGCAGGGTTGGTGCTGGCCGGAGCCGTTGCGGCGCTGGTCGCGTTTCGACCCGGTACGCCTGTGGTGGAAGTCACCACGGCCCGGGCCGCCAATGACGCGCGCGCACAGGCCCTACTCAATGCCAGCGGCTACGTAACTCCCCGCCGTCGCGCCACTGTGGCTGCGAAAGTCACGGGCCTGGTGCAACAGGTTTACGCGGAAGAAGGTTTGCAGGTGAAAGCGGGCCAGGTGCTCGCCATTCTGGACTGCTCGCAGCCCAACGCCGCTCTTGTTTCCGCCAACAGAGATCGTGATGCTACAGCAGCGGCCTTATCTGACCTGGAAGTCCAGCTCGCCAATGCTGACCGTGAACTCACGCGCGCCAAATCAATGCGTGCTGCCGGCATCAACAGCCAGCAGGCTTTTGACGCGGCGCAGACCGCGGCCGATAGCCTGCGTTCCAAGATTGCACTCACCAAGGAGCAGACCCGTGCTGCCGATGCGCGCATCTCGGTGGCGCAACAAGACGTGGACAACTGCACCGTCCGGTCCCCGTATGACGGCAAGGTCGTCTCCAAGGACGCACAACCGGGCGAAATCGTTTCGCCCATCTCGGCTGGCGGAGGCTTTACCCGCACCGGCATTGCCACCGTGGTTGATATGAAGTCACTGGAAGTTGAAGTGGACGTGAACGAATCCTACATCGCTCGCGTCAAGCCGGGACAGAAAGTCATCTCCACGCTGGACGCCTATCCTGACTGGCAGATTCCTTCCACTGTCCGCACCGTGATCCCCACAGCGGATCGCCAGAAAGCTACCGTAAAAGTTCGCGTGTCTTTTGACCACCTCGATCCACGCATTCTGCCGGACATGGGAGTCAAGGTCGCTTTCCTGGGTGATGATCCCTCAGCCGGCAAGGCCAAAGGAAATGAGGCACGGGCCATTATTCCGGCCTCAGCGGTGCGCAAGGAAGGCACGGCTTCAGTGGTTTATTTAGTGAACCAGAAAAAGCTTGAGCGCCATGCCGTGACGCTGGGCGCCACGCGCGGCAGTGATGTTGAAATCATGGGCGGTCTCTCACCGGGTGACAGTGTTGTTCTGCGTGGCGCTGAAGCGTTGCACGATGGACAGAGCGTCGATGTAAAACAATGAAGTAAAACAATAAAGCAACAAGGAGCAATCATGGTACGTGTTGACGGATCAGGAAGCGCATCAAGCTTGATTCACGTCCGTGGCCTGGACAAAAAGTACTATCGCGGCGGCGAAGAAATCCATGTGCTTCAAGGCTTAAACCTGGATGTTGATCAGGGTGACTTTGTGGCCTTCATGGGGCCCAGCGGCTCCGGTAAAACCACGCTGCTCAACCTTCTGGGCGGGCTGGACGTGCCTTCCGCAGGCAGCATCACCGTAGCGGGCGATGAGATCACGCATATGTCACGCGGCAAGCTCACGGAATGGCGCGCCCGTCACGTTGGCTTTATTTTCCAGATGTATAACTTGATCCCGGTGCTCACCGCGTTCCAAAACGTTGAGCTTCCCCTGCTGCTCACCAAGCTCTCAAAAGCCCAGCGGCGCGAGCACGTGGAGACAGCGCTGGCGGTAGTCGGCCTGTCCGATCGCATGCACCATTTCCCGCGGCAGCTTTCCGGCGGACAGGAACAGCGCGTGACGATTGCCCGCGCCGTTGTTTCCGATCCAACCTTCCTGCTGTGCGACGAACCCACCGGCGATCTTGATCGCAAGAGCGCCGATGACATCATGGCCCTTATCCTTACATTGGTTAAGCAATATAAGAAAACGGTGTTGATGGTCACACACGATCCGCAAGTAGCCGAGCGCGCGGACGTTACTCTTCACCTGAACAAAGGCGCACTGGTGGAAGCCTCCAGAGTTGAAGGAGCCATGAGCGGGGGTGCGCGATGAAATACAGCTCGCTCATTATCGCCAATCTCTTTCGCAAGAAGATCCGGCTCACGCTCACGCTAGGCTCGTTCTTTGTGGCCCTGTTTCTGTTTGGAATGCTTGCCGCCATTCGCGGCGCATTCAATCAGGGCGTGGACGTAGCCGGCGCCGACCGCCTTGTGGTCATCAACCGTACGTCACTGATCAGCCCGGTGCCTCTCTCTTACATGGACAAAATCCACCAGATCAAAGGCGTGAAGCTGATCACGCATATGAACTGGTTCGGCGGAGTGTATCAAGACCCCAGCAAATTTTTCCCCAAGTTCGCCATCAATGTCGAGAATCAGCGCCAGGTTTATCCCGAGTTGCAGGTCTCAGATGATGAGTGGAACAACTTTGCTAAGGATCGTCAGGGAGCGGTGGTTGGGGCTTCACTGGCGAAGCGTTTTGGCTGGAAAGTTGGCGACCGCATCCCTATCAAAGGCGACATCTTCCCGGGCAACTGGGAGTTCAACATTGATGCCATTTATCAAGGCAAGGACTCACAGCAGGATGAGACACAGATGTGGTTCCAGTGGGACTACTTTCAGGAACGCGTACCTGAACGACTGAAAGGGCTAGTGGGGTGGTACACGTTGCGGGTTGATAATCCTGATGACGCTGGCCGCATCGCCAGAGAAATTGATAATAAGTTCGACAATTCCAGCTACGAAACCAAAACAGAGACCGAAAAATCTTTTGCAACAGGCTTCGTCAAGCAACTCGGCAATATTCAGTTCCTGATCATCACCATTGGCAGCGTTGTGTTCTTTACTCTGCTCTTAATTACCGGTAACACCATGGCCATTGCTGTGCGTGAGCGTACCGGAGAGCTTGCAGTGCTGAAGGCAGTGGGATTTTCTGATCGATTCGTTTTGTTGTTTGTCATGGCTGAGTCGCTTTTAATATCGCTCATCGGCGGAGGATTGGGCATTGTTGCGGCCAAGGTGATTGCCGCATGGCGCAATCCAGTTCCGAACGTCCTGCCTTTTTTCAAAGTTCCCAATACAGCGCTGTTCATGGGATTCGCCCTGGCTCTGACGGTTGGTCTCATCAGCGGCATCATCCCGGCCATTGGGGCTATGCGCCTGCGCGTTGTAGACGCGTTAAGGAGAGTGTGAGATGGCGATACCGGTTGTTTATAACCTGCGCAGTGTAAGGCAACGCTGGAACTCGTCGATTGTCGCCGTGCTGGGCATTGCGGGGACCGTGGGCGTTTTTGTTGCCATGCTGTCACTGGCGCACGGATTCAAAGCCACGCTGGTTGCATCAGGCACCACGGACAATGCTCTGATCCTTCGCGCCGGAGCCAACGCTGAGATGAACGGCGCTGTCACGCTGGACGAAGTCCGCATCCTGCAAGACGCTCCCGGAATTGCCCGTGGCGCTAATGGGCCGCTCGTCTCGGCGGAAGCCGTGATGATCGCGCCGTTTCCGCTGATCAGCACCGGGACAGACGCCAACGTCCAGCTACGCGGAGTCTCGCCAACGGCGCTTGAAGTTCGCAAGACCCTCAAGATTGTAGAAGGCCGGTTCTTTCAACCTGGACTGACCGAACTGGTGGTGGGGAAGAATGTCTCCGGGACATATGCCGGCCTGAAGCTGGGCAGCGAAATCCGGTTTGGCGGCGCCACATGGCATGTTGTCGGCGTCTTTGACGCGGGCGGAAGCGCGTTTGATTCGGAAGTCTGGGCCGACGCGCACGTTTTGAACCAGGTCTATAAGCGTCCGGAAAATATCTTTCAGTCGGTAACGGTA
>Ga0137391_10003025_pt1 | contig 12684 bp, 21 predicted proteins | sample 15con2h24BmetaG_FD_101399 | JGI IMG/M metagenome (GOLD analysis project Ga0137391, IMG submission 101399) | Vadose zone soil microbial communities from Angelo Coast Range Reserve, California, USA - 15con2h2.4B metaG | ecosystem: Environmental > Terrestrial > Soil > Vadose zone > Saprolite...
CGGCGGGCAGGTGCCTTGCGGATCCGTGCAGCGAGCTCCTCGCACCCAGGTCGTAGTGCCTGGAGGGCGGGGTCCCTGCCTCCCGAGGCGAGCGGTTACGAGCCGCCTGCCGCAGGACGCCACTCCCCGCTCCGCCTTCAGGATCGTCTCCGGAGACGCCCCTCATGAGCGAGGATGGGAAGTCATGTAGCATGGCCTCACGTCGTAGTCAACAAAAATATACGATTTGTAGCCAAAGAAAATGAAAGACCGTCACTGGCCCATGTCGACCCCAACTCAACGGGTAACCAAGGCCCTTTGCATCAGTCTTCACGGCTGCAAGAATCGATTTGACCGCCCCACCCTCCCGCAGGACCTCCGTCATGTCGAATCTAGTTCACAATGAGCAGGTGAAGTTGGCGGCGACGTTCTGGAACAACCTCGCTGTCGCGGCGCTTCTCGGCGTGTTCCTCGTGCCGGCGTTCTACACGCGGCATACGGTGCTCCAGCAAGCGCTCTCGATCGGCGTCGGGCTCGCGGCGGCGATCGGCCTGCGGATGCTCTCCCATTGGTGGCTCACGCGGCTGCGGGAATGAAGCGAGGACGTGCGCGCCGCAGCTCGGGCTGCAGTCCAGACTTGATAGAAGGCCAGATTAAGGGACATGCGAACGGTTCGCTGCGCGTTACTCGGCTTACTCCTTTCCTTGAGCCCAGGAGTGACCGCCGAGTATCCTTGGGAAGAGGAGCCTGCCTCGCGTTGGACGCGCGACTTCTCCCACTCCGCCCGCGACAACCGCGTGCCCCTGCCGACGACACAACTCGAACAAGAAGGAATCGGTGAAAAGGTCACGGTGCATGATGTTTTCGATCGTTGGGTTCTGAATGAATCGGTGAGCGTTGGCCGCGGGACGCACTTCGCCGAGGTCACGAAGGACTGCAAGGGCAAGATCGAACTCGATTTCGCGCTCACGCCGACGCAGTGGCAGAACCCCGCACGACAAAAACGCTACTACCGGTCGGTCGACAGGCTCGTGACCAAAGTCGGACGGCAGCTGCTCGCCGATTTCGGCCATCAACTATCCGGTCGGGAAAAAGCAGCTTTCATGCGGGCGCTGCATGCGCTGGCCTGGCAGGAATCCCTTTGGCAACACGCTATTCGTTACAAAAACTCGTTCTTCGTGGTGTTGAGCGGCACGTCGTACAATGCGCTCGACGACTGGGGCATTACCCAAGTCGCCCGCTCGCACAGCCATCCGGACGAACGTCTCAACGAACGCTTCTTCGCAGCGAAAGGGTATTGCTCGATCGGGAGCACGCTCTACTACGGCTTTATGGAGTACTATCTCGTCTACATGAACGCGCGCAGCCTCCCTTGCAACGACACCGCCATGGACAAGCTCGTCGGCGCTTACAACCAGTACGCGTCGGGGTTCAGCTATTGTCACGGCGAATTTTCCGAAGACGAAACGTTCCGCACCTACCAGATTCGAGCGATGACCGGATTCGGCAATCACTACGAGAATCGCACGTGGTTGAAGAAAATGAAGTGAGTTCTTTTGAACGCGTCAACGATGCCGGTCTATGAAAACAGCCCCCCGGAGACAGGTGGCAAGAACAACGTTTCGGTGACGACCCTATCGCGGCGGAATTAGTTGGGCCGCGTATAATTAAAGATAGGACGGCTCGTGCATGGCTCCGTGCTTACAGTGGTCGGGCAGAATTACCTCTCATTGGGAACAGATGACGAGATGTTCAATTAGACGGCGCGTTCATAACCCTTCTCGGCGGCGCAGTGGCGGCGTCACCGCTTGCTGCGCGTGCCAGCAGCCGGCGGAAGAACGATGCAAGAATTCAGTGGCGGTTATCTTATTTGAGCGCTGCTGACTTCGGTGCGAGCAACAGCGTGTAGCACGCGTCTACAAGGGCGGAACTCGGGTACGATTCACCCGGGAGGGTCACGAACTCCTTGGGAAATTCGTCCCGGCGCTTCCACGACTCGACCTTCGAAAGCGCGACCTTCTTCGCATCGGCGTCGGGCAGTGCGCGGAATTTATCGGCGCACACGGGTGCCAGCGCCGCTACGACCGCCAGCTCTGAGCGCTCTTTTGCCATCTTATCAGCGGTGCTGCCGAGCGACCAGCCACCCCAGTAAAAACCAACAAACATCGTTACAACGGCGCCGGCGGCTGCGCCTTGCAGCAGACGCTTCAGCGATTCTCCTTGCAGCATTGAAGGCGCTTGCATGATGATTTCCTTTCGCTCGACATGTTTCGGAGCGAGGGCAACGGACACCCGGATGGGTTCCGGTCGCAAAGTCGAATTGAAGGCCCGGCCGCGTTGAGCTGGCGCCTCGGTCAAGTCGAGCATGCACCCGTTTGCAAATAGAATCTGTTCAAAATTGACCACCTTCTGATCATCCTCACCCTCATGCGAACGACATGCGGGGCAAGGTTGGTCGGCCACAAGCCGCTGTCCGAAATGAAGCTCGGGAAGCCCAGAGGAAAATCGGGCGAGACTCCCCCGAAAAAAACCCCGCCGAAGCGGGGCTAGTAGGGCGACTTGGAAGCCCAGCCCCCCGAAACGGGGCACGCGGGCGTATTGATCTAAGACGTTCGCGGGAACGCGTCTGTATAAAATTGACCACTTCAGCGAAAAGCACTTCAACGAAAAGCCAGCTCCAGCGCCGGCCTGCTCGGTTCTCTAAGAAGCCGCGTCCCTTCGGTGGTCAATTTAATGGTGTGTTTTGGTTTCAGGCCAACGCCGGCATCGACCTGTTAATCGGATAGCATCTTGCTTTGGATTGCTTCGACTCCGCATGTCGCACAAACGAGCTTAGTCTGCTCCTCGCCATCCGCGACCTCAATGGTCCGGGTGCGCATGAGCTTTTGACAGATGGGACAGATCCAGATGGGTGCGGGCGACGGCGGATCAGGCTGGAGAGGGGACATGGCGTTTCCCTGTGCTTGTTGAGGCTGCCGGTGTCGTCGCCAGCAGTCCAAGAGAGACAGCATGATTATGTCGCTCGATCATGGAGGGTAGCTTTGCGCCATACGGTCGCGAGCCACGGCTGCTGTTGGCGCGGAAGTCCCGGCGGGCGGTAGTAGTGTCCCACCTCGAAGAACCCGGCAGCTCTAACGTAATTGCGCCAGGTGTCGAGATCGAAGAAGCAGCTGTAGCGGCCATCGCTAAAGCCTTCCTCGTTGTTTCCTCTTGGGTTTGAGCAGAACAGGATGCCGCGGGGCCTCAAGGTTTCGCGGAGTTCGAGCAATATCCTCGGCAACTCTTGGCTCGGCACGTGGAACAGCGACGCATTCGCAAACACGCCGTCGAAGCGGCTCTGCGGTAATTCCATCGCGAGAAAATCCTGGTGGAGAACCTCGCACCCGGAATAGGAGCGTGCCATAGCCACGAATTCCTTCGATCCGTCCAGGCCTACAGCGTTGTGGCCCAATGAACGAAAATGGCGGAGGTCTCGCCCAGGCCCGCAACCCAGATCAAGAATGGAATAGGGCGGATCGTTCTCAATCGCATCCAGAAGCGAGGCATAGTTTTGACTGACGTCGTGATCCCGAGTGCCATCCCAGTATGCCTCGGCCATCCTATCATAATAGGCGATCGTCATTTTTGACATGCGACGCGACTGCTCGACATCGACCCGAAGTGACCCATAAGATTTACTCTGCCGATTTCCACGCTCTCCCAATCACCGCTGCTCCATCGACATAGGAAGGGCAAGACATATGTGCCGACGTGATCCTCGCAAAGAAGCTCGAGTCGCCGGTCCGCCTTCGTGAACGAAAGCATCCAGGCGCTGCTCTGCCATGTTGCCATCCGCTCTAATGGTCCACCGACTAGATTGAGGGCGTCGTTTTTGAAGTGATGGGTTTCGTATCACCTTGTGTCGCCAAGTCGGCCGCCTCTTTGGCCAACCGGAGGGCTTTCAGTCGTGCAGTCTTTTCTCGAACGGCCCGAGCCTCGGACTCATAATGCGCCTTGGCCTCCTTCGCATCGTCAATCGCTTTCTGTGCCCTCTTGAACCGGGCTTCAGCTTCATCGCGTTCCTTCGAATGGTTAGGCAACGTCGTCTCCTTATTTCGGCGTGGGAGAAGGGTCGATAGGCGATGTCATGCCTGCGGCACTCATCAGCGACCATCATCCTGAGGTGCCCGGCCACCGATCTCGGGCTTGCCCGAGATCGGCACTAAATGCGCTTGTGTCAAAATCGCCAAAATCAACAGACTCGCACCCTCTCGGGATGGCGGTGAGCATTCTTAGCGGTCGTTGGTATTGGATCGCAGTCGACGATAAATAGTGCACCACCATCAATCCGATGCTGACGCGTATCGCGACGATGCCATGGCCTCGTCGGCTTTCCTGCTGCCGGATCGATGTATAATGTTCGGCCCTAGCTCGGCACTCGGGAGATGTCAACATTGCGTCCCCCCGTCCCCACTGCGAAGGCGTCTTCATAGCGAATGGCCAGGGCGTGAGTCTGGTCAAAACAGAACACCTATCTTTATGACCCGCACGCCTGTGTGTAGGGGGCGAAGCGGACATACCCCGCTGTATCCTCACGATCTTGTCTGACGTGAATGACCCGAAGCGGACAATCCGCGGTGTTCGAGTCATGTCCGAAGCTCAGAGGCGAATTACTTGGCTATTGAACTCTCGCTAACGAGAAAATGGTGAACCGAGTAGGCAGTCATAAGTGCGGAATAACCCTCTGGCAGGTATGATTGCTGCCACGCGTCGCCAAACGCGGCTTTGATCGCATCGAGGTCCCGCCAGATGGACTCGAACACAACTTCAGACGCGGACGCGTCCACCGGCTCGAGAATTCGATATTTAAGGCACCCCACCTTACTGTTGACCAGAGTCGCAGACGAAGAGTGAAATTTTTCCAGCAGTTCATTCCGGCATCCAGGCGCAGCGGTTGCCCGAAAGACCCGCGCAATTGGTCGAGAGCTGTTACGGACTGTCATCTCACCTCTCCAGGATGTTGGGTTTCCCTTCGATTTTCCTCCAGTCAAGCGCTGCCACCTCTTGTTTGATCCAGGCACGGAAGGCCTGCACGTGAGCGTGCTCCTGCCGGCTCTTTGCGCAAACGAAGTGATAAGCGCGGCCGGATCGCAGCGCTAACGGAACCGGTATCACGAGGCTTCCCGTGCGTACGTCGTCATAGGCCAGCACATCGTGCGCAAGCAGCACTCCAGTACCTTCGCCCGTGGCATCAAGCGCGTGATCAGCACTGTTGAAGCGCAGCCCGCGAGTGACGTCCACGCCTTCAACGCCGGCGGCCTTGAACCAGTCGGTCCAGGTTGGCACCCCGGCTTGGTTGGCGAGCGCGTCGTCATGGATCAGTGGCACACCCTTGAGTGCTTCAGGCCGCTGCATAGGTCCGTGCGTTTCAATTAAGCGAGGGCTGCATACGGGCACCATGGATATCTCAATCAGCTTCTCAACCACGAGGGACGAGTCGGTCGCCGCATCGATGGCCCCATTGCGTATTGCAACATGGACTCCATCGGTTGTGAAATTGGCATTGCTGGCGGACGAGGAAACGCGTGCATCGATCTCAGGATATGCAGCCGAGAAACGATGGAGCCGCGGCGCCAGCCACTTCGAGGTAAATCCTGGCGGCGTGCTGATTACGAGCGCGCGGTCCGCGCCTGCGTTGCTCAGGCCCGCTACCGCGTCGTGGATGTGAGTGAAGCCCGTCTGCAAGCCTGGATAAAGCATCTTGCCGGCAGGCGTTAATGCGATCGATCGCACGCGCCGTTCGAACAGCTTGAGGCCGAGCAGTTCTTCCAGTCCACGGATCTGGTGGCTCAGCGCCCCGGCCGTCACATGCAGCTCTGTTGCGGCTTTGGTCAGGCTCAGATGTCGCGCGGCGGCCTCGAAGGCGCGCAAAGCAGTGAGCGGCGGCATTGATCTATGCATGAGATTATCTCAAGTCTCGGCTGAGAAGTGATCGTTTGCGGGCATAGCTTCATTAGCTGATATTCAATACAGCGAAATCGACGGATGAGGAATACTCAACTTTCGGAAATCGAAACACAATTGGAGTTGGACACATGGCTAACGCAGCACATCACAGCCATCTCGCCCATTATTCCACCCAAGAGGCTTCTCTTCAGAGCAACACCAACGCCAAGAAACCCGGCGTGTTGTGGCGCATCTTCGATGCAATCGTGGAGTCGCGTCAGAAGAGCGCCAATCGAGAAATCGCCCTCCGGCTCGCCCGATCGGGCGGGCGCATCACGGACAGTATCGAGCGCGACATCACGCAGAGCCTTTTGAAAGGCAATTGGAAGGTTCGCGACTGAGGGCGACTAAGTGAGATATTTGCGGCGTTGGCGTAGGCAGCGGAGCGATCTAGCTGCGGGCCGCGTGGCAAGTAACTCGTTCTCATTATTCAGGCAACACGGCGTGAGGATCGATGGAAAAAGCCATACACCAAACCCCACCCATCCTGTTGCGTCAGGATCGCGGCGTGGTGTCGATCCTTACGCTGAACCGACCCGAAAAACTCAATGCTCTAAGCAACGAACTGATTTACGCGATCATCAGAGCCTTGGACGTCATTGAGCTTGATCCGACAATCCGCGTTGTAGTCATCACCGGGGCTGGGCGCGCTTTTTGCGCTGGGGCCGATATTGCCGCATTCCAACGCCACATGCAGGCCGGCCCGGCAGACGCGGTCACGCATTTTATGCGCCCCGGTCAGCAAATGACCCGACGCGTCGAATCCTTCCCCAAGCCGATAATCGCTGCAGTAAACGGCTTGGCATTTGGTGGAGGGTGCGAACTGGTCGAAGCTACCCATATTGCGTTCGCAGCGGCGACAGCTTCCTTCTGCAAGGCCGAGATTAATATCGGAATCATCCCTACCTTCGGTGGCACCCAGCGATTACCTCGCAATGTCGGGCGGAAAGCTGCAATTGAATTGATCCTGTCTGGACGGACATTCGACGCATCCGAAGCCGCCCGGCTCGGTTTGATCAATCGCGTAGTTCCCAACTCCGATGTCTTTGCAAACGCTGTTGCACTGGCTGAAACGCTCGCAACAAAACCACCGCACGCCTTGGCTGCGGCGCTAGTGGCAATTCATCGCGGCATGGATGCGTCGATTGACGATGGCTTGGCGATTGAGGAAGCCGCATTTGCGCGGATCGTGCCGACCCATGATGCTGGCGAGGGTGTGGCGGCCTTTGTCGAAAAGCGCCGCCCGACATTTCTCGGCCGGTAACACTACCCAACCAAGAGCGCCAACCCGGGTCATGACTTCTCAGCACTCAGAGCACGCGGCTGCAATCTGTCGTTGACCGGGTACGTCCGTGTGAGTGCCGACAGCCCGCGGGGCGCGCGCGGCGTCCAATTACTGAAAAGGCTCTGACATGGCGCTTCGCCGCCGGATCGTGCGACGATTTTAAATGAACGCAACGCAAGGCGGCTCGTCGATCGAGTTCTGGTTCGACTTCGCATCGGGCTATGCCTATTTTGCAGCACTCGAGATCGAGGCGCTAGCGGAGCGTCACGGGCGAAGTATATTGTGGCGTCCCTTCACACTTGGCGCTGCATTCAAGGTGACCGGCGCGCAAGGCCTAAGCCGCACGCCTCTAAAGGGCGAATACGCGCGGCGCGATTGGCAACGTTTGGCGAGGTTAAAAGGCGTGGTGTTCAAGTTGCCTGAGCGCCATCCCAAGGTCGGGCTAGCAGCTATTCGCGCTTTCTATCACTTTGATCGCGTCGGTTCGCCTGCTGCCGCCCGCTTAGCCAAATACATCATCACCGGCTACTTCCGAGATGGCCTCGATACTGACGATCCCCATGCGATCGCTCACGTGGCGTCGCAGTTCCTGGGCATCAATCGCGAATCGGTGCTAGCAGGCATCAACGATCCCGAGGTCAAAGCTATCGCACGCCAGCATGGCGAAGCTGCTGTTGTCCGTGGCGTGTTCGGTTCGCCCTGGATCTTCGTCGATGGTGAACCGTTTTGGGGCAACGATCGTCTCGACATGGTTGACCGATGGCTTTCTACCGGTCCCTGGTAGGTCGCGGAGGGCGAGGGCATGTCCGCTTCTGGCACAAAGCGGACATGCCGACCGCCGCATTCGATGTCTGCTCTCGGGGGCAAAGCGGACATGGCCTAAGGATGGCGTGATGTCTGCTTGTGACCCGAAGCGGACATTCGGTCTCGCGCGTGCTTCGCTCAAACAGCGCCTTCGCGGAGGTGGCGTGCACGGGTCAGAGGACTCAATAGTGGTCAATCTTGTACAGATGCGCCCTCGGTATCGGTGCTAGCCTCCGCATCGCCGGGTGACCCCCGCCTCGCCACGCCGGCGGTAGGTCTCGGCTGGAATTGCAGCATTCGCACACCTTACTCGCGCGGTTTGCCATTCCCCGACGACCTGCTCGCACTCGCCCACAAGGTGGGGTGCCAACCCAACGAGGTGTTCGAATGAAGCGGAGGGATTTCATCGCGCTGCTGGGTGGTGCGGCGACGTTTATCCCGCTCTCCGCGTGGGCCCAGCAATCGCAGCCCCCGCTGATCGGTGTCCTGAATGCCGCGTCTGCCAAATCCACAGCGTCGAGCTACGAGGCATTTCGCGCCGCACTGCGTCAGCTCGGTTACTTCGAGGGGCGCAACATCCGCATCGAATACCGTTACGCTGACGGCTTCCTCGATCGCCTCCCGGCCTTGGCGGAGGTGGTGGTCGGGCTCAATCCGAAAGTCATCGTGTCGGGGCCTCTGCCGGCCAGCCTCGCGGTGCGCAAAGCCACCGCTACGATCCCGATCGTGATGGCGACCGGCGCGGACCCGGTCGGCTTCGGCCTGGTACAAAGCCTGTCCCGCCCCGGCGGCAACGTCACGGGACTCGCGAACTTCGCCGAAGAGTTGGCGTCGAAGCAGCTCGACGTGATCCGCGAATTGCTGCCGCGTCTTGTACGCGTCGCCACCCTCGTCAATGTCGGGAACCCGCTGCATGTGCCGCAATTGCGAGAGATGCAGGCCGCCGCGGCTAAGGCGTCGCTTGCGTTGGGGCATTTCGATTACCGCGTTCCGGAAGACCTGGAGCGAGCCTTCAGCGAATTCGTCCATGCGAAAGCCGACGCGCTTCTGGTACCGCCGGACACGACCTTCTCCAGCAATGTGGTGCGCATCACGGAATTGGCAGCCAAGGCGCGCCTGCCGGCAACTTACGGCGACCGCCGCGCCGTCGAGGCCGGTGGCCTGCTGAGTTACGGCCCCAACGTGGTGGAGAACTATCGCCGCTCGGCGATCTACGTGGACAAGATCTTGAAGGGCGCCAAGCCCGCGGAACTGCCGGTCGAGCAGCCGACGAAGATCGAGCTGGTCATCAACCTGAAGACCGCCAAGGCGCTCGGCCTCACCGTGCCGCCGACACTGCTCGCCCGCGCCGACGAGGTGATCGAATGAAGCGGCGCGGCTTCATCGCCCTTATTCAAAGAGGAGGCCTCATGCGATCTATGATATTTTGCGCGACCGTGCTGTCGCTCACCATCGCCGCCGCCGTCGCGTCGGCGCAAAGTCCATCTCCTTCTGCAGCCGCGCCTGCGGCGAGCCCCGCGGATAAACAGGCGATTTCTAAGGCGTGCTCGGATCAAGCCGATGCCAAAGGCCTGCACGGTAAGGTGCGCAAGAAATTCCGGTCAGAATGCAAAAAGAGGGGTAGCGCACCGCAGTGACAGGAGCCGGGGCTACAGTACCTTTGGTTCGAACGCGCGCCGATCGGCCTGAGGAAATGGCCGGTCGCGATCAAGCCGCGAGATGCTTGATTGTGCGGCACGCGGCTTGGCGCAATACGCGCCGCTGCTTGTTGGACAAGACCCAATCGGCTGCGGCTCTCTTTGCCGTCACCGAATCGACTTGAGCCAACATACGGATTTCTGTTAACCGCTGATGCTCACCAGATGTCAGCCCATTAAAAGGCTTTTTGATTTTCATTGTTGACCCTCTTTCATTTTTATTGCGCCAGTGCAAGCGGGCGATCTGCCGGATTTTTAGGGGATAATCGGGGGAGGTGTGTGAACTACTTCACACTTAGAACCTCAATTATTTGGATGGAAACAATAAAGGACCTTTATATCAGTGCGCGGCCCGCACGTCGGAGAAGAACCCCGCCGCGCCCAGCACGCGCCGTGTCACGTTCTGCATGGTCTGTTTCTCCAACCTCACGACTGCCAAAGCGCTCGGGCTCGAGGTGTCGTCGATGCAATCGCCCGCGCCGACGAAGTGATAGCATAGACCGCAGCCAATGCCCGGTTTTGGCACTTACCGGACATGTCGAGGTGGAGCTCGCGCACGTCCGCTTTGAGGAGCGAAGCGGACCTGGTCAGATGATGCAGCGTCCGCTTATGACTGACCCATAGTGGACATCGAATGAAATTTTAGCCGCGTTGTTAGACCGGTGCACTGGGTCGACTTTGAAACATGGGGAACACAGCATGACGGTAATCAAGGAAGATGCGGCCGAGTGGACTGGTGGCTGTCAATGCGGAGCTGTGCGGTATCAACTGCTCACGCCGCCGGAGCACGCGTGCCTTTGCCATTGCCGGATGTGCCAAAGGGCATCCGGTCAGCCATTCATGGCGTTCGCGAGTGTCAGGCGCGAACACCTACGCTGGACGCGCGGAAGCCCGTCGACCTTCGTGAGCTCGAACGTCGCAGAGCGGAACTTTTGCAGTGCCTGCGGCACCCCTCTGACATATCATCGGGTAGAGAGCGGCAGCATCGCCGTGACAATCGGCAGCCTAGACGCCCCGGAAGCTGTACGCCCGATAGAGCAGTTTGGCATCGAGAGCGAGCTATTCTGGATCAGTGGGCTCAGAGCGCTTCCTGCCAAGCGTACCGAAGACTGGAAGCGTGAGTACCGCATCCCGCATATCGACAGTCATCAGTATTCAGCTTAGCGCCACAATGACGGTATGCCGCACGTCGTTTTGCTGCGGTGCAGAGTCCGCTTTGGAGACCGCGATCGAGGCCATGAACCGGGCCATCGAAGACGAAGAGAGATCGCAAGGCTCGGTCCATGGGTTTCTTGTATATTGGCGGTACGTCTCGGTCGCTCAGGTTTAAGTCAAGGACAGCTGCTTGCATCAGGTGTTTGTTCAATGAGCATAGGGGCTTCAGCCATGAAGGTCGAGCTACCTGGCGAGAGCAAGCCGTTTGCGGATATCGAAGAAGGCGAATGTTTCGCGTTCACCCGCAAGCAGGTCACTTCAGTCTGTATGAAGGTGGAGTGGTTAAGCTCCGCCTCGGTAGCTGTATTGTGGTCAGCGTCGGATGATTGGACCGTTCCTCACTTGATCGCGCCTACCGAGCTTGTAGGATCGATTCTTCATTCGTTGCCCAGCGCGGTCTTTGTTGCATCTTCTGACGCAAAAGACGTTCGTGCTGACCGGACCCGACATGAGTATGCTCCCGGTTTCCTCATCAAGACGCCCACCGGTCAATCGCTGATCGCCGTCAAGGGTCTCCAACGAGACCACGGGATATCCGTTATAGATGTAGCGACGGGTAAGGCATCAGGGATTGAGTCGGACAATCTAACCTTTTTCACGTCATGGCGGATTGTGACAAAGGTGCTCGATAAGTACGAAACAGTCTGCTCATTCCCGTCTTATAACGAAAACAAAAGATCCGTGGGGCAGACCACGTGATCCACGCGACCCAAGCGAATCCTGCGCGACAAACCCTGTCCCATTGCGACAGAGCAAGCAAGTTGCTGGCGGATAAGCGCGGCGCGAAGGAAGGCGGTGCTGGCACAGCTGTCCTTCGCGAAAATCATATCCGTGCGTCCTCCCGATCCAGCTGGTTCTGTATCATTGTCCTCATCCCGCCTCCCCGTCTCCGACCACCCGAAGATCCATTCTGCTGATCAACTCGGCTCTGTGCGCCTCGGCGGCTTTCAGGGCGGTCGTAGTTTGCTTCAAAGTACTCGTGTTTGACCCACAAACGACCGTCCCTCCGATAACAGCCGCAAGCGCCCCAATCATGACCGTAGGATCGAACCCTACCGCTCCGATGATTATTGCCAAGATCAAGGTTCCACCGGCAGCTATGGCGACTTTTGAAATAAAAATGAACTTCCGACAGCTCTCTATAACATCGGCGAGCTCCTCAATGTGGGCTTCGATGTGCAAGATTCCTTCGTGCAGGTCACCGTCGTCATCCATGTGAAATCTACTCTGTCCTCACCAGACCCACGGGTTCACATGCGAATACAGAAGGAGATTAAACCCATTGATTTCAGCCTATGGTGCGTGTGTCCTGCGACATCAGTTGATCGTCCTGCGGCGACCGCGCAAGCCGCGTCGCTCACGCCGTAGCAACTCCTGTCGCTTAAACTAGATTCGAGCGTATCGATGGTGGAGCCCGCCAAGGATCGCATGTGCAATAACAGTGCCGGCGCGCTCAATCGGGCGCGTGTACGGTGCATCCTTCCCCAGCGAAACATGGGTACGCGTGTCATTATAATAGGCAGCGAATTTCGCAAGGATCCGCTGAAGGTGATCTTCGTTGACCACGATCAAATGATCGGTGCTGTGTGTACCGAGAATTAGATTCTGCAGGGCCGATCCCGCGTGTTCAGGATTCGATTAGCCACCGCCGCTCGGTGATGAACCTTGACGCCGTCAGACCCAGCGACATCGCGCCCACGATGAAGCCTCCCAATGCAG
>Ga0137391_10003028_pt1 | contig 12679 bp, 17 predicted proteins | sample 15con2h24BmetaG_FD_101399 | JGI IMG/M metagenome (GOLD analysis project Ga0137391, IMG submission 101399) | Vadose zone soil microbial communities from Angelo Coast Range Reserve, California, USA - 15con2h2.4B metaG | ecosystem: Environmental > Terrestrial > Soil > Vadose zone > Saprolite...
GCGAAGTGCGGGTCGGGACGAAGAAACGGGCTCTCAGATCGAACAAAGAAACTGACAAAGGAAAAAAGATGCGCCAACCTATCGCCCATTGAAACGCCTCCTTGACAAAGCCCATACAAGGAAACCGCGGAGATGGGCTGCGGTGGTGCGGCGTGCGCTATGGCGATTTGAACGCCGCGGATAGGGCGCGCGATGGAAGGCTGTGCCATGCGACGGGTCGGTGGACTGCGCCGCTGCGCATCGGCGAGAGGCGATCCGGCTCGAACGGCGAAGATTGCTGCGCGAGTTGATCCGACACCTGGATATCTGGCGGACCTTCCCGCGCAGCGGCTTGCACGCGGGCAGGTCGGCACTGTCGTCGAGCAGCTAGATGACAAGACGTTGCTCGTGGAGTTCAGCGACGACCAAGGTCGCGCCTACGCGGTCGCGCCCTGCCAGCGCGCGGACCTGCTCATCCTGCACTACGTCCCGGAGGCGGCCTGACCGTCGAACGACGGCGTAGAGACGGACCCTCGCGGGGTCCATAGCGCGCCTTGGCGTAGATTTGCGAGTGGCGCGCCACGGCCGATGAAGATGGGCAATATTGTTTCGCCGTGGCACTATGAAGCCGCAACCCGCCACGCGCTCCAATCGGCAACACTGCGAGGGCCTGCGATCTTGCACTACGGCTCGTGGGCGGCAGTCACCAATATCGCCAGACCGTCCGATTACCGATGGCTGCCGTCGCGATTCACGCGGGGATCGACGAGATGGTGCACATTCGATGAAAATCTCCGCGAGATGGGGTTTGGACCTACTCTTCAGAGATACGCGCGCTCAGAAGCGTTCGGAGCTGCTCTCGCTCCACTTTCCCTGATATCGTGCGCGGGATTTCCTCGAGAAAGAGCCAGTGGCGCGGCGTCTTGAACGGCGCCAAGTGACGACGGCAAAAGGCAGTCAGTTCGGCCTCAGTCGGAACCGAGCCGCCGTGCGGCCGAACGGCGGCAGCGACAACTTCGCCCCACTTGGCATCCGGCAACCCTAAGACGGCAACCTCGGCGACCTTCGGATGGCTCGCCAGCAACTCCTCCACTTCCGCTGGCGCGATCTTAACGCCCGCACGATTGATCATTTCCTTCAGCCGACCCCCGATCCGCAAGTAGCCGCGCTCGTCCAGAGAGCCAAGATCGCCTGTATGCAGCCAACCAACAGCATCAATGGTCGCCGCCGTGGCCTCTGGCATTCCAAGGTATCCAGCGCAGACTTGATAGCCGCGCACCCGAATTTCGCCGTTTTGGCCCAAGCCCACCCGATCGCCGCTTTCCGGTTCTACGATTGCAAGCTCGACGTGGGGCAGCGGTTGGCCGACCGTCTCCGCGCGGTCGTGAACATCGTCATCCGGCCGACTCTGCGCAACGATGCCGCACGCCTCCGTCTGCCCGTACATCGCCGTGAGATGGACCCTCAACGTCTGCTCGGCCGTGCGGAAGAGTTCAGGTGGGCAGCGCATGCCGCCAGTAGCGATAATCCGTAAGCTGCGGAGATCCGTCGACCTGAGGTCGGCATGTTCTAGCAGCATTCTCAGAATGGTCGCTGGCGCGATGAACAACGAGCACCGCTCCCTCTCGATCGCTCGCAGGCACGCTCCTGGCTCGAATGGAAGCAGAACTTGTGTCGCGCCAGCCTGCAGCGCGGCAAAGTTGGCAATCACGCCGCCCGCCACGTAGAACAGCGGCAGGAAGTTGAGCCAACGATCATCCGGGCTGGCATCCATGCGCTCAGCGACCCATCGCGAGCTGTTTATCATGCCCGTATGATGTAGGAGCGCCGGCTTCGGAAGCCCTGTCGTGCCGGACGTGAACTCGATGAGCCAAGGCTCTTGCGCTCGTACCGTGGGGAGGCGTTCCGTTGGCGAACCTGATTCGATGAAAGCTGTCCAGTCGGAGAAACTGACGACTTCGCGTAGTTTGGGAAGCTCGTGCCGGATCTTTGCCACCTCGTCCATCATCGCGGCACTTCGGTGCCCGGCCGCAACGAAGATGCCGACTGCGCCGGCGCGGCCGAGCTGGTATGCAAGGTCACGGGCTGCACACGCTGGATTGACCGGGAGCAGACGTAGGCTCGCGAGCGCGACCCCATATTGAAGGATAAGCCACTCGGGTGCGTTGGGAGCCCAGATCGCGACGCATTCGCCAGGCTGGAAGCGCGCGAGCAGAGCCCGCGCAGCACGCTCGGCGTTCGAGCAAAGGCCGCTGAATGTGCACTCCGATCGCGGAGGGCCGACGGATATGACAGCGGCAGCGTCCGGCGTTCGCTGCGCAGCAGATCTCAGGGCATCGCCGACCGAAGCATGCGCAAGCGGCTGGGATGTATTCGTATTCCAGTGCGAGACGCCTCTTTGCATGGCGGTGGACCTCGCTACAATCCTCAGGGCGCTTGAGCAAATTACTCAAGCTCCCTGAGCAAGTCAAGCCTACGCAAATGGGGAAGCACGTGGCTCGTATCCATCCCGGCCGGCTTCCGGCGAACACGCTCGCCGGCCTATTGGTGCTTGCCGAAGAGGCTTACATGTCGCTTCTCGCCGCCCGGCTCGTCGCGGCGGGCTACAACGATATTCGCCCGGTGCACAACCACGTTTTCGCGCATCTATCGCCGCATGGCATTCGAGCCTCCGAGTTGGCGCGAAGGGCACGGATGACGCAGCAGGCAATGAGCGAGCTGGTGGTGTATCTTGAGGAGCGTGGGTACATCGAGCGCGTTCAGGACGCCTCCGACAAACGGGCGAAGATCGTCCGCCTGACCAGACGTGGGAGAAAGCTCGCTGCGCATGGAGTTGCCATTATGCGCGAGATCGACGGGATGATCGGTGCCCGGCTTGCAGCGCAGCAGTTCAGCCAGCTACGCACAGCGCTCTCCGAGGTAATTGAGGCATGCGCTCGGGACGTGTCAGCGATGTCCATGCCTCGGACCACCTGACCATAGCGAGTTGCAGGCAGACTCTGCACCGTTTAGGCCGCGTGTCTCCGAAAAAGCCCTGGCCACGGCCACCTTACGGCTTACGTCAGTGCCGATGCGGAAGCAGGGAAGGGCTCCCTCGTGCTCCTTACCCGCCGCTTGTGCGCTCGCAACTGAGGTCTGCTGCGGGCGCCGCTCCCGCCTTCAGTCGTCGGCTTGAGCGTCTCGCTCAGCGGCGCAGCTGATCGGCCGTCATCGCCGACTGCCTGATCTCCGTCGGCGTGGCCGCATAGCGTCGGCGAAATGTGCGATTGAAATAGGAAAGGTCGCCGAACCCCACATCAAACGCCACCGCGCTGATGTTGCGATCGGCGAGGCGGGGGTCGCTCAGGATGCGGTGTGCGCACGAGAGGCGCTGGCCGAGCACGAAGGTCGAGAAGGTGAGGCCTTCGTTCTCGAAGAGCTTGTGAATGTAACGTGGTGTCACGCGGTGGCGTCTTGCGACGTCGGCGACAGATAGATCGCCGTCGTGGAGATTCGCGCTGATGTCGGTCATGATAGATCGCAGCCGTGCCGCGGCGATGCCGCGTCCCTCCGCAATCGCTCGGCCGTCGCGCGTGGCGCCGATGGTTGCGGCGATGAGATCATGCATGTGGGTGACGGCGAGCCGTTGCAGCTCCGGAGTAGCGAGCGGCAGAGCGTCGGCAATCGCGCGGGCATAGGTGACGAGCAGCGTCAGCGCCTGCGAGCGCGGTGGAACGAGACGCAGCGGCGTGTCATCGATGCGGCCAACCAACGGTGCCACGGCCTCGCGCGACACCCGGCACGCAACGAAGCGCACCAGCGTCGGACGCGTGATGGTGAATCCGTTCACATCGCGCGTGGCAAAGAAAGCGTCACCATCGCCGAGCGTCAGGTCACGGTCGCGTTGACGTGCCAAGCTGCACCCCCGAACGTTGATGCCGAACAAGAGATCTTCCTCGCCATTCGCAGCAGCCCAACTTGGTCGTACTGCGTGGCGCAGACCGGAAAATGTTCCAGACACGACGGCGAGCCCTGGCAGCGTCCGCTTGGTCACATCGACGTGGAGCGGACAGTCGGGTAGCGGTTCGAGCGGCTCGATCGGTTCGAGCCGAGCGGACAGAATCGTGCGCTCATGAAGATGGAGCTCGCGTACTGCCTGGGCGCGCCGTTCTTCCGGCATGCCCTCGGTCGAGAACCTCAAGGTGGCGCAGGCATCTGGCACCGGCATCATCGGCGATCCCTTCGCTTGACGGGCAGCGCGGTCGGCGGCGGGAAACATTATCGCACGATTTCACTCTGGTCCCAATCACTGTTCCGTCCAATCCAAGACCGCAGTCCCGATCAAGCTAGGCTCCTTGAGCCACCGCACACTGTCGATCCGGTACGCCGCGATTGGAGGGAGCCATGGCAAAGATCGAGACGATCCTGGTCGTCGGCGGAGGAGTAGCCGGCCTCACCACGGCCGCAGCTCTTCATCGGCACGGCTTCACGACGGAGCTCGTCGAGCGCCAGCAAAGTTGGCAAGCTTTGGGAGCCGGGTTCCTGGTCCACCCAAACGGCATGCGCATGCTGCGCTCGCTCGGTCTCGCGGCGGGCGTCGAGAATGCAGGCGCGGTTGTCCGCCGATGGCAATTCTGTGACGAGCAGGGGGACGTGCTGTCGGAAACCGATCTCGAGACGCTGTGGGGCGGTGCAGGTAACTGCATCGGGATTGAACGGTCCAAGCTGCAACGCGCGCTGCTGCCGGGTGTCGCCAATGTACGCTGTCGATTAGGCACGTCGGTCACATCTCTGGTGCAGGACGATCGTCGCGTCTCGGTCGGGCTCTCCGATGGCTCGACCAGCGACTACGATCTCGTGGTCGGCGCGGACGGAATTAAGTCGACAGTGCGCGCCTTGACGCTGGCCATCGCCGCGCCAAGCGATCTTGGTGCCATGAACTGGCGCAGCATTGGCCCGATCCGCCGGTCCGGCCTGACCGCACTACAGATGCACCTGGGCGATGGCTGCATTTTCGGGCTTGTGCCCATGGGCAACGGGCGCACCTACGGTTTCGCGTATGTCATCCAGCCACGCTTCCGCGATCCGCTGGAGGGGCGCCTTGAGCGGCTCCGCAACCGCTTTGCGACATTCGGTGCGCGTGTGCAGGAGTATCTGGCCTCGCTCGAGCATGACGACCAGGTCATTTGCTCGGCCATGGAATGGATGGAGTTCGAAGAGTGGCATATGGGGCGGGTGGTGCTGGTCGGGGATGCCGCACATGCCAGTTCGCCTTTGATGGGACAGGGCGGCTGCATGGCCATGGAGGATGCATGCGTGCTGGCTGAGGAATTAACCGCAGCGGCAACCGTTGAGAGTGCCCTCGCCAACTACGTCGGTCGGCGCAAGCCCCGCGTCGAGTGGGTCCAGCACCAGAGCATGGCAATAGGAGAAAGTCTCACCGTGCCAGCGGCAATCCGAAATGCTGCGTTGCGCGAAGGGGGCAATGAAGCGATGCACGCTCGCTTCGGCCCCCTCGTGCCGGCCCCCTGAACATGGCCAAACAAGGCTGAGAACATGACGACCAAAAATGCCTGACGCACGGCTACATGAATCGAAAAGGCCTCGCGACCCGGTGCGCGCATTCGGCGACTGCAGGATAGAATGGAGGGCGAAATCGTAGGTCGTACAGTGGCGCGCCATGGCTGATGAAGATGGGCAATATTCGTTCGCCATCGCACTATGACGTGGCAGCCTGCGTCACGCCGCCGTAGCTGCAACTGCGAGCCCTCGCGATTCCGTGCTACGCTTCACAGATGGCACTCGAATGATGGGATGACGACGGAAGCGACTCCGACGCTCAGTCACTGTGCGATCCGTCCCGTACTTCTGCGCGATGGGGACAGGCGCGCATCTGAGGGCGCGTGACGAGGGCCGCAGCACCCGATAAGCGGGCCCCCAATGGCGCGATCAAGAATCCATCAGCGGGCCTTCGGCTGCGCGAGCTATCGAGGCGGTTGCGTAGTCGGCTTCCACTCGCGTGCGAGCTTCTGCGCCTCGGCTATCTGCGTAGGAGTCATAAGGGCCGCGACAATGTCTCTGTTTTCTGCTGCTCCTCGATCGCCCGCCATCGCTGCCAGGTCGAGCCACATGTGCGCCTGCACATAATCTTGCGGTACCCCCAAGCCGTTTTTATACATAGCCCCAAGGTTGAACTGTGCGTCGCCGTAGCCCTGATCGGCGGCCTGCGATACCACCTCACCGCTTCCGCATTGTTCTGAGGCACGCCCGTGCCCTGACGGTAAATCAGTCCGAGGGCATATTGGGCCGGGGCGGCTCCCTGATCGGCGGCCTGACGATACCACCTCATCGCCTCCGCGTCGTCCTTCGGCACGCCTTGGCCGTTAGCGTACATAAACCCGAGGTTCTGCTCGGCACGGGCATTTCCTTGGTCGGCAGCCTTTCGATACCACTTCATTGCCTCAGCGTAGTTCTGCGGCACGCCTTGGCCTTTGACATACATGGTCGCGAGGTTGTTCTGGTCTCGATCATCTCCCTGATCGGCAGCCTTTCGATACCACTTCATTGCCTCGGCATAGTTCTGCGGCACGCCTTGACCATTGTCGTACAAGGCACCAAGGTTATATTGAGCTTGAGCGTCACCCTGATCGGCCAGCGGACGCAAAAGCCGCAAAGCGGCTGCATAGTCGCCTCTGGCGTAAGCAGCGACAGCATCCTGTCCCGAGCCTGCGGCCACGGGTGTAGCCAAGCTCAACATCACAGGTATGGCGACGAATGTGTGCTTGAACGCGAGCTTCATGGTCTGCGACCTTCGTTTTTCGCGCTGAAATTCTTCACTCTGGGTCCCACCGATAATTGCCGTTGATGTTGTAACTGGAATAGGGCTGGAAATTGTAGTGCATTAGCCTCGCGGCCATGTCGCTCTTATTGTCTGGTTTTACCTCTGTAACGAGCGGCAGCCCGTATCGCTTCTCGGCCTCGATCAATTGTCTGAAAACTTTTTGTTCAGCCGCAGCGGCAGTCACACCCGCATACGCCAAATAAATATACAATTCGTCGGGGCAACGGAAACCTTCGGCCGACCGCCGTTCGGCCAACTGAAATCCTATCACAACGCCATTTTCGTTTACAGCGACGAGGGAGACGTCAGCTAGACAATAGCGGTTGATCTGCTCCTTTATCGCCCTTACGTGTTCGCTGGTGCTCAGCTCGACCTTAACCCGACATGCGACTTCAGTCAGAATTGAGAAGATCGCCTCAGCATCCGTCGCCTCAGTTGGGCGGATCACAATCAGATGCTTCATCGGTTGCCGCTTCCTGGTCGAGAAAATGAAAATGCATTTGGCGTCACTAAATTGAGTTCTTGCCCCAAGGGTTCGGTGACGAGCAAATACGTCCATACGCTTGACACCGCGCTCATCATGGCTGCGGACACGATCTCCGGCTACATTCAGGGGCTTCTTGACGGCATCGAGTTCAAGCAGACTGCCTACGCGTTGGACCGCGACTCACGAAAAGCCGCCCTGGCCCGCTACCTGAAGAGTGCTGCGGGCGGCGATCCAGAGGAGGTCGAAGAGGAGCGGCGCTTGGCTGCTTAGGTGCTGCGCCAAGCCTGTCAATGCAACATCAAGCGACCCAGATGTTTTCCTTGAGATGCGCGGGCCGCTGGGACCGGTCGGCTGCGACGCCCAACGCATTACGTGGGTCGCAGCAGACGACAAGCTGAGAACCATTCAGCCGTGCGCGACCTTGCCTAAGCTTCGGGCAAACCAAGTCGGGAATTGTGAACCAGCAGCGACAAGCTCCCAAACGCTGACGGGAGGATCATGGTTCCGGCATTTCGCGACAATCCTGCAATGGGATGGCAAATATGAAATCGGCTGCATCGCAGCCTGAATTCACAAGGGAACGAAAATGACCAACCTGATCCAACAAAAGACTACATCTGCAACGGACAGGCGATGATGACGATGTATAGGACGGCACCGATATAGCCGTCAGGGATGCCGAACGGTCGCGCAAACGGAGCATCGGCGACCCCTTCGCGCCCCTCGCCAAAGATGGGACAAATCAGGCGGCCGACGAGCCGGCTCTGATATAGCCCGACAAAAAGGATCGCTGCGGCACTCGCCGCTGCCACAGCAAACGCAACATGGCAGTACATGCTCATTCGTCTGGCCAAACCTCTCGTGGCCATATGCCGCAGCGGCTGAGCTCGGCGACTTATTGTCCACCTGTACCGCCGCGCGCATGCACTTAAACCGACAGCCCTTGTGAAGGTTCGATCAGATTCTAAGAAAGGTTACCAGCCCTCGACGTCTGCGGCCGCTCGGCGAACGCTTCGGTGTTTGGCGACACTCAGAAACGCCTCCACGCCGTCCAGCGCGCCCTGCCTGACTGTGAAGTCCTTCTTCATACCCCGTCAACATTATCACGAGTAGTCCCCGCCGGAAGCGGCTGTATCGTCACTTGCACGGAGCGGCTTGTAGAGGTCGGTCAGCGCGTGCAGTCGGGGCAGGTTTTGGCGCGCCTCGATCCCACCGACCGTGTAGCTCAAGTGCGCTCGGCTCAGGCTGAACTTTCTGCCGCGCGCCAACCTGGTGCAGGCTCGGGCCGATCTATGATTAGCAAAGTTGCCACGAGGAGGCGACAACATGACAGTCTCAGTCGTTCACGCCAATACCGGCTCCACGCGCCAGGGATGGCGTAGTCTGCTATGGCTTGCGCCGCTGACGGCGCTGTGGGTTGTGTTGATCTACTGGCAGCCGATCATCCCGACCAGCGGCGTTCCCACCACAGCACACCAGTTGATGGCGCATGGGGTTATCGCGGTCGGTTTGTGGCTCGGCCTCGAAAGCACCGACCTGACGCCGGGCCAACGCCGCACGACATGGCTGGCGGTCATAATCCCATACACGCTTTGGTTCGCTGTCGCCTGGAGCGCGGCGATCAATGGCGTCTTCCGCACGGGCGCCTCACCCTTGCCGGTGCTGCCGTTGGCGATCTTTCTGCCGGTGATCATCGGCGCGCCGCTTTTGCTGTTGTCGAAGCGGGTGGGGCAGGTGCTCGATGCGACGCCGGCGACCTGGCTCGTCGCTCTTCAGCTTTACCGCGTATTCGGCAGCTGGGCTCTCGCTGCCGGGCTCCGTGGGGTGCTGCCCGGCGTGTTGGCGTTCCCGGCGGGAATTGGCGATGTGCTGACCGGCCTGTTCGCCGTGCCGGCGGCGATCGCCGTGGCGACCGGTACAGCTCAGGGCCGAAGGGCGGCGATCATCTGGAATATTTTCGGCCTCGCCGACTTCGCCGTCGCGATCACCTTGGGGATGATTACCTCGCCCGGCCGGTTCCAGTTGATCGTTCCGAATGTGCCGAGCATCGGCGCCGCCGGCGCCTATCCGGATGTGCTGACCCCTGCTTTCGTGGTGCCATGCTCGATCCTGCTGCACGCGCTATCGCTGCGGCAGCTGTACCGGCAAATCAAGCCTCGTGCCTAGCTCGCGCCAGGCCTGATCCATGACGATCAACCCAAGAACCTAACCAGACTGATCGAGGTGAACCGATGAAATTCATGATCCCTTTTCTCATTGCAGCTCTCATGATCGCGCTTCCGGTAGCGTCAGTTGCGCAATCACAGTCCGGGCAGGCGCCAGGCGCGTCCGGCGTGGCGCTACCTAAAACCACCGAGGTGATGGTCATTCTGACTGCCAAGCAGGACGTAACCCGCCAACAAATGATGGCCATCATGCCGTCCGAGATTCGGGAAACAGTGAAGCTCTATCTCGACGGGAAAATCCGCCAGTGGTATTCGCGGGGCGATGGCAAAGGCGTCGTCTTCGTGATCGACGCGAAGACCCAGGACGAGGCGCGAGCGATCATGGAAACCCTACCGCTCTCAAAAGAACAGTTGGTGGATCACGAATACATTCCGGTCGGACCCTTGATGCCGCTAATGGGATTGATGGGCGCAAGAGCGCAGGAGTGACTCTCCTCGCGACAGCGCTGCTGAATTTTATCGCCTGAGGCTCTTTGCAGATCATCCTCAGAGCGGCTGATAGCCCCAGATACGGACCGCGTGACGGGAAGGGCCTCCACAGCGCAAAATTCAACTTTACTTCATAAAATGAAGTAAATAGTATCATATTTATATTAAGCGATGGATGAGACCATGCGCGTCACGGGCGGCTGTCTTTGCGGGGCGATTCGGTTCGAAGGGGACGCCGAGCCGCAGTTTCAGGTGACTTGCTATTGCACCGACTGCCGGCGAACCAGCGGAGCTGGTCACGCCGCTATGATGGGCTTCGCGGGCGGCGCGATCCACATCACGCCGGGTGCGTGCGAGTTTGTCTCCAAGGCCGACAGCGGCAATGACATCGTCCGCGCCTTCTGTCCGACCTGCGGCTCGGGTATCTATTCCCGGAACGCCGGCATGCCGCAACTGATCTTCCTGCGCGCATCCGCGCTCGATGATCCCTCTTTGTTTGCGCCTCAACTTGCAGTTTGGGCTGCCCGTGCCCCGGCCTGGGATGCGGTGCCCGCACATTTGCCGGCCTTTGCCGAAGCGCCGGTCGGCAATTAGTCGAAGGAGGGGATGATGGTGACGGTAACTCAAGCGGGCGGCCGGGCTTTGTCCAAACGCTGCTTCTGGCTGGGGGTTGTAGCCTATCTCGCGCCGACATTCCCGATTGCCTATGTCTGGCACCTGGTTCTTTTTGCGCCAGCCTACGAAGCGCTCGGCATTTACCGTCCTGATCCCATCATTCCCTTCGGCTTCGCCTCGATGGTCATTCAGGGCATCATCTTTTCATGGGCCTATCCGCGGCTTTTTCACGATCGCGGCAGTGCCATCTTCGGGCCGGGCCTTGCCTACGGACTGGCGCTTGCGGTGCTGTCGTGGTCGTTCACGACCTTGGCCGTAGCCGCCAAGAACATCATGAGTTCCGTCCCGATCTACCTGCTACTGGAGACCGGCTTCACGCTGCTGCAATTCGCGATTGTCGGACCGCTGATTGCGCTCGCCCATCGAAACTGAGACGGAGAGACGAGATGCCGAAATATGTCATCGCTTATCTGGGCGGCAAGCAAATGCCGAAGCCGCAAGACCGGGCCGCGCACATGGCCAGGTGGAAAGCCTGGGTCGATGGACTGGGCAGTGCCATCGTCAATCCCGGGACGCCGCTGGGGCAGGGCAAGCTGGTGAGCTCGGACGGCGTGTCCGAGCGCGGGCCGAACGCGCTGACCGGATTTTCGATCGTGCTCGCCGACAACATGGATGCGGCGCTCGAAATCGCGCAACGTTGTCCGTTTCTCGATATCGGTACAATCGAGGTCGCCGAAGCGATGGAGATGCGCTGAAGACCGGTGGAGCGCCGCGATAGGCGGATTGACCAGTCGGAGCGGAGCGGTCATGTCATCTGAATGAGCGGAACCCGCTACAATCAGTTTTGCGCGCTCGCGCGCGCCGCCGAGATCATCGGCGAACGTTGGACGCTGCTTATCATTCGCGAGCTTTTGCTCGCGCCAATGCGCTTCGGCGATCTTCGCGCGCGCCTCGACGACATCAGCCCCGCGCTGTTGACGGACCGGCTGAATGCGCTGATGGAGGCGGGCGTGGTGCAGCGTGCGGCGCTGCCGGCCCCTTTCAATGCCCAGGTCTACGAACTCACCGAGACCGGCCACGCGATCCAGCCCGCGATCCGCGAGTTGATTCGTTGGGGCGGGCGTTTTCTCTTTCCCATGCGCAAGGGCGAAACCTTCGAGCCGGACTGGGTGTTACTCGCACTCGAAGCCATCGCGCGCCGCACGGCTGTGCCGCAATGCCGGATCGGTTTGCGTGTTCCGCACCCGAGCGGAACGGCGGGATTCATCATCGAGGGCGGCCCCGAGGGGACCCGCATTGACAAAGGCGAAAGTTTGGGGATCGCCGCGATCGAGGCGGGCTTCGACGTCCTGCTACAGATATTGGGAAGACATCTGCCGCTCGACGAGGCCGTCGCCAGTGGGGCGGCCAAGATCGAGGGCAGCGCACATACACTGCGCAAGCTGCCAAGCCTGTTTGAGCTTGCGACAGCGAAGCGTTGACGGCTTCGCGCGCGTCAGCGGCCGTTCGCGACGATTGCCCGTCCGATGCCTCGGTTCTCCGACGCGACATTCGACGTCGTGCTCAGTACGACAGTCTTCCAATGCCTTCCAACTAACACGCGCGATCTCTGCATCCGAGAAATGGTACGTGTCTTCAAGCCGAACGGCCGGTTGCTGTTGATTGATTTCGGTGGCTCGAAGCGAGAAAAGCACAGCCTGATTGGGCATCTGCACTCTCATCGCGAGTGGATTAACGGGCCTCAAGACCGGATCATTAGGTCTTAGCGACTCTTCCTCATTGCGGCGAGGCCAGGCAAGCCACCATGCATTCAACGCATTACGTCCGCCGGCGGACGCCTTTGAAAGCGGGCCAAATGCCTGAGAGCTTCAAGGATTGACAGATTCCTAAACCCGGAGGTCTTCGCTGAATGCGCAGCACGTCGACGTTGTCCTGCCCTGTCCGCCTTATTACGAAAGTCCACACTGGGGCGGTCGTAAATGTCGGCGATGAGTCGCATGACCTCCTCTGCCTTCAGATGACGACGGCACTGGAGGCGGTCGTTAATGTTCGAGGTTGACGGCGCCACCGGGGTGAGCATCGCTGGAACTCGCCTCCCGGCTTTGGCGCAACTCTTCTTTTAGC
>Ga0137391_10003041_pt1 | contig 12663 bp, 9 predicted proteins | sample 15con2h24BmetaG_FD_101399 | JGI IMG/M metagenome (GOLD analysis project Ga0137391, IMG submission 101399) | Vadose zone soil microbial communities from Angelo Coast Range Reserve, California, USA - 15con2h2.4B metaG | ecosystem: Environmental > Terrestrial > Soil > Vadose zone > Saprolite...
CAAGCTGGCCCGCTTGGTCTACCGCATGCTCCGCTACGGGATGCAGTACGTCGACAAAGGAGCGGCGACCTACCAGGCGCAGCACCGGCAGTTACAGATCAAGCAGCTCAAGTGGAAAGCCGCCACCCTGGGATACCAACTCATCGGAGTTCCAGCGGCTTAAGAAGCACGAGTTTCTGGGGAGGAGGCTTTATGAACACTCATCCGTACCTGCGCGCTTATATGGCGGGAATTTCCGTGCCGACGCCGCTTCTGCTGGTCGCCCTGACCCTGTTCAGCATCGCGCGATTTGTTTACAACGTGCCCGTCCCCGTAGAGCGGGTCATCATTTTTCCCATGGCGATCGTCCCCAATCTGTTCGGGATATGGAACGTACTGCACGTGGCCTCGGGGTCGCGCTTGCCGTTGGGGATTCATGGCGCGATCCTTCCGTTCATGCTCGCGCCAGCGGGATTTTTCCTCGCTCGTTCCCTAGGGTTCCTCAAGGTCACAAGCTACGGTTTCATCTATTTCGGTGCGGTGCAGATTCACTACGTGCACGTGGCGCTGTTGTTTCCCGCCGTGCTGATCGTCTATTACCTAGTTTGGAAGTATCTAATCGGATTCTTCAACCAAGTGGTAGGAATCGCAGAGTAGTGAAAATGCTGGGGCACCAGGAGGCTCGTATGACAATTCAACAGTCTGGAAACCTTCCGGCGGTCGCGCACGGGGATGGATGGCCAACGACGGCAGCCTCGCTGGCAGTGGGCGCGGCGTTCTTCGGCTTATGGTTCTGGGTGCTACCGCCGTGGCTGGGTTTCCGCGTTGAAACGGCGGGCGCGGCCAATTTGCGATGGTTGGCTGCGCTTCCGTCGGTGCTTGGATTCGCCGTTGCCCTGCGCTGTGTCTGGGACTTCGGACGGACAGGACGCGGCACACCCGCTCCGGTCGCTCCGCCGCAGCGATTGGTCGTCGTGGGTTTCTACCGCTATTTGCGGAACCCCATGTACGTGGGCTTCGCAGCAGGGTGGATTGGGCTGTGGGTGACTTTCGGGCGCGCCAACGCAGCCGCGATTGCAGCAGTGGTAGCGGTTGCCCTCAGCATACATCTGTTCGAGCTCTTTTATGAGGAGCCAACTCTGCGCGGCAAATTCGGGGCAGACTACGAAGAGTATTGCAGGAACGTGGATCGATGGTGGCCGCATATGCGAGGCTGGGACAAACCGCATCAATAGCCCTGGAATTGGGCAAATGTGGGCGATTGAACAGGTTGCTTGGCGCACTCGTGAACAATCCCGTTCGAGTGCCCACTTGCCGGTGGCAAAAAACCTCAAGGTTCAGGACGAGTCGTCGGCCACACGGAAGTGATCTGATGCCGGCTTACCGCGATGAGTAATGATAAGTCGGCTACTCGACCCTAACTTCCGAGTCGCCCGTGATCCGGGAACAATCTCCGAGGCGTCAGGAATTTCAGATTCGGGTTGCCGATCTATCATGCACATCAGCCGAGGCAAGTACTTCCTTTGGGCAGAGCAAATTCACTTGCACTGGCTGTACCGGCTTGGGCTGGCGAGTTCGCAATAGCGAGAGGCGGTCACGGAACTACTCGCAACCTCCTCGTCGGCAAGGTAGCGAATGGGCGCGGATGAACTAATCCGCTGGATAACTCGCGCCAAACCGCTCATCATGGCGCGTTGGGCGATTGACATAGACCAGCTGAAGACCACTCCGCACTCGTCAATGATCAAGAAGGGCCGAGAACAGTATCGACTCTCCGATTGGTTCTTGGGATCGGGGCAAGGAACCGAGCGGAACAGCGTTGGGGTACTCGAGGGCGAAAGAATCGCTTGGCAAGGATAGAGAAGACCTCCGGAAAGAATCTCTCGAGAGATTGGGTCCGTGGCGAGAGCATGCACTTCATCGTCATCTGGCAGATCCCATGATGAACCATCGGCAATCTCGGCCAGCACAGCGTAGTCGGTCGAGTCCGCCTGGCGGGGGCTAATGGCCAGGCGTCGCTGCACCTCGAATAGAAGATCTTCGACCGCACCGCAATCGTCTCCTCCGACGACCAAACCGTGGTTGCCCAATATGAGGACATCGGTGTGCGGGAAGGCAGATAGGACCTTTTCGATCTCCTGCGCGAGGGGCAGGCCCGAAGGCACGTACGGGATCCATTGCCAGCGTAGGCCTTCCATTTGGCGTTGCAGTTGAACCGGTGCGTCTTGACGTACCGCCCAGGCGATCGTGTTCACGCAATGTACGTGAAGAGCGACCCGGTGCGGCAGAATCGCGTGCATAGCGGTCTCGATGGAAGCACCGCAATACCGATCCGCGGGATCGACCTTCTGCTTCACGCGTTCCCTGACATCCGCGAGATCCAAGGGGATCAGGATATCCTCACGAATGGCATCGGCCATCCATTTGCCCGATGCCTTAATCCACAGGACACCGTCGAGCTTGATAGAACTGTTGCCGGTGCTCGCCTGCGTTAGTAGAGGATCGTTTCCAATCCGTGCGGATAGTTCCCGCAGGCATGTGAGTTCAGCCTGATTGGTCGCCGATATATTCGTGTTCATACACTCCTCCAGATTTCTTATTCTTCGCGAAGCACCCGCAGTACTTCCTCGACTGGCGGCAGCGCTGCGGTCGGTTCCGACCGAGCTCGGCCAATCTGGCCAATTCTGACTGAGGCTTTGAAGATGGCTCCAACTGGAATGATGCCGCCCAGCTTGTGCTCTGCTATGGCGGCCAAGCCCATCGATGCGACGCACCCGCACGACCCGCAGTCCGGATTTCCGCCGAATTGACAAGGAACGATTTTGGTTTTCAGGTCCGCCGAAAGGGTTTGGGTGGTGAGCGCAAAGACACACTCCTTGGGACTGCGGGGAGGCGCGGAGAATTGCCGGATCATTCCCTCCGGCATGTCCAGTTTGGGAAATTCGTTTCGCAATGCAAGCATGTCGGCGATAGCGCGCTGTCGCTGATCGGGTTGCAACATTTCGGGCAACCGCTCTCCGACTTGCGGCGTGAACAAGCTGAACCATACCTTCCGGATCTCGGGCTTTGGTGTCCAGTACCGCAGAAATTTCGTCAAATAGCCGGGTTGCTTCATCATTTGAGCAGTGATCGTGCAGTGGATCGTGATCTTCTGGCCCACAATGTTCTTCAGGATCCGATCGTAGGTGGCCGGAGCGCGGCGGACGTCGTGCTCCGGTTGCAGTCCGTCAATCGATACGACGATGTTCATGTGGGGCTGCGTTGCCCAACTCGGCGAAAGGGCCCGGAATGCGCTGGTGACAAGCTGGACGTGAATTCCTCGATCGAGTAGTAGCGGGATCATCAACTCGAGCTCACGATACCGGACGAGCGGATCGCCTCCGACAATCGACAGATGCAACGGCTTAAGTCGGTCGACGATTTCGAGGACGCCGTCTATGAGTTCTTGCCCTTTGCGATCGCGGAGACCTCGCAGAGTCATCCCGCCACCTAAGTGCGCGTCATCATAGGCGTAGCATCCGGGACAACGCAGGGGGCATTCGCGAGTAATCTCAATGGAAAGAGAGGGCCGCTCCCCTTTAAGAATCTTGCGCCAGGCTCTAAGAATTTCTGAAGTCTTCATCCGCGGTCCTCTTTCTTGCCTAAGGAAATTCTGCCTGTTGTACTCGGCAAGACTCCACACGGTCAGGGGTGCTTCGTGTGCCACTCGGTTTTCGGGAATAGCTGTCGCCGTCGGGCTAAGCGCCTTCCGTGGGAAGCGTCCCGATTGCGCCCTGACGAGTGGAGATAGGAGTTGAGCCGACTTTAGACGGGTGGCGGAGAGGGATCGGTCGCAAATCCTGTCAGGACAATCCGATCAGTAGGAAGATTCGGTTCGTAAGCCGACGTGAAGGCGATCCAGCGGACTTGAAGGAGCAAAGAGATGGACGAATCGGAGTTCAACCGGCGCTCATGCACGTCGCCACACACGTCACAGAGGATGTAATCGACACCAACCGCGCGCGGATTCACTGCCGGCGGGTCGGGTACGGCGTCGACTGAGGCGATCGTCAGCAACAGGCCAAGGACCCAGATTATGCATGACCTCAATTTCATTCCTGCTTTACACCAAGGTATCAATGATAACCGAATTTCCGGCGCCGTACTTTTGCGAAGTGGCAAGAGACGGTTCTTCAGCGCAAGGCGGCCCGTGGAATGAGCAAACACTTCTCTGGCAGCCCCGGGTTTCGCCGATCATTGGCGCAAAGCGAAATTCGACGATTCTGGACGTGTGGTCGCTGTAACGAGGATAGTTGGTCCTGGTGCCTGGACCCATCGAACAGATGGCTGTTCGATCTCCAGAAAAGCAGGCTTTCGTGGCCAAGCCGGCTCTGACGATCCGATGCCAGAAGAGGCTCCCAAGGCAATCGCGTTCTCGGTTTGCCGCCTCAGTGCAGTCCTAGTCCTCGAAACTCCTCGCCCCTCCCTTCATCCGGTTCCGAATGAGGTTTGTCCAAACGAACTTGATGACCCGGGCGTCGTTGTAGCAGTACGCGAGGTTGTGGTTAAGGGTGGAGAAGCAGTGTTGTTGACAGGTCTTCTTCATACCCGCCAGCTGGGTCGCGTCGAATTTGTGCTGATCTATGTTGCCCCAATCGTAGGTTGAGGCATACATGGGGAAACACGGCGCTACCGTCCCGTCGGTGCGGATGATCACATTGTTCTGGCCAGCCCGGCAATTCCATTCGGCGAAGTGCAGTTCGCCGTTTTGGTCCTGCACGATTCCGGCCATTCCCTTCAACTGCTTCGCGACATGGCCATTGGTTCCGGTTCCGTCGCCATTCCACCCGAGCCGCTTCAGGTCTGCGCCGCTGGCCATCCGTACGAACGCCTTGATTTCCTGCAGGCGCTGCACAGAATTGACCATTTGGTATCCGGCTTTGTTCTTTTCGATTAGCCAGTCGACCAGGGAATCGATTTGAGGCCAATCTTCCGGCCGAATGTAGGTCGGGTTGTCGCTCAAATGCTTGAAATGATCATCCTGCTCGAGCATGGGCGTTTCATTGATATGGTAGTCGGTGGCGATGCGGTTGGCATGCGCGTACTCAGTGATCTGGCGCACATCGTCCGTGTTATTGCGGCAAATGTTGATGTTGAAGAAGACCATGTAGCCGTATACGTATTGTTTTTTCAGCAGATGGTCCAGATGCTTGCGGACCGGCACTACCGCCTTGGGCAGACTCGGTTTTTCGTCCCAGGCATCCACCGCAAAATTGAAGACAGAAACGCCAGCATCCCCCAGCCGATCGGCAACGTCCGGACGAAGCAGGCGGCCATTGGTCCCGATGTAAATCCAAAATCCCTTTTTCGCAGCGTAGTACACGACCTTGTGGGCAAACTGCGGACGCAGCAGAGGCTCGCCTCCCATCAATGCCAGCACTCGGCAGCCGTGATCGTAGAGCCAGTCAATCGAGCGCCGGGCGACATCCTCGGTCATGCCTTTCACTTTGTTGTTGTAGGCCCAGCAATACCAGCAGTCGAGATTGCATTTGTACTCGACAAACAAGTACGAAGTGATGGGATGGAAGTCTCCAGGAAGCGCCCGCGACCGGATGTAAGGAAACAGCCAGCCCCTCATCTTGTGATAGACCTGCGGCATGGTCCAATTGCGTTTCTCGGGAATCGTCACTGGGCCGGGGTCGGACAACTTCTCTGGATGCTGCGGAAACACCGGCTCCGGGAGAGTCAGACCCTTGGCTGGCACAGGAATAGGTCCGGGCGCGGATTGCATGAGCAAGTTGTGGATGTCTACATCAATGCGAAATTTCGGGACGGTGGCCATTTTTCTTTCCTTTCGTTTCTCACTTAAGTCAGTGAAAGGATTCCGTTTTGCCCGCTGCGCTAGTCCGCTGCCATGCCCTGGGTCCGCTGCTCCCAGGCTGCGACCTCCACTGGTAGCGCTTGGCCATCGCGTTGTTCGCGCAGCAACTGCGCCTCGAGCGCGGCCAACTGGGCCTCGATCTCCTCCGATGCTTTCCGCTTGCGGATAACTTCTTCTCGATACCGCCGCAGGAAATAGTCAATCGTTTCCACGCGGATCCGGATCGACCCGGACGGTTTGTTCTCGTCCAGGTCCTTGAAGCAGAAGTATGGCGTCCCAGACTGCTCGATAATGCCTTCAATCACGCCATAGATCGGCGCATCGTGACCGCATTTGAAGCTGGAAATTTCGAGCGCTACCAGATTGGGATGTCGAGCGGTAAACTTTGCCGCCCAAATTTTATGGTTCGTGCTGCAGGAATAAGAATTCTTCCAGGCATCGGTGATATCGAGCGGATGGCTGATCACGCCGGCCCGAACCTCATCGCCGAAGAGACGCTCCAGCATGTCGTCATCCAGCGGCAGCGTGTTCTGCGAGAAGATCGGATAGCCCAGTTTCTGGAACTCCTCCATGATTTCGTGGTTAAGGCCGGGGTCGTGATGATACGGTCTGCCCAGCATCACAATTCCGATCCGGTCTTCACCTTCCAGTTGGTCGAGAACCTGGCGCGCACGCTTGCGGATCCTCGCCTCATAATCCTCCAGTGCCTTATAGCCGACCTCGACTGCACGGTCATTCTCTTCCACCGACAAACCCATAACCGGCTGCCACGCCTGCAGCATCTGGTGCGCGAACAGTTTGCGATCGGCAAAGTTCAAGACCGGAGCCAGATACTTCACGTTGTGCTCGGCAAACACATCGTTCTCTTTGGTAAATGCAGCCTTCACCGTTTCCGGCGTTGCGGTCACCGTTGGACATGCGTTCGCGCCCACAATTTTCACCAAGGGAGAAGAAAGCACGTCATACATCGGGAAGAAGATGACGTTGAGCGGCTTCTTGCGATGCTTCTCCTGAATCAGGTTGTAAACGTGTGAAATGCCGATCTTCGCAGGGAAGCACGGATCAATCGCGCCCCGGCTGGCCCCCGCGCGGTAGAGATCGGAACTGGTGTAATCGGAGTAGATGATGTTCTCCGGCTGCACACCCAGGCTTTCGAAGTATCCGTTGAACAGCGGCGCGTAGGTGTAGATGTTCAGGACCCGCGGAATGCCGACGCGCAACTTCTTGCGATTCTCCATGAGCGGGATACGTTCTTTGGCCGCCTTGTTCCAGAACTTTGTTACCGGGATGGCATCAGCCACGCTCTTGGGGCTAACCGAGCGGAAGACTTCGCGCGCTGCGATGTCCACAAAATTCGGATGCTTATCTTTAATTTGGTCGATTCCCGCCTTGATGTCCTTCATGTCGTTGACATCTTCGACCAAGCCCTTTTCGCAGGTGGCGATGATCAGGCGCTGCTCGCCGTGCATCAGTGGGACCTTGGTGACTTTCTGGATCGGCACCAGGCTCATGTCGTCCTTGGGGATGGTGCGAATGTCAATGAAGGTGCGCAGGCAATTGTTCTTGCAGAAATTGCAACGCGTAGATTCATTACGCGTGGTGCGGTATTCGATTTTGCGGACAGCATCCAGACCGACGAACGTGGTCTGCTGGCCATTACGCCACAAGCGCAGAGATTCGACCGCAGCACCGATTGCGCCTGATTCGCCGCAGAATTCATGGACAATGATCTCCGGTTTCTTGCCAGCGGCCCGGAAGCTGTTATTGATGAAGTCAACTTCAGCCTTCACCACCGCCATATTGTTCTGCGTCCCACCTTGCAGAACGAAACGGGTACCGAGCGCAGCTAGATTAGGAATGCTGGCCACGTACAAGAAAACGTTCTTGGGGAGAACCGCAGCCAGCCCCGCAAGGATTTCTTCCGCCCGCCAGCCTTGCCGTTGGAAGTTCACAATGTCGGACTGCATGAAAACGGCGCAGCCATAGCCGAAAACCGGCATGGATTGGGCCGAGAAAGCCAAGTCAGCGTATTGCTCGACGCCGAGACCGAAGCCTTCCGCGGTTGATTGCAGAAAGTAGCCATTTCCCGCTGAGCACTGCGTGTTCAACTTGAAATCTTTGACCCGACCGTTGTGCAGAATGATGATCTTGATGTCCTGCCCGCCCACATCCACGATCACGTGCGGATCGTCGTAGAACTTGAGCGCAGACTCGGTATGGGCCACAGTCTCAACCAGCGCCACATCCGCATGGAGAACGTCCTTCAGTATGTCCTTGGCATAGCCGGTCGTCGCCACGCCCAGCACTTCCAGTTTGGCCTTCTGCGCTTCCACCTGTCCGCGAAGATTCTCGAACATTTCGATCGTGTCCTGAATCGGATTGCCGTTCGAGAGCTGATAAGCCTTGCAAAGGATGTCACCGTTCTCGTTGACCAGCACCGCTTTGGTTGAAGTGGAGCCGCCATCGATTCCGATGAAGCCGCCTACCGTACTTTCTGCAGCGAAAACCGCGGGCGTGAACTTCTTGCGCCGATACGCTTCCTTGAACACCGGCAGATCTTCGGGGCGCTCGACCAGACCTTTGCCGCCGGATTTTGCTTTCTCTTCCTGACGGCCGTATTCGATGTAATGAACGAGATCGTGATAACCGCGATAACATCCGACGCAATCATCTTCAGCCCGTCCGAACTCGATAGCGCCCAGAGCAGCGAAGTACTGCGCGTTCTGCGGAACCTTAATAAGTTCGTCTGGTTTGGCACCCTCGGGCACGACGACTTTTCGCTCCTGCCACATGCGTGGAATATTTGCCTGCCAAGCTTCGCGCATGCCACGAATGAAGCTGTTCGGACCACCGAGAAGCAACACGTGTGGCCGTAAGGTGTGGCCGCGCGTGAGGACACTCAGATTTTGAAGCACGATCGCCTCGAACAAAGACGCCATCAGCTCATCCGACGGGGTGCCGACCTTTTGCAGGCCGTTGATATCGGTCTCCGCGAACACTCCACACTTGCCCGCGACTTTGTGGAGCTTGATTCCGTGATATTTCTGTTCGGCGAGCAGATCGGTGGGAATTTTCAGCTTGGCATTGATCTTATCGATGACCGCGCCCGTCCCACCGGCACACTTGTCGTTCATGGACGGGATCTTCTTCTTCCGCCCTGTCTCTTCATCGTCTTTGAAGACAATAATCTTCGCGTCTTGCCCGCCTAGTTCGATGACTGAGTAAACCTCGGGATGAAGCTTTTCCACGGCCAGCGACACGGCCGTTACTTCCTGTACGAACTTAGCTCCGATCCGGTCGGCAATCATGCCTCCGCCGGAGCCTGTCAGGAACATGCGCGTGTTGCGAGGATTAATGCCGACCTCGCCTTCCATCCGCTTCAGGAACTCCAGCGTCTTCTCCGGTTGTTTGGTTTCGTGGCGCTGATAGTCCTGCCACAGCACTGTGTCGCTGGCCGCTGCGACGGCGACAGCCTTCACGGTGGTGGATCCCACGTCGAGCCCTACCAGAAATTTGGTCTCGTGATCGTGAGGTTTTTGCGCAAGCGTTACGCGCTGGACGGGAGGAAGCTGCGGCTCGAGCGGGGCAATCTGAATTAACTGCGGCGCCTTATGGTCGTGCATTACGTCCTCTCTTCTCTTCACAGAAGGTTCGTTGTGTGCCAGGCCCTTTTTTACGGCCGGAACGGAGGTCGCTGAGGCCGCTGAGAGAAAAACTCCCTGTGCTCCGGAAACTCAGCGACCCCACCGTGAAATACATTTCAGTCGCCGGAAGTTGCGGGTATCGCAGCTGCGGGCACGCGCGAGCGCTTCCACAACCGCGTATCCCGATTGATCCGATCGCTGACGTGCAGGATGAACTGGGCGGCCGTGCCCGCGACTCCCTCACGGTGCGGCACGTGATAGAACGGCCGCTTCAGTTCTGGGTGTTCCCCGATGTACTCCCGGATCTGTTGGAGACTCTTACCGGTGGAGTTCAGGCATTGCTCGAACTCCGTCTTGGCCTTGACCTTGGCCTCCCCAAGCGCCATTTGGACGCGGCTGTGGGCATTGACCTCGCCCTCGCCCGAGGTTTCGATGGGCAGGAAAATCATGTCCTTGAATTTGTTGATGACGGCGGATTGCACTCCGTCGGACTGCGAGGACGGCATGCATCCGAACGGCTTCAGCGCCAGCACCATGTGGCACAGTTTGTGTACGGTGTAATAGACGTTCTTGCCAACTTCCAGGTGTCCTTCTCCACCACGCGCGAACTGGTTGTAAAAAGGATGCGCCATCTCGGCTAGCTCCGGTTGAGGCACAAGCTGATGCGTGATGCCTCCCAGTTGCCTGGTGGCGCGGTGATAGAAGAAATTCCACATCCGCTCGCCGGCGCCGATGCCCCAAAGTTTCTTGCGTAGTCCGATGTAGTTGGCGAACTGCTTTTTCACCTCGTACCATTCCGGATTGCGATGCGGACGATTCACCGGCCACTTTGCCTTGGCATGCGCCTTCGCCTGGTACATCAGGTACGCCACCCACGTCGCAATTGGCTCCACCAAGACCTGTGCCCCTTCACGTTCCAGAAAATCGAACATGTGGAAGTTGCCGTCACCTTCTGTGATCTGAGCCCAGAATTCACCCGTGATCTTTACTAGCGGTTTGACTCGGGTGCGGTCCACTTCGATCCAATCCATCTTTTCTCGGGCGGCATGAAGAGCATTCAGGTAGTCCTTGCCCCACATGTGCTCGTGCCATTTCCCGAACACGTTGAACGTGTTCCGAAGGATCTTGTTGTTCTTGAACTTGGGCTTAGCCCATTCCGGCGCAAGTTGTTCAATCTCATACGACTTACGGTTCTTCAAGTCCTCGCACAATCCATCGACCATCTCACGGAAGACACGGTCGGTCTCGCCCTGCGTGGCCTCATAAGGTCGAATCTGGTAAATCAGGTCATTGATCACATCGCCCAGGTGCATTGCGTTCAGCATCCCGAATCCAAAATCGACAGTGAACTTCAGGCCGGGCTCACCGGATGCCGCCTTGATTCCATCGCTATCCTTAAAAAGCAGAACGCGGAAGCCGTCAAAACCGGCATTCTTCAGCGCAAAGCGGTATTCGGCCTCATACATGCCGAAGCGACAGGGACCACATGACCCCGCTGGAAAAAAACGTAGTTGTCCAGAATTTGCTTGCGCGGCAAGCCCTCTTTCTCAAGCAACTGCAGGTACTGCACCAGGTTACCCACCGTGAAATAGGTCGGATTGCACTGGCCGTTATTCCCGAATTCCTTGCCTGTCTGAAAGGCAGCGACATTCGGCACCGGCAGCTTCTCGCAGCGGTAACCGCATCCCTGGAAGACAGCGCGGATCAAATCCTCGTGCTTCCAGGTGAAGCCACCGAACAGAATCGTGACGCCACTGCGCTCTTCGGCCGTGAACGCTCGTTCGACAGGCCGATGGAAATGTGTAGGTTGGTCGAGTCCGGCAATCTTACGCAGGCGCGCGCGTTCTGCTTCCAGGCGCTGCTTGATTTCCGAACCATTTTCTATCTGGACGAGGTTCGTCGCCATGAGTTCCTCCGGAGTGAGCTTGAATTTTGACTGTGCGGCTACAGGGGATGCAGGGATCTAAAGGCTGGGAGCCGAGCGGGGCAGACGGGGGCGGGGCACTGGGTAAAGCGGCATGAAAAACCCTCCCCATCACTTCGGACTTGCTACCGCACAGCATCCGAACTCCAAAACTAGGCTAGGAGGTTCGAGGTCTTACGCCGGCTGGAAATTCGCCGGCGCTTCCGATTTGAGATATTGGCGGATTTGATGCAGGGGGCGAAACTTGGTTGCAGGATTTTGTGAACACCGACACAGAACTAATTCCTATCGATTTTCGATCTTTCAAGTAGATACTGACGCACTCCGGTTCAAATTCCAGAACTCCTTTAGAATCTGGCGAATCGGATCAGCACTTAAAAAACGGTCAGCCCTGGCGCAAGACCAAACCGAATACCGATTCGGCAAGAAGACGGGTGGAAAGGTTGTGTGTCCCCGATGTGCCCCTGGCCTTCCGGCGCCGGACAGACTTTTCTCGCATTTCAATTCTCGTTCACAACTGAATCGCTTTGACTTAGGGGCAGTGGTAGAGCGCAGCCTTTTGAGGGATTCAACCAGCCTATCCCCCTTGTTGGTCAATGACTTAACTCGTCAAGGTGGCCACAGCTTTGTGACCATTCTGTGTCCAGCGCCGATGTTCGCCTAAACGTCGGCCTAGAGCTTATTATGATCGGCAACGTACCCCTTGTGGGGCGATGGATCCGGCAATCAGTTCACATTAGGGCGTCGGTACGAATTCGAAGACATTAGTTCCGAGTCATCCACCAGCCATCGGTGCGCAAGCACCGGATGCGGCAATGCCATAAATGAAGCGGCAACAACTACGGCAAGGGGTGCAACGTGGTGTTAAAGAGAAACGGATCCTGAAAATCGGTCTGATCACCCGGCTTCTTGTCGCGAATGGGCTGAAGTCGGGCCGAGAGGGGCTTGTTCCATTTCGTTGCGAGCGAGGCCACGTCACCGAAAATGCGCTCAATCTGCTCCCAACTGATGTTCCCCGGGAGAGGAATCGTATCCAAACCAGTGCCGCAAACTGCCGAATAGGCAAGCAATGAGTCTAGGTTGTAAGTCGACTCGGCCCACCGCTGTGCCAAAATCTTGTCCTCCATCACGGGCACCATCAATCCGGAGTAGCCGACTTGTTTCTCTGGTACGGCTTTTACGGCGGCGGTGATGATCCTGGCCGCAGTGAGGGTCCCGCTGGAGCCGAACTTTGCGCCAGTGAAAGCTTCGATGGC
>Ga0137391_10003044_pt1 | contig 12661 bp, 25 predicted proteins | sample 15con2h24BmetaG_FD_101399 | JGI IMG/M metagenome (GOLD analysis project Ga0137391, IMG submission 101399) | Vadose zone soil microbial communities from Angelo Coast Range Reserve, California, USA - 15con2h2.4B metaG | ecosystem: Environmental > Terrestrial > Soil > Vadose zone > Saprolite...
CAGGACTCCTTTCAGGCCCAGCCCATTCTCTTTGCTACGAGGTACAAGACCACCAGAATTACGATGATCCAAACTAATGTTGGCAGATGTGGCATTTGCCTCTCCTTCTTATTTCTTTGTTGTTGCACCACCACCACCAGATGGCTGTGTCTTCGCTATTGTCCCACCACCGATTGCTCCGGGGGTTTGTTGGAACCAACTGAAGAATTTATTGAGCTGATTACCACCAGTACCTAATGTGATGTATGCTAACCACATGGCGACCATGATCATGATCATGATGCCACCAGCGTCCGGTGATTGACTGGCTATAACTGCTGCTATAGTGATGAATAGTATACCTCCCAGAACCATACGTCCATCAATATTTGTCTGTAGTGCAGTACCATTCATCAGCGTATCGAAGTATGGCTTCCAGAAGTCGTTCCAGGTCACGGTCACCATGAGAGCAGTACCCACAAGGACTACTGTGCCAGCAGAACCAGATGGGCCTTTAGGGAGTCCTACGTTTGCACCACCCGACTCTTCCTCCACCTCCGTATCTGATGGAGTGTGAGTAGTGGTTCGCACATAGTTCTTGCCAGAGCCAGTGGATGATGTCACCGTCTGTGATGGAGTGCTATACCTTCTCCTGGCTCTCCGCCTCATTCCTAAGTGTGCCATACTCCCTCGCTTATATCCAGGGTGGCCCTAGCTGTACACAGAAGCCACCCACATTGATCGATCCACTCGGGCAGTTACCTTTCTTGTCTGGCACGTTCGTCGGTATGTTCGTGCCAGGAGCAACTGTTGACTGCTGTCCCTGATTGTCGCTCGGAGCGCCAAAGATCTGTGGGAATAGCTGGTGTTGTGTCCCCTTGATACCCATGATGAAGAGGAACGCAGCTATACCCACTATGATTATCCCCGCTCCGACATGTCCGTTCATTTGGTATCATATCCCCAATGTACCCACCTGATAAGGATGTAACCTACGAGGAACATCCCAATCAGCCAGGGTACAGGGCTATGCACAGGACTCCAGGGATTAGAACCCGCGCTTGGGGCGACTCCGCCAGCGCTGCCACTTGTCGAGCCACCATATCCAGGAGGTGACTGCGGAGGACTGGCAGGCACTCCCTGGATAACAGGGCCGACCACGAATGGCGCATACCACTGCGTCTTTGTTTGTGGCACCAACTGCGAATTGATGATCGCGCTGCCGGTGTTAAGCGATGTTGTGTACCCACTGTAATTAGGGCCACGCATCTCACACCTCCTTACTGGCTAGGATTGACAGGCAGTGGAACCCACCGGAGGCCTTCAATCGTGACTTCAGCATACGCTGTCGCGCTCTGAGCAGCAGTGAACTGCAAGTTGAGTTGGACTGCAGCGGTTCTGAGAGTGTTCAGGCAGTAGCTGTTGGTGATGTTTAGGTTACGATCCATCGCCAGGTCGAGGATCAGGATGCCTTCCGAAGGGAGGTACAAGTGCTGTTCCATGAACCTACGTTGGAGTCGTCTCACCGAGACGGTACCGATACCATTACCAGACCAGCGCTGGACACTACCACCATATTGGAGTCCATAATTCAATACGTTGGCGACTGGGATAGCGGAGCCACCCTGACCAGCCGCAGGGTCGAATAGCCTGATACAGATGCTCATGATCTGTCCAGCGAAGATACCATTCAGAGGGATCTGCACTTTGGAAAGGCCGTTGATCGCCACCTGCTGGTGTGCAATGTTGTACTGCCAGTTGGTCGGCTGTGGCAACACGCTGGCATCAAGGCTGCCCAGGACACCGATACGACTGAAGCCGAACGTGGTGGTCATAGCAGTGGTGGCACCTGTACCTGATGGTGCGGAGAAGAGTGCCTGGTCGAAACCACCAGTGTTCACGGCAGCAATGGACACATATTGATTGTGACGTATGCCTGGGGTCACGACACGAGCATAGCCACCCATGTTCTGTGGTGATACAAACCCCTGGTGGGGGCCGCTTACCGGCATACCAGTCTCATCCAACTCGTAGTAGGAGTCGAACCAGACAGCAGCAGGAAGCTCGACATTGAACGTGGGGGACACGGCGACACCTGTACTGTGAAGCGCAAGTGTGAAGTTAAGATTGGCCTGGGATGCATTCTGTCCAGCAGCAGGGCTTGCTTGACCACCAGGGCCAGCAGCGCCTACTTCCTGTACGAATCTACCCCAGTGTGCGTTGCCTCTATTGGCGACCACCAGTGGGCGATACCCGTTGATGAGTGCCAGGTCGTAGCCGGTGGCCACACTGATTGATGGATACTGATACTGCATATTCAACAGGATTGGTCCAAGGATGATCCACGGATTGTACGGAGATACTGTGACTGTTGAGGTACCATCTGTCTCCGTGAAGGCAGCAGTCACTTCCATCAGCCACCCGTAGATCACATCGGACTGTTGGAACGGGATGACACCGTTGAGTGGTGTCTGGGTTGACGATGAAGGAGTCATCGTTATCTGATCATTATTTTCAGGTTGTTCGATCTCATCAGTAAACGGGGGGATCGAGAACCTACTGCCAGGTGGCAGCGAGCCCTGCTGCGGGGGAGCCGCAGTCTGTGAAGGCATATTCCTTTCTCCTATTTCTCTCAGCACTGATACCAATACGAGCTATGGAGTCGTTGATTACATAAAGCGCATTAGTACCAGTGCTCAAACAACTAAGGTGTCTGCACCAGCGATGCTGGCCCAGGCCATCCTAAGAACTTGAATAGTGCTGTCATGAGTGCCATCATGGGCACGACCATGAAGGTGACGGCTAACGCGAATACGAGAGGGTGGTCGATCATCTCGACGAATCGAGAGACTGCACCAGTTGGTGTTGTACCCTCAGCCATAATTAATCCATCCTTTCGACCCTTTACGGTCTTTGGGCTTGACAGAAATGGGTTGTATCCTGGCCCATCCCTTCTTCTGATGTATCCTGTCGAAGAACAGGAATGCATAGGAACGACTTGCAGGTGGTATGGAGTCCAGGGGCAAGTCCATACTTCTCAGATGCTTGTTGTCCTCGTCGAATGGTGTGTAGAACCAGTATAGCTTGGTCATGCTCTCTATCGACTCTACACTGATGTTACGTGGGCGTTGTCCCGCCCCCAGGAATGCTGTATTCTTCTCTCCACCACTGGTGATCACCATTATGATCCCAGTTCCTGCCTGTATACCCTTCACACCCACTTTAAAGAAGTTATTCAGTTCGTCGACATATATGAATAGCTTGTGACGCTTGCGTCGCTTCATATATGCGATCTTGAGCGCCTGGTCTAGTAGTCCTATATCCGACCTATCCTGTATCTGAGCTATGATTATCCTGTACCTGAGACTCCACGCCAGTCTGATCTCTGACTCCGCATCTTTCATGGGTATCACTACAGAATTAGGTACAAGTGTCCCCCAATCCCAGTTGCGATAGAGGGGAGCCGCAGGCAGACCATTGAGTTGCCACTCCGCACGAAAACGGGGTTTACTATCAATAATAAGTATATCCGCGTCTTTGTAAGTGTTATACCAATGATCAATCTGTACCTCGCTTAGTGTCGACTTCCCCTCGCGCGTCATACCGAGCATGAGACCGCGTTCTCCAGGGCCCAGCATGATGTCATCCATGCTCGCAGGACTTGTATATACTGCGGGCTGTCTGGCACCAGGCTCGATAATGCCTCCTTGAGAGCCAGGTGCTCTGGCTGCAGTGGTGCTGGCACTAGCTCTCTTGTACTGCTGGTATATCCGTTGGAGGTTGCGGTTCGCCATGTTCTGTTGTACCTCTTGTATCCACTGGGCCGTCTCGCCATGTCGTGACCTCCTCGATGATATAAGTCAACGTACCCTGGAGATAGTCCTCTGGCATCTTACCGATATGCATCTCTGCCATGCCTTTGATCATGCCATTGATCATCGCGAATGGGCCAGGAACATTGCTACCCAGTGCGAGCAGGTTGGGTAACCCCAATAGGACTCGCTGTGCGGTTGGGGACAAACTGGAATTGTCCTGGTGATCCTGTTCCATTGCCTGCTGCATTTCCAGAGGCTGGTTGCCCATAAGCATTTCCAGAATGCTGTCTTTTGCGCTCATCGTTCTTATCCTTTAATACTTCGCTCAATCTAAACAGGTACTTGATCAAGACATACCCGACCATCTGCCAATCGCCAGTTTCAGCTACAAGCCAACCATACTTCTCATTCCAGTCAGAGTCTACCAGGAGATTGCCCAACGCGATACCCAACGCTGTAGCTTCCTCTTCTGACAACGCTGCGCGATCGTCGTTGAGCAATCTTGCTATCACCACAGCGGTGAGGAGGAGTGCCAGCTTCTTGAAGCCGATAGCCAGTGTTACCTGTGATGGTCGGGGATGTTTCTTGCTGCCAGTGTGAGATCTGGCTCGTGGCTCTGGCTCGATGAGGTCGGTGTACTCCATCGACTTAGGTTCTTTGGGTTTCGGGTTTTCTACTCCTGGGTTTTCTACTTTGGGTTTCGTACTTTGTTTCGTCTGGAAGGGAGCCCCCATGAAGCCTCTTGGACTGTTCCTGTAGTTGGGGTCATGTGCCTTGAGATCTTCCAGTATCTCTGACTCTGGAATATATTTCTGACCCCTGTGCTCTGTAGCGAGTCGTAGGAACCTGGCTGCTGAGATCTCGACACCACCTGGAGAGACAAAGCGCTTGGAGTTGCCCATCTGGATCTTTGTCCAACCTGGCCAACCACCGACTTCTTTCTCTTTGACTTCGGGTGTGTCAGTGCTCATCGTCCTCTCCCTCGCCTTCCGTGAGCTTTATGTCGTCTCTCCGCTGGAGGATTGCCTTCCGCAGCTTGCTCTGGTGCGGGCTGTGTCTCGTCAGTTTGCTCGCCCGCTGGCGCAATTTCTGCAATAGCCGGTGCTGCCGGTGCTGCTTCAACTTCTGCATCCTTTGCCTCCAGTGCATCAATACGCTTCATGGCATCAGCCCACATCTCTGCTGTGATGGCATTGACTGCCACTGCTATCTCAGCAGCCGACTCCGCCTCTGATGCAGCCAGCTCTGCGTCTCCTGCACTTTCTCTAGCGTCCTCGCGAGCATGCTCCATGACTGCTCCGATGAGTTGTCCTTGTGCAACAGTAGCACCAGCCGCCGAAGCAGCAGCCAACTCTGCATCGCGAGCAGCACGTTCAGCATCCATAGCTGCGCTCGCAGCATCCATCTCGGCTTGTGCCAGAGGAGCTGTATCGATGACTGCGATGACTTCATCCACAATTACGACACGCTCCTTCTGGGATTGTACTTGGGCTGGTCGACAGGTGTCTCAGCGACCCGGGCGATGTTCAGTTGCACAAACACCCGTGCCAGAGCGTCGACTCCATCAGAGCTGTCCAGGTAGTAGGAATAGTGAGAATAGGAGCCAGGTGCAAAGTCTCGATGCTTCAGTTCATCGATGACCAGTCCTGCTAACTCCAATGTTGCTTGATCGGGTGCTTGTTCGTCAGGCATTATGTTCCCCCTCGGGATGCATGGAGATGGCCAGATTGACCTTCATGCTGGTGTCGTGGAGTGCCTGAAGCGCCAGATCCCGTTCAGGTGAGTCGGGGACGCGACGCACAATCTCCAGGGCAAGCTGTTTTGCCATCTCACGCAGTGGATTGAACTTCTCCAACTCGGCGCTGCTCCACCTCCGATAGGTAAACATACGCTCAACATACGATTCACTAAACTTGGTTGACAAGATTTACCTCCGTATTCCATACTAGAGCTTTCACTATGTTAATTGTAGCATATATTTATGCACAAGTCAAGTGGATAACTTGTGGAAAACCCAGGACTTGACAAGTACGAAAAAGGATGTTATAATTCAATTGGTACCTGGCCGATCCCCCATCTTCAGGTGCCAACAACGTTGATTGCGGGTGACTTCCCTCACCCGCAAATATACTCTCGGGAAGGAGATACATGTTACGGCTAAAGAGAACTACCTCAAGAAGATTTGGAACGCATTCAAGAAGATGGTCGTCCGAGAAGAACCTCTCGGACGACAGACAGCAGTTCCACCTACTCCGAAAGCTCAGAAGGCTGCTGCTCGTGGCCATGCTGCTGGCGAATATCATTACGGCCGTGTCAGTGCTGTTAAGGATGACAAGGGCAATATTAAGTCGTATCGGGTCGGGCCAGTACCCGATCCTTCTGGCGAAACCTATCGTGGCGCTAGACAGGCTGCTCTTGGACATGTACAGAAGATGGTCAAGAAACTCGAGCCTGGACGAGTGACCATACAGGTATATGGGAGGTTTGGGAAGTCTGGTACAACAGCAGCAGAACTGAAGAAGTTTAGGTGGGTAGCAGGCATATTTGATAGAGACGATCTCATGAAGAGTCTACAGACCTATATCGACAATGGCTTCTCACCGGAGGAAGCTGCACAAGACCTATTCGACTTTGAGAATGTACCACTATTGGTACTGGCCTGGGAAGGGAGACAAAGTGCTCCACTACCAACACAAATACAGAATGTCTAGAAAGCATGTCTAGTGTGGGACAAGAGTGAGCATGTATCTCAGTGGCCCAGTTATGATCTGCCAGAGAAAGATACAAAGCGGACATTAGCACTGTGGAATGAGCAGCATAACTGTGTCGTAATATACGAGACTGGTGAAGTCATATTTTACCTGGATAACGAGCAGTTCATCCATGAGATAACTGAGCGTCATCTCTACATCTTTGCCTATCGATTGATAGACAAACACTACTTTGCACCATTGGAGGAGTTGCTACATGACCGAAGAACGAAAGCCTACTGCTCAAGGACAGGACACGTCGTTGGAGTTTACTGTAAAAGTAAGTATAGTGCGTGGATCATCGATAGTGCAGTCTGGGACGACCGTATACTTCCCCCTGACAAACGATTCCTGGAGACTATTGCAGAAGTCTACAGAGTCAATGGTGGAAGATATGCTGCCACCCCAGGATCGCTTGGGGAAAGACAAATCCGTAGCTTTCTCCCTAAAGGTACTCGATTTAATCGACCTACTCAAGCACTTAGGCGAATCCTCCTCACTAATAAAGTTGGAGGTAGAGCTGATACCAAAGTAGAAAAGGCACACTTCGGAGTATTGTATGAACAAGATCTCAACAGTGCGTATCCAGCAATGTCGATGGAAACTATTAACCCAGCTGAGCGTCCGACTCGCTTCGGAAACAGGATTGATACTGCTGATAGCTCCACACTCGATTCCTTTTATTCCTACTATGCGCGTTGCGTTATATCGATCCCACTCAAAGTACAACAAAAGTTTGGCCCACTTCCATATAGGCAAGAGGATGGTCGCTTGAGTTATCCCACTGAGCCAGGCACAGTATTCGAAGGGTGGTTCTGGAAAGAGGAAGTCCAGCGTGCTAGAGACGCTGGATACCTCGTTGATGTGGACAAGGGATATGGATGGTATACCTCTAGCGACTGGCTCAAGGAATGGGCGCTTCACATGTACAAGCTGCGGTCAGAGACCGAAGGAGATGTGAAAGATATCATTAAGAAAGAGACTGTCGCAGCACTCGGTCGCTTCGGTATATCCCCCGAGACATTGACCCTCGTGAAAGAAGAGGATTATCAGGAGGGAGACATTCCAGTTCCCATTGCGGATGCTAGAGCATGGGAGTCGTCGATAAGCGGATATTATATACATGTCACACCCGACCCCGATTCGAACCACCTGACCCACATCTACTTCTATATCTTAATGAAAGCCAGGTGTGCGCTATATGACAGAATACTAGAAGAAGAACTAGCGTCAGTGTCAGTAGTTGCGTCCAACTATGACTCATATTATACTGTATCGCCGACAGCACTAACAACACGGCGAGGATTGGATATAGGAGAATGGAAACAACGAGCAATACGTAAAGCATATATTTCAGCTCCCAGGAGTATTTCGGGGATACGCGAAGGTATCCCCATAGACAAACGGCCAGGTGTAAAGCGACAGGGTCGGAAGATGCCGACTTAGCCTGGATGCGCTCCACCCGACAGCACCATCAGTGCTATTATTATTATCACGAATATTAGACACAATATCAATAGGAAGAATCTGTCGCCCCTCTTAGGGGGTGGCCCTTCCCAGTCACCTGAGTCCTCCTCCATTGGGCCCATGTGACTATGTGGGAGATCGGACTGACCTGGATCATCAAACTTCACCTGAGCCCCCACATGTCGCACACTCGTAGTATGCAGTGAGCGTGCCTGCCCCGTTACATTCAGGACACACCCAGTTATCAGCAGGGTCAGGGTTTCCCATACTACCACCAGTACCACTACACACTGGACAACTATACGTCAAACTAATAGTACCACTACCATTACAGGTAGGACATTCAGATCTCATACGTAGTCCTCCTTCGCGAGCATGATTATCAACGCTAATGACAGACATGCTGATGCAGTTAATACTAATACCAGGACAAAGTACAAGTCATGGTACACACTGCCTGATAGATAGTCCACCAGGCAGTAAGCATCGATCGCCACGATACCACCCAGTCCCAGGATGGAACCGAGCAGTATGAGACACTTCATGGTGTTGGTGTGGATATGACACACTTATAGTTGACAAGCGTGCCACCGGACTTAGCACACTGATATCCACGTCTATATCCCACATTGTACCTATTCTGTATGATGTGGGAATAGCCGTTCCTGGCTGTATCAAATGCACCATTGTATCCTACATAGTAGGAAGCAAAGAGCACCCCTACTGCGAGGATACACACTACGATAAACAAAAGTGGTGTTTTCCAGTTCATGGATAATCCTCCCTTAATGGATTGTTGTTGGTGTGACAGAATATCTGTTGTGATGGGCAATGATGTCGTGGTCTCTCCCCCATGTCTGGTTGCATACTCAACATCACTGGAAGTATCAACATTAACATTAGGAGTATTAGTACCAGTAATTCCTTCAATGGCCTGTGTCTCCTGCTTGATCACTTTGAGTTCGATGGTGTCGTCTTCGTCATATTCCATACTTCCTCCAGTCGTCTGATTGACTCAGTAAGAGTCTTCAATGTGTCCTTCACACTGTAGATGCCTTCGTATCCAACGCTCTCGTGCATGGATGCAAGCCTGTCATAGACATCGATAGCATAGTGCTCCGCGTGCTCGAGAGCACTCTCCATTGCCTGGTTCTTCCTCAATCTCTCACTCCTGTGCATTCCTTCCATATTCTTCTTCCTCTTTCCATATCGTCTCCTGGCCATCTGTTGCGCGACTGATGCATTCTTACGTTGGTACATCTCACTCTTGCTACTCCACCAGTGGCCTGTCCTGGTCACGGCCACACCTGATGTCCTTCGGGATCGTATATCCATGGAGGGATGTTGTTTGGATTGTCCAGGTAGTGTTCAGCATGATACCCACGACCGAATTCCACATCAACTCGGAGTACTCCCTTCCAATCGTGCACAGTTGATACCTGCTTGGGTGTGCCAACTACAATACCCTTTGTCTGAGCAAGCATGATCGCTTGCGGATACGTACTAGGGGCGATGTTCGTGCCATTCGCACAGTACAGATCGTTCTCCTGTAGAGCTGCACCTGTCAGACCAGTCATGGTGCATACTGTCTGGCTCGGAACTGCATACACTACTCCTAATATACACACTACAATAACAACGGGTAATAGGACAACAAAGCGATATTTCATGTTCTTGCTCCGAAGAAATGCACTATCAGGAATGTCAGGAAGCCTGCCACTCCTCCCACGATAAGACTGGCCCATATATTGTGAGTCCTGACCCAGGGTATGATGATGGCACTGATGACTGGCTCCTGACCAGTCACAGCAGCATGGATCTCATAGATCAATGCCGCCAAAGCAGAGTATGCCAGTGCAACACCAGATGCGACAAGTAACTTAATCATGCTCAATGTCTCCTTTCAAGTCACTCCAATGCATCTGTCGCACTACAGATGCTATTTCCAATAATCTCGTCTTAAGAGCACCATCTATAAAGAGCATTGAGAACTCTGCAAACCATACAGATGGATGGTTGCTGGATATATCGCGCATGATAGTTCGTTCCTTTGTAGACATCCTCGCACATAGTGGGCATACCACATCTCCTGACTTAATAGGAGTATGCCAGCATATCGTACAGACTGATTGACCTATTCCCATAACCCTCCTAACGACTTCTTGACCCATATATGCTCTGTACGCATTTCCCTCTGTTTGTAGTCAGAGTTGCCAACTTGTGCAACTCTGACCTTTTTCACTAGCTCCCACTTCGGTCTCCGGAGCATATCGTTGTACATCTCAGACGCATAGCCACAGAGTATAACCATCGCATCCGTCGCATCAAGAGCGACCAGCATATCATAGTGGTCAGCAACAGACATCGTGTGAGCGTATGTAAGAGATGCCTCCTTCGTCGTCAGGTATGGTGGATCGGCAAACACTAAGGTGTCTGCTCCCCATCCGTAGATCTCGAGTGCTTTCCTCCAGTCAAGGCATTCGATTGTGATTGATCGCAACCGATCTACCACTAGTGGTAGATCATCCACGTGATTTCTGAGTGCTCTCGCTACGCCATTGGAGACTCCCACACGAAATGAATGACAGTCCTCCTGGTGCGTGAACCCCATGTTAACCACCACGAACCAGCACCTAGCACGTTCGACCACGTCAGTACAATCGCGCCACGTGGAGTCACAATCGAAATACTCCTGTCGGGAGTACGGGGTATTCCGAAGCAGTTCGATGAGTCTTTCCCTCTTTTGAGGGTCTCGTAAGACGCGAAAGAAATTGACAGCTTCTTCATTTAAGTCGTTGTACACTCCTTCCGTGTGAGTATCATCCAGAATGAAGGCACCTCCTCCACCGAACAGGTCTAAACAGCGATTGTGCGGAGGCACCAGTGGACGTAAGTGGGGGAGAAGAAGAGTCTTCCCCCCTGGGTAAATCAGAGGGGTCGACACTCTCATATTCGTGGCTTCTTCTGGTTAGCATGAGAGTCCATGTCATATTGAGGAGTATAATTTGTACCCCCCATCCTAACAGCAGCTTTGCGATTGGCAAACATACAATAGGAGTACCACGCACCATCGAAGAGTGCAATGTCATCTTTGTCGAGGATGGAGATGTCCCACCCACGACCAGTCTGCACCTGGAGCATGTGTGTCTCGGTGCCGGCATCGAAGGTATCATTGCCGAAGTTCTGGATCACCTCCATCGAGAAGTATTCCTTTTCTGGTAGACCAGAAACGGGATTGCTACTCCGGGCTACCTTCGCGAGACGCTGCGTGGCGATCACGTGCTGGAGATTGATTGTGCGTCCATCCGACAGCAGGACAACTATTGGTTCACCGTTCATTTGCTGGTTCTCCTTCCGATATATCCATATGCTTCACATCAACCAGGAGAGCCACTATACTGTTACCACCGTTTTCGATAGCATGCTCCAAGAGTCTGGCGACTTCGTCCATCATCCTGGGTGACAGAACCTCAACTCTAATAGTGGCAACCACAGTATAAACTCTACTCATCAGCGATCCCCCTTCGGAGGAACATACTCCAGGTGGTCGAAGGTGATCTCTGTGGAAGTATGTGTCTCACCACCCCGGCTCTCGTACTTCCTCTGAGTAAGGTGTCCCCATATCCGCACACGATCCCCCTTCTTGTACTCCTTCTCGACCTCCTCCGCGAGATCCTCCCAGCATGTGCAGGACATCCACACTGGATCTTTGGGATTGTCCTTCGATCCACCCTGGTAGATCGCCATGCGGAACGACGTAACTGGGACACCATCACCAGTCACACGCAGCTCAGGGTCGGCACCCAGGTTACCTTCAACACACAGATCGTTGGTAGCCCACTTGACGTGGCCGTTCTTGGAGGCTGTCGTCTCGCGGCGTTTGGCGACTGGCGCGGAGCGACGGGCTGGGCGCTGTGCATCCTCTCCCTCATCCTCTATCTCCGCTTCGACCTCGGTCATTGTCCCACGCGCCTCTGCACGAGACTTAGGCTTATCAAACACCTTCTGGCGTTCAACGTGTTTCGCTTCTCTTGGCATCTACTCCTCCTTCAGAGCGTCATCGAGACGCTCTCTAAGTTCGTGCACTTCCTTGTGAATCTGGTTGATCTCAGATTGCATCTCATCGAAGTGCTTGTTGATGGCTTCCATCGCACTGTAGCGAGCATCGAGATTGAGGTAGGACTCCATCTCGCGGAGCCAGATCTTCAGGTCACGATAACCCATGTACAATATACTGAGTCGACCATTGAGGTGGGAAATGTTGGAGCCAGGTTCAGCCATCTTCGACTCCATTGACTCCACCTCTGCTGGTTGCTGGTGGCGGATGAATTTGCCGATGGTCGGCATCTCTGGAACTGCCTCTTGGACGAGAGGCACCTGATTCTGTCGAGCACGCTGTAATTTGTTAGTCATTGAGCACTCCGAATGTAATATTCAATTCGTATACGCTCTTGTTGTGGCTCGCCGCAGAGAATAATTCATACAACTCCACTGGTATCGCCACATCTGGCCCAGGGACTTGTGGCTCACCATTAATGATCCTGGTGAATTCCACCGAACAATCATCCATGGATGGATACTTGGAGTGGACACAATACGTCGCCAGCTCTGGATACTCCGGGTCGTCCAGCTCTGGCACCCTCCATACCA
>Ga0137391_10003054_pt1 | contig 12650 bp, 10 predicted proteins | sample 15con2h24BmetaG_FD_101399 | JGI IMG/M metagenome (GOLD analysis project Ga0137391, IMG submission 101399) | Vadose zone soil microbial communities from Angelo Coast Range Reserve, California, USA - 15con2h2.4B metaG | ecosystem: Environmental > Terrestrial > Soil > Vadose zone > Saprolite...
TTCCAGGATGCGGTACATCGACGTGAAGCCCGCGACAATCTGTTCGGTGTAATCCCGAGGGTTGACTGCCTCCTCGCAATCCTTCAGCCGGGGACGGTTGCGGCTGACGGGCAGCGCCGATTTCCGCCGCACGAACCGCATCTCGTCGGTGCCCGCAGCCTCGGGACGGGCCACCAGGAAAGGGAGCGTCTGCCCTTCTTTCGCGCTCAGTCCGCTGACATCGACGCCTTCCAGCTCTTCGTTCAGCCACACCTGCTGCGGCAGAAGGTGCGTCCGCAGGACGGAATCTTCCGTCAGCTGCTGCGTGAACCTGCCGGCGCGCAATGAGCGCGGAACAGGCAGAGTCGGATGAAAGAGCGTCTCCAGGTCCACCAGCACCGGATGATCCCCGCAGGCCAGAACATTCTCATAGTGAAAATCGCCGGCGTTGCAGGCGTAGAGCAACGCCATCTGGCCTCCGATCCGGAAATAGAAGCGTTCCACCGCGGAAGCCGATGCACAGGGACCATCCGTTGCGAATTCGCTCCAGCCATGGGAACCGCGATCGAGAATCCGCAGGGTGCGAAAGGGCGATTCAAAATTGCGCCGGTTACACCAGTCGAGCAGTTCCTGGTAGTGAATATCCACGGAAAGAGAATGCGGCTTATAGATGAGCTGAAACCCCGACTGAAATTTCGCGACGATCACCGACCGTCCCTGGTTGTGAGTGTCGCCCGCGCCTGGGTGGAACGACACCATCGGGCCGGCGGTCGCAGCGCCCGGAAAGCGAACGCCGATCTCCGGCCAGTCGCGGCAAAGATGCGACAGGAACTCCAGCGAATATCGCGCGGCGAAATCTACACTCGCCAGCAACTGCCGCGCCAGCACGGGATACTCCCTCAGAATCGCCAGACTCACGCTCTCATCGCGCAGATTTTCGAGGAAGCTTTGAAAGCGGGCCTCGCCTGTATCGCCGCGAAGCTGCCCGCGAAGGCGCGCGGCGTTCAACTCAAGGACCATGGCCCGGCTCAGCATCGGGCCGAGCGGAAGGCCGAGGTTCCTGACTGAGCCCTCGATCACACTGCCTGGAGAAAACGGAAGACTCGCATATTGCTTTTGCAGTTCTTCAATGCCATCGGCGATCCTCCGAATTCCCCAGGCGAGCAGCGGTCGCGCAACTGAGAGAAGACCTTCCGCGGAGCGGAGAGAGTATCCCTCGGACTGTGCGGCCCCGTCACGCCATGCGCGATCCAGCTCGCAGAGCCAGCCGGGCGGCGGCATGGTCTGCCGCAGAGATTCCGCCGATACCCCAAGCAGAGTCCGGAATTCTTCTTCAACCAGGCCGCCCTCGGCCAGTCGCGCGGCGAAGTCGCTCTGCCGATGGAAAGGCGGCTGCGCCTTCCACCGCTGCAATCGCCGCGCGGCGATCTGCTCATCGCTCGCGACATTGAATTTGCGGTCCCGCAGCGTTCTGACGCGTTCGGCCGGCGTCACGCCGTTGTACCACGCTGAATCCTGGCAAAAATCTTCCATCGGGACCTTTCAAATAAAGTCAAAACCTTAAACCGGAAACACGGAGGAAACGGAGGACAAGAATCCGAGGGAACGGAGAATTCTTAAAGGGATTCCGGGAAATCGAAAGGCATCGTCACACACGAATATGCCCAACCAGCGATGTCTTCTAAAAAGAATTCCTCCGCTCCCTCGGATTCTTGTCCTCCGTTTCCTCCGTGTTTCAGGTTTAAGGTTTTGTTTTTTAAAAGCCCGGGCTCCGGCGAAATGCCGGAACTCCGGGCGGGGCTCGAAATCGAAATCCGCCATAAGATCGGCCGGGAAAGATCGACTAGCTCGGGCAGCCGACGGTGGTACAGAAAACGGTGCATCCGCCGGTTTCAGAAACGCAACAGATGCTCTGACCGGAAGTGAACTTCGCGCGCGAGAGACCTGACAGCTCCGCGAATTCCACGGTCCCCGCCGGGTTGGCCGGCAGCTGCGCCTGTTGTTCGGTGGTTAAGCTCAGCAGGAAGTCTTCATCCTTCCAGCTGCGAATGACATCTTCATGAGTCATATTCATACAACGCTCTCCTTGGTGTTGAATTGAGAATTGGGGTTTGAAAACCCGACGTCTCAGAAACTCCGAAGCGTCCGGGTATGACCGGTGATGAGATATACGCCGGGCCGGGAATCATGGCGATTCAACAGCGCGGCTCAAAGGTTGGTAATACAGCGGAGACGAAGACTCGCCCATTCCAATGCGGCCCAACGCGACGAACGATAAGCTCCGGTTCATTTTTCATGGAGGCCTGAAATTCAATCGGCCTCAGAACTCCGGCACTTCTGTTTTGATGCTCGCATGGCGGAGCGGGATAGGGCCACCGTCAACAGCGATTTTTAGCGGACCATTTTGAAACACGCGGACTGATTTGAAACACGGAAAAAGGGCGGGGGCGGCGCCGCTACTTCAGGGTGGAGACTTCAATCACCGGCAGCTGACGTTCCAGTGCGCCCTTTTGAAACTGCTCAGTCAGATCGTCCGGCCCCCGCGATTTGCCGTCCCACACAATCACGGCCGCGAGCGGCAGACCGGATGAGCGCGCGATGGTGGTCGCCTCGTCGAGTATCGCCTTGTTCGCAGCCGCATACGCGGCGGGGTCATCTTTGGAACAGCCGAGCAACAGCAGGTCTCCCGCGCGCTCCGCCTCAACCGTGATTCGGTCGTAAGAATTGCCCCAGTCGCCGGGCCTGTCTGCCACCGAGGTCTCCCGAAATATATCGCCTGCGAATGGAAGCACGATGCGAGTTCCGATATTCAGCTCCCGGGCCGCTTCCAGCGCGAGCAGATCGGCGCCGCAGGCGGCTGAACTAACGAGATACGTTGCCTTTCTGCCGCTCAATACGCCGCTGATTCGTTCTCTGACCAGGTCAGACATTTCCGGCGGGAAACGAGACGCTGTTGCGCCCGGTGGATCGATTCGTCTTCCTGCCAATGCAATGATCAAAAATCACCCCGCACTCAGGGTATCTCAGAAACCAGAAAAATGATCTACATGAACTTCCTGATCAAGGCGTGTATGAGAACTCGATTTTCAGCCCGGGTTGTTCCATTTCCGTAAAAAACCCTCACACACAAAGACCGATCGAGTTAGCCCCGATCCCATTTCCAGGGCATCCATAAAGCTACAACCCCTGTCGAAGCTATGCGATCCGGAACACGCTCAACTGCTGATTTCCAGTGAGCTTGTCATTTCTTCCGCCTCGGCCGCCGCAGCGGCAATCCAAATCTTAGTTAGTTCTAATTTGTCCTGTTTCCGGAACATGTCTGTCCCATTCCTCGAAAAATCTCCCATTTGTAAGTATCTTCCTCCAATTCGAAGTTGTGCCTTCCTCCGTGAATCCCTGAAGTATGGGAGAAAAGATCAGTCATCGGCCTGCCTCATCAGGATCGCAGGCCGGGATACCCTGCGATCAGCGCGGCGTCCCATTGGATTTCTGATCTCTTCCTCAAAAGAGAGAGGGTGGGTCCTTGGCTTTTGCGACGTGGTTCCGGACAACAACTAAAGCGCGTCTCGTTTGCGTGCTGCTCGTCGTTTTTCTTGTGGTCGCGGGCATCTGCCTTGTCCTGCGCTTCACCAGCAACTCCCCGGTTTCCTACGACAATCCTCAGGACCGATTCAAGTACGGGTCGACCGGCGGAGAAATCGATTCCGGAATTCCTTACTCTGTATGGAAAGCGCTTCCTGAATTGTTTCCCGAATACCTGCCAGGCAAAGGATACGCCTCTCTGGGCTTTCTCTATGAAGAAGGTAAGGACCTGCCCATCGGCGTTTCCATGCGCCGCGTTCAAGGCGTGGATCGGGTGTTCTTCAATTGCGCGATCTGCCACGCAGGCTCCTATCGTAAAGCGCCATCCGATGCCCCGCAGTATGTCGTTGGCATGCCCTCCAACACCGTGGACCTGCGCGGTTTCTATGAATTTCTTTTCAACGCCGCGAAGAGCGAAAAGTTCAACCCCGGACTTATTCTGGCCGAGATCAAACGGCAGGGCATCCATGAAGACCTGCTGAACCGGACGATCCTGCGCTACTACGCGATCTTTGCCATGCAGAACTCGCTGGTCGGGCGCAGCGACCGTCTCTCATTCATCATGAGCGAACCGGAGTTCGGTCCGGGCCGCATCGACACCTTCAATCCCGCCAAAGCCCTGCTCAACTTCCGCATGTGCAAAGCCCCCGACAGCGAAAAGATCGGAGTCGCGGATTTTCCCTCCATCTGGAACCAGCGGCAGCGCGAAGGCATGCAGCTTCACTGGGACGGAAACAATACCAGCGTGGATGAGCGCAACCGCAGCGCCGCCTTTGGCACCGGCGCGTATCCGCCCACGCTCGACCGGGATTACCTGCGTTGGGCGGAAGGCTGGCTGCTCGACGCCAAACCGCCGAAATATCCTTACTCCATCGATCAGGGCCGGGCCGCGCGAGGCGCGCAGATTTATGCCACGCTCTGCGCCGAATGCCACGGAAAAAACGGCCAGGAGTTCCATGCGGGCGAGGCCAAACTGGGCACCGTAACCCCGATTGAATATATCGGCACCGACCGGTCGCGGCTCGATTCCTATACTTACGATCTGGCGGCCAATCAAAACCTCATCTACGCCGGATATGGAGAGGAGCGTTTCTCCCACTTCCGCAAAACCTATGGCTACGCCAACATGCCGCTGGATGGAATCTGGCTGCGGGCGCCCTATCTGCATAACGGATCGGTCGCCAACATGCGCGAACTGCTGGAGCCCGCGGCCAAACGCGTCAAAGTGTTCTATCGCGGGAACGACGTTTACGATCCCGATAACCTGGGCTTTGTTTATAACGTGCCGGATCAGGGAGACCACAAATTTTTCCGTTATGACACTATAGTCCCCGGCAACGGGAACCGGGGGCATGAAGGCCGGGCCTACGGCACCGATCTGATCCCGGCGGATAAAGACGCTCTCATCGAGTACCTGAAGACTTTCTGAGGTAAGAGAATGTTTAAGATTTCACCCGTGTGGCGCAGGCGGCTGATCGTGATCGGATCGATTGTAGTGGTTCTGGCCGCGGTCCTGGGAATCACCGCCTGGTATAAGTTCTTTCGCGTGGTGCCGGAGGAGCCGTTTGCCAATGCGGAAGAACGCTTCAAGTATGGCTCCCTCGATGGCGAAAACACGGCCGGCCTTCCTTACTGGATCTGGGTGGCGATGCCCCGCGTTTGTTCGAAGTATCTGCCCGGACCGGGCGGGTACCGCTCCCTGGGTATTCCGTGGGAAGAAGGCCACGAGATGCCGGTTGGCTTTACCAAACGCGTCATTGGATTTCCCCGCGTGGCCAATAACTGCGCTTCGTGCCATACAGCGTCGTATCGCACCAAAGCCGGCGAGACTCCCGTGTATGCGGCCGCCGGGCCGAACCACACGACGAACATCCAGGGTTTTCTTCGCTTCGTGACCACCTGCGCCAAAGACGATAGTTTCAATCCCGACACTCTTCTCGCCGAAATCGAGCAGCACACTCATCTGGATCTGATCGACCGGCTGGCGTTTCGCTATCTCATCATCCCGCGCACCAAAAAGGCGCTGACCGACCGCGACGGACAGCTCGGCTGGATGAATCGCCAGGGCATTCCCGACTGGGGTCCGGGGCGCGACGATCCCATGAACCTGACCAAGTACTTCATGACCGGAATGCCGTGGGACAGCACGGTCGGCTCGGCCGACTTCCCTTCCACCTGGGACCTCGACATTCGCGAAGGCATGAGCCTGAACTGGGGCGGTGAAACACCCTCGCCGCGATCGGTGATCATCGACTCGGCGCTGGGCCTGCAGGCCGACCCGAAAACCGTGGAGCAGCACGCCGCATGGATCCAGGAATTTCTGCGCTCCAAACGGCCGCCAAAGTATCCCTTCCCGATTGACGCGGGACTCTCCACGAAAGGCGAGGCGGTCTACAAAAAGGAATGCGCCTATTGCCACGCGCTCGGTTCCGGCTCGCGCGTTGGAACGGTGATTGACGTCTCGGAAGTCGGAACGGACGCCAATCGCCTCAACACCTGGACAGCGGAGGCCGCGCGGATCGCCAACCAGACCGTCGCAAAACTCGGCATCACCCGCAAAGACATGGTCAAGACCAACGGATACCAGTCCGTTCCGCTCGACGGCCTGTGGCTGCGCGCCCCCTACCTGCACAACGGCTCCGTGCCCAACCTGCGCGAGATGCTCGAACCGCAGGAGAAGCGCACGAAGCTCTTCTGGAACGGATACGACGTGTATGACCCGGTCGGCGTCGGCTTTGACACGCAATCGGCGGAGGCGCAGCGCACCGGCTTCCGCTTTGACACCAGCCTGAAAGGCAACGGCAACCAGGGGCATCTTTACGGCACAAAGCTCAGCGCCGGCGACAAACAGGCGCTCCTGGAATACATGAAGACTTTGTAAGCTGAGATCGCCAACGGCTGCGCTGACGCGCCGTTGCGCGCTCATTTCCCCGGAGGAAGATTATGCAAGATCGGAAACACACCATTCGCTTAGGTTGGCTCGGATTGATGGTCATCTCGTCGGTCCTGTTGCTCTCCGGAGCAAAGAACGACGTAACGCCGGCGACAACGGCGTTCAAGGGAAATCAGTGCGACGACCCGGCGCTGACGCCCGCGCAAAGATCGGGCTGCAAGATATGGTTCCTGGCCACCGCCGGGAACGCCCGTTTTCATACCTACGTTCTGCCGCAGCGGCTGCCGGTGCTGCTCGACTGGTACCGCGTGCTGAACTCGCGCGAGCGCAACGACCGCTTCGGCGCATGGGGCATGATCAACGATCCCGAATGCTGCACGCCGGGAAAGCTCGGCTGCCCGAGAAAGAAGCTGGAAGAAACCTTCGGCATGGATTATTGCCCCGGCGACGATGAGCTGCTCAAATTTGTCGGCAAGCAGGGCTATCGCGACCCCGCCTGTGATTTTCAGGATGCGCCCGCCTCCGGCGACGACCCGCATAAAGGGCAGCGGGAAAGCTCCTGCGGATTGGAGTTCGGAACGTCTTCGGGCGCCATGGGAATCCGCAAGTTTCCCAATCCCCGATTCAACCTGGAGCAATGGCGCAAGCTCAACGGCGGCGACCTCTCGTCCTGGAAAGGGTTCGAAGCCGAGGTGAAGCCCGATGTCTTTCACTCCAAACTTCGCGACGGCTCTGTCGAGCCTCCGTTCTACTTCGGGATGTCGTGCGGCGCGTGCCATATCGCCTTCGATCCTCTGAATCCGCCCAAAGACCCCAACAACCCCAAACCGGAGAACATCAAAGGCGTGGTCGGGAATCAATACACCAACATCACCGCCGTCATGTCCTCGGGCGAATCCACGAACAGCCCCATGTTCCGAATCTTCAACTACGTGCGCTCGGGGACGGTTGACACCTCGGGATTTCCCCACGACTACAACGGCAATCCCGGCACGCCCAACGCTATTATCAATATGAACAAACGTCCGACGTTTCCCGACGAGGAAATCACAAAGTGGTTTAAGACGGACCATTGCGCGGCGGGCGCCGACGAAAAGGCCTGCTGGTGCGAGCCGGGCCGCAATAACAAGTGCTGGGAACGACGGACTAAAAAAGCGACCGACCCCATGGATCCGAACGATCCGATCATGCACATCCTCAAAGGCTCGGAAGACAGCATTGGGGCGCTGGAGGCGGTGCAAAGGGTCTATCTCAACATCGGCTCCTGCTCTGAGACGTGCTGGGAAAACCATCTCACCAACTTTTTCGTGCTCGATCCCACGCAGCGCGGCTTTGGTCAGACTCCGGTCAACATCGGCCAGTGCCGGCGTGAGTGCCCGAACTTTCGGGCCGTTGAAGACCGCCTGCCCGATATCGCCGCCTTCCTGTTTGCTCAGAGGCCAACCGATCTGTGGGCCGCGCGCGGCCTGAAGAGCCGAGACGAACTCACCAAACAGCTGGACCAGGAATACGGCCCGGACTCGGTAAAGCGGGGCCAGGAAGTTTTCGCCGACAACTGCGCCGCCTGCCACTCCAGCCAGAAGCCGGATGCGAGCGGGAGTTTCCGCAATGTCGATTTTCTGGCCGCCGATGCCAACGGCGAGCGCATTGATTTCCTCAGCAATGACCGATCCCTTCCCGCGGTCAGCAACGTTGGCACCAACCGCGGACGTGCCCTGCACAGCAATCACATGAAGGGCTATGTATGGGAAGAGTACGGCTCCGAGACCATGCGCAATCGAGCGCCGGATCCCAAAGATCCCGATCCCTCGGATGGCGGCCGCGGATATTACCGCCCCGCGTCGCTGCTCGGCCTGTGGGCCACCGCGCCGTACATGCACAACAATGCGATCGGTCCGGAGGTGTGCGGCAAGCCGGTCAACAAGAAAAACGATTTTTACAGCTCGCCCTATGTGGATGCCGCCGACAAGCCGATCAAGAACCCGCCGCCGTGCTGGCCGTTCGATCCCACGGTCGCCGGTCGGTACAAGCTGTTCAAGGCATCGGTGGCGGAACTGCTGACGCCTCCGGAAAAGCGTCCCAGGAAGGTCACCTTGCTGAACGAGGACATCGTGATCGAAGCCGGCCCCAAAGTCTTTGACCCCGTCGGGAAAAAATATCTGCAACTGCGGATGGTGATACCCAAAGGAACGCCGCAGGATGAAGTCGGAAATCTTCTCTATAAGCAGCTCATCATCGACATGGTGCTGGGCAAGACCGACTTCGAAGGGCTGAAGGCCAAACTCAAAGACGAAGCGAGCGCCAAAGAAGTTGCCGGCATGCTCGACGAGTTTCTCGCCAACATCAACACTCCCATCAACGTGGTTCAGAAGCATGGCGCGCTGATCAGGAAGTACTACATGACCAACACCGACTTCGTGGACAACGGCGGTCATGCCTTCGGCACCGACCTGAGCGACCGCGACAAGAAGGCCCTGACGGCCTACCTCGCCACTTTCTAAGGAGCCAATCATGTCCAGCACACCGATGCCGCAGAAACAATCTTCCTCCGGGAGCAAAACGGTTTGGATTTTGATTCTCCTGGTCCTGATAGCCGTGGTCGCTTACTGGTTCCTCCGTCCTCCTCATCCTTCGGAGACGGAAGTCACGTATGCCGATTACAGCAATGACTACGCGTCCAAACCCGACTTTGCTGAGTTGGAACACCGTCTTCCGCTCAGCCCGACGCAGCTGATGACTCTGACGCCCCAAAACGTTCTGGCGCTCGATCAGGAAAAGATCGACCAGATTTACGGTCGCTTAACGGCCGGCCCGATTCCCGATGGCGCCTATGACGGCGACCTGTCGTTTCCGAAAGGCATTACCGGGACCAAACGACTCGGCGAAGTGGTGGGAGGAGTCAAAGGCTGGGCCGCCGACCTGGAGCTGACGAAGCTCACGCTTCTGGGGCGGCAGCTCTGGAAAGGCAAAGTCTTCTATCGCGATCAGCGGGTTCTCCGCAATCGCATCGACGATCTCGGCATGTTCGCCGACTTCTTCCCTGACCCGGCCGACGCCGCCGAGGTAAAGCGGCTGGCGGCGGAGCATCCGACGAAGGAAGAACAGTATTTCCCCGCGAAGCTGTACTGCGGACAGAGCCTGCTCGACAGCCGGCGTGAATCCGTAATCATCGATTATGCATTCACCGATGAGATTGAGGGCTATCGCAAAGTTCCGGACAAACTGGCCGGGCGGGAGTTTCTGGTGGTGAGAGACGAGATTCGCATGGTGCGCCCCGGATTTTATCTGGGCCGGGCTTATATGGCTGGGGCGTTCATTCTGAATTTCACCCTATATAACAAGGCGCTCGCGGACGCGGGTTCGGAGGCTTTTCTTAATCATCAGAGTGCGCCAGAAGACTGCTGGATTGGGTTACAGAGGATGGCGGCTGGGGGGAAGTGAGATGCAACACTCTGAAGTTCGGTCCTCTGACAGCAATTCGGTATTACATCGCAAATATACGAAGGCAATTTCCCCGATTGCTGCAACGTCGCTCGACGATTTCAAGCTGGACGAAAACGTGTACAAGCCGGATTTCGAGCTGACCGAAAGATTTCAAGGATTCTCGAAAGAGTTGGTACGCATGTCCCTTTTGGGACTGGGCATCTATGGTTTTCTGATTAAGCTGGCCGCCGAGCAAGGGGGAGATAAATACCTGGAGGCGCTGCGGATTCATAAGATATTGGCCACTTTGGGGGTGGCAGCATTTGCAATCTCCGCAGCATGCGCTCTGCTGAATGGTTATTTCGCGACCCAATGCCTCGCTCACCAACTCATCATTTCCCGGTATTTCGCCAGACTGGCGGGCGACCGCTACGACAAGGAAGCGAAGGAAACTTTCCGGATAGTGATCCAGAAACAACAGAAAACGCAGCGGCGGGTGGTTGAAGTTGGAAAAGGGCTTTTGTTAGCGGCAACCATTTCATTGATTAGTGGCGCGATCCTGGTGGCTTTCTGTTCGGGGTTAGTGTTGTTCAGGAAGTAGGATTGCGAGCGACTCGTCGGCAGGAACGACTGTGCTGGTGCAGGCTGTGCTCTACCATGGCTTTCGGTTTTCTTATGTGCTGCATCGTTCAACAATACATTACGGATAACGAGAGCCACGAACTGCAATCGTTCTTTCAGAATCGCGGTTAATCGCGGGAAAATCCATGTTCGCGCGGTCTCACAAATGTTTTTGAAGCACTTGGGCGAGTAAATAGGGGGCTGCTTCGCTTAGCAACAAAGCGTATGCCTGCGGCTCGGATTCGGGCGTCAACTGTACTTTGCTGATGAGATCAACAGGGGTGCTCTTATCGAGAGCGGCACTTCTCAAGTCAGCGCCGTGCGCTAGTTTGTTCCGGAGCATATAGAGCGGCACCGCCAATTCCTCTACTGTGTAATTCGGCGCGACTGAATGCGGCGCGTTCCAATCGGGAAATGCTCGTGTTGCAGCCCCGAGACAAGCACATAACTTCTTTCTGAAATCGTTTCTGTTGTCGCTGTCAAACAAAGCCTCCATTCCCATGACGGCCAGAAGACCCGAAATCAACGGATGAAAGTGTTCGAGCGACAGTTGCAGCAATGTGACGGCGTTTTTCTTTTCGACACTACCGCTATTAAACGCAGCGTTAACCCGCCGAAGGATGTCGGGTAGCTGATCCAAGAGAGGTTGATCAAACATGCGTTGCAGTGCCCAATTGCCTGGTACCATCTCAGGACGTGCTTCAGTGTGTTGTAAATTGAATGTCTTCGCGCCTTCAAACTCCTGACCTTGGAATATAAAACCGAAAGTCCTAACTGGCTTTACAATTTGCACGGCCATGACACCGTTTTGCAAGCGTTCCTTAGCTTGCAAATCAGGCGATAGAGATGATTCCTCTTTCAGCACGAAGAAGCAACTCAGCTTTTCAATCTCCGCATAAGCCCAATCACTCATCACATGTTTCCACCTCGCAGAAATTAGGTACGGGCTGGGTTTACTCAGATAACACCCGCACCCGAGATCAAGCTTCTCTTCAGCGAGAGACACGCCTTGGATCCCGGTGAATGTTAGCGACATGTATTCAACTCGCTCGGCAAGGGCGGACATTCCGATTGATGAACGGTGGTCCTTAGCGTGATTTCGGTTATCATCTAATGCTGGCGGAGAGGGGGGGATTCGAACCCCCGATAGAGCTTTTGACCCTATAACGGTTTAGCAAACCGCCGCCTTCAGCCACTCGGCCACCTCTCCGCGAAAGCGGGCAGGGCTTTATTATAGCCGACAACCGGCCTGGGCGTGAGACGGAGAACTTTTTCAGGCGGGAATCCGACGCCCATCGACAAACCCTACGCCTTCTTCTTTTGCCGCGCGATCTCACGCGATTTACCGCCGCTCGCCGGACCTTTCCGGGTGTAATGCATCATGGCATGGCGCAGCAGGCGGTTGGCCTTCGTCTGATAACCTGGCCCCTCGGCCTTGAGCCAGTCGATAACGTCAGCGTCCAGTCGCATGGTCACGGGCTTTTTCGCCGGACGATGGAATTTTCCGATCTCGGCCCCGCTCCAGTCGATGACCGGAGGGATATCCGAGAAATCAATCTCTCGGTCTTTTTTGGCCGCGATGGCGGCTATGTCCCGTTTCTGTTCCTTCGTAAGCTTCTGCATAGGCCCTCTTTTCGCGCGATTCCGCGGCGCGTGCGGAGATAATTCGAATCATTTCTTCATTGTCCCGCTCACCCCAGCCATGGACAACGAGAAGCAGCGCGTCCTCTCCAATGGCCCCAACTGTTATCCATCGCTCTTCTTCAGCAACGCGGTCATCCCGCAGAGTGAGAGCATGAGGGTCGTCAAAAACAAGAACGGCAGTTTCAAAGCGGACGCCATGTTTGCGCAGATTCCGGCGGTTCTTGTTTTCGTCCCATTCAAACCGCATCATGGCTCCCGGCCGACATAAAGACTCTCGTTCAGATTTTCCCCGTTGTCAATACAAAATGTACGTACATTAAATCGACCTCCCCGGTTGCTATAAAAATGAACGTGTTCATTTTTCCCTTGACACAACCTTGATTGCCGATATATTTTGAACACGTTCAATAAACTCCCACCCCCCCCCCCCCCCCCCCCCCACAAAATATAGGATTTCCAACAAACAACCCACAACAACAAACAACCCCGACCTACACCTGCCCCCAAA
>Ga0137391_10003057_pt1 | contig 12647 bp, 12 predicted proteins | sample 15con2h24BmetaG_FD_101399 | JGI IMG/M metagenome (GOLD analysis project Ga0137391, IMG submission 101399) | Vadose zone soil microbial communities from Angelo Coast Range Reserve, California, USA - 15con2h2.4B metaG | ecosystem: Environmental > Terrestrial > Soil > Vadose zone > Saprolite...
AAGGACTGAAGCAGCAAACAAGATCGACGCATCGATTTCTCCTCAGCGAAACTGCGAAAGGGTCAACGAGCCGCGACATTATATAGGAGGTTTGATTCTGCATGACAAATGCGGTGCAGTTCAGAGTTCAACCTTCAGGTTGCCGCGTTTGATAGATGCAAGCTAAAGCTTGAACTCTAAACTGCTCTTCAGCGATGCCGTTCAGAGTTCAACCTTCAGGTTGCCGCGTTTGGTCGCCGCGCCCGGTCAACTCGAACGTTGGGTTGCTTGTATCGGAACCTGGAGCGGCCGGGTTAAGGCTTAACTTGCGCTATGAAGTCTGCACCGTCCGTAGCGGATGGGTTAAACGCGCAACTTGAAGTAGACCGAGAGTTCATTCTGTCGCCCGCTAAAACGGGCTTGGGATTCCTAAGGGACGTGATCCCCGGGTTACGCTCGCTGCGCTCGCTCACCCGGGGCTACTATCTGTCGTCGCTACGCGACTCGTTGACGCCGACATCCGAATTGAGTTTAAGCTGGGTGAACAGCACGAGATTAGGGGACTGACAACCGCGGCCAGCGTCTGGATGACCGCGGCCATAGGCATCACGGTCGGACTTGGAAGCTTGGGAATAGCGGTTATGGTTACTATCCTCGCCTTAATAATTCTGGCGCTGGAAGGACTCGAACGAAGGGTTGAAGACAAGCAGGGAAGCAACGATCGCGGCACGACGAAGCAACCTTAAGACCGAAGTTCCGGCCATTCAGTTCACAGACGTGAACGGATGAATAGGGCCCGCGTTTGCTTTCACTCTGGTAAATTCTTATCCTGATGTTTGAGCATTTCTACTCCAGCTTTCAAATCCGGTAAAGAAAACAACGAAGCCTTGCTGCGTCTGGATCTCGACGACGAGATCCTGGCGACGATCCGTAAAGCGCTAGCCGAAGACATTGGCGTTGGCGATGTCACGACGAACTTACTTGTCGCACCAGAGGCGAGCGCGGTAGCTCGAATCATCGCCAAACAAGACGGCTTTGTGTCGGGTCTGTCGATCGCTCAAGCTGTCTTTCTGATGCTGGATGTTGACATGCGTTTCAGCTTGAACGCTGGAGACGGAGCCGAGGTCACATCCGGACAACTGCTGCTTGAATCGAAAGGCTCGGCGCGAGCGATTCTGACGGGAGAGCGCATGGCGCTGAACTTTCTCGGACGGATGTCGGGAATTGCGACTCTGACGCGCAAGTTCGTTAAGGTGGTCGCCGGAACCAAAGCTACAATACTCGATACTCGGAAGACCGCGCCCGGCTTGCGCGCGATCGACAAACTCGCCGTGCAACATGGCGGCGCTAGTAATCATCGGTTCGGCTTGTACGATATGATTCTAATCAAAGACAACCACATCGATAGCGCCGGGTCGATCAGCGACGCAATCCGAGTGGTGAAAGCGGCTGATAATCAACTGGAAATCGAAGTCGAAGCAAAAAACATCAAAGAGGTGCAAGAGGCATTGGACTTGGGGGTCAAACGCATACTTCTGGACAATATGTCGCTCGCCGAGATGCGGGACGCGGTGGCGATTAATGATGGCCGGGCAAAGTTCGAAGCGTCCGGCAGCGTGACGCTTCAGAACGTGCGCGAAATTGCCGAGACTGGAGTTGACTTCATTTCTGTCGGCGCGCTCACCCACTCAGCACCGGCGTTTGATGTCAGCCTTCGTTGGGTTAGATAAGAATTTTAGGAGCAAGGGGAAATACGATGAACTCATTGATGGGTAATGAAACTTCGGCCAATCAGCTCTACCTCGGTCTGCAAGCCATGCTCGCCGATGTGGTGCCCGATTTCGAATTAAAAATGAAAGCTGATCTGGCCGCCGAGATTAATCGCCTCAAAGTAGAGCGCAACGCAGTCATTCTCGGCCACAACTACATGGAGCCCGCGCTCTTTCATTCAATCCCGGATTACGTGGGCGATTCGCTCGACCTCGCCCGGCGGGCCGCCACTACCGACAAAGACATCATCGTTTTCTGTGGCGTGCGCTTCATGGCCGAGACTGCAAAGATTCTCAATCCAAACAAAACCGTGCTGCTGCCGTCGAAGAAAGCCGGCTGCTCGCTGGCGGCCAGCATTACCGCGGCTGATGTGCGCGAATTGAAGCAAAAATTTCCGGGTGTGCCGGTCGTGACTTACGTAAACACTTACGCAGATGTAAAAGCGGAGTCGGATATCTGCTGTACTTCCTCAAATGCGGCGGCTGTCGTCGAATCGCTGAATGCTGAGACCGTGATCTTTCTTCCCGACGAATACCTCGCCCGCAATGTCGCCAAAGAAACCGGCCGGCACATCATCTTCCCAACGAAAGACCCGCAGTCAGCGTCAGGCTCGGAGTTGGATTATCAAATGATCGGCTGGCGCGGCCGTTGTGAAGTGCACGAGAAATTCACTCTTGACGATATTGCCAAAATTCGAAGGCAGTTTCCCGACGTCGCAATTCTTGCGCATCAGGAATGCAGCCCCGAAGTCGTCGCCGCATCCGATTATTCGGGCAGCACGAACTCCATGATCAAATTCGTCGAACAGACAAAAGCTCCCCGCTATCTATTACTGACAGAATGTTCGATGGGCGAGAACATCGCCGCCGCCAACCCCGACAAGGAGATGTTACGTCTTTGTAGCGTCCGTTGTCCCCACATGAATCAGATTACGCTTGAGGATACTCTGGCTTCTTTGCAAGAGAATCAATATGTGATCGAGATTCCCGAAGAGATACGTTCAAGAGCAGCCCGTGCCGTCGAAAGGATGATCGCCATCGGGTGAAAGCTTTCCCTCTCCTTCTGGGAGAGGGTCAGGGTGAGGGTTTAGCGAAGGAAGAAACCCCTGTCTTCATTTCCAGGTCACTCATGAAGAAGAAGGAAGATAGTTTGGGCTCTGGCGCCAGGCCCTCGCCCCAGCCCTCTCCCAGAGGGAGAGGGCAATGAGAAAAGAGAAAACGTTATCGGAACAGTTGCGGCAAATGAGCAAGTAGTTGATGCGCCAAGTATGTTATTACTCTCCCAAAGCCAGAGGGAGCCAGGCAGTAATTTAAGGGCTCCCTGGTATCAAGTCTGCGGGTCTAATTAGGCGGCGCGAGCCATCGAGCCAGGTTACTCACGTAGGTCTTCACGTCTTCGAGCTTCTCTGGCTCTCGCTTGATCTGATCGCCGGGAGGTTCTTCCAAAAAGCTGGGACAGCCTTTCGAAGTGTCCCAGTTGTAATCCACAAAGTGATGAAAGCTGGACTCTGCAATCGCACGGCCGAGCTCATTGCCATGCTCATCGCGAGTACGCTCAAATGCGACAACCAGATTGAATGGCCGATGCGTTACCTGACTGAGACCCGTGGCGATTACTCGTGCGTGATCTTCATCTTCCGGAACGCCGACTCCGCCTTCGTGAGGGTGTGCCGGAAAATACTCAATCAAACCTGAAACATTTCCGGGGTCCAGCAAGACCTCGTGCACCGGCTCGACCGCCGTGATTCTTTGATAATCGCCGTTGCTGCCTGAATGATAATTCGGCCAGGAGATTGTTTTGGTATCCTGATCATCGCGCACATGACGGCTCTCGTCCGGATCTGGATGTCGGCTATGAAAGAAGTGCGCGCGCCCCACTCCACCTAAGGTGCAAAGCGACGATCCCAAATCCTGATGATCGCGGGTCGCTAAGATTCCACCGCCTCTCTGGCGAAAGCGGGTGATCCCCTGACAGTCCGCAACGCTTAAGCCTTCGCCCGTATCAACTGCGAAGAGCCAAAGCTCATCGCAGTCAGTCGTATCAAGCCCACTTAACACCGCATCGTTACCTTCAGCATTCTTTTCTCGATTGCGGGCGGTCACTTTGCAGAGTGCATTACCGCTTTCATCCTTGAGAGAAGCAAGGTGATCGCGCAACAGCGAGAATCGATCGATGTTCCAATCGTCTTCAATCGATGGGATGGTTGTTTGTAACAGGATCTGAATTTGCTTTGCCATGATTTGTCCACTACACGCTCACGAGCGGCAAGCTGCGGTAACGTTTGCCGGTCAGTTTCGCCAGCGCGTTTACTACAGCCGGCGAGATGACGGGCACCGGAGGTTCGCCGCATCCGGTTGGCGGTTCGGTACTCGGCACGATGTGCACGTCCACCGTGGTGGGCGCGTCCATGATGTAAGGCGGCGTGTAGCCGTCGAAGTTTCGCTGTTCCACTCGTCCGTCCTTAAATGTAATCGCTCCCTTTGCCATCAGTTGCGTGACACCAAAGCCCACTCCCGCCTGAAACTGGCTTTCCACCGCCAGTGGGTTGACCGCCAATCCGCAATGAAGCGCAATCGTCACCCGATGAATCTTTGGCCGTTTGTTTTCAATCGAGACATCGACGGCGCACGCGACGGCAGTATCAAAAGCTTCGTGGCATGAAACTCCGGCGGCATGTCCCTTTGGCAAGTTGTTTCGCCAGGCCGCGCTCTTTTCGTCCATCAGGTCGAGGGCGGCGCGCAGCTTCTTTGCTTCAGGTTTCAAGAGCTTGCGACGATACGCAATCGGGTCCATGTTGGCGCGCGTGGCCAATTCATCTATCAGGGTCTCCATGACGAATGCGTTGTGCGTGTGTCCGACCGACCGCCACCAAAGGACCGGCACGTTGACGGTTGGATTGTGCGCGGAAACATGAAAGTTCGGAATGTTGTAACTCGTGTCCGAAGTGCCTTCGACGGTTGTTTCATCGACGCCGTTCTTGATCAGCATCGCCGCAAACGGAGTCCCGGCGACCAAAGATTGCCCGACAATGACATGTCGCCACACCGCCGGCATTCCCTCGGGCCCGATGCCGATTTCAACTCGATGCGCGTGCATTGGCCGATAATAGCCGCCTCGCACATCATCCTCGCGCGTCCAGATGAGCTTAACTGGTGTGCCGCGAAATCGCCTGGCAATCGTTGCCGCTTCGCGCTGCACGTGCGAATCGATGACTGCGCGCCGGCCGAAACCGCCACCGGCAAATTCGGTGTGGAAAGTGACTTGTTCAGGCTTGAGTCCCAGCACTTCGCCGATGGCCATTTGATCCATCGTCTGAAACTGGGAGGGAACCCATGCTTCGGCGCGCTCACCGTCGAAGCGGATCGTGGTATTAAGCGGCTCCATCGGCGTGTGAGCCAGATAGGGAAACTCATATTCGGCAACAATCCGATTAGCAGGAGTGACGCGAGCCATCGCCTTCTCATCACCAAGCGCCATGGCAACATTGCCGGGCGTGCGCGCAAGTTCCTTATACCTGGTCCACAACTGCGAACTGTCGGGCTTTTCTATCCCTGAAAGATCCCAATCGATCTTGAGATGGTCGCGCGCCTGCTTTGCGGTCCAGAATCTATCAGCAACAACCGCGACTCCACTGCCCTTGACCAGCGGAATCTCGAACACGTCGCGCACGCCGTCGATGCTGCGCGCCTCCTTGTCATCTAAGCTCTTTACTCGTCCGCCAAACACCGGCGGATGCAAAACAACAGCGATCTTCATTCCCGGAAGATCAAGATCAAGACCAAACTTCTGCGAGCCATCACACTTGGCTCGACTATCAAGCCGGCGGACTCGCTTGCCGATGAGACGAAACTCGGATGGGTTCTTGAGAGATACTTTTTCGGGCACCGGCTCACGCGCGGCTTCACTCGACAGGTCTGCATACTTCGCCAATTGTTTGTTCGGTCCATAAACGACACTCGCTTGCGTCCGGCATTGATCCGTCCGCACGTGCCAGCGCTTAGCGGCAGCGGCAACTAACATCGCGCGCGTCTTCCCGCCTAACTCGCGGTATTGCTGAAACGAATGCGCGATCGAACCGGAACCACCAACCATTTGAATTCCGTAGAGCGGATCCTTGTAAACGTCTGCCGCCGGCGCCAGTTCAGCGATCACCTGCGACCAGTCAGCATCCATCTCGTCGGCGAGGATCATTGGCAGAGAGGTCTGCACGCCCTGGCCAAACTCAAGACGATTCACTGTGATCACAATCCTGCCGTCGGGTCTGATGTGAACAAATGCGTACGGCGGATAAACTTTCGGTGGCGGCAGCTGATTTCCATCCCCTGCTAAAGCGGGAAAATCGAAGTACAACGAAAGCAACAAGCCACCGGCGGCAGCGGCCGACGCGTGGAGAAAACTTCGTCGATTCAGATTTAGATCCTCTTGTAGTTTGGCTGCTGTTCGCACGGGTCGGCCTCCTTTAGCTCAATTGCTGTGATGCGCTCTTGATCGCTTCACGAATGCGCACGTAGGTAGCGCAGCGGCAAAGATTTCCACCCATCGATTCTTCAATGTTTGTGTCTGTCGGTTTAGGAGTGGCTTTCAGCAACGCAACCGCGCTCATAATCTGTCCGCTCTGACAATAACCACATTGGACTACGTCCTTGTCCACCCAGGCTTCCTGCACCGCTCGGCCAACCGGATCTTGCGCCATCGCTTCGATGGTAACGATTGAGCGATCGCCAATCAGAGACACCGGCACCACACACGACCGAGTGGCGATGCCGTCAACGTGTACGGTGCATGCACCGCAGGCGCTTATGCCACAACCGTACTTTGTTCCCGTCATTTTCAGTTCTTCACGCAGCACCCAAAGAAGCGGTGTGGAAGGATCGACGTTCACCTGTTTGCGCTGACCGTTTACGTTGAGTTGATAAGTTGCCATAACTGACCTCCAATCTTCGCGTCTTATTTTCCTGGCGGGCAAGGCGTACCGGCTTCGACCCAAACACGAGTCGCCGCGACGAACTCCGAGTGTGAAATAGCTGGCAATGTCCGCATAGTGCCGTCCGGGCGCCGGCCTGGATTCCAGGCCCACAAAACCAGCGGCTCAGTTTCGTTATGTTTTAGTAGAGCCGGCGCATCGAGACCGTTGTTCTTTGCGCGATCAGTTAACGCTCGGCACACCGCGGCGCTCGCCAATGGCTGGTCGCTGGAATCCTGCCATCGCATTGACAGCGGGGCCAGGTGCCAGTTGTGTCCGCCCGGGACGCCGGTACTATCGGCATTTGTCTCCTGATGACAGCTCGCACAATTCAAGCCGGGAACGCCTTTGCCTGCCGGGCCTCGAATGACATTGGCGAAGTGAAGATGACGATCGTCGCCCTGCTGCGGATAATTTGTCGCGGTGTGACAGTTGATGCAGCGAGGTGAAGTCAGGACCGAATAGACCTGTTGCCACGCGGCGAGTCCGTCGACGAGTCTGGCATCGGCTGCTGAAGTCTGGTTCCGTCCTGCGCCAAATGTTGACAGAACGCTCCAGGTTACCAAGACGATCCCTATGAAAAGGAAAACCCGGCCGACCAAGCGGTGGTTTGGTAGCATACTTGCCTCCTTCTGCCGCGATCCTGTGCAGACCGCTCGAAGTCGCGCGTTGCAATTTGAGGGGGAACTGAACACCAAATTACCACGCCTGTCTTTAAAAGTAACGCTATTGCCGGACGGAAACTCTGCGCCGATAGGCACGTCCACGATGGATGCAGTGTCATGATAGCCGCTTCAGCGTTTGCCCGCTGTAGAAACGAAACGAGATAACCACCAGAGTCAATGCACCTGCCCGTTAGTCCTTGTCGTTTCATTCAGACGCTGGCGAAGGAATTGTTGCTCGACATTGTTCGTCGTTAGCGCGAGTGCGCGGCGATAAGCCTTTGTTGCCTCCTGCAAGCAATTGAGTCGCCTCAACAAATCAGCGCGAGCGGATCGGCAGTTTAGATAGCGAGGCGTGACCGAGGACAACCCGAGGTTTTTACGGCACGTCCCGTCCTTCGCCGTGTTCTAATACCCAGAAGTTCGTATCTCTTTTGTCTTTCTCGTTCAGGGCTTCGCGAAGTTTGGCCACCGGCTCCTCTTCGCCGTCATCACCCAGCGCGAAGGTTCCAAAGTGTATAGCCATGCTCACGTGGGGCTTTAGTAGGCGGTGCAATTCAACGGCTTCGCTCGGCGATAGGTGAACCGGATGCATGAACCATCGGGGCAGATAAGCACCGATTGGCAACAAAACAAGTCGAAACGACCTGAACCGATTCTTGATTTCAGCGAAGTGCGTTCCCATGCCGGTATCACCCGCGAAATAAATATTCCCTGACGATGTTTGAATGACATAACCGCACCAAAGCGTCGCGTCGACATCGCTCAGACCTCGCCCCGAAAAATGTTTGGCGGGCACGCAAGTCACGCTAACTCCATCGGAAGGTTTCGCGATGTCCCACCAATCAAGTTCGGTAACATCGATGACCCCTTGAGCCTTAAGCAGCGCACTATTTCCCAGACCGGTTACAAAGTGTGGATGATGATCGGCGTCCAGTCTTAGGAGTATCTGAATATCCAAATGATCATAATGATTGTGGCTGATGAGCACGAGGTCTATTGGTGGTAAGTCTTCAAACCGCAGTCCGGGAGATCGATGTCTCTTTGGACCGGCCCAGGTAACCGGGCTGGCGCGCTCAGACCAAATTGGATCGGTAAGAATGTTCAGGCCATCAATCTGGATGAGCACCGTAGCATGATTAATAAAGGTCACTCGCAGAACACTCCCAGTTACTCTTGATGGCGGCGCGGAGCCGGGTTGCGAGTCTGTCCACTTGTTCCACGGACCAGGCTTGCTGGTTAATTGCCAACGAAGAAAATCAACAAAACCTTTGTGCGCGGGCGGCTCAAGATTATGAAACCTTCTGCCGTCGAAATGATTGGTGGTTGGGCCATGATAGCGTGGAGCTGACAAAGCGCGATCAGCCAGCAGATAAATCAAAGCCAGGCCGCCGGCGACAGTGACGATGATCTCCAGTATCAACAAAGGCGACCAATTCTCAATTGAGACCTGGATTTATTCTAACGAATACCCAAAAACTATCACGCTTCGTTTGAAAGGAACAGGTGACCGAGGCCAGAATGAAGACGATCGACGATGCGACTCCTGGACTTTTCAAGGAGATGTAAATGGATACCGAACAAGAGCCGTTAAGATCAGGTTTCGGATTTGAAACTACGGCCGAGAAGATTGTTACCGGCTGACTCGATTCTTGACTATTCGTTCCAGAAAGAGTATAAGCTGCTCTTAGAGGTGTGACAGCCAATGGCGCGGCACAAAGAGTTCGATCGAGACGAAGCCCTTCAGAAGGCGATGGAGGTTTTCTGGGCGCGCGGATACGAAGGAACATCGATCCAGAGTCTGGTCGGGCACATGGGAATCAACCGCCAGAGTCTCTATGACACCTTCGGAGACAAGCACGCGCTTTATTTGCAATCGCTTGATCGCTATTGCCAGTTAGAGAGCCAAAAGGCGATTGAATTGTTGGAGAATTCGGCCTCGGTTAAGAAGGCAGTGCGAAAATTGTTCGTCGGCGTTGTTGAAGGAGCACTTTGTGACACACAACGACGCGGCTGCTTCGCAGGTAACGCGATGTCGGAACTGGCTGGCCGCTGCAAAGCGACGGCGGCCCGGACCAGCAGCAATATGGCCGCGATGGAAGGCGCTTTCTATCGGGCTTTGCTGCGAGGTAAGAACGAGGGACAGCTAAAGACAATTAGGGAGCCACGCGCGGTGGCGAGATTTCTCTATAGCAGTCTCCAGGGATTAGTACTCATGTCGAAAGCAACACAGGATCGCAAGACGCTGGAAGATGTGGTGAAGGTCACACTTTCTGTGCTCGACTAAATTTTTTGCGTTGTTCTGGAACGGTTGTTCCAGAACGCGCGTAGGATCCAGAGGCGCAAGCGCTGGAGAGGCGAACCATAAGAAAGGATGGAAGACACGATGGGAAGATTGGAAGACAAAGTAGCAGTAGTCACGGGAGGAAACTCGGGCATCGGGTTGGCGACGGCAAAAGAGTTCAAGGAGCAAGGCGCACGGGTGGTAATTACCGGCCGCGACCAACAGACACTCGACGAGGCTAAGCGCGAGCTTGGCGGCGACGTTCTCGCAGTGCGCTCGGACGCGTCGAGTCTAACGGACATAGACAAGTTGTTTGCAGTGGTGAAAGAGAAGTTCGGCAGGATCGATGTGCTCTTTATTAATGCCGGCGTCGGCAAGTTTGTGCCGTTGGAGTCCGTGACCGAGGAATTCTTTGACTCGATCATGGACATCAATTTCAAAGGCGCGTACTTCACGATCCAGAAGGCGCTGCCGCTGCTCAACGACAATGCTTCGATCGTCCTCAACGCGTCAATTAATGCATACATCGGGATGCCTAACTCCAGCGTTTACGCGGCGAGCAAGGCGGCGCTCATTACTTTGGCGCGAACGCTTTCCGCTGAACTTGTGGATCGCGGCATCCGCGTTAACGTCGTCAGCCCCGGTCCGGTTACGACACCTATCTTCGGGAAGCTCGGCATGGCGGCGGATGCGCTCGATGAGACCTTAAAGTATATAAAGGCGCAGGTGCCGATGAAGCGATTCGGACGGCCGGAAGAGATCGCCAAGACGGTGCTCTTCCTTGCCAGTGATGATTCTTCATTCCTGCTGGGGACGGAGATCGTGGCGGACGGAGGCATGAGCCAGCTCTAAACTGATACGCAACTTGAGAAAGGATTCGGACGATGAAGATAGGAATTGTTGGTTCGGGAAGCATTGGGGCGAACGCCGCGCGGCTTTTCGTGCGCGCCGGTCATGAAGTCGCTCTCAGCAACTCGCGGGGTGGCCAGGGTCTGGAAGCGTTAGTAGAGGAACTCGGCGACAGATCGCATGCGACGACGATTGAGGACGCGGCGAAGTTTGGCGAAGTTGTCTTAATTGCGATTCCTTTCGACAAATATCGGACGCTTCCTCAGGACGCTTTCAAGGGCAAAGTTGTCATCGATGCCGGCAACTACTACCCGGAGCGTGACGGAAAGTTTCCGGAACTCGACGGGGACGAAACCACCTCCAGCGAGATGATGGCTTCGCACTTGAAGGAAGCGCGACTGGTCAAAGGCTTTAACACAATCTATTTCAAACATCTCGCCAGTCAGGGCGACACGAGTTTGCCGCTGGAGGAGCGGCGCGCGATTTTCATCGCCGGTGACGACACGAAGGCGAAAGAGATTGTTGCGCGGTTGATTGAAGAGATCGGATTCGCGGCTGTCGATACGGGCTTCCTGCATGAAGGAGGCCGCAGCCAACAGCCCGGGACTGCTGTCTACAACAAAGACGTGACCGCCAAAGAGGCGGCCGCGCTTTTGTCTACTGACTGAATATCTAATGGCTGACTCATTGAGGGAGGAGTCTAATGCCAACACTCCGGAAAGATTCAAGCGCAATGCGCCACTGAATGAGCCGGATCAGGCAACGTTCTATGTTCCGGGTGAGCATGGTTATACCGATTACCCGGCACTCGGAGAACCAGCGGCGACGATTTAACGTTTACGATAACGCCTGGGAGGCAAACAATAAGGTCATGGACATGATGCAGGAACTTGAATTACTTAGTGACGAACAATCTGAATCTCAGAATGCGCAAAGAGACAGAGAGGGTTTGGGACATTCGCAACCGGACGAAGAAGTTCTCGACGCGTATTCGCGCGCTGTCATTACCGCGGCGGAACGAGTCAGCCCGTCGGTTGTCTACATAGAAGTCGAGCAACCTGTCAGCAGCAGGAGGCGTGGCCCCGCGCGCGTTCCGCGGGAAACGAGGGGTAGCGGATCGGGTTTTATCTTCACTCCTGATGGCTTCATTCTGACTAACAGTCACGTCGTCCATAACGCCAGGGGAATCGAAGTGACGGTCCTGGATGGGCATAAGTACCGGGCGGAGTTAATTGGAGACGATCCGGACACAGACCTCGCGGTCATTAGAATCAACGCGCCGAATCTGGTTCCGGCACACCTGGGTGATGCGCAACAAATTCGCGTGGGCCAATTGGTATTGGCTATCGGCAATCCTTACGGCTTTCAATATAGCGTCACCGCTGGCGTTGTTAGCGCGCTCGGCCGCTCACTGCGGTCACAGTCAGGCCGATTGATGGATGCAGTGATCCAGACGGATGCCGCGCTCAATCCTGGCAATTCTGGTGGACCGCTGGTTAACTCTCGCGGCGAAGTCATTGGCGTCAACACCGCGATGATTCTGCCGGCGCAGGGGATCTGTTTTGCTACCTCGATCGACACTGCGAAGTTTGTCGCCAGCCGTCTGATTCGCGACGGCAGAGTCAGCCGCAGTTACATCGGCCTGGCGGGACAGAATGTTCCGCTGCCGCGGCGAATCGTGCGCTATTACGACCTTCCAGTTGAAAGCGGCATTCTCGTTGTATCTTTCGAGGAGAGTAGTCCGGCCAGGAAGGGCGGAGTGCGCGAAGGGGACATCATCGTGGGCTTTGACGAGCATCCGACGCACGGCATCGATGATCTTCACAAACTGCTAACAGAGGAGCGTATCGGACACGAGTCATCTTTGACGGTCATCAGAGGCACGCAGAAACTGAAGCTTCGAGTCATACCTGCGGAGTCTAGAGACGGAGCGGGCAACTAAGAATTTTCGACAGGGACGAGAGGCAAAGGGTTGACCCAACTCCCATTCCATTCACGCTGACCGTCTCACCAATGGGTTTTGGTGGAGCAGAGGGGGCTCGAACCCCTGGCCTCCGCATTGCGAACGGGATTTAGTCGGTTCTACTGACTACTACACGTTTCCATACGTTACGCTAAATTCAACAAAGCAGCCGTCCGA
>Ga0137391_10003064_pt1 | contig 12639 bp, 8 predicted proteins | sample 15con2h24BmetaG_FD_101399 | JGI IMG/M metagenome (GOLD analysis project Ga0137391, IMG submission 101399) | Vadose zone soil microbial communities from Angelo Coast Range Reserve, California, USA - 15con2h2.4B metaG | ecosystem: Environmental > Terrestrial > Soil > Vadose zone > Saprolite...
GTGGTCAGGTCTTCCGCCGTGGCCTGCTCGCCCAGCCGCACCACCCGGACGTCCCGGCAGGCGCAGGCGCGCTCGAACAGGGACCTGGCGAACCGGCCATTGCCCAGCTCGTCGATCCGGCCAGATTCGCAGGCGTGCCCGAAGATGGCGCCGAGCACGTCGACCGCCGCCGGGTCGAACATGTCCCCGGCCTGCTCCGCCAGCAGCATGGCGATCCGCACCAGGTCGGCGGGCTGGTAGCTGGGGAAGGTGACCCGGGTGCTGAACCTCGACGCCAGACCGGGGTTGCTGCGCAGGAACCTGTCCATGTCGTCCGGGTATCCGGCGAGCACGATCACCAGCCGGTCCCGGTCGTCCTCGGCCCGCTTGAGCAGCGTCTGCACGGCCTCGGCGCCGAAGGCGTCACCGCCGGAGTACCCGTCGTTGTGCAGCGAGTACGCCTCGTCGATGAACAAGACGCCGCCTATGGCCGAGTCGACGAGCTTGTTCGTCTTGATCGCGGTCGAGCCGAGATGCTCGCCGACCAGATCCCCGCGGTGCGCCTCCACCACCTCGGGCCTGACCAGCAGGCCGAGCGCGGCGAAGATCCGGCCGAGGATACGGGCGACCGTGGTCTTGCCGGTACCCGGCGGGCCGCTGAACACGAAATGCCGGGCGGGCGGCTGGCTGGCCAGCCCGTGGGTGTCGCGCAGCTTGGCCACGCGCAGTTGCGCGGCGATGGAGCGCACCTGCTGCTTCACCGGCTCCAGGCCGATCAGCTCGTCCAGTTCGGCGATTGCGCCCTCCACCGTGGGCGTGTCCTCGTAGCCGCGCAGCCGGCTCGTGAGCTCGGAGTACGCCTGCTCCAGGTCGCCGCCGCGGATGGTGACCAGGTCTTTGGGCGCGGGCTCGACGGTGCCGGTCATCACCCGCACATCGCGGGCCTGGCCGGCCTTCTCGAGCAGGCTGCGGACGAACCGGCCGTTGCCGAGCTCGTCGGCGATCCGGCGGCGGCCGACCTCCTCCAGGGTGCGCCACAGCACCGGGCGCGCGTCCGGGTCGAGCATCTCGCCGCGCCGGTCGAGCGCGGACTCGGCCAGCGCCAGCATCTCCGGCGGCGAGTAGCTCGGGAACTTCAGCCGGGTCGCGAACCGCGACGCGAGGCCGGGGTTGGAGGCCAGGAACGACTCCATCTGCTTCTCGTAGCCGGCCAGGATGATGATCAGGTCGTCGCGGTTGTCCTCGGCCCGCTTGAGCAGCGTCTGGACCGCCTCCACGCCGAACCGGTCGGACTGACCGTCGCCCTCGTTGACCAGGCTGTACGCCTCGTCGATGAACAGCACCCCGCCCATCGCGGAATCGACGAGCTCGTTGGTCTTGATCGCGGTCGCGCCGAGGTACTCGCCGACCAGGTCGGCGCGGTGTGCCTCGACGACCTCCGGCATCTCGAGCAGGCCGAAGGCATAGAAGATCTTGGCGAGCACCCGGGCCACCGTCGTCTTCCCGGTGCCGGGCGGGCCGAGGAAGACGAAGTGCCGCATCGGCTTGTCGGTGGTGACGCCGGCCACCGCCCGGCGCCGCGCCGCCTCGATCGACGCGGCGATGGAGCGGACCTGCTCCTTGACCGGGGTCAGGCCGATCATCGCGTCCAGTTCCGCCATGGCGTCCTCGACCGAGATCTGCGGCCGTGGCTTCGGCGGGCCGCCCAGGTGGTCGCGCGCGGCGTGTTCGGCGTAGGGCAGCGCCGCGGCCTGGGCCCGGACGCCGTAACCTGGCGTTCCCTGATGGCTGGCTCCGGGATAGCCGGACCCCGGGTACTGGGCTGGGCGGCCGCCGGGGTGGGCCGCCGGGCTGGCGCCGCTCGACCCGTGTGGATGAGGCGCGGTTCCCGGCCGTTCGGCGGTTCCCCGGCCGCCGTACATGCGGGCGTCCTGGATGCCCTTGGCCACCCGCCAGCCGAGCACGGCCGCGGCCAGCAGCCACGCGGCGATCGTGCCGATGAACGGCTGGTTCGGCCACGCCTTCAGCGCGGCGGCGCCGACCGGCACCGACCACACCAGGACCCAGGCGACCGTGCGGCACGGCACGAACCAGCGGGCCAGCGGCCTGGTGTGCGCGGCCAGCGCGACGGCGAAGGGCAGGAGCAGGAGAGAGTAGAGCCAGGTCCGATTGCTGATGCCCAGGGCGGTGAACACGGCGACGCCCCAGACCGCGACCGAGGCGGAAGCACCGACGGTCCGCCGTCCCTGGACCACCGCGACGACCGCGTAGATCAGCGCGGCGAGGATGATCAGGCCCAGCGTGACCGGGAAGAACAGGACAGCGGCGGCGACCACGACGACCTTGAGCCACGTCGGGGCCCGCCGGTGCGCCCGCAAAAGCCGGGAACCCCAGCTCGGCTTGTCTCGCGCGGCGGGCTGGGCCCTATCGTTTGGCAGCATCTCGCTTCCTCGCCCCCAGTCCCTGCCTCGCTAGTTGGGGCCTCGCAGCCATGCCACGAGCCCGGCGACTGGGTCGCCTGACCCATGGTCCCCGCACCCGGTTGCCGGACAGTCGTATGTCTCTGTATAGCGCATGACCCATGATCGCGACAGCACACACGTCGATACTGTCGGTGAAAAATGCGGCTTGGTCGTCCTGAACCTGGGGCCTCCGTGGTGACCGTGACCGGATTTCATGCGTGACCGGATCTCCATGATGGACCGCGCACGCGCCAGCACGTCAAGATAATCAGTGTGATCCGGGCGGTCTGGGCCGGGGGCCGTCAGGTCAAGGAAGCTAGATCCGGAGCGTGAGGTCGATCTCGTCGTGGAGCGGGATGCCGTAGTCGCCGACCCTCGGGATCTGGGGCTTCTCCTGCCGGGACCGGTCGACCGCGCCCGGTCGCAGCTCGGCGAGCCGGAACCCGCGGCGCTGGTAAAAGCGGAGTGCGTCGATGTTGTCGTTCGTGGTGGTGAGCCGGACCTCGCGGCAGCGGAAATGGCGCGCCGCGCCGGACGCAGCCTCGATCAGCCGGGTCCCGATGCCGACCCGGCGGTCAATGGCATTGAGAGTGACGATCTCCAGCATGTCACCCACCAGCTGGTAAGTGAGCAGGCCCACGACCCGCCGGGAGCGTTCGGCGATGAACCCGGGGAAGTCGGCGGGCCGCAGCACCGAGCCGTGCACGGCGACGAGTTCGGATCCCCAGAGCTCGGCGACGAGCCAGGCAAGCATGGGGCGATCGCCCTCGTTGACCGGTCTGATCCTGACCTCCGGCTCGTTCACCACGCCATTATGAAGCCATGATCATGTCCGTGCCCGGGGTGCGGTCGCGGTCCGGGAGGTTATAACGCCGGCCCGATGGGCAGCAGCTGTCAGTACCTTTCCACCCGGGCGTCAGTGAACGTCTCCCTTGGCTTGGTCCGCGGCGATCAGCTGAGCAGCAGGGTCTTGGCCACGGCGGTCCTGGCCTCCAGCGCGGCGTGCGCCTCTGCCGCGTCGATGCCGGCGAAACCGCCGTCGGACATCCCGTGCGCGGAGAACCGGCCGCCTGAGGCGGTCACCTCGAACGCGGCGCGGCCCAGCCGGCCTCCGGCACCGTCGAACACCACCTCCGCTCCGCGGCCTGCGGTGAGCTCGCGCACCCGTTCGGTCCAGTCGGGCTCGGAATAGTCGACGGCCGCTTCGGCGCCCGCGTCGCGGATCACGTCCAGCTTCCGCTGGCCGCGGGCGGCGCCGATGACCCTGCCCCCGGCCGCGCGGGCCAGCTGGACCAGCAGCACCACTTCCTCCATCGGTCATCGTGTCTGTTCGCTGACACGGTAAGAGCGCACCGGATCCCCGGGCATCGGCCAGGAGACCGGCGAGGTCTCCATCCATCGGCCTAGGCCTCAGCGGCCGCGGCTATGACTTCCGCGACCAGCGGTTCACGTAGCGGGCGCGGCTGGGCGGCCGACCGGGCAGGGTCTGGGCCGGGCCCGATCGCAGCCCGTCGAGTGCGATGGCGACCAGCCGTGACCGCACGTTGCGTTCCTCGGCCAACATGGCGGGGTCGACGGGTTCTTTGGGGACTTTGGATTCTTTGGGGTCTTTGGGTCCTTTGGGGTCGCCCGGATCCGGGGACCGGCGGCTGAACTGCTCGATCAGCCAGCTAATGTCCAGGGCAGTGACGTCGGCTCGCAGGCGGCCATCGCGATGAGCCCGGGCCACGATCTCTTCCATCCGCGCCATGCTGCGGCGGGCCGTGCTCCGCATCTCGGCGGTGGTCTCGATCTGCCCCGCCAGCGAGGCGAGCGCCCCGCTGCGCAGCTCGATACAGGTCCGGATGTAGCCCTCCAGGCCGGCCCACGGGTCGCTGGCCTGGAGGGCGTCGTCGGCCGCGGCCAGCGCCTGGTCCATCGCCAGCACGCACAGGCGCTGCAGCAGTTCGGTCTTGCTGCCGTACCGGCGGTAGAGCGTGCCCATGCCGACCCCGGCGCGCTCGGCGACCGCCGAGACCGGCGCGCCCGCGCCCTGGGCGGTGAAGACGTCACGGGCCGCCTCGAGCACGACCAGGTCGTTGCGGCGGGCCTCGGCCTGCCGGCCGCGCACGGACTGCGGGCGCAGGGACCGGAAATTCACCTGCCCAGCCTACCTTTATTCGGAGGGAAACATTCCGATAAGATCTTAGTCGGACAGAATCGCTCCGCTAATAAGGAGGCGCCGTCGTGCGTGCGGTGGTGATACGGGAGTTCGGGCCCCCGCAGGTGCTCGAGCCGGCCGAGGTGGACGAGGTCCGGGCGGGCCCGGGCGAGGTGGTCATCGACGTCGAGCTGGCCAACGTGACGTTCGTCGAGACGCAGGTCCGCGCGGGCAAGCCGCCTCATCCTTCGATGCTCCCCCCGCTGCCGACGATCCTGGGCAACGGCGTCGGCGGCACGGTGGCTCGGGCCGACTCAGGGGCCGGCTCTGGGACCCGCTCTGGGGCCGGCTCTGGGGCCGGCTCAGGGGCCGCCGGGCGCCGGGTCGTGGCCAGCCTGAACGGCACCGGAGGGTACGCCGAGCGCGTGGTCTCGCCGGTGTCGCGGCCGATCGAGGTCCCGGACGGGGTGGCCCTGCGCGACGCCGTCGCGCTGCTGGCCGACGGTCGCACCGCGCTCGCCCTGGCTGGCCGGGCCGGCCTGCGGGCGGGCGATACCGTCCTGGTCGAGGCCGCGGCGGGCGGCGTGGGGACGTTGCTGGTGCAGATCGCGCGCAACGCCGGGGCCCGGGTCGTGGCGCTGGCCGGGCAGCCGCGCAAGCTCGCGATCGCGCGCGACCTCGGGGCCGACCTGGCCGTCGACTACAGCCGCGACGGCTGGGACGAGCAGGTCCGCGACGCGGTCGGTCCAGTGGACGTGGTGTTCGACGGCGTGGGCGGGGACATCGGGCGGGCGGCGTTCGGGCTGCTCGGCCCGGGCGGCCGGTTCTGCCCGTTCGGCATGGCCAGCGGGAGCTTCGCCCCGGTCAGCCCCGAACTCGCCCGGGCGCACCAGGTCACCGTCCTGGCGGGGGCCGGCGCGAGCCCTGAGGAACTGGCGGCGCTGGTCCGGACGGCCCTGGCCGAGGCCGCGGCGGGCCGCCTCCGGCCGGTCATCGGCCAGGAATTCGAGCTGGCCGCGGCCGCCGACGCGCACGCGGCCATCGAGGCGAGGACCACGATCGGCAAGACACTGCTGACGGTGCCGCGGTAATCGCCCGGTCTGGCGTTCCGGTCCCGGGGCGGCCTGGGGTGCGCCTTGGCGTCGACCGCGGTCCGTTCGGCCTCCATTTTTGATCTTCGTTATCACTTCGTTACGTGAGCGGCCGTATTTACCGGTCCCGGCGTCGCTCTGACCGATCGGGTGGTACTCACCCGCAATTTCGCGGGATCTTCCACCACCAGCGACTCAGGACGAGGTGCGTTGCAATGCCGGAGCCGAACATGACCTGGTTCTTCCAGCCTCGTCGTCACCGGGACGGAGCGGGCCCTGACCACGATGACTCGGCGCCTGGCCTGATCAGCCTCCCGGCGGAAGTACTGCAACGGCACGGCGCCCGGGTACTCGATCCAGAGACAGCCGTGGCCGTCTCCGGTTACCCGCAACCTCGGTCGACGGTATACCGGGCCAGGACGCTGCTGGTCCCCCGTGAATTGCAACAGGAGCCGACCATCGGGCTCATCAATGCGGTTCTCGACGGTGTAGGGATGAAGCTGCTCCCGGGCGCGCCTAGCCACGAAACGGACCACGGCAACGCGGACATCGTCCGCCGGCTGGCCGAACTGCCAAGTCCTGCGGTCCTGGTCGCGACCGAAGGTAACCGTACACCGATGGTGGTCGACGCCTGGGTGGCTCTGCAGGCGCTGCGCGCCGCGGCCGGTCCCCCTCCGGACAAGGCCGCTCCCCCTCCGGACAAGGCGGACGGCGGCCGGCTGTACAAGAAAGACGTGGACCGGATTGCGCTGGAACATCTGCTCGTCGGTTCGGCCATCACCGGGAGCCCCGCCTACGGCGGCGGCGGCCTTACCGGGGACCCGGGCAACAGCAGTGGTGGCAGCGGCCCCACCAGCACGGACTCCTACCTGTTCAGCGGCGGTGACACGCGCACCCCGGTGGCGGTCCTCCTCGATGCGCCCGCGCGCATGCTGGCCGCCGACATCGCGAACAAGTACGGCCGGCGTCCGGTGGTCGCCGTCCTGGACACGGGCGTCCGGGCCCATCCGTGGCTGAACGTGGAGGCGAGGCCGGGTGGCGGGTATGACACCGACCCCGACAACAACGGCGACGGCTTTACCGAGATCGATGACGACATCCAGAAGGCCATCCGCGCGGAAGGCGAGCACGCCGAATCGAGCGGTGACACGCCGCGTCAGGTGATCAGGCACCCATGGGACACGCCGGTCACGGCGAACCCGCTGATCGGCGAGCTTGGTCCCGCCGAGGGCCACGGCACCTTCATCGCGGGCATCGTGCGCCAGGTGGTGCCCGATGCCCGGGTCCTGGCCATCCGGGTCATGCACAGCGACGACATCGTCTACGAGGGCGACCTCATCTGCGCTCTCAGCATGCTGGCCAACCGGATCGCACTCGCCGAGACCAGCGACCCGGACAAGATGGTAGACGTGGTTTCGCTCTCGCTGGGCTACTTCAGCGAGTCCGCCAGCGACGTGGCCGCCACCTTCGCGCTGCGGCAGGTGATCGACACGCTGCTCGACATGGGCGTCGTGGTCGTCGCCGCGGCCGGGAACTACTCAACCAGCCGCATGTTCTACCCCGCGGCGTTCGCGCAGCGACCGGTCCCGGCGGGTCAGGTGCCACTGATCAGCGTGGGCGCGCTCAACCCGAACGGGTCCAAGGCGGTCTTCAGCAACGGCGGCCCTTGGGTGACGGCCTGGGCCGCCGGCGCCGTCATGGTCAGCACCTTGCCGACGGACATCAACGGTAGCCGTACCCCTGACCTCAGGATGCGCGCCCACCCGGCCGAACAGATGCCGCCGGGCGTCTCGCTGCCCAGCCACCGTGAGGCCCTCGATCCCGACGACTACTCGTCCGGCTGGGGACTCTGGAGCGGCACGTCGTTCGCGGCTCCCCTGCTCGCCGCGCACATCGTCCGGTCGCTCCTGGAGGGACCAGCCGATCCTGGGTCTGGCCTGGTACTGAAACCCTGCGGGAAGCAGGCCACGACGGAACGTGCGCTGGCTGCCCTGACGAACATGGGCTGGCCGGGCTGATCGCGGTGGATGACCGTAACCCCGCCACGGTCCAGGCAACACAGCCGGACCGCAGCGCGCGCATCGCAAGCCTGGTGAGCGCGGCCCGGCAAGGGAGCGAGGACGCGCTGGGCCAGATCGTGACGGAACTCAGTCCGCTGCTGTGGCAGGTCGCGCGCGCGGCCGGGCTGAGTTCCGGTGATGCCGAGGACGTGCTGCAGACGGCATGGATGCGCCTGGTCGCTCATCTGAGCGATATCCACGACTCGGCCGCGCTCACCGCCTGGCTGGTCACCACCACGAAGCGGGAAGCGTGGCGGGTACGCGCCGCGGAACGCAGGCAGCTTCCCGCCGACCAGGAATCGCTCGCTGAAGTGCCCGACCAGGGGCCCGGCTCGGAGGAGCAGATCATCCTCGATGACCAGCGGCGAGCGCTGTGGGCGGCCATCAGCCGGCTCAACGCGCGATGCCAGGAACTGCTGCGGATCATCGCTTTCGCGCCGCGTCCGGACTACGCGGCGGTGGCGGCCGCACTCGGCATGCCCATCGGGAGCATCGGTCCCACTCGCGGCCGGTGCCTGGCCAAGCTCCGCGCCCAGCTCGCCAGTGACCCTGCCGGGAGTTCGCCATGACGGCGCCGGACGCCGACCGCGTGCCATCGGCTGACGAGCCCCTCGACGAGGTAGATTTCGGGCTGCTCGACGATATCCGCGAGCTGTTCGAAGCCGCTGACCCCATGCCGGCGGACCTTCCGGAGCGCATCCGCTTCTTCCTCGCGCTCCGCGACCTGGAGATCGAGGTGGCCCGGCTCGCCGCGGAGGAGGACCTGGCGGCCGTGGCCGTTCGCGGGGCGGAGCAGAGCCGCACGATCACCTTCGACAGCGACAGCCTGACCATCATGATCCGGATCGACACGAACCCGGACGGGACAGCCCGCGTCGACGGCTGGCTGGCGCCGCCGCAGCGCCGCGAGATTGAGATGAAAACCGCGGCGGATTCACTGAACGTGACCAGCGACGAGCAGGGACGGTTCGCTTTCGCCCGGGTGCCGCGGGGAATGGCTCAGCTGGTGGTCCGGCCAGCCGATCAGCCGGATGCAGCGGGCCGGTCGGTCGTGACTCCGGCGCTTATCCTCTGACCGGCATCTGGGAGGCGCCTGCCGAATGCCCCGTGCCAAGCGGCGCTCCGCCCGCTCTGAGGACTCGCTCGCCCGCGCCGGGAGCCGGGCCCGCGAGGCGCGTGAGCGTGGCCTGCGGGAGGGTAACGCGGGCCGCCCCGCGGTCGGCGCCCGCTACATCCGCGCGGGGCTGCGGCATCTGGGCTGGGTGGAAGAAGGGAAACAGCCCGGCGCGCGGCAGGTGCACGAGGCGCACCAGGCCCTGGCCGCCATGCTGCTCGGGACCTTGGCGGAATGGGAGACCGAGCTGGGCCACGCGGAGTACGGGTCGCGTCTCCTTGATCGCGCCGAGCGCCTGACCGCGGCGGATAACCGGGGCATCCTGCTGCTCCAGCGAGGCATGATCTTCATGCGGACGGGGCGGGAAGGCGACGCGGTCACGATGCTCGACGATGCGGTGGCCCAGCTGGAGGGAAACTCGGCCGAGACCGCGAGCCTAGCTACCGCCCTGCTGAATCGCAGCTTCGCCCACCTCAATCTCGGCCAGGTCCGGCGGGCGCGCGCCGACCTGGTCTGCTGCCGCCGCGTCGCGACGGATGAGGGCCACGACCTGATCGCGGCCAAGGCGCTGCATAACCTGGGCTACTGCGATCTGCTGGCCGGCGACATTCCGGCCGCGCTGCAGCTCTTCAACGTGGCCGCTGACGCGTACCGGTTGGCCGCGCCCGGCTTTCTCCTCGTGCTGGCGACGGACAAGGCCAGTGCGCTGCTCGCGGCCGGGCTCGCCGCGGATGCGGCCAGCGAGCTGGATGACGCGATGGCCTCGTCCCGTCGGCTACGGCTTGACCAAAACCTGGCCGAAGCGCAGTTGGCCCGGGCGCAGGCTGCGCTGGCCGCTGGCGAGCTGGCCGCGGCTCGCCGATGGGCGGCTGCCGCTGAGCGGCGTTTCCGGCGGCGAGGCAACGACGCCTGGGCCTGCGTGGCGGAGCTCGCCCGGCTGCGGGGCCTGTCCGTCACAGCAGCGCGTCAGGCGCCAATCGCCGCTGAAGCGCTGCAGCTCGCCGAGCGGCTGCGCGGCCGCGGGCTGGCCAACGACGCGGACATGGCCGAGCTGCTCGCGGCCCGCGCTCTGCTCGCGGCCGGACGTCCGGATGAGGCCAGGCTCCGCGTGGTGCGCCACGGCCGGGCGGAGGTGCCGCTGGACGTCAGCCTGATGCGCCGGCTGGTCAGGGCCGAGCTGGCCGACCGGGAGGGACGGACCGGGGCGGCGCTGGCAGAGCTGCGGGCGGGCCTGGCGATGGTGCAGGCCCGGCGCGGCCGGCTCGGCAGCATTGACCTGCAGACCGGCACCGCCGCCCTTGGCGCGGACCTAGCCGCCGCCGGCCTGCGGCTGGCGCTGGACCGGAAATCCGCGCCACTGGTGTTCGCCTGGCTGGAGCGCTCCCGGGCGCAGGCGTTCCGGGTCAGGCCGGTTCGTCCGCCCGCCGACCCGCAGGCGGCAGCCGTCCTGGCCGAGCTGCGCCAGCTCAGCCTGCTGATTCGCGAGGCCGAGCTGAACGGCAGCCGCGACCCGGCCCTGATCGCGAGGCACGCCTCGCTGAAGCGCGAGATAAGGGAGCACGACTGGAAGGCCGGCGGCCCGGGCGAGGCCACGGCCCAGGCCGGCCTCCGCGAGGTAAGCGAGGCCCTGGAGAAGAGCGGGCAGACCCTGGTGGGCATCCTGGCCCGGCCCGGCGAGATGGTCGCGGTGGTGGTACGGCGCGGATCGGCGCGGCTGATCCAGCTCGGCGGCTTCGAGGCGGCCGCCGAGGCGGCGAGGCGGCTGAACGCCGACCTCGACACCCTGGCCGGGCGGCGGCTGCCCGTCCGGCTGGAGGCCGTGATCAGGGAGTCGATCCGGCACCAGGCCGAAACGCTGACGGCCGAGATCATCGCGCCGCTGCGGTCTTCGCTCGGCGACGATGGCGTGGTGTTCGTCCCGGCGGGCCCACTGGCCGGCATTCCCTGGGGGGTGCTGCCTGACCTGCGCGGCCGCCCGGTAACCGTGTGCCCGTCCGCTTCGTCATGGCTGGCCGCCTGGCGTCGCGGGCAATCCGCGGCGGGCCCGCTGCCGGCTAGGCCGCCGTTGCTGGTCGCGGGACCGGATCTGGAACACGCGGCCCGGGAAGTCATTGAGATAGCCAGGTCCTATCCGGGCTGCCGCCCGCTGCTCGCCGACGCGGCCACTGTCAGCGCCGCACTGCGTGCGCTCGACGGCGCGCCCCTCGCCCACCTGGCCGCGCACGGGCACCACGACCAGGAAAACTTCCTGTTCTCCAGGATCGACCTGGCCGACGGCCCGCTCATGGCCTACGACATCCAGCAGCTCGCGGCGCCTCCCCGGCACGTGGTCCTGTCATCCTGCGACGTCGGGCGGACCGTTGTGCGTCCCGGCGAGGAAATCCTCGGCTTCACCGCGGCCCTGCTCTACATCGGGACAGCGACCGTGACCTCCAGCGTCACCCGGGTGGGCGACGACGCCGCCGTCGGCATGATGACCGCCTATCATCGCCTGCTCGCGGCCGGGGCCCGGCCCGCCGAGGCGCTCGCCCAAGCCACTGCTGCGGAGGAGTTCAGCCCGTTCGTGTGCTTCGGCGGCGGCTAGCGGCGGAAGGGATCCAGCGGGCGCACACCGGGTGATCTCCAGGTCAAGCCGGGAGCAGACTGCAAGAACGCCTTGAAGTCTTGCCCATTCATCACAGCCTCCGGTTGTACCTCGACAGGCTCGATAAAGATGCCGCATGGGCGGCGTTATTCGCTATCCGCGTCCAAGTCGCGGCGCGGCCGGTTCCGTCAGCCCGCACCTTCCCCTCGTTCTTTAGCTGTTCCAGGACGAGCCGGATGGTCTGGTCGCTGACACCTGGCACGGCCGCCCTGATGTCTGCGAGGCGGAATGTGACTGGTGCCCGGCGCACGATGTGATCGCGGACGCGCTGCTGCTTGGTCCCGGGGGTCTTAGCGGCGGCCGCGCGGTCAGCAAAGACGGCATAGGCTCTGGCGAGCACGCTAGCGAAGTAGCCGAGCCAGGGCCATGGTTCGGAGGGACCGTCGTGCCAGCCATGGGTGGACTCGAGCAGAGCCTGATAGTAGGCGTCCGCCGATTCTGCGATCGCCTGTTCGAGGCTCACGTAGCGTCCGACGGTGTATCCATGCTCGATGAGCATGGCGTTCGTGAGCACCCTGGCTACGCGCCCGTTACCGTCCTCGAACGGGTAAATGACAAGGAGGTCGAGGATGAACAGCCCGGACAGGAGCACTGGATGGTGTTCACCCGCGGCAACCGCATGCTTATAGCGCTCGATCAGGTCGTCTATGGCGAAGGGCGTGCTCGCGGCGGACACCGGCTTAAAGCGGACGGTCGTCGAGCCGTCTGGTGAACGGTCCACCACCAGATTGTCCTCGGTCTTGAACGCTCCGCCCGGCATGGCCGTATGACTGAAGAGGAGCCGATGCAGGTGCAGCAGCAGACCGGCGTTCAGCGGACGCCAATCCTGCTGGAACAGGTAGTCCTGGGCGTCGCGGTAGCCTGCCAGTTCCTGTTCGCTCCGGTTGCGCAACGTCGTCGTCCGCCGGTTGATGATCCGCTCGGCGCGATCGGCGTCCGCGACGACAACGCCCTCTATCGCGGACGACGCGGTAATGCTCTGAACGCGAGCCCGATCCGCGAGCTCGGTGAGCAACCCTGGCATCTGGTCACGGTAGAGTGCCTCGGAGCCACGACCGAAGTCGATCCCGCTGAGCTGAGTGACGACTTGGGCTGGCACCCGCCCGATGAGCGCGTCGAGATCGGTGAAGCTGCGCAAGGAACCTCCCA
>Ga0137391_10003067_pt1 | contig 12632 bp, 10 predicted proteins | sample 15con2h24BmetaG_FD_101399 | JGI IMG/M metagenome (GOLD analysis project Ga0137391, IMG submission 101399) | Vadose zone soil microbial communities from Angelo Coast Range Reserve, California, USA - 15con2h2.4B metaG | ecosystem: Environmental > Terrestrial > Soil > Vadose zone > Saprolite...
CTGATTGCCTGTCAGATGACCATGGAGGTCATGGGCATCCGGCGCGAGGACCTGATCGATGGCATTGAGTTCGGCGGGGCGGCCATGTTCCTGGGTTTTGCCACAGGAGCACATACGACCCTCTTTATATAATGGCCTCTGGAGAGAAGACTTCCCGTGAGCGGCCCTTCCCCTTCGCTGCGCTCAGGGCTGCGGCTCATGCGTGGAGGCGTGACATTACTGGCGAGAGGTCCTGGCTGTCATTCTGAGCGAAGCGAAGAATCTCCAGGTAGAGCCTACAACCGGGTATGACAAAAACATTGGAGCGTTGAACACTGTTCGCTGGTAAATGCGTTCATCACGACAGCACAAGCAGGGAGAAACCAATCATGAGCGAAGCAATACATGTTGATCGGCAACTAGATGCCAAAGGAATGCTCTGCCCTATGCCCGTCATTTCTGTCAAGCGAGCCATCAAGGATCTGCAACGCGGCCAGGTCCTTGTTGTGAGCGCGACCGACAAGGGAGCCTGCCGCGATATTCCAGCATGGGCTGAACAGACAGGCCATGCACTCCTGGAACAGACCGAGGAGAACGGCGTCTACACCTTCTACATTGAGAAGGCCGGCTGGGAAGACGAAGAGTGAGGCGAAGATGTACTTTCGCCAACTGCGCCTACCAGATATAGGCTGCGCATCATATATTGTCGGCGGTGATGGGGTATGTGCAGTCATCGATCCGCGCTGGGATGCTGTACCGCAGTATGCCGGCCTCGCCCGGCAGCAGGGTCTGCAGATCACGCACATTCTTGAGACCCACATCCACGCCGACCACGTCTCGGGTGCTACCCGCCTCGCCGCCCGCACTGGGGCGACCATTCTGATTCACCGCCATGCCCTGGTCACCTATGCGCATGGCGACGTTGACGATAACGAGGAAATTGTGATTGGACCCGCCCGCATGCTCGTGCTGCATACGCCTGGCCATAGCCTTGATAGCATTAGTGTGCTGGTGTGTGACGTTGAGGGGAACGAGACGCCGCGGCTGCTGAGTGGTGACACGCTGTTCGTTGGAGAGATTGGTCGACCAGATCTACATGGCAACCAGGCGGCGAGTCTCGCTGAGCTGCTGTACACGAGTCTCCATGAGCGCATACTCCCGCTTGGAGATGAGATAGAGGTCTATCCTGCTCACCTGGCTGGCTCGCTCTGCGGACGGCACATCGCTGCTGAGCCTTCAACGACCATTGGTCGCGAACGGCGCACTAATCCAGCGCTGGTCGGCCGCGAACGTGAGACCTTCGTTCGCAGCATTGTCGCTGATCTGCCTCCTCGTCCACCAAATGTCGAGCGCATCCTCCAGCTCAACCGATCGGCAGCGCCCACCAGACGACCAGAGGTATCCAGGGTAACCCCAGAAGAAGCACTGGCTCTGTTAGACCAGGTTGCCATGATTGATGGTCGAGATGCACCCGTGTTTGCACAGGGGCATCTGAGAGGGGCGATCAATATCCCCATCGGCTACGGTCAGTTCGGCGTCATGGCCGCCTGGTTGTTTCCACCGGAGACAGGGCTGCTGCTCATTCCCGCCGACGACGAAGACCTTGGCGATGCCATTGACTCCTTGATGGCGGTCGGGATGACCAATCCGCTGTCGGCACTTACAGGTGATCAAGGAGAGTGGAAGGGCGCAGGGCTGACCATCGCGGAGACGCCACTGGTCAATGTAGAAGACCTGGCTCATCGTATCACTGCAGGCAAGGTTGGCACACTCGTCGACGTTCGTGAGAAAGGCGAGATGGAACAAGGAACGATCACGGGAGCAATCAGCCTCCCCTACCGTGAGATGCGGACGTGCGAGACAGTGCCATCCCTGGCGGAACCAGTCGCTGTGTTTTGCAATAGTGGGAATCGCAGTAGTGTCGCCGCGAGCCTGCTTGAGCGTTTAGGGCTGAGCGCCATGAACGTGGCCGGTGGGACGACTGCATGGATGGAAGCCGGGCTACCACTCGCTCAGCCAGATGCATAGTGATACTACATTCCAGTACGCATCCAGGACCGGAAAGTTTGTATCACTGAGATGGGTAAGAACTGCTTACCCTGTATAACAACATAGCAAGGAGGTTAGTGTGGCAACCATTCACAAGTCGATTGACATCGATGCTCCAGCCGAGCGGGTGTTCGAAATTCTCACCGACCCCAGGCGCCTACCAGAATATGCTTCAGGACTCATCAGCGTCGAGGATATCCGGCAAACGGAGCAGCATCTTGGTGACTCCTTCCGCGCGACCTATGCCGTGCTCGGGCTGCACTTCGCGATGACCTTCACGGCCACCGAGTATGAGCACCCCACCAAACTCACCAGGCGCTTCGAAGGAGGCATGAAAGGTACCTGGACCTGGCTGCTAGAGCCGCGAGGGAACAGTACCCACATGACGACGGCAATGGAGTATGAGATGGCCGGAGGCATCCTGGGCAAAGCCATGAATGCGGTGCTGGTGGAACGGATGAATGAGAAGAACGCCAAGGGGATGCTGGAAAATCTGAAACTGGTCTGTGAGGCGACCCCTTAAGCTCTCTTCAAAGAGTAGATCACATCCCCACCATAGAAGGAGGATTTCTCATGCAATGCAGTTCATGTGGAACTCAACTGGCTCCAGAAGCGACAGCCTGTCCGAGGTGTGGCAGGCCTACCCCCTACAATGCCCCCGTCTCCGGGGCGTATGACCGGACGGTTGTGGCACCTCCTGCTGGTCTGCCACCTCCACCGCAACTCCCACCCACTGTTTATGGCTCATCCTCTGCTGGACCTGCTTCTCCTTATGGGACCCCCCCATATGGAACACCGCCATCGGCTCCTTACCGGATGCCACAGGCCTCCCCCTCTAGTGCTCAACAGTATCCGTATGGCTCCCCGTATGCACCACCGCCATCGGCTCCTTACCGGGTGCCACCGGTCTCCCCACTACCCGATGGCGCAAGCAAAAGGAGCCGTCGCCTCATCGCGCTGATGGTTGGGGTTGTCGCTCTCGTCCTGGTAGTGAGTGGTGTCTTTCTGATACCCGGATGGCTGCATCCCTTGCCGCCACCTGGTCCCTCCGGCTCACCGATCGTCCCAGCCGCAGCTGCCATCGTGACCAATGTCCAGGTCGCCAGTGCCGTTGACAGTTACTACCATCCCACCCAGTTGACCAGCACGGTTGCCGTCGGGCAGACCCTCTATATTACCTTCGACCTGCACTTAAACGGACGGACCGGCTACGTGCAGGCCAAGTTTTACCGGGATCGAGAATTCATTGATCAGGCCGACCCGCTCATGGTCACTCCGGGCGTCCTCAACGCAGCTGTCTACGCCAGCTTTCCGGCAGCCATCCCCAACGGAACGGCTGAACTCTACTGGTGTCAACAGGCCGATTGCAGCGATAGGCAGCTGGTGGCAGTGGCCCACTTCACCATCACCGCAGCTAGCAGTAACCTTGCTGCACCTGGGCAAGTGGCGACTAAGATGATGGGCAACCTTGAAAAAGTAGAAAAAAGGCTGTACGATAACGTCTAACCCATGGGATAACTTCAGCGTGAGGGACAAATGAATGACAACAACGACGCGGATACGCGTCTTCCCAACTTCTCGGAGCATGTTCAGAAGAACCGGGCGATGTGGGAGGCAAGCAGCGACGAGTACGAACAACGCCACGAGGCGGCTCTTTCGGGAGGGAATGCGATGGCCTGGGGGCTGTGGCGCATTCCAGAGGCAGAGCTGCATATTCTGGGGGAGGTGGCGGGAAAGGATATACTAGAGTTTGGCTGCGGGGCGGCCCGCTGGTCCATCGCCCTTGCCGAATGTGGGGCGCGACCGGTGGGCCTGGATATCTCGTCGAGGCAGCTCCAACATGCTCGCCATCACATGCAAGAGGCCGGTGTGGATTTTCCGCTCGTCGAAGCCAGCGCCGAGGATGTTCCTCTTGCTGACGCCAGCTTCGACATCGTCTTCTGCGACTGGGGAGCGATGACCTTCTGCGATCCTACGCGCACCGTTCCCGAGGCGGCACGCCTGCTCCGGCCTGGCGGGCTATTTGCCTTCTCCACCGCGTCGCCCATCTCAGTGATGTGTCTCAACGTGCAGGCGGACCAGGTCGAGGGCACCCTCGTCAACGATTATTTCGGTATGAAGCGCATGGAGTGGGAAAACGAGGTGAATTTCCAGTTGCCCTACGGTGAGTGGATGCGGCTCTTCCGGCGTGCGGGTTTCGTGGTTGAGGACCTGTTCGAGACGCAGCCGCCCATCGGCAGCACAAGCACCTATCGCACGGATGCTGAAAACGAGTGGGCCAGGCACTGGCCGATGGAGAATATCTGGAAGGTACGGAAAGAGAAGTAAATCAAAACAGGGTGCGTGCAAGCCTATTATTTTGCGATCCCATCGGTCAGACCTTTGATAAAATAGCGTTGTAAGAACGCGTAGACGACGACGGCTGGCAAGATGCTGATGAAACATCCGGCCGCTACCCAGTTGATCTCGTTCTGATACTGTGAGAAGAAGGCCGACAACGCCACCGGGAACGTCTGTACTCCTGGCTGCTGCAGGAAAAACACCGAGAACTGGTAATCGTTCCAGATGAAGACCCCGACCAGGATGATCACGGTTGCTGTGACCGGCTTTAAGAGCGGGAGCAAAATGTGCAGAAAGACGGAAAAGCGATTGCAGCCATCGATAAGCGCGGCTTCATCCAGCTCCCGTGGAATGGTGTTGAGAAAACCGGTGTAGAGGAAGATGGTCAATGGCAAGGAGAAGGTGATCTGAATGAGGATGACTGCCCAGTAGGTGTCTATGCCTCCGATATCGACCACCAGTTTGTAGAGACTGACCAGGATGGTCAGAGCGGGGACGATCATACACGCTATGCACAGCGTATACACCACCGTATTCCAGCGCGTCGGGAAACGCGCCAGGGGATAGGAGGCCAGCGCCCCAATGAGCACGACGCACACCACTGCGGTGGAGGCGATAATACAGTTGCTCACGAGAGCACTATCCAGGCGAGCATTCTGCCAGGCATTCACAAAATTATCCAGATACAGGTAAGTGGGAGGAAGCCACTTCGAACTCGTATCGTACGGTGATTTGAAAGCAATATTGAGTAAAATAAAAAATGGGATGAGATGGAGCACACAGATCAGCCCCGCGACGATCACGGCCAGCTTCTTGTTCATTACAGCCTCACTTCCTTTCGCCGTAAAGCGAATAATAAGGCGACGCCCACGACAGTGATGATGAAGAACATGATATTGCCTAATGTTGCTGCATAGCCCGCATCCTCCCGCGCAAAGTAGAGGTTATACATCATCGTTGATAATGATTGGGAAGCATAACCTGGGCCCCCATTGGTCATCGCGACAATCACATCAAAGAGCTTCAGGCCACCGATCACGTTATAGACGATGCTAACAGTAACCGCTGGCATTAGTAAAGGAAACGTGATAAATCTGAAACGGGTGAGGGCGGAAGCCCCATCAATGGATGCGGCTTCCTGGTATTCGCGCGGAATCGCTTGCAGCCCCGCCAGGTAAATAATCATGGCGACGCCCATATATTGATAGGTATTGACGAAGGTAATAATCCAGACAGCGGTTGGCCCATTGTCCAGCCAATCTACCGGCGCCCGCCCCAAGACGTGGAGCACGTCATTGGCCGCTCCGCCATCATATTGAAAAAAGAAATAACTAATATAGCCCATGATTAAGGGACTGATAATGATGGGGAGATAGACAATGGTGCGGACCAAGCCCTTCCCGCGTATGTTCTGGTCTAAAAAGAGGGCGTAGGCCAGGCCGAGGATATTCTGCAGGAGTGTGCTGCCACAGCCATAAATGAAGGTATTCACAATCGTGCGCAACATGTCTGGATCGGTCAGGAAGCGCTGGTACTGCAGCAGCCCGACCCAGCGGAAGTGCTCAGAATAGCCATCCCAGTTGGTGAACGAGTACCGGACCCCCTGAATAAAGGGGTAAAAGATAAACACGGATAAGAGGATAAGGGCGGGCAGATACATCAGATTGACCAGCCAGGGCGATGACCTTCGCGCTTTCCTGCGCGTCTCGGATGCTTTTTTGGCGACCAGCTCTTCTGGTTGTGCCGATTGAAGGCGGACCTGCTGATGCACAGATGGCTCCTTGTTCTAGATATGCCGGGAAAGTGGAAAGGGTGTACGGTATTCAGTAGGATTGTACACCCTTTCCTTCGCGAGTTCAGATGGAGACGGGGCGTGTTTACTGTGAAGATCTGAGTCGCAGGTACTCCTGCTTCATGTTGGCGCTGTACTGAGCGGGTGTGATGGAACCTGCCAGTAAGTTCTGCGCGTTCTTACACATCACATCCCACATCCCGTTGGGTAAGTAGACGCGATCAAAGTACGGCCACACCGGAGCAGTGCTGTATTTCTGGAAGTAGGGATCGAGGTCGCCCAGATTTGCCTGCACACCGACCAGGCCCGGAGGCAGCCTGTCAGCCTGAGCTACCAGAGCCATATTTTCGGGCTGCGCATAGAAAGCGACAAACTTCTTCGCTGCTGCCAGATTGGGTGAATCCTTCCATACTCCCCAGGTGGTCTTTTCGCCTCCCGCGAAGGTAGGGGCATCTCCCGGCACGATGGAGGGAATAGGCATCAGTCCTGCGTTGAGGTTCGGATTGGTCTTCTTGGCTTCGTCGATCAGGAAAGGACCATAAATGCCGAAAGCCACTTTCCCCTGGGCAAAGGCCTGGGCGGAATCGCTATATTTGGCCGTCAGCACATCCTTGTTCAAGCAGCCCTTCTGCTGCAGCTGCATGAGCATCTGAGGCAGTGGGGTCCATTTCGACCAATCGAACGTCCCATCCTGGAGCTGCGCTCTGAAGTTCTGTGAGGGGCTGATGAGCAGCGGCGTGGCGAAAAAGTCGAAGAACTGTCCCAGGGGCCATGAATCCGCTCCGCCAATGTGGATTGGGGTGATCTGGCCATTACTCTTTGCCTTGATGGTCTGGCAGGCGGCGACCAGTTCATCGAAGGTCGTGGGCACAGCAATGCCAAATTTGTTTAAGATATCTACGTTGTAGACAGGGCCCGACTTATCCTGGTCGAGCGGCAGCACATACACCTTCCCATTGGCGTCGGTCACGGTGTCCTTAATGGTCGGGCTCAGACGTGCAGCCCAGGGTTGATCCCGCAGATCTGCCAGGAAGTTACCATAGCGAATTTTTGCCCAGCCATGGGTGGAGAACACATCGGGGAGATGCTTTGAGGCCATCTTCACCTTCATGATGTTTTCGTACTCCGCCCCTGGAGCTGAGAAATCGACCTTGATGTTGGGATTGGCTTGCATAAACTTCTGGGCAATATCCTGGAGCACCTGGGCCTGGTTTCCTACCTGGTTGGTAGCAACCGTGAGCGTGATGGGACTGCTCCCACCACCAGGTGATCCGGTGCTCGAACCACAGGCGCTCAAGATCCAGCCAAAGAGAAATAGGCACGCGAGGACAACGCCGAGTGCGCGACGTTGCATGAGACACCTCCTGTTTTCCTTAAAAAAGTGAGGGGACCATTGAGGTCTCCAATAAAGTACAGGTGGTAGGAATGTATCCTAGCTCGCTTGCTTCTTGACACTGCGTCCAGGATCAGCTACCATACATACCAGTAGTCTAATGCATCTATCTTCGTTTGTGTATGTAGTAAACCTACGATAAGCGCGTTCATTTCTACTCAGCCCTCATCCACCCTGTCATGTATGAGACATTGCATCTTGAACGAGGAGTAGGGGTATGAAATTTCCAAAGACCCTGCGGGTGAAGTTATCCATTCTCTACCTGCTCACCACCTTCATCCCCCTGGCAATTATTGTCTTTGTCATGCCGAGCTACTATCAGAACGTTATTGCCCGCGATTCTCAGACGCTGACAGCCGCAACACTCACTGCACTGTCACGCAACATCGATACCTACCTTGATGATTTAAATCGCTTAACATTAACGCCATATCTCAACAACGATGTGATGATCGCGCTCAAGCTGAAGGCTAGCCACGAGTATGCCAGTGCCAAACCTTCTGAACAACTGGCGGCTAATCAAGCTCTTTACGCCACCCTGCCCTATTATCTGAGTACCACCAGGCAGGATATCCTCAGTACAATCATCTTGCCTTATGATGGCTCTGTCTTTGTCGCAGCCAGGTACAATCCTTCAAGCCCTGTCCCCAACTACCCATTCAGGCAGCAGACATGGTACAAGCAGGCCATTGCTGCAGATGGAGATGTGGCGTTTATCAATCCCCATGCGCAGGATTATTTATTGACCCCTCTCTCAACACAGGTCTTTTCTGTCGCCCGCCTGATCAAAGACCCCGACACTGGCCGTCCTCTGGCTGTGATTATGGCGGATGCTGATACCGTTGTGATCAGAAACATTGTCACTGGAGTCAAGCTCAATGTCAGTTCCATCATCGCTGTATTTGGCACAAATGAGCAGCTGCTTTACTCCAGCCAGCCGCTATCCGAGCGCGTTGTACAGGCACTTGCGCGTAAAGGGCCCGTGATTCAAGATGGTGGGGATGCCTACTTGTCTATGATCCAAAAAACCGCCTCTGCTCCGTGGAGTGTCGTCATTCTGTTATCACAGTCAGAAATTAATGCCCAGCTGCAATTGCTCTATATTGCGGGAGCGCTCTTTGCTATCACCGGGCTTTGCCTGACGTTCCTGCTCTTTTCTATTCTCTCACGCTGGATTGTGACGCCCTTTCAACACATGATGGGCGTGATGAAACAGGTACAGGAAGGGGACCTGCAGACCCACGTTGTCATCGAAGGGGAAGACGAGATAGCGATATTAGGGCATGCCTTCAATACCATGATCACTCAACTGGATGAGACCATTGGGCGTGAATATGTAGCGACATTAAATCAGCGCAACGCCGAATATCGTGCGCTCCAATCACAAATTCAACCACATTTTCTCTATAACACCTTGAACGGGTTTATCGGCCTGAATCGACTGGGTGAGCGCCAAACCCTGGAGAATGCCATCATCGCGCTGAGCGGGCTGCTGCGGCATGTTCTGAGCAGTGAGGAGTGGGTGACGATCAAAGAGGAATTTCTCTTTTTGCAGCGCTATTGTGAACTCCAGGCTCTGCGCTTTCAGGAGAAAATGTCGTTTGAGCTGCACTGCGAGCAGACTCTGACAGATTTCAAAATACCCAAGCTTCTCTTACAACCACTGGTCGAAAATGCCGTTATTCATGGCATCGAGCCCGCCGATCACTCATGCCTGCTGCGTGTGGATGCGACAACGGTTCTAGCGGGCAAAGAGGAGAAACCCGTGATTCGTATTCTGGTTGAGGACAATGGAGTGGGCTTTGCGATGGAGGCACAGGGTTTCAACCCACACCTGGGTCTTGCCAATGTACGTGAACGCCTCAAGATAGCCTACGAGGGGGCCTCCCTCTCGATCAGCAACGCTATAGGCAGCGGAACGCACATCATCATTGAGATACCAGAACCATAAACATGATCAGTCCACTACTGGGCTGTTACGCTTCAAGTGATGGGCGGGAGCCTGGCACCCGCAAGGGGTGCCACTACATTTCTTCCTCTCAAATCAAGGGTAACAGTCCACTACTGGTGCCTCTTTCGTTGTTCTGATGGGTAATGGCCGTAAAAGGCCGTAAAAACTTTGGTGAAGTGGCGGACACTATAATAGCCTACCTGCTCGGCAACCTGCTGCACCTGCAGGTCGGGATCGGCTAACAGCTCTTTCGCTCTGAGCATACGAATCTTTGTCAAATACTTCATAAAGGTTGTCCCGACTCTTTTATGAAAGAGGGCGCTCAAATAATTTGGGGTCACATGCAGTTTTTCGGCAATCTGAGCAATGCTGATATCAGATGCATAGTTTTGCTCTATAAACAAAATGACCTGTGCTGCTATGTCCCTGGGGTCCTTTTTTGGCTGGACAAGCAACAACTCTTCGCCACAGGCCTGCAACTCCCGCTTCCACTCGACAATATCCTGCTCGGGGGTAAGCCTGCAAGGAAGTGTATGACAGAGAAAGTTCGCTGCTCCTTTCTTTGATCCGTAGTCAACTCCCAGCGAGAATGCTTGCACCAGGTGATCGATAGTGTGCATGTAATGCACGTACATCCTCTCTCGATAGTAGTGGCTCAGCTTGCCTAAGGACATACTCATTTCTACTATATGTGGTTGCGCTGTATAGTGAGAAAGCTCTTTTATGTGCAGCTTTTTGCCGATGCCATATATCGAACGGAGAGCTGAGAACTTCTGCAGCCAGTTTAATCTCTCATATAGCTCGTCATAAGAGAGGCAAACAGGGGTCTGCAGTATCGTTACACAGAAACTCTGATCTTGATAGCGTGATAAGAGCTGCTCAACCTGGTACAGGCAGCTGTAACTAAGCTGCTCACCTGGCGCTTCACGCTCCGCTTCCCAGGCTCCAACTAAAGCGATCTCCCCGCCGGATAAAGCAAAAAGGGCTATCCTTACCTCAAACGTTACTAGAGCATCAATTATCACCTGCACATCTCGTAGAAAATCGCCCTGCCGTTTCGCCTTCTCGGTTTCTGCTAAGAAGCTATCACTATAAAAGATAGCTCCAATGAAGTGCGCTCTCCTGAGCAGGCTATCACTATCTTCCTGCTTGATAGAGCTTAAACCATGGTAGATACTGGCTATGTCACGCTCAAACTGTTTGTTGAGAGCGACCAGCCGTTTTCTATTTTCTTTGACCACCCCGGTCATGACCGTTCTTAACGCTTCCGGGTCTACCGGCTTCAACAGGTAGTCGGAAACCCCCATGCGCAGCGCTTCCTGGGCATAGCCGAATTCTGAGAAACCCGTTAAGATAAACCACCTGGTGTCCGGGGCAAACGTTCTCGCGTTTTTTATGGCCTCCAGCCCATTCAGTTTCGGCATTTTGATGTCAACGAACACAAGATGAGGCCTATAGCGCCGGACCAGTTCAATCATCTCTTCGCCATTGGTCGCATCTTCAAGCACTTCCAGGGGCAACCGTAATTCTTGCAGCATACTTCTCAGGGTTGATCTGGCGAGGCTTTCATCATCGGCGATGAGGATCTTCATTGCTCCGCTCCTTGATGCGGGAATATCCATCAGGGCGATTGTAGAGATATCACTCCTCATTGTATCCTACAGAAGGCAGTCAGGCAACAAGATTAGTAATATCAACTTTTCGCGCGGCCCCACAAGGCGATCCAGTCTTCAAGGCTATAGGACGAGAAACTGCGGCCCTCCTGGCGGGTGATCTCCTCCATCTTCTGGAAGCGCTGGCGGAACTTGCGATTGGCGAGGCGCAGGGCCTCTTCCGCGTCAACTTTCAACTCGCGGGCGGCCCGCGCCACCATAAACAGCACGTCGCCCATCTCCTCGCGCACCTCTTGGGGCGTTTTGGCCTGCTGCAATTCTTGCAGTTCTTCGGTCAGCTTCGCAAGCACCCGTGGTAAATTGGGATAGTCGAAGCCCAGCCGCGCGGCACGTTTCTGGTACTCCTGTGAGACGATCAGCGCGGGGGCAGCCAGCGGCACGCCGTCGAGAACGCTCTCCGCGTCTATATCTCTGCCAGCTTCGATGCGCTCCTGCTGTTTAATGGTTTCCCAATTTTGCAGTACCTGGCCTGTGCCGCTCACCTCAACCTGGCCAAAGACGTGCGGGTGACGACGAATCAGTTTGGTACTGACATGCTCGAAGACGTCGCCGAGATTAAAATTACCCTCCTGGCGCGCAATCTCTGCGTGCAGGTAGACCTGGAGCAACAGGTCTCCAAGTTCCTCGGCCAACTTTTCCATGTTGTTCTCCTCCAGCGCTTCCACCACCTCGTAGGTTTCCTCGATGACGTAGTGAGTCAATGTCTGATGGGTTTGCTCGCGGTCCCACGGGCAACCATCGGGGTCGCGGCGCAGGCGCATGGTGATGTAGCGCAGCGTCTCGGGCAGGCGCAAGGCTGCCAGCTCGTCGAGCGGAGGTACGTAAAGCGTGCTGAGATGGTTGGGAAGGTTGTTGCGGTCGAGTTCGTACAGCGGCATTTCGATCACTTCCTGGTCGGCGCCTGCACCTCCCGTGCGTACTAACTTGACGGGCCATTCGTCCGGATAGCATTCGCCGAGAGCTAGCTTCACCGCGCTGGCCAGGCGGCGATTGTAAACCTGCGCCACCAGTAGAGGCAGCGTGGGAATGAGCTTCCCCGCTATCTCATCCATGCCAAGCGCGGCAAGGGTTGTCGCGTCGACGAGCTGCGTCCCTACTGCTAGGGGATCAAGTCCCAGCGCGGTGCAGACTGGCTCCAGAAAGGAAAGGCCCGCGATAATCTCGGTAGTGAGCCCCCGTTCGTGTGCCTGCTGCAAGATGAGTTGAACGGAGGTCTCCCCTACAAGTGGGTGGCCCGGCACGGCGTAGATGAGCGGCTCTCTGGTGGCAAGGTCACATATCTTTTCGGCGATCTGCTGGTAAAGCGTTTCCCAGCTGGTTGATTTGTCGTACAGGTAGTCGAAGGATTCCAACTGCAAGCCCGGCAGGGCATCGCGCAGTGGTTCGACCGTGGGATGTATGAAGGTGCGAAAATAGACGGTCTGCTGACTTTGTGCCGCCCGTGATAGCAGGTCA
>Ga0137391_10003070_pt1 | contig 12626 bp, 16 predicted proteins | sample 15con2h24BmetaG_FD_101399 | JGI IMG/M metagenome (GOLD analysis project Ga0137391, IMG submission 101399) | Vadose zone soil microbial communities from Angelo Coast Range Reserve, California, USA - 15con2h2.4B metaG | ecosystem: Environmental > Terrestrial > Soil > Vadose zone > Saprolite...
AACGCGCCGCTGGCGAACGGGCGGGACCGGGTTCGCCGCATCTCCCGGTCAAGGTCGCGCTCGTAGTAGTGGTTGAACGCACCCGCAGCGCCTGATGCTCCAAGCACCGCAAGTGCCAAGGCCAAGGCTTGGGCGACCGAGATGGCAGGGCCTTTAACCGCCGCCATCCCGGCCAGCGCGCTCGCAGCGACCGCAACGCCGATCCTGAGCTTCAGGAGCGAGCAGGTCATGCGAATTGCGGCGAGCATGGATGTCTTCCGTTGTCACCCGGACGGATGCTCAGCGGAACAGCCAGAGTTTGCCGCCGCGCGCCGTAGGCTCGGACATAACAGACGCGACTTGCCTTAGCGCGTCTTGGCCAGTCGCTTCACGCCAACGTTGGATATCTTAAATCCCCGAAGCGCTACGGCACAAGGGTTCCTTGCGCCCTACCTATTCTGACCCCGACCTAGAGTACCGTTTCCTTTGCATTCCAGCGCGGCGGCCCACTCGCACTGTGGCGGGATCGCGAAGAGGCTTATCGGCTGCCTGCAGCGCCGCTGACATCAAGCCTGCAAGATCCGCGCGTGCTCGCCTTCCTGCTGGTATGGTTCGGCGTCAACTTGCTGTTCGGGCTCGGCTCGCTCAGCATGGCTGGGGTCGAGCAGACGATTGCATGGCAGGCGCATATCGGCGGGTTCCTTGCCGGTCTCCTGGCATTCGCCGCATTCGATCCCATTCCGATCTCGACGGGCGGCGGCCCGAATGGAGGCATGGACGCGCCGCCCCCCAGCGATCAGTCTTGATACGATCGCCGGCTGCGCTCTGCTCGCAATGCCACGGCGCTCAAGGCGCCGCTCTCCGCGTGCGCTGCGAATGCGGTGCTCGTGGTGATACCTGCGCGTGGCGGCTATCATCTTGTGCAGACTGTGTAAACTTGTCTGTTTTTGTTTCATGCTGCGGTGCGCTCAGAGGCGCGCGATGCCGCAGGGCGACTCAGAGTTTCGGCAACCGCATCCCGCCCGATAGCTGTTTGTGCTATGTAAATGCCGTGCCCAGTCGCCGTGATGCCAAATGAGGCGTTGGCCAAGCGCTCGCGCGTTCGCCGCGCGCTCAAAGGGAGGAACTTGGCACCAAATAGCTGATTATTAAAACGATCGGTGGTGCGCTAGGTCGACACGAACGCCCATCGAGGGAGGCGACCCATGACCGTCAAGACTATTCTGTCCGCCAAGGGCGGCGATGTCATTTCAATCGAGCCCACGGCTACTCTCGAAACCGCGGTTAAAACGCTTGCCAAGCATAGAATTGGCGCACTTCTCGTGCTCGGTCCGGATCGTCGGGTGATTGGAATTCTATCCGAACGCGACATTGTGCGGGTGCTTGGCGAACAGGGCGCCGACGTGCTCGCGCAACCGCTTGCTCAGGTGATGACGCGCAATGTCGTCATATGCGACCAGACGGAGACTGTCGGCACGCTCATGGAGCGGATGACGACGGGCAAGTTCCGCCACATTCCGGTCGTCGAGCAGGATCAGGTGGTCGGCATCATCTCGATCGGCGACGTCGTCAAGCACCGCCTGCGCGAAATGGAGCAAGAGTCCGCGGCATTGCGCGACTATATCCAAACAGCGTGAAAGATGATCGGGCCGCATCCTACCAACGGACGAGCCCGTCACTGCATCGCGTGCGCGGACGCTTGGTTGCAGAGCGGACAGCGCTCATCAATCAGCTGCGTGCGCTCATGCTGGAGCGTGGCATCACTGTGCCGCAGGGGCGACGCAAGCTCGAGCGGTATTTGCCGGAGATATTGGCGGACGAGCGCAACGGTCTTGGACCGCGGCTTCGGCGGCTCATTGAGGACGCGAGGAGTGGCGAAGCATCCACCAGCGGATCAAAGGGTATAACGATGAACTCGCCGAACGGGTACACAACGAGGAGGCTGCCAAACGATTGACGAGGATCCTTGGGATCGGCGTGCTGACGGCGACCGCCCTTGTGGCCGCGGTGGGAAATGCTCAAACGTTCAGCTGTGGCCGTGACTTGGCAGTTTGGTTGGGATTGGTGCCGCGTCAGGCGACGACAGGTGGAAAACCGAGGCTGCTGCGCATCAGCAAGCGCGGCGAGGTTATCTGCGGATGCTGCTGATCCCACGGTGCGCGCACGGCTCTCCCGGGTCTTGCCAAGAAAGATACGCCGCTCGGCCGGTGGGTTAAGGCTCTGCTTGCGCGAGCACATCGCAACGTCGTGACCGCAGCCCTGACAAACAAGCTGGCGCGGATTGCTTGGACGGTCCTTGCACGTGATCGCCGGTATGTGGCTGTTCAAACTGCAGCCAGTTGAATAGCGGCGGCAGAGGCAAGGGCCGCGAAGTATAGAGGATCCCACCACATCTGCGAGCGGAAGGAACAAGCCTGAGTCCCGAAATGGCCAGCCGTGCCAGACCGAGAATTTTATGAGGACCAGGACGCGCGGATCTCCATCATGGCCAGAGCGAATGCTCAGGGGCCGGATACATTACTGCAGACTTGCTTGAGACCAACTCGCACGAATCCACTTGCAGACCGGGGGCGGGCCATGCATTCGGTACACGGGGGTACTGTCTCAAAGCCCTACGCGTGAACGGCCGCACCCGGCTCGCCTTCGCGCCGGGCGACGCGCGGTACGCCACTCCATAGCCAAAATGGATGGGACTCGGTAAAGTAAATCGCAAGGAACTCACGCTAATTGCCGATGTTCTACCCATGCAGTACGATCTCGTAATCAAACGGACTTTGCGGGAGGCTCAGGGCATGCTGTGGGCGAATTTGCCCCCAGCGAGCAACCTTCCCGATGCTCAAGCAGTCAAATCTCTCCGGGCCCTCGTACGCACGCCACAAGTGCATCAGGCGTTGAAGCGGGGCAACGACACCGCTCTTTGCTTCGCGCTCCGCGCCGTAAATCGCATCCTATCCGACGAAGGTCAGCCGAACACGACGATCAATCGGCTATTGGACGTTCTGGACGAACCTGAACTTAATCGCGCCCTGGGGCAGAACTCCCGCATGATCCTCGGGCAGAAAAAACCGCCCGCTCGATGACCTCGCCCGCCCCACTCAAGATCTTTGCTGCGAGTGGCCCGTTTGATGATGCCCGTCAAGGCGACGGCGCCCTTTGAGCGCTTGCCGCTGGTCCACCGGGGTCAACGCCGGCGGGTCTTGATCGCGGGGGGCAACGGCGCGACCGTGTATGTAGCGGAGAGGACCGCGATCGCAGGCGCCGTTGCATATCGCGAGACTCACGCGGCGGGCAATCGCGCTAACCCCCAAGGCTGTCCGGCTCCGTCATTTCGCGAGGGTTGCCTAATGGGTCCGAAGTGCGCGGATCCTTGTCACGCAGGAAGACCGCAAGCTGCGCTCTTATGGATTCACCCTGGGACGTCACCGCCTCCTGAAATAGATGAAGTTGCACGTCTTGAGGCAGATTGCTCCATATCCGAATAACAGCCTCGCCCAAAGCCCGAGTAAGCTGATCCGCAGTCACGCTGGGGATTGGATCGGTGGACGGCATCTAAGCTACTCCCGTATTGGGCTGCCAAATGCGGATCATCCCATTATCCAGTCTGCCCAAAACCAGCAACAACATTATCCGGTAGTCCTAATTTGGGCGATGTTCCCGGGGAACGTACCCCTATCGCCCTCTCTCTGGGGTACGATCCCCCGAGGGAAGGGTGCTGCGATGTCTGATAGCGATCTTTTATCAGTTCAACTCTTTTTCGGTTCGCTGGCGGCTGGCGCGTTGGGGATCGCGATGACCCAAGCTGGTTGGACTCATCGCTGGTTTGTGCGGGGCATGTTCGTTCTATCGGCCGGACTGGCGGCGTGTGCGATTTTTTGGCCCGAGATTGCTCCAGCCGCGCCTTCTATAGAGAGCGCATTGGCATTTGTCGTTTCTAGCCGAATTGCGTGGTTTTTAGTTGGCGCGCTCGTCGTAGCCACATTTTTACCCCAAAAGCATAAACTTCCATGGCCACGCACTATCGTTCGCATGTTTTTGGAGAGAGATTCAGAAACAGATCGCGTCGGAATTCATACTTTCCCGGGCCTCACGTACATCCAAGTTTCGGTGACGGCATCGAAACAAGTGACGCAATGTAAAGCATGGTACTGGCGCTCTCATTACAGCCCGGATGGAATTACGCCGTTTGCCTTGGAACACAATGAGCGACATCCGCTTCCGTGGTCAAAGGCGGGACTAGTTACAGAGCTAAATCCAAAGGACCCGCCAGCACGAATTAACATTGCTACATTTAATGCGAGCGGAAATCTACAATTCGATTCTGCTGTGCAAACACCAAGTAACCTGTATCCAAATCTTCAACGAGACGGCCTTCATCGTTTGGAGATTGGCGTGGTTGGTTTTTGCGATGGCAAGGAAATTTCCGAAAAACGCCATTTATTTATAAACTGGCGTGGCTCCGATAAAAGAAATGCAATTGTTGAATTGAAAAGATCATGATTTTATTCAGCATCCCTCAATCGCCGTTCCGAAGATGTCCGCATTTTCCCGATTGTTGTAGCGGAACTGGAATTCCGCGACGTAGAGCGGCATGTACTTGGCGCTCATTTTGTGGAACGTGCCCATCACGCCGCGCTTGAAGATGGACCAGAAGCCTTCGATTGTCTGAGTGTGGACCGCGCCGATGACGTATTGGCCCTTGGAATGGTCAATGGTCGCGTGCGGATATTCCTTGTCGAGTTTCCTGTAGCCCTTCCATTGATCGGTGCAGAGCAAGCTGACTTTGTGCGACACAGCCTCGCGCACGAAATCACAGAGCGTATCGGCGCGGACGTTCTCAATAACGCGAGCGATCACGTTGCCCTTGCGCTTGACTGCGCCGACGATAGGCGTCTTGCCCGAACCCACGCCGCCAGTTCCGCCGCCTTTGCCGCGCTTGTCCTTGTGCTTGTTCTTCGCCAGTCCACCGACGAAAGTTTCGTCCACTTCGGACTGGCATTCGGCTGCGAACGGAGCGGTACTGCGACCGTTCCAGGCGTGAGTAGCAGTTCGGGATCCTGCCCCGCCGGCTCGCGGACCTACGGCCGCAGCCGCCGCCCGCGCCAGCATGAAGCGTTTGATTGTCACGCGTTCAAGCGCAATCGACAGAAGGAATGCGTCCAGATGCCAGTGAAAATAGCCAGATCAGCCCCTCGACCAGCGTTCGGGCTGCTCGAGCTGCTGGTAGCCATCCACACCTCGCGTCAGTCTTGCTACGAGGCCGGAAAAGCGCGAATATTCACGCCAGTTCGGGAGTCATCCGAGGAGTCCCGGCTTTGCTGCGTTAATATGGGCTCGGGTCGCGGCCACAGACGCAGCGCGGTGCTCCTCTTTCCCGGGAGGCACCAACATGATGTATGTCCATGCTCTCATGGGGGCAGAGTCGACCACCGGTCCGCCGGTGATCCGCACCATCGGCGTGATGGACCTCAAGGACGCGCTGGCACGCGGAATGTCCGATTTCTCGGCCATGCCCACCCACGTGTTCTTTCTCTGCCTGATCTATCCGATCGTCGGTCTGATTCTGGCGCGGGTGAGCTTCGGATATGACGTCTTGTCCCTGCTGTTTCCCCTTGCGGCCGGCTTCGCGCTCCTTGGCCCATTCGTCGCCATCGGATTCTACGAATTGAGCCGGCAGCGTGAGCAAGGTCTCGAGCCTTCGTGGCAGGACGCTTTCGACGTGCTGCACTCGCCGTCTCGCGACGCCATCGCCGCGCTCGGCTTTCTGCTGCTGGCGATCTTCGTGATCTGGCTTGGCGTTGCAGAGGCTATCTATATTGAAACCTTCGGCCACGAGTCGGCGGCCTCGATTCCGAATTTCGTTCGCGAAGTCTTCACCACGCGCGCTGGCTGGACGCTTATCATTGTCGGCAACGGCATCGGCTTCCTGTTCGCGCTCGCGGTCTTGATCATCAGCGTGGTTTCATTTCCGTTGCTGCTCGATCGCGATGTCGGCGCCGTTGAAGCGGTGCTGACTTCGGTGCGAGCCGTCGCCGCCAATCCCGCGCCCATGGCGGTTTGGGGATTGATCGTGGCCGGCCTCCTAGTGGTCGGCTCCTTGCCGTTCTTCGTCGGCCTCGCCGTGGTGGTGCCCGTGCTCGGTCACTCGACTTGGCACTTGTATCGCAAAGTCGTGGAGGCGGACCCGAACGCTCGCCATGAACACCTACATCCGCCCAAAAGTCGGCACCGGCACTATGCCGCACAATTTCCAGCCTCCCTCTTCGGGGGCGAGGAGCCGCCAAGGCCACCACCGCTTAAACCGGTGTTCGACCCGGCAACCGGTTCGTGGCGAGCTTCACGAACGGGCCACCCAGGGCTCATTCTCGCTGGCGTCGCCGCGGTAACGATCATGACTGTAGTCGGAATGTTCTTATCGGCCGGAGTGTGGGACGCACTGGCCGTCGTTTTCGTCGCTCCTATCCTCGTGTTCGTCATCGCCATCGTCGTTGCTGTAAAGTCGTCGGGGGCACTGCCATGACTCCCGATAAGGCTTCTTCTCGATAGTAATCTGGCTGGGCTACGCCGGTCGAAGGAAGAGGTCTAGTACCCGGAATCACAAATCCGCTCCACGGGCGAAGGTGTCTCTATGTGACTCAATTTCGTCTAACAACGATCACCCTACAGCACTTCGATGCCGGGAGCGGGCGCCGTCCACCACATCAAAGCCGGACTTGAATTCCCACGCCTTGCGCTATTCCGCCTTACGCGCCGCGAAAAGGTTGTAGAGCCACCCAAAGATCGCTCCGCCGATGACGCCATCCACCAGCGCATAGATCGTCCCGGTAACGACCGAGCCCATGCCGGTGCCTGGACGGTAACCAGGGAAGATGGACCCGCACAGCTGAAGAAACGCCTGCCCGTAGCCCGGCCAGATCAAGTTGGCTGCCGCAATGATGAGTATGGAGGCGCCCCATAAAAGGCCGGAAGCCATCGACATCGCTGTAATATTGAGTCGCATGCTGCCTCCGTTTGAGAATCGAGGTTTGGAGCCGAATTTCGATGGTTCAATTCTGTTACCCTGAGTGCGGAGTTGCATCACGTGGGCCGGGTGCGGCAGCTATCCGTGGCTCACCATCTTAGCACTGATTTTGATCAGCTTCTCAACGGATGAGATTTACGATAGGGACAGGGTCACGCTCAACGGACTCAATAATGTGCCGATTGGGTTCCCGCTCCAGCGCTCCGCGAAGGAAGGGCGATATGGGCTGGCCGTCACATCCTATAGCTATCTGCACGGCGTGCGGCGCACCAATAGAAGACCCCCGCTTCATAAATGACCGCTGCACCGGACGTGTTGATGGTCGTCGCTGCAACGGTACCTACGGAATTACTATGAGCCCTCGCGACTGGAAGCGATGCGGCTCATGCTCCGGTTTGGGCTTTCGAGGTGACCGGCGATGCAATCTCTGCTGGGGAACCGGGTGGGCGTATGTCGGTGAGAAAAATTACTGAGCTTCTTAGTAGTGCCTAATGCCTTTGGCTAACACGATATCGGCGACGAGCGTCGAAGCGACAGCGTTCGCCTAACGAAACGGGCGTTACGAAATATCCGGCCGGGATTGCCCGGATCACTCCGCTTTAATGCCGGCGAACTTCACCACCGGCGGCTTCGCGTTCCTCTGCCTTTCGTTAGTTTGCCAGCATAGCCCGACCCCCGCGACCGCCATGGCGGCGGCGGTTCCGGGTAGTTGACGGTGGCCACGCTCGAACAATTATTATTTCTTGTCGCGCGCCGCTTAGTCGCAACGGCGCTCTTTGCGCGTGATTGTGCGACCATCGTCCCGTTCGACCGTGGTGGTCACCATGCGGCAATTTTGCCGTGGGCCGACGGTGACGCCGCCTGGGCCGACGCCGATGGTGACGTCTGAGTCGTTCCGCCGGCGACGGTCGCGGTCGTCGCGGTCCCGCCCGAGCTGAACATCGACGCCTTGGGCCATCTTTAGGGTTTGGGCCTTGGCCGGAGTGGTGCTGACAAGCGACGGAGCAGTCATCAGCACCGCCGCGGCTGCTGCCACTGCGAAACCGATCTTCATCATTTGGGACTGCCTCCTTGGGCTTGATACAGCCACACAACGGGCCGGAACATGGAAGGTTCCACCGCTACCAAAGTTCGGAAGCGATGGGAGGTGAGCAGACATCCCACGAACTCATCGGGCGTGTTGGTCCGACGTGATTGACCCCCAACCGGTCATTGGCCGGATCGTAATCCCACAGTGCAGCGATCTCCTTCTCCAACGTGGCGTGCTATCATTGGGTTGGAAGCACAGCGGGGTCGGCAGCCCCGTAGATTCAGAACGATTCAAGGTTCAGCCCCGTTTTTACTGTGATTGATCACAGTTCCAGTTTCACTCAGGTGCTGCGTAGATGATGTTTCGTCAGGCGGCGTTTTCACCACGGCATCGCTGGGCGGCAGATCGGGCACGTTCGAGTCCGGGTTTGGCTGAAGGAACACAATGTAACCGATTGCGACGCAGACGGTGATGCCTACGACGAGTCCCGCGAGGACTAAACTCCAGGACGCCACAGATTGGGCTCCCTTGACGTGCAAGCTCTGGTCTGTCTGTTGAACCGTGTTCTGAGTTTACAAACTCTTGATTCGGGGCGCTTCGACCGGGGGCAAAAGTTTAACACAAGAATGTCGTCCCGTATTCTTCGACCTTCGGGATGCGTTTTCGTTTGGCGACCGCGATTGGCTCGGCAGTCACGCTGCCAGAAGCCCATTAGGCCGCCTTCGAGGACGACGTAACGAGATAATCTTCTGAGCGCCCACACTTTGGGCAAGTATAAACCTTAAGCCCGTATGGACTTCCAAACGGTGGAATAAGCACCGTCAGCTCCATTTCATCGCTACAGGCTGATGCAGGTTACCGGTCTGTCGCTTCGGGGGCATGGCGCGCACCCTTGGATGCCTAAGCCCCGTTGTCAGGCACCATACAAACTCGGCTAGCGTATGTGTCCTTGCAGGGCTCCTAGAAGTTCCAAAACGAATTCGCCTAGATTTTAGGACGCATTGCCAACTGTTGCCGATTTGAGCCGTTGCTCATCTTGAGTCTGGCAGCTATTGGCACTCAGCGACGAACTGCATCTCGATAGCGGACGGTCGCTTTCGGGGCGAAGCGGACATGCGCCGTAGTGTGGCTTCGACCGCCTCGGTCGCAAATGACCCAACTGTATGGTCCGGCCGTGCGTTGCAAGAGGATTTCGTCGAGTTGGGGGACGTGCGGTCTTGCATCAATGTATCCGGCCTCTGATTGGAGCATTTCGTGCTCCCGGCCATCATGGATATCAGCGCGCGTGCGATCTCATTACCGGATAGGCCTCGAGTGGGCCAGTTGGGTCACCAGTGTCCGCGCGCGCCGGGAAGACCGATCCTCCATCTCGTTTCATCCCCTCGCAGACCTCGGCGGGTAACGGGTCCTAGACCTGCTTGCGTTCAATGATCACGCAGGTTAGGCGGCGGCCTCATCGATCCTGCTCGCCTCGAATGTTCGACCGTGAGCAAGGACGCTCCAGGCAATGCGGGCGAGCTTGTTGGCGAGCGCGATGGCGAGGACGTTGTGATGCAGCCGCTTCTTGGCTGCTTCGAGCCACGGCTTGAGCCCGTGACGATGCCAACTCCTTTGGCTTGACCAGCACAACCCACGCGGCCTGAACGAACAGAACGCGGAGGTAACGATTGCCGCGCTTCGATATCTTGCCGAGGATGGTGCGGTCGCCGGTGGAGATTTGCCTGGGGACTAGCCCCAGCCAAGCAGCGAAGTCGCGGCCTTTAGTAAACGCATCGCCGGTGCCGATTGCAGCTACCATCGCGCTGGAGATGGATTGGCCCGATCCCGGGCACGCTGACTTTGTATTCGCTCTATTACAATGAGACGCGCACGCACCTGGGGTTGGGCAAGGACGCGCCGCTACGACGATCCGTCCAAAGATCTGGGACCATATTCGTTACACCGCTCTTGTCCGGATGGCATCATCGCTACGCGCGGATATGATTTTCGGGAAGGACACCTTCGCGTAATCCGCTTCGGCCTCGACGCATCGAGGAACGTCAGCCAGATGGGTAATTACAACTCCGTCCGGCGCTTCAAAATCGCTTTGCAATCTGGTTGGCAGCGGTAGTGGCTCTTTGAATGTGGCGGGCTAACGTTCGACTTCGCCCGTACCACTACAAACATCGCATATACGCCGGCCAGTTCCGCCGCATTCTTTGCAGTTACCTACTGGAATTTCTTTGCCAGTGCCATGACATGCGAGACATAAGATCGTTCTTTGGCCGTGGCATTTAGGGCACAATTTTGTCGGCATTTTCGCCTCCTAACGTGGCGCCAGCATCCTCAAAATGATCGACGTAAGTCGCCATCGCTCAGTTGGCACCCTGCCTGGCTATGCGAGACGAGAGATCTTCAAGGACCATGCTGGCGCAGGGCTTTTGTGACTCTATGGTCCAGCTCGCGGGCGAACCACATTCCCTTTTACCCGGCATCTCAACAACATTGAATTGGGTCGCCACGGCCGCTCGCGGTCGAGCGTATGGCATTACATGCGACTGGAGCTCGTCCATCGAAACGTGTTGATCCCGGCGGCTATACGCGTCGGCTCGGGGGGGGGAATGCCAGCCCTGTCGGTTCCGTCGAAGGACAAACTGGTGAAGGCGGCAATCACTGACAATCACATCGCACGTAGGCTGGAAATGTTAAGGGACTTAGTGAGCGCCGAGTCGGTCCCCTAAGGGGTGGCCGGTAGGTGCTATGAGCGGCCATGTGATGAGGACTGCCTGCAGACTGAGCCGCCGCTTGCCAGGGCTCGCATAGGCCGGCATGTAACCTCTGTAGTGCCTCGAACCGGGAACCCTCCTCATGACCGCCCTCGCCCTCGCCCTTCACACACTCGGCGCCGTCGTCTGGGTCGGCGGCATGTTCGCGATCTATGTCTGCCTGCGACCGGCGCTCGGCACGCTCGAGCCGCCGGAACGCCTGCGGTTGATGCGGGGCACCTTCCAGAAATTCTTTCCCTGGGTGTGGTTGGCGATCCTGCTGCTGCTCGCCAGCGGCTATTGGATGGTGTTCACGGCCTTCAGCGGCTTTGCCGGTGCCGGTCTGCACGTCCACCTAATGCAGATGATCGGCTGGCTGATGATCGTGCTGTTCGTCTGGCTGTTCCACGGACCGTGGCTCGCGTTCAAACGCGCCGTCGATGCCGAGGACTGGCCGCGCGCAGGCGCCAGCCTCAACCGCATCCGCCAGATCATCGCCGTCAACCTGCCGCTCGGCTTGCTCGTGGTCGTCATCGGCGCCAGTGGGCGCTTCTGGCGCTAACTCTCAGTCGGACAGCTTTATTAAGGTCCGTTTAGCGATTCTCTCATCAGATCAACACGGACGAGGTTTTCGGTACACACAACTACTTTGGCAGATTTTGGCAAATGGTCGGCGTGATGGGATTCCCGAATCAGTTTTTCAATGATTCATGAGTGGTCGGCTTTTGGAGGGCCGACCATGGTGGGGACGACGTCGGATTGGGAAGACGAGCTTGGACGCTGGCTTAAGCCGTTATGGATCGCTTGGGTCACAAAGGCACGGCGGCGGATGAGCAACTCGCCATGGATCTTGGGAGCGCCCCACAGCCGGTTCTCAAAACTCATTCTTCGGATGAGATCGCGCACCTCTTTGCCGATCTGCGGTCGGCCCCCGAGCGGACGGGATTTCCATCGCCAGTAGGCGGCAAAACCCGTTCGATGCCAACGCACAACAGTCTCGGGCCTGACGATCCTAATGGCGTCAAGTATGCGAGGACAGCGACGATAGAGCCAAATGAACAGAGCACGGTCGGCCCAACGCAAATGCAATCGACGTGGCGCGCGCGGCCTTAGGACATTGAGCTGATGCCGCAGAACCAGGATTTCGGCTTCGAGCTGCGACTTGAAGCAGTCGCACAGCATGCGAACGAAAAGAGGCCAATTGCAATCATGCGGCCATCATGTTCTGATTCGCTGCTGATCGCGAGTCAAATGGACTGAGTTTTCGGAAGCGACAGCCTCCATCAGGGCAGCGACCGCGTTAGATTGCGGAGGCGGTCAGGGATCTTCAGGCCGCTGAACGAGCTTGTAGATCGGAACTTTGGTTGAATCCCAACTTGTCATGATTTGCAGGCAGACCACACATTTTGCGATGTTGCTATCACTCTTGGAAAGCCGCGAATACGTCACCGAATAAAGTGCTCCACAATGAGGACAAAAGAACGTCCTGCCTTCCGGAATTGGCCCTGTTAGAGGCATGTTGGGCGCCTCCGTATTCAGAACCAATATGCGCCCCAAATGAAATAAATTCCAGCGCCGTCAAGTCCTGTCCCTTCCGAAAACTAGATTCGTGCGTATCGATGGTGGTGCGGCATCCGACGAATGGCCCCATTTCGCGCGGATTTCGAGGGTCAGCCTAAATATGACGACAGCAAGCCGCGGCAGAGCCGTCGTGCCGCAGCGCCCGCTGCCGGCAGTCGAACCCTAGACGACCTTGAGCGCTGCCGGGTCTTCCGGCCGCTTATTGATCACCTTGTCGACAATGCCCCACTCCATTGCCATTTCCCCAGTCAGGAAGTAGTCGCGCTCGAGCGCG
>Ga0137391_10003071_pt1 | contig 12625 bp, 12 predicted proteins | sample 15con2h24BmetaG_FD_101399 | JGI IMG/M metagenome (GOLD analysis project Ga0137391, IMG submission 101399) | Vadose zone soil microbial communities from Angelo Coast Range Reserve, California, USA - 15con2h2.4B metaG | ecosystem: Environmental > Terrestrial > Soil > Vadose zone > Saprolite...
AGTGTAATGCGACAGCTGCAGTGGGGCGTCGGCTGGATCGAAGTCCTGCTGCGGCGCGCGCAAATGCGCACTGAGAAGGTTACGCGCGACCGCGTCGCCGTCGCGTTCGATCTCGTGGCGGTCGCCCTCGAGAAGCATCGTTTTCAGGATGCCTGCAAGGCGACTGTTACCGAACTCGCCATGCGCCTTGATTGTGACCAGGTGAGTATCGGCTTCCTGAAGCGGCACAACATTGCGGTCGCCGCAGTCTCGCATCTCGCCCAATTCGGTCGTCGTATGAACCTCGTTCGTAGCATCGGCCGTGCAATGGATGAGGCGGTCGATCAGCGGGCGATCGTGTGCTCACCGGCGCCGCAGGAATGGGAATACCGCATTGACCGGGCGCACCGGGAGCTCGCTCGGATCAACGGCGACGGCGTGATCCTCACGGTGCCCCTGCATGCCGGCGGACGCTTCTTCGGCGCCCTCACATTCGAGCGTCCACCGGGGGAGGCATTCGATGGGGATGACGTCACGCTCTGCGATTGTGTGGCTAACATCATCGGTCCCGTGCTCGAAGAGAAGCGGCAAAACGACCGGCTGATCGTTGTCAAGCTCATCGAATCGCTCTGGACGCAGCTGCAGCGGCTGTTCGGCCCGCACTATGTCGGCCGCAAGTTGGCCACAGCATTGGCTGTCATGGCGATGGTCTTCTTCGCCGTTTTTAAAATGGACTATGCCGTTACTGCGCCGGCAGCACTTGAAGGCTCGGTACAGCGCGCGATCGTTGCCCCTTCGGAGGGCTATATCGCCTCGCAGAACGTGCGTGCCGGCGACGTGGTCCGTGCCGGGGACCTGATGGCAGCCCTTGACGATAAGGACCTCATCATTGAGCGCCTCAAGTGGTCGACCAAAAAGGGCGAGCAGGAAAAGGAATATGGCAAAGCGCTTGCCAAACAGGAGCGCGCGGACGCCTCGATTATTAGGGCACAGATTGAGCAAGCAGCCGCCCAGATCAGTCTTCTCGATGAGATGATCAAGCGCACCCGACTTATGGCACCGTTCGATGGTCTGATCATTTCGGGCGATCTCAGTCAATCGATTGGAGCGGCCGTCAAGCGTGGTGACGAGCTGTTGCAAATTGCTCCACTCGACTCCTACCGAGTTATTCTCAAAGTCGACGAGCGCGACATCGCGGATATCAAGCCTGGTCAAACCGGTAGCCTGCTCGTGACTTCGATCCCGCTTCAGCCGCTGCACTATGCAGTAACCCGGGTGACGCCGATTGCCGAGGCCGAGGAGGGCGTCAATAGCTTTCGCGTCGAGGCCTCGTTGGTCGAACTGTCGGAGCGCTTAAGGCCCGGAATGAAAGGCGTTGGAAAGACTACCATCGAACAGCGATTGCTGATCAACATCTGGACGCATCGGCTGGTCCATTGGCTGCGGATCACGCTGTGGAAATGGTTGTCTTAGCGGGTGCCATGGAAAAGTCGTTCTACAGTCCATCGTGGTATCGTGTTGCGAATATCAAGCCGCGGCTGCGCAGTCATGCGCGCATTCTCCGGCAGCACTTCCGCGGTCAACTCTGGTACGTGCTGCAGGACCCAGCCTCGGGGCGCTTTCATCGCTTCACGCCCGCGGCCTATCTGCTCATCAGCTTGATGAACGGGACCCGGACTGTGCGCCAGATCTGGGAGCTCGCTTGCAACCGGATCGGTGACGACGTCCTGACCCAGGACGAAATGATCCAGCTGCTCGGCCAACTTCACCAAGTGGATGTGCTTCACGCTGACGTTCCTCCGGATATCGAGGAAATGTCCGCACGAGCGGCCAAAGTGTCGCGGCGCAAGCTCATGATGAGCTTGGTGAATCCATTGGCGCTGCGGCTCCCACTAGTTGATCCGGATGCGTTTCTGACGGCAACGATGCCGGTGGTACGTCCGCTGTTTTCCAGGATCAGCGCACTCGTGATCACGGTTGTGGTCGGTTGCGCCATTGCGCTCGCGGCGGTGCATTGGTCAGAATTGTCTGCGAACGTTTTCGACCGAGTGTTGGTGTGGGAAAGCCTGGCTCTGCTGATCGTGACCTATCCCTTCGTCAAGATATTGCATGAACTGGGGCACGCCTACGCAGTCAAGTGCTGGGGCGGTGAGGTCCATGAACTTGGTTTGATGTTCCTCGTCTTCCTGCCGGTTCCTTACGTCGATGCGTCGAGCTCGGCGGCGTTCCAGGAGAAGTGGCGCCGCGCCTTGGTCGGCGCCGCCGGGATTATTGTAGAACTCGTACTGGCATCGTTCGCGTTATTTATTTGGCTCGATATTGAAGAGGGTCTCCTGCGCGCCTTTGCCTTCAACATCATGCTGATCGGCGGTGTCTCCACCATTCTATTTAACGGGAATCCGCTGCTGCGTTTCGATGGCTATTACGTGCTCACCGATTTGTTAGAAATCCCGAATCTGGGAGATCGCGCGAAGCGGTTTATCAATCATCTCATCATTCGCCATATTTTCGGCGTGAAAGGTCTCACGTCGCCCGCGACTTCTCCGGGCGAGCCATTCTGGTTTATTGTCTATGGTGTTGCCTCATTTTGTTATCGCATCGTCATCGTGTGGGCGATCGTGCTGCTCGTCGCTGCCAAATTCTTCGTCATCGGGGCAATCCTAGCTGTCTGGTCGGCGATCATCATGGTCGGCGTGCCCTTGGGTAAAGCGGTCTGGTTTCTGTTTACGGCTCCTATCCTCGCCCGCCAGCGCCGCCGCGCTATCGGCATCAGCGCCAGCCTTGTGACGGCTTTAGCGCTCATACTCCTGTTGCTTCCTGTTCCCTATCGGACGGTTGCTGAAGGCATAATCTGGACTCCGGGTGAAGCCAGTGTCTTCGCTCGAACGGAAGGCACCGTTATTGCTCTGCTGAGTGAGCCGAACAGCCTCGTGTCTCGCGGCGACCCTCTCATCAGGTTGGAGGATCCATTACTGGACGCTCAGGTACGCGTCCTCGAGGCGTCGGTGCGAGAGCTGGAATTGCGGCGGATCGCGGTTGCCGGTAGCGATCCCTTGCAGAAACAGTTGTTCGAGGAACAGCTCGACCGCGCCAAGGGCGATCTCGATCTGCATCGCAAGCGCATGGCGGATCTCGTTGTCCGCAGTCCAGGTGATGGCCGTTTCGTTCTACGGCGTCCCAACGAGCTGTTGGGCAAATTTGCCCACAGGGGTGAAATTCTGGCCTTCGTGGCGGCTTTCGACAATCCGATCGTCAGGCTGATCGTTCCGGAAGATGCGTTGGATCTTGTTAGGAACCGTCCCGAATCCATTGAAATTCGGCTCGTTGACAAGATCGATGCCATCTATCCCGGTTTTATCCAGCGGCAGACCCCTAATGTCAGCGACCGTTTGCCGAGTCTTGCGCTCGGTACGCCTGGCGGGGGCGATGTTGTCATCGACCCACGTGATCCCAAGAATCCCAAGGCGCTCATCAAGCTCCTGCATCTGGAGCTCGGATTTCGCACGGCACTTTCGGTTTCACAGGTGGGTGGCAGGGTTTATGCTCGTTTCGACCATGGCAATGAGCCGCTGGCATCGCGACTTTATCGTGATCTACGACAGCTGTTCCTGAGGCGGTTCAATGTCTGAACCTGTTGCTGGCGCCCCGCTTTGGTTGTTACCCCCGCCGGTGTTGCTGCCGCAGCGTAGCGATAGCAAAGCGCATTGGCTCGATCGGATCGAGACGATTGTCACTGGCGTCCCGGCCTTGGTCTTGCCTCGCCTCTTGCGTGCGCGATTATCACGGATCATCGCCATGACCAATGCGCATGAAGCGGCGTTTCGCACGGCGACCGATCATTTCCTCATGGACGAGGCGCGGGAACTGCGCCGGCTGCTTCGCTTGCGGGGCATGCGTATCGAGCTGGTAGCAAGGACTTTTGCGCTGACACGCGAACTGGCCGATCGCACAGTGGGGCTTCGCCATTTTGATGTTCAACTGCTCGGCGGTTTCGTGCTCCTCAAAGGCATGCTTGCGGAGATGGAGACCGGAGAAGGCAAGACATTGACCGCCACCCTCACCGCCGGCACGGCTGCGCTGGCCGGTATTCCGGTTCATATCGTAACCGTAAATGACTATTTGGCCGCGCGCGACGCCGAGGCAATGAGCCCGATCTATCGCGCGCTCGGCCTTACGGTTGGCACCATTGTTCACGGAAAAACTGCGGGGGAGCGGCGCGCGGCATACGCTTGCGATATCACCTATGCCACCAACAAGGAGATTGCTTTTGATTATTTGCGCGACCGTCTCGCCTTAGGCAGTCACTCGGAAAATCTGCGGCTCAAGGTCGAACGGCTGTATGGCGAAGCGCCTCGCCTGGCCGGGGTGGTTATGCGCGGGCTCCATTTTGCCATCGTGGATGAAGCAGATAGCGTGCTGGTTGACGAAGCGCGCACTCCACTTATCATTTCGGGCAATCCGCAATCGAACGATGATCGCCGTTGGGCGAACGAGGCACTTACGTTAGCTCGCAGCCTCGAGATCGGCGCGCACTATCGGCTGTTTCTGGACGAGCGCCGGATTGAATTGACTGCGCTTGGTATCGATCGCATCGACGAGCTGGGGCAAGAGCTTGGTGGTCTGTGGTTGAGTCGAATCCGCCGCGAAGAATCCGTTCGTCAGGCTCTGACCGCAATTCATCTGTTCAGCAACTCTATTCAGTATATTGTCCGTGAGGAAAAAATCGAAATCGTCGACGAATATACCGGCCGCGTCATGCCCGACAGGAGCTGGAACGAAGGGCTTCATCAACTTATAGAGGCTAAAGAAGGTTGTGAGGTGACAGAACGCAAGGCTCCGCTGGCGCGTATTTCCTACCAGCGCTTCTTTCGGCGTTATCATCGGCTTGCTGGAATGACCGGAACCGCGCGCGAAGTCAGCGGCGAGCTATGGGCGGTCTATCGGTTGCCGGTGATCACAATCCCGACCAATCGCCCGGTCCGACGCCAGGATCGGCCGGCGGAGATCTGCGCGACCGCGGATGAGAAAATGGAGTGTATCGTTGCCAAGGCTGCTTTACTGCACAGCCAAGGCCGCCCCGTGCTGATCGGCACGCGCTCGGTCGCCTCATCGGAGGCTTTGAGCGAGCGCCTTAATCGCGCCGGGCTTGCGCATGTCGTTCTCAATGCCGCGCAGGATGAACACGAGGCTACCATCATCGCAGATGCTGGCAAGCCGGGTCGTATTACTGTTGCCACCAACATGGCGGGCCGCGGGGTCGACATCCAATTAGGGGAGGGCGTTGCTGCGCGCGGCGGTCTTCAAGTTATTCTATCGGAGCGCCATGAGGCGGGCCGCATCGACCGTCAACTGGTTGGGCGATGCGGTCGCCAGGGCGAGCCCGGCACCAGTGAGGCTGTTCTTTCGCTCGAGGACCCACTGCTCGGTGTGCTCGGTTGGCCGGGATTGCGCAACTGGACATGCCGCTCCGTTCCCTGGGGCAACGTTTTCGCGCGGTTCGTTTTTCGTCATGCGCAGCGGCGCGCCGAACGCGTGCATTCTAGGATGCGCCGTCACTTATTGGTGGCCGACCAAAGAGTCGGGTCAATGCTGGCATTTTCCGGTGAAATGGAATGATCCTACCTCAAGCAAGATTCGTTATCGCGATTGCCGTTCTGCTCGCCATGGCGTCTTACGCATCAGCACAGCAGCAACTCTCTGCGCCCACTCAGCAAATGGGTGAGTTCGACTGTGTGGTCGAGGCAAAGATGATGGCCAAGCTGGGCAGCCCTGATACTGGAATTATAGAGGCGCTAAAGGTTGACCGTGATACGACGATCAAGAAGGGCGATGTCGTCGCCCAACTTGATTCCAAGCTGCAACAAATTGCCCTGGAGCTTGCCCAATTAAAGGCTGATAACGAAGGCGATATAAATTCGGAGCGGACGCGGCTGGCCTTTCGCACCAGCGAGGCGGAACGCGCGGAAAATTTGAACAGCAAGCAGATTGTTACGGTCAAGGTGCGTGACGAAGCGGTGACGGAGAGGAATCTCGCGGCGCTCGCCCTCGCCAAGGCGGAACTAGAGCACAAGATGGCTCAGGTCGACCTGGAGCAGGCGCGCACTCGCCTCGATCGCAGATCGATTCGTAGCCCGATCAATGGCGTCGTCTCGGACGTGACGATCCGGCTGGGCGAATATGTCTATGAGCAGACGCCCCTGATGACGATCGCGGAGATCGATCCGCTCTATGTCAAAGTATTCGTTCCAGTCCGTCACTACCGCCATCTGCGTGTCGGGACAGATGCCGAGGTAATGCCGGAGGAACCGATTGGCGGGCTCTATAAGGCGAAGGTTACCGTCGTCGATCGCGTTTTCGACACCGCCAGCAGCACCTTCGGGGTAAGGCTTGAGCTTCCCAATCCCAATTACACTCTGCCAGCTGGAATGCGCTGCCGTATCCGATTTCCTGCTCAAGAGACCGGACAATAATTGATTTTGTCCGCTATCGGGTATGTCTTCCGTTGACCTTCTCGGGAGGATCAACCTCGCTTGAGCCATCCGTAACTTCTTGAACAATATGCGTTTTCTTCCAAAGTGCAGCAGCCACAACCAATGGCTCAATACCCTGCTTTTGCCACCATGCGCGTTCGTTTCCACGTCGATGGAGTTCGCGATGATGCAGCCTGCAAACGGGAACGGTAAATTTATCGCTTACCTTGCGTCCCATGGCCCGCTGCTCTGCGAACTTAATGTGGTGAGCGTCGGATGGTGTGCGACCGCAGACCAAACAAGATTGTGCAGCCACGAATTTAAGATGTTCGCGATCACGCTCTCGCACTGGCTTGCTGATGACAACCACCGCCTGCGCGCTTGGTTCGCTTCGCACTGATCCGCCGTCATTGTCCTGGGGCCTTTGGCTCCTCAATTCGACAGGCGGCGCTGCCTCACCGAGCTGACTTAGCTTGACATTAAAGGCGTCCTCGACGGCTTGGGCATCAGTGGTCGAGAGTTGGTTTTTGAGTGGTAGAGCCCGATGCGCCCATGCGGTGAGGGAACCAGGCTCCTTGAACTGCTCAAGTTCAGAGATCAGCTGATTTCGTAGAGCGATCGAACCTTCTGGAGGAAGCTTGGCGTGACGCGCCTGGACGGATCTTCGAGGATAAGAGCGAGCGGATTCCACGAGGGCTGCCCTGTCCGGTAAAGGAGCTATATCCTCAGCCTTCGAAATCGCTCCGTTGTCCGCAGACGCGCTTGCGACCTCGCCGTTTAGATCCGGGGCATCGAGATCATCTTCGCCGGCAATCCCGACCAGCGTAAACAGCGCATAGCGCCGGGCGTAGGTGAGGGCGGCTCCCATCCGATGCGGGGTTGCCGTCTCGCTGACCGGACAGACGGGCCAGTCCGAGGAGACCCATTCACCGGACGAATGCGCCAGGGTCGTGGTTAGTCGGATTAGCCCGGCCGTATCGTCGATCGAGGTGGTCTGCACCGTTGCAATCTCGTGCCGGCCCAGCGACTTACGCACCAGGTCTAACCCGCTGGATAAGGACGCGTAGCGGAAGCTGCGGTCGTTCTCTCGAGGGAAGGGAGATCGGATGGTCGCGGTCAGCGACTTCTCGGGGTTGGCAAGTTCGATCTGGGCCTTGGCCAGTGCGCCCGCAATCGCGCCTATCGATTCACTACAGCGCTGCATGACCGGCCTCCGCCACCTGGAGATCAAAGCTGATCGCGCCGGATTTGGAGCGCTTGGCCCGGATGCCGTGCCCGATCGCCTCCTTGGCATCCTCCGGCATCAGCTTCTTCAGCTCGACTTTCGCGGCTTCATGATTGAGGAAAGCTCCTCGGGTCTGGCAAAACACCCCGGCCAATTCCGCCCAGGAATTGGATGACGTCATATCGACGATCCGGACCGCCTCGATCCGAGGGCGGGGCGTCTCAACCCCGAACAAATGAGGGGCCTCGCCACTCTCGACGCAGCGCCAGAACTTCTTCTCTGCGGTAAGCAGCAGATGCTGGTAGAGCGGATCGGCCGGAATGGTCATCTCGATCCATTTGCCGCCACCGGTGATGATGGAAAGCACCGCGGAGCGCGACTGGATCACCCACATGTTGTGCTGAAGCTGGGCCATGTGCTTCTCGGCCGCCGCTTCCTCCGAGAATGACCACGGAAGCATGAATTTGGCTTCGAAGACGGCTCCGGTGCTCTCGACAATCCCGTCCAGGGTTGCCGCCATCCACCGGATCACCTGGTGCTGGGCGCGTCTCTGGATATCCTTGATGATCTGGCCGCTGTTAAGTTCGTACCACCGCCGATTGAGGTCTTCGGTCACGGTCCCAAGCTGGACGATGAGGTTGCCCGACAGATCCTCGGGCTCGCTCTCGCCACGCTTCTCCCGCCACAGGCGGACGAGCGCGGCATCGTCGCTTCCCATGATGGTTCGCGCGTCCGAGCCGCCGATGAAAGAGCGGCGCTCATGGTTCGATTTTGTCCACATCTTCGATTTCATGTCTTCCACCAGGTCTAAAAATGGCGTTTCCTAAGCGGCCGTGGATGAGAGGAAACGTATCTCATGCTATGAAACATAGCATAAGCGTTATAACATGTCAATATGAACCCCAAGCCTTTGAGTAGTGCCCAAATCAGAGCTGCTCGCTCACTCATTCGTTGGAGTGCGGAAGATCTTGCGGTGAAGGCGTCATTGAGCGTTGCGACGATCCGCCGTGCCGAACTAACCGATAATGAGACGTCCATGACTGCAGCGAATGATCTCGCCGTTCGCCGAGCCTTGGAGGTTGCCGGCGTCGAGTTCATCGACGAGAACGGGGGAGGCGCCGGCGTGCGCCTTCGAAAGCCCACAAAAGAAAAATTTCGGAAATGAAGGATTGAAGGATGGCCACAAGGCCAGGTCCTCGGTCCGGTTACCCAATTTCTCCCACATGATCGCGCTCGACGAATCTAGGCAGCCGGTGCTGGACATTCTTTTTGGGTCGCGGGCTGTTCCGCGATCAAACGGAGAATGCCATGAACGACGCTCCCCAAATCGACGAAACAACTGAGAAAACTGGCTTTGCCAAAGTTGAGGTCAGTTCAGAGAGTAGCTGGGTCACCATTCCGGAAACAATACGAGAGCTCCTGTCGTGTCCGCCGCTGCTCGACCACGAAAACGAAGCGCGGTTCTTGAAATTGTTCGAGAGCTTCAGGAGCTACGCAGAGCCGGAGAACATTGTTGAGTATCACCTCGTCTTCAATGCAACTGTCTGCAAATGGGAAACGATGCGCTATCGCTTCATGGCCACGGCGGTGACGTCAAATCAGCAACAGGCAGGGCTGAAATCCCTGTTTATGGAAACCCATAGCGCGGTTTTGATCCCGGGCGCGGAGAGGGCAGTAAGGATCGATGCGGCCAGAAACGCCAAGAGGTGCTTTGCCGATCCCGAATATCGCGAAGATGCTTACAGCGATTTGGAGTTGATGGGATATATCCCGGATGGCCAAGCGTTCTTGCTGTCGCTTCCGGCCCTCGCCACCATCGAGCGCCTGGCGGCTTCGGCGGAAAAGCGATATGCCGCATCCATAAAAGAGCTTGAGAAGCGTCGCGCAGATCGAGCGGCAAAGCGTCGCTTGGCTCTGGGTCAAGCAACCAACGGGGATTCGAAAGAAGCAAACAAGTAACGGAGCGGTATAGGTTCATCAACTCCGCTGTTGCCCATTTGATCGAAGTATGCGCCGCTCAAGCCGTGGACCGTCTTTCCAAATAGGCCGAAAATTCGCTATCAGTGCACCAGAGTATAATCGCCGGCGGTGCTTTGGACGGGCCTATTTTTGTATTCTTGGTGAGGTAAGTTGCTGAATCCGGTGGATAGGACACTCGGCATGCGTGATCTCGACGCTCTCTTGAACTCGATGGTCAACATCGATCGCAACAGCCTCATAGCAATTCTCACCTCAGAGGTCGAAGCCGCTCAACAGTTAGTGAACTCGGCTCGTCAGCGCACCGCTTCGCAGCGCGCAAAGCGACACGAGGCGGTTCAGCGTGCCGCTCGGATCGACCGTGCGACTTGAAAATGGCAAGTTTGGATCTTGCGCCAAAAGCCGTCCGGGCACTTGCGCTTCGCTAGACCTAACCGTAAATATGGGTTTATGGTTTTATGTCAAATGGAGGCGCACGCCATGAAGACGACTGTCGAGGTTTCGGATGATCTCTATCGCAGGGCCAAGGCAGAGGCGGCTCTGCGGGGCCGCAAGCTCAAGGACCTCGTCGCGGAGGGATTGCGGCTGGTGCTCGAAACCCCACGCGAAAAGCCTGGCCGTCGGAGCTTGACCGCTCTGATGAAGAGTGCGCGCGGAACAGTGGATTCTGGAGTTTCAGACCTGGCTTCGAATCCCAAGCATCTCACTGGTTTTGGCCGCGATGCGCGCCGCAATCGTTGATACGGGACCGCTCGTCGCTTTTCTCGATCGAGCGGAACAGAATCATCCTTGGGTAGTTGCGCGAATCGAAGAGCTGGACCCGCCCCTTCTCCTGTGTGAGCCGGTGCTGGCCGAAGCAATGCATCTGCTCGCCCGTTTCTCTGGGGCGCAGAATGCGTTGTTCGGGCTTCTTGAGAATGGTGCGCTCAGCATTGCATTCAGCATCGACGAGCATGTCCCCACCCTGCGCAAACTGCATCAGAAATATCGGGACAGACCGATGTCGCTGGCTGATGCGTGTATCGTGCGAATGGCCGAGATCTACGAGCAGCACGCCGTGCTGACGCTTGATTCCGATTTTTCGGTCTATCGCAAACACGGGCGCGTTCCACTCGCGCTCATTCACCCTGCGGAAGGTTAGACGATCGCGATCAGCAATAACGAGCGAGTCAGATGTGGCAATGTGAGCCGAAATTCACGCCAACAGCGCCGCTGCGCTCCGTCTGAGCCAACCATCGGAGGATGACATCAGGCGCATCAAGGCTCAACGCGCAGCTTAAAATCCACGCCTCCGTTGGTCGGAATGGGCGTGCCTTTGATCGGTGTGGCCTGCCACAGTCGTTGCGCCGCAGACATTGGATCGACATTGAGCTGTTAACGCAGCCGCTGCCATTATCGACCGACCGAGCGAGCATCATAGCAATCTCCCGGGGTCGAAGCGGCCCAATGGCTTAAAAACCCATTTGTGGAAAGCATTAAATTTCGTTCGCTTAGTTCGGGAAAATTAACGCTTATGGCCGAAGCAGATACCTACTGGCCCCCGGCTATTCTAAAAGGATTGCGGCCCGGCCCCAGAACTTTTTGGCAGAGGATACCATGAGCGCTGCTATCGCAAGAATTTTCCCCCGTGCATCGGCGGCATCTGTCGCCAAGATCGATACGTTCGTCCAGGTGGCATTGTTCAGCGGCGTCGGCCTACTGCTGTCGCTGTTGGTCTTAATCCTCGATCAAAATCTTCCCGGCGAATGGTTCTGAGATCTTGATCGGCTAGGCGGCGATGCCGTGCTTGGGCACGATCGAGACGACCCAGCTCGTCGGGGTGCTGGACCTATCTTCCCTAACTGAACGGACCATCCCCGTGACTGGCAAGCCCCGCAACATCACTGTCGCCCTCTCGCCACGGTATTGGGCATAGCGGCAACGTCGGGCCTCTACTGGATCGGTAATTTCGATAGTTTGCATGCATCACCAAGGGATCGCGGTACGCGAAACAGTTCCGCGACGATCCGCAAGATATCAGCGAACCGTTAAGCAAAAATTTCCCATGTGAGTCACGTGTTGGCTGGGGTCATGCCTTTGCAAAAGAGAAACCCCCGGGCTGTTTCCAACCGGGGGCTCTTTTAGAGGTTCACTTGAGGCCTTGACCTGAGTGCCAGGGCAGGGTGTTCGGCGACCATTCACTGTTCGTCGGATGCCCACGAGACCGAATATGTTCGATGGACCCGAGACGATCCTCCAGGGAAGCAATGGTGACCATGAGATTGCGGCGGCGCGTAACCAACATCCTTGTGAGCACCGAATAATCCGCATCCGAAACGTCTTGCTCGCGCGGACGCTCCTCCTCAGCCGCAATCTCGGCGTCCAGAATTTGAACGGTGTGAGAAAGGTCGGTGATCAGCATCCTGATCTGCTCCGACGCCTCTCTCGACGCAATGCCGCTCTCAGTCCCGAATTGACGATGATGATGCTTCATTTTATTCCTCCGGATTGCCCAGTTGGACACAAGCCAGAAGCAAAGGTGCCGTCTGGCAAAGAGGCCAGCAAGAAAGCTGCCGTCAAGAACGGGATGGAACACGAGAAGTTCCGTCGGCGCGGCGTGTTGCGACACTGACGTTTTGCGAGGCCAACGATCGCCTAACGAGCGTGTTCAATTTTTCCGAAAGTGTTAGCAAATCATTTCAGGCGAACGACCTCGGGGACGCGCAGTTCGCCTCTAAAGCCAATGAAATCCCTTGGCCAGAAGCCATGCCAATCCGAACGCAGCGGCCATGAGTGCCGCAAAAGTCAGCCGAAAGTCCGATCGCGCGTTGGCCCTGATGATCTGCAGCTCGGTTTTTATCTCGGCAATGTTCCGCTGAAATTCGATCCCTGCCTCAAGCCTTGTGACGCGAGCCTCAAGCCCATCCGGTTCCGCACCGCGGCGCAGGTTTCGGTCGGGGAACGGCAAACGAGGAGCGTCGATCGCCTCCTGAAT
>Ga0137391_10003092_pt1 | contig 12582 bp, 12 predicted proteins | sample 15con2h24BmetaG_FD_101399 | JGI IMG/M metagenome (GOLD analysis project Ga0137391, IMG submission 101399) | Vadose zone soil microbial communities from Angelo Coast Range Reserve, California, USA - 15con2h2.4B metaG | ecosystem: Environmental > Terrestrial > Soil > Vadose zone > Saprolite...
AAACCTCACGGACACCTCCGATCAGGGTTAACAAGCATCGTAGACCCGGCACCCGTCACGATTAACGAATGAAGTTCGGGGCCGCAATCTTTCCCACCGACTACGCCATCTCCATGACCGAGCTGGCGCCGCTGGTCGAGCAGGCAGGTTTCGAATCGCTCTGGGTCGCCGAGCACTCCCATATCCCCGTCAGCCGGCAGAGCCCGTGGGCGGGCGGCGCCGAGCTGCCCAAGCACTACTGGCACACGCTCGATCCCTTCATCGCGCTGAGCGCCGCCGCCCTCGCCTCGAGACAGCTCAAGATCGGCACCGGCATCTGCCTCGTCGCCCAGCGAGACCCGATCCACACAGGCAAGCAGGTCGCCAGCCTCGACCATCTGTCCAACGGCCGCTTCCTTTTCGGTATCGGCGCCGGCTGGAACCGCGAAGAGATGGCCGACCACGGCACCAACTTCTCGACGCGCTGGAAGCTCATGCGCGAGCGCGTGGAGGCGATGAAGGCGATCTGGACCCAGGACCAGGCCGAGTACCACGGTGACATGGTGAATTTCGGCCCCATGTGGTGCTGGCCGAAACCCATCCAGAAGCCGCACCCGCCGGTCATCCTCGGCGGCAGCGGGCCCAACATCTTGAAGCGCGTGGTGGCGTATGCCGACGGATGGATGCCCAATCGCGGCGACGTCCTCAGCCGCATCCCCGAGTTGCGCGAGCTGGCAAAAGCGGCGGGCCGAGGTGACATTCCCCTGACCACATATCCCAAAGCCACCAAAGACGAGATCGACCTGATGCAGAGGGCCGGCGTCGATCGCTGCATCTTCTACATCTCGCCCGACGGGCGGGATGCGGCCCTCGGATCGCTGGACAAGCTGGAAAGGCTCACCCGGCCATACCGGTAGCGGAAACCAGCAATCTCTCCGCGGCGTGCCCAAGCGCCGCGAGCGGAGTTCGATACTCGTCAAGCCGCCGGTGATGTGGGCTGCCGGGCTGCAGCTCGAGAACCAGCCACTCCTCTTCGACCCGCGCCAGGCCGGCGATGTCCTTGCTCGGGATGAGAAGGCACGCGTCCTCGAACCGGTCCACCGTGCGATCCCAGCCCAGCACGCACACATACGTGGTGGGACCCGCATGAAAGCTCGACCGCCGGAGGTAAACCCGACCCTCGACATGGTCCCGGTCCCAACCCACTGTCTTCACCTGCAGGCCCAGGCACCGCCCGGTAGCCACGCTCCGCACAAGCACCTCCACGGTCTCGAGGTCGGGGAAGGGCCGAAACAGGTTCAGCGACTCCGACTCGGCGAGCCGGCGCACGACCTCCATCTCGCCCACGAATCCCTCGCGTCCTCGGTCGAGCGAAACCACGTCACCGGCGGCCGGCGCGGGAAACAACTCAGCCGCCACTCCAAAACGCTCTGCCAGCCGTTCGCTAGGAACCAAAAACGGCGCCCATCGCGAGGTCCCGCCCGCGTGTAACTCGAACGCCGCAGTCAGATACTCGCGTCCGTCAACCACATCGTGCGCCGCCAGCTCGCGAAATCTAGACTCCGACACGACCAGGACGAAACGGCCCAGCTGCTCGCCTTCCACGAAAACGCCGATGACGAGCGCCTCATCATCCCGCAGGCTTGTTGCGGTCACGGTGATATGAACCTGTGCGGCCGGCGTCAGCTCCGTCCGTCCCTTCACCTGGACGGCGGTGTACGCGCCGTCCACGAGCCGGTGGACGATCCCGTCGATGCCCATGTCTCGCAGGGGCAGGAACACATGCAGCCCGCCCATCGATTGACGCACGAGCTCCGCCCACACCTTGAACTCCGCCACCTGTCCCGCGGCGAGGGTCTGGCCGTGATGCCACTTCGCGTCCGTCTCCAACTCGCGGCATTGTCCGCCGAAACGTGCCCCTAGCGCCTCGGCAATTTGGCACCCATGACGGCCTCAGTGAACAGGCGCGCGGCCAGACGGCTCCGCGGCTCGCGCAGGCGCTCCGCCAGCCTGGCCAGCTGATCGACGACGCGCGGCTCCACGCTCAGCCTGTAGAGCTGCTTCACGACCGGTGCTTTTTCCTTCACCGTGATCCTCCTGAGTTGGCCTGACAGATGACAGGAGGATTTTCGGGGGCGACAGCCGGCGCGCCAACCTCGCTTGTTAAGACCTCACTCCTCGGCCTTGCCGTGCGCGTCGTACTCGGCGTCGACCGCATGTCCGCCCGCGGGGTTCGCGTACATCGCCTCGATCTGCGGGCCGTACTTCGACTCGATCACGCGTCGCTTGAGCTTCATGGTCGGGGTGAGCTCCTCGGATTCAGGCGACCACTCCGTGGGCAGGATCGTGAACCGCTTGAACGACTCGACACGCGACAGGTGCGTGTTGGCGATCGTCAGCGCACGCCGCACCTCGGCGACTGTCGCGGGATGCTCCACGAGCTCCGCCATCGACGAGGCCTCGATGCCCTGGGACTTTGCCCACAAGGGAGCGACCTGCGGATCCAGCACCACCAGCACCGAGATGAACTTGCGGCCATCGCCGATCGCCACCGCCTGGCCGATGATCGGGCTCGACTTGGCCAGCGACTCCAGGTTAGCGGGCGAGATGTTCTTGCCCGCCGAAGTGATGATCAGCTCCTTCTTGCGATCGACGATGCGGAAATGGCCGTCGGCGTCGAGCGTGCCGATGTCCCCACTGTGCACCCAACCGTCGGCGTCGACAGCGTCCGCGGTCTTGGCGGGCTCGCGGTAGTAGCCGACCATGACGTTGCCGCCGCGGACGAGCAGCTCGCCGTCCGCGCCCAGGCGCACCTCGACTCCGGGGAGGGGAACCCCGATCGATGGGGCTCGATGGTCTTCAATCGGCACCGTTGTTGCCGGGCCGGTGAGCTCGCTCATGCCCCACACCTCGTAGAGCGGCAGCCCCAGCGCCGCCCAGAACTCGTGCACCTCGGGACGGCACGGCGCCGTGCTGGTGATGGCAAATCGGCACCGGTCGAGGCCGACCTTGGACCGGAGGAGGCCGAACAGGGGCTGCGCCCGCTCGACCACGGAGGCAATCTCCTCAGGCACGGGCTGCCCGTCCCGGCGCAGCCGGTAAGCCTGCTGCGCGGCGGCCAGCGCCCCGCGCGCCATGCCTCGCCTGGTCTCGTCCGGCTCTGCCTCGAGCCCGGCCTGGATGCCCGACATCAGCTTTTCCCACACCCTCGGCACGCCGACGAAAAACGTCGGCCGGGCGGCAAGCAGATGCACGAGCAGCTGCGTGGGATCAGGGCACAGGTACACGTCGTGGCCGACGTAGATCCCGTTCCATTGCGACGTGAACCGCTCCGCGACGTGCGCGAGCGGTAGATAGCTCACGCAGGTCTCGTCGTCATATGCGAGACGACGGCGGCTCGACTCCATGGTCCACAGGATGTTGTAGTGCGAGTACGTGACCCCCTTCGGAGGGCCTGTGGTGCCGGACGTATAGATAAGGCTCACGGTGTCTTCGGGCCCGACCCCTCGCCACGATCGCTCGAACGCAGATGGATCGCGGGCGTAAAGAGCCTGGCCGGATGCGACCAGCGAATCCCATGACATAACGCCCTCGGGCGGCTCCCCATGTATGAGCACGATGTGGCGCAGGCTCGGGACCGACGGCCGGATCTCGAGGAACTTGGCGAGGAATCCCGCGTCCTCGACGAATGCGATCGTCGCCTCCGAGTGGTTGGCCACGTACTCGATCTGCTCGGGCGCGAGCGTGTTGTACACGCTGATCGCAGCGCCGCCCGCATGCACGATGCCGAGGTCCGCGATCATGTGCTCGGGCACGTTGCGGGCCATGATCAGCCCGAACTGGCCGGAGCCAAAGCCCAGCTCGCGCAGCGCGAGCGTGAGTGCCGCCACCTGCTCGCGGTAGCCCTTCCACGTCAGGATTTCCCAATCGCCGTTCTGCTTCCAGCGCAGCGCGGGCCGATCGCCCCAGTTCCTGGCCGCGTCGGCGAAGATCGTGCAGATGGTCTTGCCCGAGACCGTTGCGTCGATGTCGGCTCGCTCAGCCAGCACGTCCATTCGTCCGTCTCCTTCCAACCAGGTTGTTCGTTCCCGGCCCGACATACACTATCCCTTGGTGGGGTGCCGTTGATATACGTGCGCTCGCGGCGATCGATCGTCACACTCGGAGCGTCCAGCCTCTTCTGCGCGCTCGTCTTCGCCGTCCTCGCCCTCGTTGCGACGCGTCTCCCCGAGGGCTGGGTGGCGGGCGTCGCTCTCGGCGCCGGTTCGATCGGGGCATGGGCCGTCGCCGTATGGGCCGCGTTCCAGCTCCACGCCTGGCCGGCCAGCAAGCTCGGCTTCTTCCGCGATCGCATGGTCGTGGTCCAGGGCCGCCACGAGATGCGGGCGCTGTGGGACCTCATGGAGTCGGTCACCCTGTCCGACCCCGACTCGTGGCCGAAAGTCCGGGTCACCGACCGCCTCACCATCCGGATCCGCAACGAGCCGGCATTCGGTCTCAAGCCGGCCCACTTCGGGCTCGAGCCGGCGGCCTGCCGTGACCTCATCCTGCGCCTGAGGGATGACGCCGGGCTGCGCGCGAGGCTGCCAGAGTTCGACTCCGCCAGGGACCTCGCAATCGCCCCGATCGTCTCCGGCGAGCTGATCAAGCCAGGGCTCTAAAGGGCCACGACCACTAATACGCGGCGGCGTTCCCCAGGGGCATCATGATCCCTACAGTGGCAAGTCTCAGGGGAAGGGACTTCCTCGATATCGCCGATTTCGATCCGGCCGAGCTGCGCTCGGTGCTGGAGCTCGCCCACGCCATCAAGGCCGGGCGCTGGGCCGAGCGGCCGCTCACGGGCCGGCACATCGCCATGCTCTTCCAGAAGCCGTCGCACCGGACACGGGTCTCGTTCGAGGTCGGGATCGCCCGGCTCGGCGGGACGACCACCACGCTGGGGGAGCAGGACGTGCAGCTCGGCCGGCGCGAGAGCGTTAGCGATGCGGCCCGCGTCCTCGATCGCTACGTGGATGCGATCGTGGCTCGCATGCGAAGCCACGCCGACCTGGTCCTGCTCGCGAGCGCAGCTGAGAAGCCGGTCATCAACGCACTCACCGATCGCTCGCACCCGTGCCAGATCCTCGCCGACCTCATGACCCTCGAAGAGGCCTCGGGTCCGCTCGGCCAGCAGCGCATCGTGTACGTCGGCGACGGCAACAACATCGCGACCTCGCTCATCGAGGCGTCCGCCCTGCTCGGGTTTCAACTCACCGTCATCACACCTCCCGGGTACGAGCCCGAGAACAAGGTCCTCGAGAGGGCGAAGAAGATCGCGACAGGCGCCGTCCGCGTGCTCGTTTCGAACGACACCGCCGCCCTCAATGGCGCCACCGCCGTGTACACCGACGTCTGGGCATCGATGGGCCAGGAGGACCAGAGGGCCACCCGGCGCGAGCTGTTCGCGCCATACCAGGTGAACCAGGCGCTCATGGACGCCGCCAAAGGCGCGGTGTTCCTGCACTGCCTGCCCGCTCATCGGGGCGAGGAGGTGACCGACGAGGTCATCGACGGGCCGCGCTCGGTCGTGTTCGACCAGGCCGGCAACCGCCTCTACGCTCAGATGGCGCTGCTGGCAGAGATCCTGGGCACTGGGCAGTCATGACCCAGGCCATCCATCAATTCCTCGTCCAGTTCCAGGAGGTGGTCAGGCACCTTGGCTGGGGCGAGCTCATCGACGTGGCAGTCATCTCGATCGTCCTCTACTCGGTCCTGCGGCTGCTGCGTGGCACGCAGGGCACGCAGATCCTGGTCGGTCTGGTCGTGCTGGCCGTGGTCGGAGTCCTGGCGAGCACGTTCAACCTGATCCTGCTGTCCTGGCTGTTCAAGAACGGAGCGCCCTACCTCGTCATCGCCATCATCGTCATGTTCCAACCCGAGCTGCGGCGCGCCCTCGATCAGCTGGGCCGCCTCCGGCACCTCGGGCGTCCGCTGTCGGCGTTCAGCACGCCCGAATACAGCCTGGCGATCTCAGAGACGATCAGGGCCGCGGAGCGGCTGAGCTCGCGCAAGACCGGCGCCCTCGTCGCCTTCGAGCGAGACGTCGGCCTGGAAGACTATGCGGCGACCGGGGTCCGCATCAACGGCGAGATCTCGGCCGAGTTCCTGCAGTCGATCTTCTACCCCAACTCGCCGCTGCACGACGGCGCAGTGATCGTCAGGGGAAACCAGATCCTCGCCGCCGGGTGCTTGCTGCCCCTCCCCGAGGAGGGCATCGTGAAAGAGCGGCTCGGCACGCGTCATCGGGCCGCACTCGGGCTGTCGCTGGCATCGGACGCCCTGGTGCTCGTAGTCTCTGAGGAGACGGGCGCCATCTCCGTCATCGAGGAGGGCAAGATCACGCGCAACCTCGACCCCGACGGCCTGCGCCGCCGCGTGAGCGTGAGAGTTCCGGCCCGCATGGCTCGCACCAACGGCTTTCTCGGGTTCCTCAATGGGAGGGCCAACGGCCGGGCGAACGAGGAGGAGAAGGTGAAAAAGGCAATGGAGAAGGACGCGTGAGCTGGATCGCCGACGACTGGAGGCTGAAGCTGCTGGCGGTCGGGCTGGCGGTGCTGATGCTGGGCGCCGTCGCGTTCTCGCAGAACCCGCCCACCTCCAAGACTTTCCCGAACGTGGGCATCAACTACAACGTCCCTGCCGGACTGATGCTGATCAACCCGCCTGACACGACGAAGGTGACGGTCAGCGGGCTCGCGGACACGATCAGCACCGTGACGCAGACCAGCGTGGTGGCGACTGCAGACCTGACGAAGGCAAGCCCTGGCGCGAGCGTCAACGTCAACGTGGTGGTCAGATCGCTCGTGGATGGAGTCACGGTGAAGGACCCCGTGGTGCCCGTGGCGCTGAACATCGACCAGAGGTCCGCAGTGAAGCTGACCGTGACCGTCCGCACGCCCAGGGTGACGCCGGGCTGGCAGGTCACCAACGCAGAGGCCCGATGCCCAACGGCGCCCTGCTCGGTCACCTTCGACGGCCCGGTGAGCCTGGAGAGCAACCTCAAGGCCTATGCGGACTTCGCCAGCCCGGTGGAGAACAGCACCTACGACGTCCTCACCCAGCCGGTCGTCCTGGAGCGGAACGGGGCCCCGCTGGTTCTAACCAAGCTCACCGCCACAACGCTGCCGCCAGCCAACCTCGACATCAACGCGGTCGCCATCCATATCGATGCCAAGACCGGTTCGACCAGCCGCCAGGTCGTCCTCGTCGACTCGCAGCCGTCCAACCCCCCGCCCAACTGCTACCGGGTCACCGCCGTCTCCATCGATCCGGTCACGGTGATCCTGACCGGCTCCCCCGACGCCCTGGGCAGGATCACGACGATCGCGCTGCCCGGGGTCGACCTCAGCCACTCCACCTCGAGCACGACGTTCCAGATCACGATCCCCTACCCGGACGGGGTAAGCGGCTCGGCGGCCAAGGCAAGGGTGACCTATTCGATCTCGCAGAACCCGAATTGCGCCTCGCCCCCGGCCTGACCGGCCCTGTAACCTGGATCCCGTACCGCGCGTTCAAGCAAAGGTTTAGAAACCCCCGGCTAGGAGTTAATTAGTAGATATGTGCGGGATCATCGGCTACCTGGGCGACCGCGAGGCCACGCCCATCCTGATGGAGAGCCTCAAGCGCCTCGAATACCGGGGCTATGACTCGGCCGGCGTCGCCGTGCTGGAGCTCGCGAGGCCCGGCGAAGCGACCCGAACGAGCCTGACCAAGTCAGAAGCCAAGGTCGACACCCTGATCGCGAAGCTGAAGGCCAACATGCCGACCGGCCATGTTGGCATCGGCCACACCCGGTGGGCGACCCATGGCAAGCCGACCTATATCAACGCCCACCCACACACCGACTGCCACGGCAAGATCTTTGTCGTCCACAACGGCATCATCGAGAACTTCGCCGAGCTCAAGGCCGAGCTCGAGGCGGCGGGCCACGAGTTCACGTCCGACACCGACACCGAGGTCGTGCCTCACCTCATCGAGGCCAACTACAAGGGCGACTTCCTCGCCGCTGTCCGCGCCGCGCTCAAGCGCATCCGCGGGGCGTACGCCCTGGCGATGTTCTCGACCGATGATCCCGAGCTGCTGATCGGCGCGCGGCTCAACGCGCCTCTGGTCGTCGGGCTGGGTGACAACGAGTACTACATCGCGTCCGACATCACCGCCATCATCCCCTACACCAAGCGCGTTCTCGTGCTTGGCGAGGGAGAGGTGGCCGCGATCACGCCGCTGGGCGCTGAGGTCTCAACCCTGGACGGGATCACCGTCAAGCCCAAGCTCATCCGTGTCGACTGGGACGTGAGTCAGGCGCAGAAAGGCGGATTCGCGCACTTCATGCTCAAAGAGATCCACGACACACCTGAAGCGGTCGCGAACGCGATGCGTGGACGGCTGACCGACGACGGTATCGTCTCCTTCCGCGAGTTCGACGTCGACGACACGAAGCTCAGGGGCTACGAAGAGGTACTCCTGCTGGGCATGGGCACATCGCGCCATGCGGCGATGGTGGGCGAGTACCTGATCGAGGACTGGGCCGGCATCCCGGCTCGGGCCGAGGATGCATCGGAGTTCCGCTACCGCCGGCCGACCTTCGGACCGAAGACGCTGGCCATCGTCCTCACCCAATCCGGCGAAACGGCCGACACCCTCGTCGGCCTGCACCGCGCCAAGGAGCGGGGCGCGCTGACCGTGGCGGTCACGAACGTGTTCGCGAGCTCGGCGGCGCGAGATGCGGACGGCGCCATCTACCTCCACGCGGGGCCGGAGATCGGCGTCGCGTCGACCAAGACGCTGGCATCGCACATGGTCAGCCTTTCCCTCCTCAGCCTTCGGCTGGCCACCGTGCATGGTCGCGTCTCGCTCGAGCGGAGGCGCGAGCTGGTGGCCGCACTGCGGGCTCTCCCCGACCAGGTCCGCGAGCTGGTGGAACGCGAGGAGGAGATCGCGACGCTGGCACACAAGTACAGCCGCTACCGCAACTTCATGTACTTCGGCCGGGGCCTTAGCTACCCAGTCGCCCTCGAAGGCGCACTCAAGCTCAAGGAGATCTCGTACGTCCACGCCGAGGGGACGACCGGCGGCGAGCTCAAGCACGGCCCCATCGCCCTGCTCGACGACCAGTTCCCCGTGGTTGCGATCTGCACCGCGAGCGCCACCAAAGACAAGATGGTGAGCAACGTTCACGAGATCGCCGCGCGCAACGCGCCGGTGCTGGCGCTGATCACCAAGGGCGATCGCTCTCTCGACGGCGTGGCCACGGACGTGTTCGAGATGCCGGCGGTCGAAGAGGCATCGGCCGCGATCCTGAACACCGTCATGCTGCAGCTGTTCGCGTATCACGTCGCGGTCGAGCTCGGCCAGGACGTCGACCAACCCCGGAACCTGGCCAAGTCCGTCACGGTCGAATAACTTGATTTCGCCTCCCCACCTTGTGGGGAGGCGGCCCCGGCCGCGCAGCGGCCGCGGCGGTGGGGAGACACGAGTGCGTAGGCGGGTCCATAGAACCGAGTACCCCAGAATGATCTGATGCAGCGCATCGGGGTCGACGCCGTCTCGGTGGACCGGATCGCGCTCGCGGTCAAGCGGTCCGGCCCCGGCTTCCTGAACAAGGTCTACACCCCCGCCGAGCTCGTCTACTGCGGCGCCAACACGGAGCGGCTCGCCGGGCGCTGGGCGGCGAAGGAGGCGGTGATCAAATGCTTCGACGGCACCGGCATCTGCTTCCCGCGCCGGCGCATCGAGGTCCTGCCCGGGCCGAGCGGCGCGCCGAAGGTGAGGCTGCTGGGCGACGATCATGGGGCGCGCGTGGAGGTGAGCATCACCCACCACAGCGGGCTGGCCGTGGCGACCTCGCACCTCGAGATGCCGGACCCAGCCGAAATTAAGGGCCTTAGCCTCCTGCCGGCGCCCGAATCGCTGCTGCTGCCTGAGCGTCCGCGCGACGCCCACAAGGGCACGTTCGGCACCGTGGTCGTGCTCGCCGGCAGCCTCGGCTTCACGGGTGCGGCCTACCTCGCAGCGACAGGGGCCGCCCGGACGGGCGCCGGGCTGGTCAGGCTGCTCATAGCCGAGACGATCTACCCGATCCTGGCCGCCAAGTGCACCGAGGTCATGGCCACGCCGGTGCCGGAGGTGGCGCCGGGAGCGGTCGGCCATGCCGCCTACGACTCGGTGCTGCGGCAGCTTTCCACCGCGGAGGCCGGCGTCATCGGCCCCGGGCTGGGCCACGATCGTTCGACCTGGCGCCTGATCCTCGACCTCGCCCTCCACGCCGAATGCCCGCTGGTGCTCGACGCCGATGCCCTGAACGCCCTCGCCGACTCCGCCCGCAAGAAGACCAGGCTCGGCAAGAACCGCGTGCTGACCCCGCACCCCGGCGAGATGGCCCGGCTGCTCGGCAAGACGGCCGATGCGGTCCAGGCGGATCGAGCCGGCGCCGCGCGCAAGGCCGCCAAAGAATGGGGGGCGATCATCGTTCTGAAAGGCGCCCATACGCTGGTGGCGCATCCCGACGGCCGGCTCAGCGAAGACCCTCACGAGGTTCCGGCGCTGGCGACAGGCGGTACCGGCGACGTCCTGTCGGGCGTGATCGCAGCCCTCATTGCCCAGGGCTCGGATCCGTATACGGCCGCCGTGAGCGGCGTGTACGTGCACGCCGCCGCCGGCCGCCGAATCGCGTACCGCCTCGGCGATTCGGGGCTGCTGGCGAGCGACCTGCTGCCTGAGATCCCGCTGGTCATGCACACGCTGCGCCAGGGCGGACTCTGAACACGACGCTGCGCTGGGCGGAGATCGACCTGGGCGCGGTGCGCGCCAACGCCGAACGCATCCTCGCGCACGTGCCGAAGGGCACGCGGCTGATGGCGGTCGTGAAGGCGAACGGGTACGGCCATGGAGCGGTGCCGGTGGCCCGCGCCGCGCTGCGCGGCGGGGCGACGTGGCTGGCGGTGGCCACCCTGGAGGAGGCGCGCGAGCTCACCGGGCTGGCCCACCCGGAGCGCATCCTGGTGATGGGTGGCATCGTCCCGGACCAGGCTGAGGCGGCCGCTGTCAGCGGCTTCAACATCGGCGTTTCGAGCGTTGAGGGCGCACGTGCGCTCGGCGAAAGCGACGAGGTCGTCCCTGTCCACCTCAAGATCGACACCGGCATGGGCCGCTTCGGCGCCCCGCGCGAGGAGGCCGCATCGCTGGCGAAGCTCGTCTATGAGTCTCCAGGCCTGCGCCTGGCCGGCACGTGGACGCATTTCGCGTCGGCCGGCACCGACGAGGCGATGACGCGAGCGCAGTTCGCCCGCTTCGTCGAATCCCTTGCCACGCTGGGCGTCGAGCCGGGGATGCGACACGCCTGCAACTCGGCGGCGGCGCTGAGGTTCCCCGAGATGGCGCTTGACGCGGTGCGGGCCGGGATTGCGCTCTACGGCTGCGAGTGGCCCGGCGCCATGCCGGCCCTGGCTCTTCGCTCGCTCGTCACACACGTGAAGACGGTGCCGGCCGGCACGACCGTCGGCTACGGGGCCACCTGGTCGGCGCCGGCGAAATCAGTCGTGGCCACGGTGGCCATCGGTTACGCGGACGGCGTGCTCCGAGCCCGCGGCAACCGCGGCCACGTGCTCGTGCGCGGGCGGCGGGCGCCGGTGATCGGTGCGGTGAGCATGGACGCGATCACCATCGAGGTTTCCTCCGTACCGGGTGTCGCGGTGGGCGACGTCGTCACCGTCATCGGTATGGATGGTGGGGAGCGGATCACAGCCGAGGAGGTCGCGGAGTGGTCGGGCACCATCTCCTACGAGGTGCTCACCGCTATCGGCCCACGTGTGAAGCGGCGCTACACGGAATAGCGCTACCGGCCCGCGGATTCAAGATCGCGCGAGGCAGGTGTATCTAAACTGGCAGTACTGATGGCGGAAAGTCCCGCTCGAACTGCCTTCGCGGAAGAGGCATTGACACATCTAGACACGTTGTACCGGGGTGCGCTCCGGCTGACGCGCGACCCCGATTCGGCCCAGGACCTGGTCCAGGAGGCGTACCTCCGCGCGCTGCGCTACCAGCACAGCTACCAGCAGGGCACCAACATGAAAGCCTGGTTGTTCGCGATCATGCGCAACCTCTTCTGGGACCGCTTCAAGGGCTCCCGGAAGGACGACGTCAGCCTCGACGACGTTGGCGAGTTCGTCCTCTATGACAAGCTTCGCGACGAAGGCGCCAGGCCGGAGGCGGACGTGCTCGACAAGCTCGCGGCATCGGAGGTCGTGGCCGCGGTCGAAAAGCTGCCGCCCCTGCACCGCGAGGTTGTGCTGCTGGTCGACGTCGAAGGCTTCTCGTACAAAGACGCCGCCCAGACCCTGGGCGTGCCGATCGGCACCGTCATGTCCCGGCTTCATCGGGCCCGCCAGCAGCTGCAGAGGTCCCTCTATGACTACGCGGTCGAATCCGGTATCGTGCGCGGCAATGGCGCCCCAGAGGTGCCCAAACAATGAATTGCAGTGACTGTTCCAACAAGCTAGACAGCTATCTCGATCGGGAGCTCAGCAACACCGAGATGCTCGAGCTGCAGCTCCACCTGGAAGGCTG
>Ga0137391_10003102_pt1 | contig 12566 bp, 9 predicted proteins | sample 15con2h24BmetaG_FD_101399 | JGI IMG/M metagenome (GOLD analysis project Ga0137391, IMG submission 101399) | Vadose zone soil microbial communities from Angelo Coast Range Reserve, California, USA - 15con2h2.4B metaG | ecosystem: Environmental > Terrestrial > Soil > Vadose zone > Saprolite...
ATCGCTGGATTCTGCCACCGCTGCTCGATGTGGCGATGCGGCAGCGTCAGCTCAGGACGTATCGCCAACAGATTATTCCGGCAGCGCGCGGACGCGTCCTTGAAGTCGGCGTCGGCTCCGGTCTGAACCTCCCGCTCTACGGCGGCAGCGTTGACATGCTCTTTGGCCTCGATCCCTCGGCGCCGCTCCTGTCGATGGCGCGCCGGCGCGCTACCGCCGCGGGCGTTCGGGCGGACCTGTGGCAGGGATCGGCGAACAGCATCCCGCTCGGGGATGCCATGATGGACACGGTGGTCTTGACGTGGACGCTCTGCTCGATTCTCGATCCCCTTGCTGCGCTGCGTGAGATGCGCAGGATACTCAAGCCGTCCGGTGCGCTGCTCTTCGTCGAGCATGGCCTCTCCCCGCAGCCGGCGGTCCGGCGCTGGCAGCATAGGCTCACGCCAATATGGCGTTACATCTGCGGAGGCTGTCACCTCGATCGGAAGATCGATGGCTTGATTCGCCGGGCTGGCTTCGAGATTTCCGAGCTGCGGACCGAGTACGCCCCCGGCCCGCGCCCCCTCACCTACACGTACGAGGGCCGTGCCGAGCGGGCTGCATGATGATGCGTGCGCTCCTGATCTCGCTCGGCGTGGGTGTCGTCTGCGTAGCCTGTAGCAGCCTCCCTACGCCGTGTCCACCCCAGGCCGCCGCTTCGGGCAGCGGCTCCACCGTCTCGCACGCAGAAGCGCGGGTGACGTGGAGGAGCGGGGGCTGCTCGGGTCATCCGCAGTGACGAGGGCAGCCGAGAGCAGGGTTCCAATTCCATCTGGTCCCAGGACTGGCAGGTCGACCGGGCGAGGCGCGGAGTGCCGACCCATCAATCCCTGAGCGGGTCCTCAGACGACGAGCTCCTCCAGAGGATGGTCCAGACGCATCCGGAGCGCTTCGGGCCGCCTTTTTGGGAGTTTTTCAGTGCGCAGGTCGCCCCTGTGCTTCCGTCCCACCCGGTGATCGTTGATATCGGCTGCGGCCCCGGCCTCTTGCTACGTGATCTCAGCGCCCGGTGTGCAAAGGCCGCGCTCCACGGCTACGATGTCACCCCGGCGATGGTCGCCTACGGCCGGCAGCTCGCGTTCCCCGGCGCGCCAGCGACCTTCGCTGTCCACGACGTGACCGCGCATCCGCTGCCGCACGAGGCGGCCACCGTGGACCTGGTCAGCATGTCATCGGTGCTGCACGTCGTTGACGAGCCTTTGCCGGTGCTGGCGGAGATCCGGCGGGTACTGACTCCTGCCGGCCTCTTCCTTCTGCACGATTGGATCCGCCAGCCACTCCCGGCCTATCTCGCCTGGCGCCGCGACGTCCTCAAGGAAGGCCCGACCGAGTGCCAGCGCCGCGGCTACCGGCTCTTCCCCGTCCACAACAAGTACACGACCGAGGACTGGTATTGGCTCCTGGCCGAGGCGGGCTTCGCAGTCCGCTCGGAGACGCAGCTGCGCACGTCGCACCGAATCTTCCTGGTGACCCGGACATGATGAGCGGTGAGCAACGTCACTGGCGATGCGCGCGCATGGGGAGGGCGGGACTCGGGCGCAGCGTGAGACCGGGGGCGGGGACGACGCGGGCGCCCGGGAGCAAGGTGAGCCGGTAACGCTGGACCACGGTGGCGACGATCATCTGCATCTCAGCGGTGGCGAAGGCGCTACCGATGCAGCGGCGGGGGCCGCCGCCGAAGGGAAAGTAAGCGAAGGCGGGCCGCATCGCGCCGCGGGCCGGGGCGAAGCGCTCCGGATCGAAGCGCTCGGGGTCCTCCCAGACCGCCGGATGGCGGTGGGTGAGATACGGGCTCAGCAGGACGAGTGCTCCGGCCGGGATGATGTAGCCACCGAGCGAGTCGTCCTCGATGGGCGAGCGCGCGGTGAGCCAGGTAGGAGGATAGAGGCGCAGCACTTCCTCGAGCACGCGGCGCGTGTCGCCCAGCCTCGGTAGATCCTCCATGCGGGGATCGCGGCCGCCCAGCACCGTGCGGCACTCTTCCTCGATTCGTTCCCGCGCCTCCGGATGCTCCGACAGCACGTACCAGATCCAGGCAAGCGCGCTCGCGGTGGTCGTGTGCCCGGCGAACAGAAAGGCCCGGAGCTCGTCGTGGAGCTCGGCGGTGGGGAAAGGTTCGGCCGCATCGAAGAGAGCGGCCAGGAGCGTGCCAGATGACGGGCCGGAGTGACGCGCCTCGACCGTCAGCCGACACATGAACGCCTCCACCACGCTCAGCGCTCGTCGATAGCGCAGGCTCGCAGGCGTGGGCGCGTCGAGCCAGCCGAGCGGGCTCCAGAGCCGGCGGTCGACGTGCGCCACGGCCGAGTCGAGCGCTCGACCAAGAGCCTGGAGGTCTCCCGCGGAGACCTCGCCGAAGCAGGCGCGGATGATGATGGCCTGGGTGAGTCGCCGCATCTCGCTCGCCAGTTCCACGGGCTCGCCGCGCTCGGCCAGGGGTTTCCAGCGCTCGAGCAGCTCAGCGACGGCGCGCGAGACGACCGAGGAGAAGTGCGCGTGCAGGCCGGGCTGAAAGGCGGGCTGGACTTGCCGGCGCCGCTCGCGCCAGCGGTCATTGTCCACCGTGGTGAGGCTCTCGCCGAAGAGCCCACGCACACGCGCGACAGTCGGGCCCTTGACATAGGCACGTGCGTTGTCCTGCAACACGTGCTTGACGTGGTCGGGATGGCGCAGCAGATACACGTGGTGCGGGCCGAGTCGCATGGCGACCACGTCGCCGTGGCGGCGCACGCAGTCCGTGAAGAAGCCGAGCGGATCGCGGCGCGCCATGGGAAAGACGCCAACGAGCGGGTAGCCGGTGGGACCAGGCGGCGCGCCACGCGTAACGGCGGCAGGCATGAGCGAGCTCTCAGGCGGCCTGCCTCATGTAGCGAGGCGGCGGGGACGCATAGCCATAGTCGACGAACCAGTCCACCGCGTCTCGCAAGGCCTGTTCCACCGGCCTCTGAAAGAACCCGAGCTCGCGCACGGCCTTGTCCGCGCTGACGTACATGTGCTTGCGCGCCATGCGCACGCCGGTGAGCGGCACGCGCGGGGGCCGGCCCGTGGCGCGGGCGAGCCCCTCGTTGGCCAGCGCCACGAGGTAGACCAGACCGTAGGGCAGTCGGAACCGTGGGGCGCGGATGCCGGTGATGCCCTCGAGCACCCGGAAGATCCCGGAGAGCGAGAGGTTCTCGCCGCCGAGGATGTACTTCTCGCCGGTGCGTCCGAGATGCGCCGCCAGTACATGCCCGCGGGCCACGTCGGCCACGTGAACCAGGTTGAGGCCGGTCTCGATCGTGGCGAACATGCGTCCGTGCAGATAGTCCAGGACCATCCGCCCGGTGGGCGTGGGTTTCACCTCCCAGGGGCCGATGGGATTGCTCGGGTTGACGATGACCACGGGCAGCCCGCGCGCGGCGAATTCCTCGGCCACCCGCTCGGCGAGGAACTTGGAGCGCTTGTAGTGGCCGATCATGTCCTCGAGGGCTACCGGAGTGGTTTCGGTGCCGGGTCCACCGTCCTTCGGGAGTCCGAGGGTGCCCACGCTCGAAGTGTAGACCACGCGACCGACGCCGGCGCGCTCGCAGGCCTCGAACACGGTGCGCGTGCCGTCGACGTTGTTGCGGTAGATCTCGCGGGGATCCTTCGCCCACAGGCGGTAGTCGGCCGCCACGTGGAAGACGATGCTGCACCCCTCGAGGGCGGGGGCGAGGGCGTCGGGATCGAGGATGTCACCGCGGAAGATCTCGACACGGCAGCCGGCGAGCGCCTGGAGGCCACTCGCGGGGCGGGCGAGGACCCGGACGCGGTAACCGTCGGCGACGAGCAGCCGCGCCAGGTTGGCTCCCACGAAGCCGGTGGCGCCGGTGACCAGCACATCCATGGTGATGCGACCTCGAGGTCCAGCTTACTCCTTTCCTCGGGGCGTTTTGCGTTGGCGGACCGAGGAGCCCAAGCGCGGCGCTGACGCGCGCGCGGCTCGAACTCGCCGAACCCGCCTGCTATGCTGAGCAACATGACTATTCCGGCGTTTCTCTATGGCACGGCATGGAAGGAGGAGCGGACGGCCCCGCTCATTCGCGCGGCCGTCCAGGCTGGATTTCGCGGGATCGACACGGCCAACCAGCGACGGCACTACTTCGAGCAGGCCGTCGGAGACGCCCTGGAGGAGCTGTACCAGGATGGGCGGCTGACGCGCCAGGACCTCTTCCTCCAGACGAAGTTCACGTACGCGGGCGGGCAGGATCACCGGCTCCCGTACGATCCGCAGGCCGACTTCCCCACGCAGGTGCGACAGTCCTGTGCTTCGTCTCTGCAGCACCTCCGTACGGACTCCCTCGATTCATACATTCTTCACGGCCCGTCGGTCGCTCGCGGCTTGAGCGACGCGGACTATCAGGTGTGGAAAGAAATGGAAGCTCTCTGCCGCGAGGGGAAGACGACCTTCATCGGCGTCAGCAATGTCAGCCTGGGCCAGCTTCGCATGCTCGTGCAGGCGGCCGAGATTCCGCCTCGCTTCGTTCAAAACCGCTGCTTCGCGGTGACGCAGTGGGACCGGGACGTCCGCGAGTTCTGCGCCGCGCAGAACATCATCTACCAGGGTTTCTCGCTCTTGACTGCCAATCCGCAGCTGTTCCGCGAGCCCGACATGATCAAGCTGGCCCGGCGGCACCAGAAAACCGTGGCCCAGGTCATCTTCCGCTTCGCTCAGCAGGTCGGAATGCTCCCCCTGACCGGGACGACCGACGACAGTCACATGAGAGAGGATCTGGAAAGCTCGACGTTTCAGCTGGTCGAGGAGGAAGTGAGGTTGATCGCAGGCCTGGGCGCGCGGTAGAAATAGCGAGCGCGGTCACTTGGGCTTTGCCGAGGGCGGTGACACGGGAGGCGGTGGGGTGGTCTTCGGCGCCGCACTTCTCGGCGACGGACACTTGTAGATTTCCGCGAGAATCGTCGACATGTTGTCCGTGCTGAAGGTGAGAATGGCCGTGTCGCCGCCCTCTCTCACGATCTTCTTTCTCAGATCCTTGACCCTGTCGTCACTCACCGCACCGATGCGAGTGCAGCCCTTGGCCACAAAGGCTTCCGTGGACAGGCGCACGCGGGCCATGGCGAGGTTTCCCCCGTCGTCCCCCGTGGCGGTGCCAGGGGCGATAGAGGAAGCGACGGAAAGCGAAGTGAGCAGCAAGGCCCCTGTCCAGAAGATCCTTGTCTTCATGGCTCCTCCCATTTTTGACGCCTGGGGGAGTCTAAAGCACAGCCGAGCAAGCGCGAGGGGCTCGGTAATTCCTTCACGATCCTCGAGAGACCTTTCCTGGTTGTTTTTACTCATGGCGGCCCGGTCGGCTATGCTCTGCCTGCATTGCGTTGGGTATTCGACCGCGTCGGCCGCAACCGGACTCTGGCACGGTGAATGCTCATCAAATGGAGGTGGTGCACAGTCAAAGAACAGGAGGTGTGCGATGGCACTTTCCACAGCTGCTTTCGCGTTCGGATTGCTTCTTCTGGTGCCTGCCGGGTGGGCCACCGCGATGGAGAAGCATTCCGGAGTCGTCGTTGCGGCCGACGACACCAGGATCACGATCGATGAGATGGGGCCATGGCATGGCCCGGCCACACAACCGATGCGCCGCACCTTCCAGCGGACCGGAGGTACGAAGATCATGCTGGCCGAGCGAACGAAGGACGGCCTCGGCGGATGGAAGTGGGCGTTCAACGACCAGCCGGCAGAGCCGTCTGATCCCCACCCCGGCGACTTCGTGACGGTGACCACCGAGCCGCAGGGATCGCGTCAGGTCGCGACCGAAGTATTGGTCGTGTGGCCCGGGACGCACCTCGAAGTCCCAGGCAGCTCGTAAGCGCGCGGCGCGACAACCCCCTGATGCCGCTCGGGACGCGCGGCCTACTCGGCCGTCGGGGTTTTCTTCTCTCGACGGCCGCCACGCTGCTGGCCGGCCACCGGCGGCTCGTCTGGGGCCAGGCGCCGGAGGTCGTCGAAGACTGGAATAGCGTGACCCCAGGCGCCAGGGGGGTTCCGCCCGGGTGGCAGAAATACGAGACGCTCGGCGGCCACGCCGCCTACGACTTCACGGTCGTGAGCGACGAGGGCCGCCGAGCTCTGGACATGAAAGCCGCCGGCGATCACTCGACGATTGTCAGGGAGGTACGGGTCGATCTCGCGATGTCACCGATCCTGGCGTGGCAGTGGAAGGTGGTCAGCCTGCCGCAAGGAGCGGATCTGAGAGAGCGGGCGGCCTCCGATGCCTCCGGACACATCTTCGTCGCGTGGCCGCGCTTCCCGGGGCCCCTTCGAACCCGCCTCATCGGCTACGTCTGGGATCCCGGGCTTCCCGTTGGGTCGATCGTAAAGAGCCGCAAGACGGGGACAGTCACCTTCGTCGTCGTGCGGTCCGGGACGGCGGGCTTGGGACAGTGGGCTGAACAATCGCGTGACATAGTCGAGGACTATAAGACGATCTACGGCGAGGAGCCCGCCAATCCTCACGCCGTCGCCCTCTCCATCGATACGAACGACACGCACTCCACGGCCGAGGCGCTGTTCGGGCGAATCGCCTTTTCCTCGCGCTGAGGTCCACTGGCCCACGCCGCGCGCTACGCTTCGACGATCCTGACCCGAGAAGTCCCCGCGCCCCGCCGTTCTTCCTCGAGGGGTACCCCGTCGCGATAGGAGACCCACTGGCCGAGCATGGCGGGCACGCGGGCGCCCGGAGTGATGATGCCGGTGAGGTTGAGCGGATCGCAGGCGGAGAGCCTGATGATCTGCCCGCTCGGAGCGTCGCGGCGGATGGCGCGGAGCGCATCGAGAGCTTCGGGCAGGGCGAACTGCTCGCCCACGAAGCTACCCACTATGCGCCCCCCGCGCAGCTCGCCGCGCATCTCGAGGCGGCGGTAGACGCGCAGGAGATCCCGCCAGGCAGGCGCGCCCGGCTCGCGCAGGAGAAGGTCGCGGAAGATGATGCCGTAGCGCCGCGCGTACTGACGCGCGCGGGCTTCCAGGACGTCATCGGGCGGCGGTGGCGGGGGCGGATCGAGGAGCGCCCAGCGCCCCGTGCCGATGGGCGCGCGCAGCGGGCGTGCCCGGCCCGAGCGCAAGCGCTTGCGCTTCTCGGAGTGCAGGAGACTCCGAAGGCCGGCGAAGCCGTCGCCGGTGACGAGACCGGCCGAGACCAGCTCGCAGAGGGCTTCTTCCACCTCGATGCGCAGCCGGCGCACGCGGCCGGCGATCTCGTCGGTGAACGACGCGCCGCTCGCGCGCAGGTGGGCCAGCACGTCGTGTGCGGGGGCAGACAGCGCGCCCTCGTCCGCGCCGTCGCGAGGCTCGAGCATCCAGCCGAGGTTCTGGCGGCGCAGAAGCGTGATGGGCACCGTGCCCGAGAGCCGGCGCCCGGCGTGCCGCGTGCTCTCGTGGCGCTCGAGCCGGCCCCAGGCGACGTCGCCGGAGAGGCACAGCTCGTCGAGCCACGCGGGCTCGTAGCGCGCGACGCGCGCGGGCAGCACCTCGCGCTCCCATCCGGCCGCCGCCAGCTCGAAGCCCTCGAGCTGCTCGATGATGCGCTGGAGGCCGTCGCGGCCGTGCAGCTGCTGGCCCGGCTTGACGTGCTGCCAGGCGAAAAGGAAGCGCATGAGATCGGCCGCGCTCACAGGCTCGATCTCGCGGCGGAGCCTGTCGAGGGTGCGCCGGTGGATGCGCGCCAGGAGGCGGCGGTCGCACCACTCGATCGCGTCGGGGGGGAGCGTAGCGGTGAAGCGCCCGCGAAGGACGCCGCCCTCGGCCTCGACGCGGCCGAGCGCCGAGTTCACGGCGGGCACGGTCAGGCCGAAGGGCTCGGCGAGGGCGGCGGCGGTGACCGGGCCCACGAGGCTGAGCCTGGCGCGGATCAGCTCGACGAGCGCCCCCTCACCATCCGACCACGGAGAGGCGCGGCGCGCCGGCGGCTCGGTGACGTCGGGGATCAATCGGCTCTCGGGCCAGATGGCGAGCGCCAGCGACCGGCGCTCGGCGGCGACCCAGAACGTGCTCGGGCCGCCGTGCAGGCGGGCGGCGCGTCCTGACGCGATCAGCTCCTCGAGCCAGTCCGTCCAGCCGTCGGCCTCGGGCTCGGGCAGGGCGCCCACGTCGAGCAGGAGATCGTGCAGCTCGTCGGCGTTGCGCAGATCGGGCCGTGCCTCTTCGACCACGGCGGAAATGGCCTCGGGATCGAGGCGGCCCACGTCGTCGGCCAGCTCGGCGGGCAGGCCGCGCCGCAGCGTCACCGCGCGGGCGCGGCGCTCTTCGAGGGGCGCGTCGTCGAGGTAGGCATACGGGTTGGCGTTGAGGATCTCGTGGGAGAAGACGGAAGGCTCGGGCGTCTCGCGCGCCACGCGCTGGATCTTGCCGCTGAAGATGGCCTCGAGCTTCTGCTTGAGCCCCTGCGCGTCCATCGCCTCGGTGAGGCAATCACGGAGGGTCTCGCTCACCAGCGGGTGGTCGGGAATCTCGATCGGTCCGACCGCGTTGTCCTGGCAGCCCAGCTGGGCGGGGAAAACGGAGACCAGCAGGTCCTCGGCGCGCATGCGCTGCAGATAGGGCGGCACCCGCCGGCCGCCCTGCCAGCGCAGCAGCGCCAGCGAGCGGCTCGCATTCCAGCGCCAGCGCGTGGCGAACATGGGCGCCTGGAGCGCCGCGTCCGTCAGGAGCTTCTCGACGCCCGATGGATGGACCATCGCGAAGATCGACTCGAGGGGGAAGCTGTGCTGGGGGCCGAGCGAGAGGAGCACGCCGTCGTCGGTGGCCGCGGCCTGGAGCTCGAAGTCGAAGCTCTGGCAGATGCGCTTCCGGAGCGCCATGCCCCACGCACGGTTGATCCGGCCGCCGAAGGGCGCGTGGATGATCAGCTGCTGGCCGCCCGCCTCGTCGAAGAAGCGCTCGGCGACCACCGTGTCGAGGGTGGGCACGGCGCCCAGGGCGGCGTGGCCCGCCGCGATGTAGTCGCGCGCCAGCTCGGCTCCGCGCTGGTCGAGGGCGCCCTCGTCCATCAGCCAGCGAGCAGCCGCTTCCGGATCGGGCAATCGCCTGGCGACCTCCTCGCGGACGGCGGCGACCTCGGCGGAGAGCTCCCGGGTGCGCGCGGGCCCCTCGCCGAGCCAGAAGGGGATGGTGGGCGCCGCGCCGCCCGCGTCCTCCACCCGCACCTTCCCGCTCTCGACGCGCCGGATGCGCCACGAGGTATTGCCGAGCAGCATCACGTCGCCCGCCATGGACTCGACGGCGAAGTCTTCGTCCACCGAGCCGATCAGCGTCTCATCCGGCTCGAGGACGACGTCATAGTCGGCGTTGTCGGGGATGGCGCCGCCCGAGGTGAGCGCGGCCAGGCGCGCGCCTCGCCGCCCCTTGAGCCTGCGTCCGACCGCGTCGCGGTGAATCCGCGTGCCCGCGCGCCCCCGCTTGGTTCCGATGCCTTCGGACAGCATGTCCACCACGGCGTCGAAGTCGGCGCGCTCCAGCTCGGCATAGGGGGCCGCCCGGCGGCAGAGGGCGTAGAGCCGGTCTTCGTCCCACTCCTCGGCCGAGCAGGCGGCCACGATCTGCTGGGAGAGGACGTCGAGCGGCGCGCGTCGAAACGCGAGGCGGTCCAGCTCCCCGCGCCGCGCCGCCCGAACGAGCGCCGCACACTCCACCAGCTGATCGCGCGTGAGCGGGAAGATGCGACCCTTGGGAGTGGCGCCGAACGCGTGGCCCGAGCGGCCGACGCGCTGGAGGCCGGTGGCGATGGAGCGCGGCGAGCCGAGGAGACAGGTCAGGTCCACCGCGCCCACGTCGATGCCCAGCTCGAGCGAGGCCGTCGCCACCACGACGGAAAGGTCTCCGGACTTGAGCCGCTGCTCCGCCGCGAAGCGCCGCTGGCGGCTCAGACTGCTGTGGTGCGCGGCGACGGCGTCCTGCCCCAGGCGCTCGGCCAGGTGCAGCGTCACGCGCTCGACGAGGCGGCGAGTGTTGACGAAGACCAGCGTCGACCGGTGGGCGCGGGCCAGCTCGGCGACCCGGTCATAGATCTCGCCCCACTGCTCGTGGGTGCAGACCGCGCCCAGCTCGTCCCGCAGTACCTCGACCGCCAGATCCAGATCGCGCCGCTGGCCGACGTCGATGATGGCGGGCAGGGGACGGTCCGTGCCGACGAGCAGTCGCGCCGCCGTCTCGATGGGCCTCACCGTGGCCGATAGCCCGATCCGCTGGGGACGCGTGCCGCCCGCCTCCAGGACCAGGTGCTCGAGGCGCTCGAGAGAAAGCGCCAGGTGCGCGCCGCGCTTGTCACCCGCCACCGCGTGGATCTCGTCCACGATCACCGTGCGCGCCCCCGCGAGGCCGCGGCGGCCCGATTCCGACGTCAAGAGAATGTACAGGGACTCGGGCGTGGTGACGAGCACGTGAGGCGGACGCTTCGCACCCTGGCGGCGCTCGGCCGCCGAGGTGTCTCCCGTGCGAACGGCGGTACGAATGGCCGGCGCGCGGATCCCCATCTCGGCCGCCACCGCCGCCAGCTCGCCCAGCGGCTCTTCCAGGTTGCGGCGGATGTCGTTGGAGAGCGCCTTGAGCGGAGAGACGTAGACGATCTCGGTCCGGTCTTCGAGGGCGCCGTCGGCCGACTTGCGGACGAGGGCATCGAGGCAGTAGAGGAAGGCGGCCAGCGTCTTGCCCGATCCCGTCGGAGCCGCGAGCAGGACGTCCCGTCCGTCGGCGATGGCGGGCCAGCCCAGCGCCTGCACGGGGGTGGGCTCGGCGAAGCGCCGCCTGAACCAGGCGTCTACGACAGGATGGAACATGCGTACAGTATAGTCACACGGGCATAGAGTTACACGACCGGGGGGGCGCTACAGCACCGAGCGCACGAGACCGCCGTCGACCAGGATGGTGGTGCCCGTGATGTAGCTGGACTTGCCGGAAGCCAGGAACGCCACGAGGTACGCCAGCTCCCTCGGATCGCCGACGCGTCCGACGGCCGTGTCGGCCGCCCGCTGGGCGATCGCGTCCTCCAGCGATATGCCGAGCTCCTTGGCCCGCGCCGTCACATTGGACAGCATCCGCTCGCTCATGATCGAGCCGGGGCACACGTTGTTGACGAGAATGCCGTCGCGCCCCACCTCGTCGGCCAGGCTCTTGGCGAACGCCACCACGCCCATGCGGGTCGCGCCCGAGAGCGCGAGGTTGGGGATGGGCTGATACACGGTGCTCGCCAGGATGTTGACGATGCGGCCGCCGCCTTGCCGCTTCATGTGGGGGACGGCCTCTCGCGACATCCGCGCGAAGAACAGCAGCGACCGCTCCACCGCGGTGGCCCACTGCTCTTCCGTGGCGCTGAGGGCCCGGGCCAGCGGCGGCCCTCCGGAGTTGTTGACGAGGATGTCGAGACGCCCAAAGCGCGCGACGGTGGCGCCGATCAGCCCCCGAATCGTCTCGTGCTTGTCGAGATCGCCGGCGAGGGCCAGAACGTCCGTCCCGCTCGCGTCACGGATCGCCTGCGCCGCCTTTTCGAGCTCAAGCTGGGTGCGGCTGCACACGGCCACCTTCGCCCCTTCCTCCGCCAGCACCTCCGCACAGGCCCGTCCCAGCCCCTTGCTGGCGCCGCCCACGATGGCCACCTTGTCCTTCAGCTCGAGGTCCATAGGCGCTGATGATGACCGCTCGAATGCGGGAGCGCAAGGCCTGACCCCGCGCTTGACAGGGTTCGGCCTCGGACCTAGGCTGGTGGCCCACTTCGCTGGACGTTCTCGCGGGCTCACGGTCGGGACACTTGAGGAGACACCGACATGATTCAGAGAATCCTTCTCGCCGCCTTTCTCGTCTTCGGCTTGTTCGGCTCTGCCGCCGCCGACGAGACTTGCCAGTCGCCATTCCTCCCGAAAGTCACCGGACAGGAAGACTACATCTATGTCTGGACGCTCGGGGTCAAGGGGCTCGGCGACGGCAACGACAGCATGGTGACGGTGGACGCGAATCCGAAGTCGCCGTTTTACGGCAAGATGATCAACCGGGCACCGGTGCCCGGCCGGCACGAGGCGCATCACGCCGGCTTCACCGACGACCGGCGCTATCTCTGGGCGGGCGGGCTCGACACCAGCCAGATCTTCGTCTTCGACGTCGGCTCCGACCCCGCCAAGCCCAAGCTCGTGAAGACGATCTCGACCTTCGTCAAGGACACGGGCGGCATGGTCGGCCCGCACACGTTCTACGCGTTGCCGGGGCGCATGCTCATCTCCGCGCTGTCCAACGCGCAGGACGGCTCGGGGCGCACCGGGCTTGCCGAGTACAGCAACGACGGCAAGTTCATCCGCGCCATCTGGATGCCGAAGGAAGCGCCGTACGGCTACGACGTGCGCGTCAACGTCAACCTGAACCGGATGCTGACGTCCTCGTTCAGCGGGAAGAAGAACTACATGCGGCCGTTCGGCGAGCTGGTTAAGGACGGCGAGGCGATGAAGAACTTCGGCGGCTCCGTGGTCGTCTGGGACTTCCACGCGCGCAAGCCGCTCCAGGTCCTCAGCGTCCC